>ENA-ORCR01000168-ORCR01000168.1-marine-metagenome-genome-assembly--contig:-NODE-168-length-64476-cov-4.660197_pt1 | contig 64476 bp, 69 predicted proteins | sample MGYA00237782_ERZ508514 | MGnify/ENA primary metagenome ERZ508514 (study PRJEB26185, sample SAMN06268960) | marine metagenome | isolation source: Eden Landing Ponds, San Francisco, CA, USA | place...
CACGTCGTCGAGGAGGAACTGGAGGAGTACGACCCGTGGCAGGCGTTCGCCGCCGTGCTCGGGAAGGCGACCGGCGTGAAAGGCGACAACCGCGTGCACGGCTGGGTCGTCGCCGTGCGCTCGGTCGAGAGCCGCGACGGGATGACCGCGCGCGCTCAGGAACTGGACTGGAGCACCCTCCAGCGCATCCAGAGCCGGATCACCGGCGAGAACGAGAACGTCGCCCGCGTCGTCTACGACGTGACCCACAAGCCGCCCGCGACGATCGAGTACGAGTGATGGCGGGGACCCCCGCCCGCCCCGACGGCGGTCGCGTCGAGGGCTCGCTCGCCGTCGTCGCCGGCCCCGATGAGCACGGACTCGGCGAGGAACTCGAAGCGCTCGGCGTCGAGATTCGCCGCATCCAGGGGCTCGTCACCGCCGACGCGCTCACCGAGGCCGGAATCGCCGAGGCCGCCTACTTCGTCCTCACCGACGTGGAGGAGGCGACCGGCATCCCGATCGCCAAGGAACTGCACCCGGACGTGCTCGCGGTGACGTACGCGGACCGGTCGCTCCCGCAGTTCGTCTCGGGCGTCGCCGACCTCGCGATCGACCCGGACCTGATGAGCCCGGAGATAGTCGCGGAAGAGCTGGTCGGTGAATCGGACGACCGAGAAGAGTAATCGCGGTGCGGCTCTCGTAGCTGACTCCGTTTTTAAGCGGACTCCATCTCACGCTCCAGTTCGCGGAGGCGCTCGATCCGGTTCTCCGTCGACGGGTGCGTCGAGGCGATCTTCCCGACGAACCCCGCCTTGATCGGGATGATGAAGAACGCGTTCATCTCCGCCTCCTCGCGGAGGTCCTCTTTCGGCACGCGGTCCATCCGACCGTCGATCGTCATCAGCGCGGACGCGAGCGCGCCGGGTTTCCCCGTGATCAGCGCCGCGCCGCGGTCGGCGGAGTACTCGCGGTACCGCGAGAGCGCCCGGATGAGCAGGAACGAGATCACCCAGACGAGGATCGACACGACGATCGCGACGATGACGGGAGCGCCCTGTCGGTTGTCACCGCTGAACAGCCACCCCCATCGGACGATGAAGAAGGCGATAGTCGAGAGGAACGAGGCGATGGTCATCACCATCACGTCGCGGTTCTTGACGTGGGCGAGCTCGTGGGCGAGCACGCCGTCGAGCTCGTCGTCGTCGAGTGAGCGGAGCAGCCCGGTCGTCACGGCGACGGTCGCGTTCTTCTTGTTCCGGCCGGTCGCGAACGCGTTCGGCACCTGCGTGTCGGCGACGGCGACCGCCGGCTTCGGGAGGTCGGCCTGCTGACTCAGCCGCTCGATCCGGCGGTGGAGGTCCGGATACTCGTCGGCGCTCACCTCGCGGGCACCCATGCTCCGGAGCGCCAGCTTATCGCTGAAGAAGTACTGCGCGAACGAGAACGCGCCGAACATCGCGAGCGTGAAGATGATCCCGACGTTGAACACCTCGATCAGGACCCCGATGAACACGACGTAGAGGGCGAAGAGCAGGAACATCGTGAACCCCATCCGTCCACGGAGTCCCCAGTCTGTCTTCCATTCCATACCAGCGAGTTACCTCTCGGTGCGTTAAAGCCTGCCGGAGCCGGGGACGGTTCCCGGCCGCGTCGGTGCGCTTTTGCCCCGCCCCGGTTACCCGGACGCATGGACACGGTTCTCGTCACCGGCGGCCGCGGCGCCTCCGGACGCTGGGTCGTCGACCGGCTCGCGGGCGATTACGAGGTCGTCGTCGTCGACTACGAGCACCCCGGCCCCGACACCGACCCGGCCCCGAACGTCACGTTCCGCGCGGCGGACCTCGCCGAGCGCGCCGAGGCCCTCGACACGGTGGCCGCCGTCGACCCCGACGCGGTCGTCCACTGGGCCGCGATCCCCGTCGCCGGCACCCACCCCGACGGGCGCGTGTTCGAGACGAACGTTCGCGCCGCGAAGAACGTCCTCGACGCCGCCGGCCGCGCCGACGCCCGGATCGTGCAGGCCTCCAGCGACGGCGCGTACGGCTTCTTCTTCGCCGACCCGACGCCGTTCCCCGACGAACTGCCGATCACCGAGGCGCATCCCCTCCAGCCCGAGGACCCCTACGGCCTCTCGAAGGTGACCGCCGAGGCGGCCGCCGGCGCGGTCGCGCGCCGCGAGGGCGTCCCGGCGGTGTCGATCCGTCCCTCGTGGATCCAGTTCCCCGGCGAGTACGCCTGCCGGGGCGACGACTACGTCGACGACCTGGACGCCGGCGCCGGCAACTTCTGGTCGTACGTCGACGCCCGCGACGTCGCCGACCTCGTCGCCGCCGCGGTCGCGGGCACGGGTGGGTCCGACCCCGCGGTGGCTCCCAGCTCCCACGAGGCCGTCAACTGCGTCGCCGCCGACAACGCGCTCGGTCGCCCCCTGCTCGACCTCCTGCGCGAGTCGTACGGCGAGGTCCCCGACGACTGCGCGGTCGACGGGAGCGCGATCTCCGAGGGCGACGACCGAGGCGCGTACGCGATCGAAAAGGCGGAGCAGCTGTTCGGGTGGGAGCCGAAACGGTCGTGGCGGGAAGCGGCGGACGAGGACGTTTCCGAGCCGACGCTGTTCGAGCGGTAGATCGGACGGAGAAGTCCGCATAATACCCCCGCAGCCATCGAGGGACTTGACACAGATAGTAGTATTTCTAATAGATTTGGCAGTGTATATGTCCGGTCTCGGAGCTGTTCTAATTTTGTTTCGTAGAATTCTCAGTCGGTGATATCTCCAAATATGATATTCTAGAATATGATTATTCAGAATATTTTTATCCAACACCCACTAAATCAGCGCTATGACAGAGTTCGTGAACCGCTCGGAGGAGTTAGATCGGCTTTACGGCCTTTTCGACTCGGAGAACGCTGAGCTCGCCGTCGTGTACGGACGGCGACGGCTGGGAAAGACGAGGCTCGTCAAGAAGGCGCTTGAGGGACGAGAAAGCGCAGTCTTCTACCAGGCACGACAGAAGACGCGGGATCTCCAACTAGAGCAGTTCGTCGAGGCCACGGCCGACGCGTTTCCCGGTATCGAAGACATCCGCCCCGATTGGGAGCGACTGTTCCGATATCTGGCGGACCGGAATGCGATCGTCGTCCTCGACGAGTTTCCGTACCTGATCGAACAGGACGAGAGCCTTCCGTCTGTGTTACAGGCGCTGTTCGATCACGAGTTCGACGAGTCGGAGACGACGTTCGTGCTGGTCGGATCGTCGATCAGCATGATGGAGGAAGCGACGCTGCTCGGAGACAGTCCGCTGTACGGCCGGACCTCGCTCACGCTCGACATCGGTGAACTCTCGTTCGACGCCGCGACGGAGTTTCTACCGGACGATACAACGGCGAACGAGGCCGTACGCGCGTGGAGCGTGTTCGGAGGCGTTCCCTACTACCTCGAGGAACTCGACGCCGACCGATCGCTCGGCGAGAACATCCAGCAGACGGTGCTAACTCGTCACGGATCGCTGCGCAACGAGCCGGAGTACGTCCTTCGCATGGAGCTGACGGAGCCCACGCGCTACTTCTCGATCCTCGAAGCGATCGCCGGTGGGGCGACCGGCCGCAACGAGATCGCTGGCGTGACAGGTATCGACTACAACCAGCTATCGACGTATTTGGACCGGCTCTCGCGGCTCCGGCTCATCGAACGACACGTACCGGTGACTGAGAAACCTGAACGATCCAAGCGAAGCCAGTACCGACTTCGGGACCCCATGTTCCGGTTCTGGTTCCGGTTCCTGTACGGGAGTGCGGATCGCTACGACCAGTTCGGTGAGGAGGCCTACGAACGGCTCGTCGAACCAGAGATGACCGATTTCGTCGCCCCCGCTTTCGAGCAACTGTGCTGTGAGGCCCTGTGGACGCTGTACGACGAGACGCCGATCATCGATGTCGGACAGTGGTGGTATCAGGACCACGAGATCGATGTTGTCGGGCTCACCGACGAGGACACGCTCGTCGTCGGCGAGTGTGAGTATCAGGCATCGCCACTCGACTACGGCGCGCTGGCGTCACTGGAGACGCACGTCGAGGAACTCCGATGGCAGCCGTCGGGCGGTGGCACGCGAACCGTCGAATACGCGCTGTTCTCCCGGAGTGGGTTTACCGACAGCGTCCGCGAAGCCGCCACCGAGCGCGGCGATATACGTCTCTACACGATCGACGATGTCGTCGCCGCGCTCGGAGAGTAGATACTTTATAAATAGGACGTGCGGTGGCGTGAAGGACCTCTCGGCTGGGGATTTGGTGGTTTTCACTGCCGACCAAGTATCGACCGTTTATAAACAATCCCTGAATATCGGAAAACGACCACCGCACCGTCAAGAATCGCTTATAAACAACCAACGGAGCGCTCTGTCGCCTAAATCGACAGGATCGCGTTCACCAGCGTTCTCGTCGCGATCGCCGTCGCCGCGCCGAGCCACGTCAGCAGGACGAAGTGGATGTACCCGTTCGCGGGGTTCCCGCCGTCGATCCGGCGGATCATCTGCGAGGAGAGCGCGGCGTTGAAGAGGACGACCGTGAGCAGCAGGTACTCGATGAGGGGGATGTCGTACGCCCCGGGGTAGACGATCTGGCCGATGTCCATCTGGTCGAGTTGGAAGTCGGCGGTCAGGTCCGCGAGGATGGCGACGACCTCCAGCCCGATGAAGAAGGCGAACGTCGCCGCCGCCGTGATCCCGTAGAGCAGGCCGATGAAGGTCATCGCAGCCTGCCGGCGCTGTTCGCGGAGCTGGTTCACGGCGTTCATGTTCTTCGAGATCAGCTCGCCGAGCATCTTGGGGTCGCCGCCCATCCGCCGGCCGACGAGGTACATCTCGGAGAACTTCTGGATGAGGTACGACCGGGTATCGTACGTGAACTGTTCCCACGCACCCTCGGTGCTAATTCGCATGTTGAGCCGGCGGTAGAGCCGCTCGATCGCCGGCGAGAGGTCGCCGAAGTTCTTGTCGCGCAGCGTGGTCAACACGTCGGTGGTCGTCGACTGCTTGGCGCTCTCGGTGGCGCCGAGCGCCCGGACGAACGAGGGGAACTCGCCGTCGCGGGCCGTGATCTGCTGTTCCTCCTGCCTGAGGACGACGCCGGTGATAAAGAGCGGGGAGATCGGCACCGCGAGGTACAGCGGGAGCCGCACGTCGTCGATGAAGAAGAGGAGGCCGGGGAGGCCCGGCCCGTAGCCGAACATCCCGGCGGCCGTGATCCCGATGATGAGGAAGGAGAGCCCGCCACCGATCCCGAGCGACGCCCACAGCTTGATGTCGCCGGGGGCGCGCTCGTCCGGGTGGAACCAGATCGGGTCGTACGGCGAGGTCGCCCGGATCATCGCGTAGAACCCGAGTTGGACGAACACGAAGAGGACGATGACCGCCGCCACCGTCGCGGTGGGGTCGTTCCCGGTCAAGATCGGGAGGACGATCGCGAACACCAACGCGAACGTCATCGAGAGGATCATCGACATGTACAGGTCCTTCATCACCTCCAGGTTCGACAGCGCGGACTCGTACACCGTCTCGTACTTCGCGAGCATGACGTCCTGCTCGGAGACGAGGAACTCCTCTAACGACTGCCCCGCCCCCATCGTGTAGCCGAGGCGGTCGAAGAAGTCGGCCATCGCGTCGGAGGGGACTTCCTCGGCGCGCCGGCGACACGCGTCGTCGAGGCTCTGGTTCCAGGTGTCGACGAGGTGGACGACGCGGCCGATCTCCTCGGCGGCGACGCCGTACTCCTCCTCTTTCGCCAGGGTTCGAAACACCTCCATGCGGTCGATGTTCGTCGTCGACAGCACGGTCATGTGGGTCATCACGAGATGCAGCTGGTTGTCGATCTGATTCTCCAGGCTGGAGAGGTAGATCTTCGGGTAGATCACCGCAGCCACCAACACCAGCCCGCCGAACATCGGGACGGGAACCCGGGCGGCGAACGGCAGGGGAAGGACGAACAGCCCGACGACGCTCGCGAGGAAGACGAGGACCGCCGGGATCAACACGAGCCCGACGTACTTCCGCTTCGAGATGTCGAGCTTGTCGTACGACTCCATGACGGCGGAGGTCAGCTCCGCGGCGGTCGCGAGTCCGTTGCCGACCTCCTTCACCGCCATGGCTATCTGACGTTCCGGTGCATATCGAAGGGGAGCCCCTCGACGCCGTCGCGCTGGTAGGAGTTTATCGCGTCGTTCACCTCGTGGTAGCCGAGGATTCCCTCCTGGATCATCCGCTCGATCAGCTCCGCGCGGAACTCCAGGTCGTCGTAGATATCACGGGTGTCGGCGTAGCCGAGAAGCGTCGCGATCTGCTCTTCGAGCACGTAGGAGTTGTTCATTCCCTGGAAGACGATCTCGTCTTCGACGGGGTCCCAGCTGAACACCTCGCGGGTGACGACACCCTCCATCTCCTTGGAGTAGCCCTCGATCTCCTGGACGCTCGTCACGCGGCGGAGCACGTCGTCTCCCTGTTTCACCCGGTTCTGGAACAGCGCCACGTCGGCGTTGTCCATGAACGTCTCCGGGACGTTGATCGGCTCGGAGGTGAACCGCTGGATCATCGAGACGATGTCGGACGCGTGGAACGTCAGCATGACCGGGTGACCCGTCTGGGCCGCCTGGAACGCCATGCGCCCCTCGGCGCCGCGCACCTCGCCCACGATGATGTAGTCGGGGCGCGACCGGAGCGCGGCGGCGACGAGGTCGAACATGTCGACGTCCGTCCCCTCGTCGTCACCTTCCCGGGTGAGGAGTTGCTGCCAGGTGTCGTGTGGCGGCAGGACCTCGGAGGTGTCCTCGGCGGTGTAGATCTTCGAATCCCGGGGGATGAACGACATGATGGAGTTCAGCGTCGTCGTCTTCCCGGAGGCGGTCTCCCCGACGACGAACACCGTCTGTTCGTTCTCCAGGGCGAGCCAGAGGTACGCCGAGAGTTCCGGGGAGAGCGTGCCCCATTTGGTAATCTGGAAGATCGACAGCGGCACTTCCGTACCCTGTCGGATGGTCATCGAGGGCCCCTTCAACGAGACATCGTCGGAGTAGATGATGTTGATACGCGAGCCGTCCGGCAGCGTCGAGTCGATGATCGGATCGCTGTCGGAGACGGGGTCGCCGATCCGTTCGCCCATGTTTCGCAGCCACTGCTCGTAATCCGCGGGTTCGCCGAAGTCGACGGTCGTCTTGATGAGGCTGTAGACGGAGTGATCGACGTAACACTCGTGGGGACCGATGACGTGGATGTCCTCGTTGGCCGGGTCCCGCATCACCGGCTCGAGGGGACCGAGGCCGACGATGTCGCGGTTCAGCCGGTAGCGGATGTTTTCGTAGGTCTCCTCGGTGACGTCAACTTTCCCGAGGTTCGTAATGTTCCCCAGTCGACTCAGGACGCCGTCACCGCTTTCACGCCGCTTGACGTTCGTCGTCTCTTGAAGGAGTTCTTCGATCCGGTCGTCGTACTCACCTTCCTCGGTCGGTGCGGGCTTCATGACGCTGCGTTCGAGCAACCGGTTGCGGACCTTCTCGAAGACCGTCTGCTCGTCCTCTGCCAGTTCCGGCTCGATCGCGTAGTACTTCATGTCCTGGCCGATGTCGCCGTAGACGTGCGTGTAAATAGGGCCGCCGACGGGGTAGAGGATGTTCGGGCGATTGGTCTCGTATTCGCCGTCGGCTTCCTCGACGAACATCGGGAACTCGCCGGTGATCTGCTTGAACTTCTGGAGGTGATCACGGAGGTGTGGACGCCTCGCTGCGTGTTGGCGGAGTTCGTCCGACGGTTTGGGTCTGCCGTGATCTGTCATGTGTATTTCCCCTTATGCGACACTGCGCGATTCGATGACGATGCCCGTCCCAGACCGGACGGAGTACCCGATGGTATCACCGACCTGTTCGCCCATCCCGGCGAAGCGTTTCACCGAGATCTGTCGGCGCACGTCGTTGCCGACCTCGATCATCTCGAGTTCGATGAACACGTCGGCGATGGCCCGGAACGGGCCGATCGCGTCCTCGTCAAGCGTCGAGGGGTCGACCGTGAGCATGATGACCTTCCCCTCGGCGATGACGTCCCGGAAGTACGAGATGATCTCCAGGGCGGCCTGGCGTTCCTCGTTCTGGCGGACCAGGGCCTCGAACTTGGGGTCGTTCCGGAGGATAGCGTCGAAGGTGTCGATGATGATGACGTCCGTGTCCCACATCACTTCGGCGTCCATCAGCCGCTTGAGCAGATCCATGCGGTCGTTGTCGTCGTCGCCACCCTGGAAGGTGTTGGAGTCGCCGATGTCGGCGTGCAGGAACAGGAGGTTCTCGTCGAGGATGTGCTCGACCATGCCGTAGTCCAGGCTGTGCATCTGATCGAGGAAACTGCCGACGGTCAACTCCGTCGAAAGCATCGTGACCGTCTGGCCGGTCTCACAGAGGCCGTAGGCGAAGCGCTGGCTCATCGCGGACTTCCCGGCACCGTAGTCCCCTTCGACGAGGACGATGCTGCCGGGCGGGATGCCGCCGCCGAGTTCCTTGTTCAGTCTGTCGCGCTCGTCTAAGCCAAGCGAGTACAGATCAGTGGTTGCGATGCTCATGTGTTGAACTCGAACACCTCCCTGTCACCGTAGATCGTCAACTGGACACGGTGATCCCCGCTCTGGAGGTCCGGGATCGAGATCTCCATGCGGACGACCGTTCCGGGTCGCCAGACGCTCCCGTCGACGACAGTCATACTCACCTCAGTCCGGTAGATCCCATCGACCAACACGTCCATTCCGACCCCGTCGGCCGGGAGCCGCTGGGACCCGGTGTTTTTGACGTACAGCGTGATGTTTCCGTTCCCGTCTCTGTCGTACACCTGTGCGCCGCTATCGCTGATGATCTCGATCTCGGTCCGGACCTCCTGGCTGGCGTCGACCCCGAGATCGTCGACCGCATCGCTGAGCTGGCCGACCGTACTGGTGATCGTCCCCGCGACGCTCGCCGCCACGAGGATGCTCGCGATGAAGATGATCAAATGCGACGCTGACACGCTAGCCACTCAGTCCCACCTCCGTCGCGGCCACACCCGGGCCGGTGACGACCTTGAGCCGGTCGGGCTGGGTGGAGACCGTCATGTTGGCGGTGAGTCGCTGCCCGGTTGCCCAGACGTCCGTCGAGCTGTCGCCGTCGACGGCCCGGTCGAGAAACGACGTCTGCAGTTCGCCGTCGACCATGAAGTCGGTGTCGGCGACGCTCAACCCGTTGGCCCCGGTGTTTTTGACGGTCGCGTTCACGTAGTACAGCTCGTCCCCGGAGACGTTGTGTGCCACCGACACATCCGTCAGGTTGATCGCCGTGTTCTGTTGGGCGAGCAGGTCGTCCTGGGCAGCGCCTCGCGCATCGTTGACAGTCTCCATGGAGTTCGAGGCGGCGCTGTAGAACGTCCCGAAGGCGACGAAGAACGCGACCAGGAGGATCGCGGCCGAGCCACTAACGCTGAATCCCATCGGGGCCACCTCCGGTCTGGCGTGGCAGCTGTTGGAGGGCAATCGACTCCGCCCCGCCGCCGTTCAGCTGGCTCACGTACCGCAGACTCTTGGTGTGGTGGTCGATGGTCAGGCTCTCGGACTCACCGCCTTCCTCGAAGCCCTTGAGGTACGCCTGTAACTGGTCGGCGACGGACTCGTCGATCCAGTCGATGCGTTCGTAGTAGTCAATGGCCTCCGCGGTGGCCCGGATCCCGACTTCCTCGACCAGGAACTCCAGCCATTCGACGACGATCAGGTCGGCGAGGAACCCATCCGGAAGCGACGTGAGGTATGGCTTTCCATCGTCGGATCCGTCGCTCGCTTCTTCGGTTGCTCCCGACCCGTCGGCCTCTTCTTTGGCTGACGGCGCTTCGGCGTTGGCTGCCGGCTCAGTCGCGTCCTCCTCGGTCTGCGCCGTTTCCGTGACGCTCTCCTCCTCGGGGGTAATCGTCTCCTGATCCGGCTCGGTTTCTTCTGTCTCTGTGTCGTCCTCGACGACGCTCGTGGCGGATTCAGTCGCATCGACAGCCTCGTCTGCGCTCTCTTCGTCGCCCTCGTCCTCGATGACCGTATCGAAGAGATCGTCGTCGGCCAGCCCGTCGCCCGCCTCTCCACCGTCGTCCTCCATGGCGAAGTCGTCGTCCTCGTCTACGAGGGGTTCACCGTCATCAAGGGAGTCGGCGTCTGCCGCCAGGTCGTCGCTTGTCTCTTCGATGCTTTCGTCCGGATCTTCGGCGTCGCCCTCGGCCCATTCGGCGTCGCCGGCCTCGTACTCGTCTTTGAGCTCGGCGAAGGATTTCCCGCCCTCACCGCCGCTGTCCGCGTCACCGTCGCCGTCCTCGTCCATATCGAAGTCGTCTTCGGCGTCGCCGAAATCATCGTCCATGTCGAAGTCGTCCTCGAAGTCCTCTTCGAACCCACCGTCGTCACCGCCGTTGTCTTCGCCCGTGCCCAGGACATCGCCGACGTCGGCATCGGCTTCCAGCTCGTCGTCCTCGACGAGGTCTTCGTCGAAGAACCCTTCCGCGTCGGCGTTGGCGATATCTTCGTCGAGGTCTCCCTCTTCGGACTGGTCGTCACCATTGTCGAAGAGGCCAAATGACTCCTCTCCGGGGCCGCCCAATCCGCCGGCGTCGATGTCGTCGGCGAAGGGATTGACGCCCCGGGTCACCATCTCGTAGATGTCGAGCAGTTTTCGAACGTTTTCCTCGACGTCGTCGACCGTTTCAGAGATCTGCTCGTTCTCGTTGCGGACCGTGTTGACCGTCGAGGAGAGGCTGCCGACCTCGGTTTCGAGCTCGTCGAGGCGGTGCTGTAGTTCGTCAGTGTCCGCACCGCCCCCGTCCATCTCGCCGAAGTCGTCGTCTTCGAAATCTCCGAAGTCGTCGCCGCCATCACCGAACCCGCCGCCAAGGTCGCCGAGGTCATCCCCGCCTTCCTCGGGCATCAACCCGTCGTCGTCCCCCTCGTCGACGTCGGGGCCCCCGTCCTCGTCCGAGAGGATCGAGTCGAAGACGGATCGGATACTCATGCCGACCACCCCCACCGTCAGGACACCGACGGCGAGCGGTTCGGTCGACAGCGAGCCGACCGACTCGACGATCCAGTCACCGGTGGCCGCGAGGAGGGTAGGGTCCACCCCCTCGGCCACTGTCCCGGACTGGAGCAACGAGAGCGTACTCATTAGGAGTAATATCCCCGCACGCGCCCTTCAATGTACCGTTTAGAGTATCATATTTGATAACTGACGGTTCCGTTCAGCAAAATCGATCGGAAATTAGCGTCTGACGTCGCGTGATTGTGCTGTAACCCTCCGCCGGCGCGGTATTGATATCGATATTCAGAACAAACTGACGTTCACTGTCGCTGGTCGGTAGTTATGACGGTTCCCGTATGTTTCTCCGAAAAAACGGCCAGAGACGCCCTCTCGAATCGACTGGGTGTCATCTCTGACCGGTCAGAGCCGCTTCGAGTCCCGGTTTGCGCTTTTGACGATCAGATCGCCGGTATCGCCTTCGAGCCGGATCGATCGGCCGTGGTCGCCGCCGATGTCTTCGCCGACGATCGGGATGTCGAGTGCCGAGAGGGTTTCCTCGACGACGTTCGCGTTCCGGACACCGATGCCGGAGCCGTTCTTCGAGAAATCGAGCATGTCGCTCCCGCCGGCGATCTTCGCGACGATGTTCGACCGATCCGCACCGTGGTCTTCGAGTTCTCTGACCAGGGTTTTGACGCCGGTGTCCGCGAACTTCGCCGGGTTTCCGCCGTTGACTTCCTCCGAGACTGGCAACATCACGTGTACGAGCCCAGAGACGCTGGACTCCTCGTCGTGGAGCCCGACGCCGATACAGGAGCCGAGTCCACTGGTCGACAGTGTCGCGCCGTTCGTCGAGACGTCGTACTCGGCGATCCCGACCTTGATGCGCTCGGGCGTGCTCGATTGCTCAGTCTGCGATCCGTCGTAGACCTTCATTCCTGGAATATTTCTTCGGGGTCCGCGTCAGTCTCTTCCGCCCGTTCGACCGCCAGTTCCTCGAGTGCTTCCCGGAGTTCCTCGTCGTTGGGCAACGCGTAGATCTCGCTCTCGAACTCGACGTCGTCCGTTCGCATCCGCGAGTCGATGACGAACGCGTGGTCCTGATGTTGCCCGACCTGGGCCGCAAGCGGGTCGATGATCGCCCGCCCCATGTCGTGAACCAGCCGCGGCGGCGTGTGATCGATGGACGTCTGGAGGACGTTCGCCCAGCCGTCGACGAACCCGCTGGTCATGATGTTTCCAAGCTCCTCGATGGCTGCCGTGTGCTGGTCGGTGAGTTCATCGCCCTCGACCGCGGTGGGCATCAGCGCCTCGGCCGCGTTCTTCGCCGAGGCCTCGTCGAACAACACGAGCAGGAACCCGCTCGGGAGGTCGGTGAACTCGACGGCCGTCCCGACGTATCGGTCGGTCCCGACCTGCTTGGGGATGTCTTCGATCCGCGTGAAGTTGATCTGTGAGACCTCCGCTTCGACGTCAATTCCAGTCATCATCGAGACGTTTTCGGCGGCCTGCTTGGTGCCCTGCTGGGTCATCCGGTTGAAGACGTGGAGCTTGTCGACCGGGATCGCGTCGGCTTCGGCGTCGGCGTGGTCCGCCATCAGGTCCGTGAGCGAGTCCTGATCCGGCAACATGTAGATGTAGAAGTCGACTGATTCGTCGACCCACTCGATCTCGCTTTTGAACACGAACACCTGATCGGCGGGCGAATCGTCACCCGACGTGGGTAGGATCTCCTTGCCGGTCCCTTCGATGTACGTCGGCGGGGAGTGATCGATCGTGGTTTCGAGATAGTCGGCCCAGCCGTCGATGAACCCACTCATCATGATGTTGCCGATCTCCTTGACCCCGCTTTTGGCCATTTCGGCACTGATCTCGTCGCCGGGCATCAGCGTTCCCGCCAACGTCTCGCTACTGTCCTGATCAAGTACCAGCGCTGTCTGACCCGATAGCTCGCCCTCGAAGTCGAATTCGACCCCGACGAACGCCTGCTCGGCCAGCGTTTCGCCGACGTCGCCCCGATCCATCAGCGTGATCTGGGTCACGTCCACGTCGGCGTCGATGCCCGTCATCTGGGTCATCGATGCCGTGGCCTCCTTTGCCCCTTCGTGGGCGAGTTCGTTGAACGTCCCGAGCGACTGGATGTCGACGTTCATCTATGAGGGGACGACGTCTTCGATGGCTTCCATGACGCTTGGCTTCTGGAACGGCTTGGTGATGTACCCGTCGGCCCCAGCCTTCACGGCCTCTTTCATCTTCTCCTCCTGACCGACGCTGGTGCACATGATCACGTTCGCGTCTGGACTTTCAGTTTTAATTTCGTCGGTGGCCTCGATACCGTCTCTGATCGGCATCACGATGTCCATCATCACGAGGTCCGGATCCTTGTCCTTGTAGGCCTCGACGGCCTCGACGCCGTTTTCGACCTCACCGACGATCTGATGGTCTTCCTCGAGGATTTCGCGCAGCAGGTTCCGCATGAACTCCGAATCGTCCGCGATCAATACTTCTGGCATGGGTTCTACTTCTCAGATTAGCGAATTGCCTAGATAAATGCTTCCGTACTATTATCGCGTTTGATAGCAAACGCCGGCTCTGTGCCGTCACTCGGCGGATATTTTCAGAACACTGGAATCAGTGTCGAGAGCCACTCGGCGACCGGGAGCGCGAACTGGCCGTACGTGATGTACTCGATCCCGGAAAGGACGTAAAGCGTCGTGGCGGCCCCGCCCGCAGTCCCGATCGCCGTCGCGACTGGCAGGTCGGGGCCGTCGATCGTGTCCAGGACGACGACAGCCGCGGCAACCCCCGCAACGATCAGGTTCAACAGGGCGTGAAACTGCATCGCCTCGCCGATCGCCGGGTCGATCGCGACGAACACCGCGATGACGCCGACGATCCCGACCACAGTGGCTCCGACGTATGCGTCGATGAACTCCCGGACGTTCGTCGTGAGGCTCCGCTGGACGGCTGGCAGCCGCATCACACCGTAGATCGCTACGGGCATGATCGGAACCAGATACCGGACCGTGATCTGGGAGTAAAGCGGCAGTCTGGGCAGGTACAGGAGGGTGAACGCGGCGACGAGCGTCCCCGCGAAGAGGTCCGTCTGGTATCGCGGAGTCGAGCGGATCGCCGTCAGTCGTCCACGAAGCTTCCCTCCCCCGCTTTCCAGCCCTCGTTTGCCGAGGACGATCGGGATGGCGACGAGGGTCCCGAGCATCGGCGCGACTTCCAGGACGGTCAGCTCGACGGTCTCGTGGTCGTTGGTCGCGTAGTCCACCCCCGGGATCCGGCCGCTCCTGAGGAAGACGTGGCCGAGTCGCTCGAGGTCCCCGAAGGCGATCCCGATCCCTTCCGCGACGTATCCCCACAGCTCGCCGATCCGGGCCGCCGCTGCCTCGATGCCGAACACGACCGCCCCGACGAGGCTGTCGAGAACCCCGATAGCGCCGTTGATACCGGTGGCCCCCAGTCCGATCACACCACCGAGAGCACTGGTGATCTGGCTCCAGAGCCCCGTCCCGGGATCGCCAGGGCCGCTCGCTCCGTCGGGGGGTGACGTTTCGCCTGGCGACGCGGGCTCGCCCGGTGGCGTCGGATCCGGTGTCGTCGGTTGTGTGGGCTCGCCACCGCCGTCGACGACGATATCTCCCCCGGGGCTGAGTTCCGCGAGTCCACCGAGATTCGAGAGCATCCGTGGCGCGGTAAACGGCGAGCCGGTGATCAGGTAGTTCGTCAGTCCGAACGGAACCAGCGAGAGGGCGAAAACGACGCCGAGCACGCCTAGCTCTCGAACCCCGTTGCGTCGAGCGGTCGCGAGGTCGAACGGGACGAGCACCACCAGCACCACCAGCGCCTCGGCGGCGTGTAGCCACGCGAGGACCCCGACAGCGGCGTAGGACAGCGCACGCGGCGGCAGCGGTCGATCAGAACCTCGACTCCGGGCGAACCCGAAGACGACGATTGCGATCAGCGCCGCCGACATGACGTGGCGTTTCGGCATCGTCGCCCAGAACGCGATCGGCAGGGCGAGTGCCGCCAGCAATCCCCCGGCCACGCCGACTCGCTGTCCGTGGTACTCACTGAGCAATCGATACACCGCCACGGCGACCACACCTGCCGCCACCAGCGAGAGGAGTTGGAGAGCGAGCAAGCCGTTCCACCGGGGATCGAGCGGCGTCAAAAGGGCGACGTTGCCGACGAACAGGCCCAGCGCGCCCAGCGTTCCAGCCAACGTCACGCGGGGGCGATCAAGCACCCGACCGAGCTGTGACGCGAATGCGGCCACGAGCAGACTCCACCCGCCCGCGAGCACCAGCCGCAACTCGGCGAGTGCCGCGGTCCCTTCGAGCAGCCAGTAGAAGGGGAGAGCGAGTGCCGCCTGGCCGTAGTTGCGCCCGAAGACCTGACCGCCGTGTTCGTATAACCCCGGCTGGGACCCGAGCGTCAGCGAGTACTCGATCCGGGCGATGTGGAGCCGTCCGTCGGCCAGATTCACGAGCGTGTTCGCGATGGCGTAGGTGTCGGTGATGAAAAACCCGACTCGCCAGAGGGCCGCCAGCACGACGACGACACCCAGAAACAGTGTCAGGCCGACGCGATCGCCGAACAGGACAGCGACGGCCTGTCGACGGATCATCGACCCACGTTCGGATAGCCACTCGTCGACTTCGGCTGCACCAACCCGGGTCACCGTCTTACCTCGATCCTGATGGACTCGTTGAACACGGTTCGATCGGTCGACAGCGATTGGACGCGAACGCGTAGCGTTCCGTTATAGTGCGCTGCCGACAGTTCCCCGGACAGGAAGGCCACGTCGCTCGGCCGAACGGTGACGGCACCGGGACTCGCAAGCAGCCGTGTCTCGGCGTGGTCGAGTTGCAGTTCCGGGACGACCAGCCGGTAGACGATCCGTGGTTCTCCTTCGACGTCGTCGATGGACAGTCTCGCGTCCGGGATCCGAAGGTACTCGACGTCGGTCCCGAACCGGCCGGGCGTGATCTCGACGCCGTCGAGATCGATAGCTACCGACGAGACGCTGGCGTTGCCGTCGCCGATTGTCGCCGGCGGGCCGGCCCCCCCGAACGATAGCCCGGGCACGAGCGGGCCGGAGAACACGAGCGTCACGACCACGACGCCGACGAGAAGTTGCTGGCTCAGGCCGAGTGGATCGCCGAAGAAGGGATCGAACGCACGACTCATCTCAGAGCTCGAAGCCATCGTCGCCGATGGCGTTCATGAGTTCCCCGATCGAATCGTCCGGGCCGAGCCCCCGGGCTTTGATCGCCGCCGAAAGGCTCTCGGTCGGGTAACTGATCGGCACGTTCGATTCGGTTAGCAGGATACCGAGGATCTCCTCGACTGGCGTCTCGCTGTCGATGTGCTGGGCGTACCACAGGATCAGGCTCTCGAAGATCGTCACCACATCGTTGGACATCATCCGGCGCTGGGACACCCGGCCGTCGAAGGTCGCCGTGACGTGAAAGCCGTACCTGGAGTCAGCCGAAGCGAACGAGTCCCGGAGCCACGCTTCGACGTCCGCTTCGGTCATCTCTCCCGTCTCGCTTGCGTTGTCTTGCCAGGGCTCCCGGGATTCGGACGCTGCGTCCGTCGGCGTATTTGACGGGGCTGGCGACGCCTGATCGGATGCTTCGTCGACGTCACTTTCCGATTCCTCGGTGGCTGGTTCCGGCTCTGTTTCGGTTGTTTTGATCCCGTCGACATCACCGATCGGATCATTCGGGGAGACGACGTACCGGCCGTCCTCGATCTCCGCGACGTGCTCGTCCTCGGAGATGTCGAGCTCCTCGGGGGCGAGCACGCGTCCGTCCTCGTCGTCGTTGTCGTCCCCTGGTGGCATGTGTGGTATGTTGTCGCTAGCGGATATAATTCCGTCGGTGGTGCTCTTGCCGAGCTTGCTGAAAACAAAAGAGAGTAGCGAAGCCTTACAGCTGGACGGAGCTCTTTCCGGACAGTGAGTCTGGCACGACCAGCGTGATCGTTGTTTCGCCGCCCGACTGTGTACTTATCGTCAGGGTCGCCGTTTCGCCGCCGTTCAGGTAGCTGGTGATGTAATTGTCATTTGCAGTACTGCTACCATCGAGGCCGACTGTGATGACCGCGCGATCAACTCGGTTGTTGAGCGTGCGGTCGTCGGTGATCGACGTGTCGTCGTCGCGCAACGTCTCGAAAGTGAACACTCCGTCGGCATTCCCCGTATCGCCGCTGGTGTCTGAGACGAGGTTTTGACTCCCGCCTGCTTGGACCCATTGCATCGTCACGCCATCGAGGTCCACGTCAGAGGATCCTGGTGCCAGTCGCATCGTCAAGTCGACTTGATCAATTACGCTTTCATCGTTCCCATCACTGTCGACATCAACGCTCCCAACTTGTCCAACACTACTGACTTCGACCAGGCGATTGGTGACCTGTTCTGCAGCCTGTTGACCGCTCTCTTCGGCACTACTCTGGAGGAACCCGGCCGTGTTGATCAGCACGCCCGCGGCGATCGCGGCGACCAGCACCATCGCGATGAACACGATGAGTGTGCCGATCCCGACCTGGGCTCGCTCGTTCGGTTTGTCGTTGGTTCGTTCGAACATTGTATGCTCCGCCTGGGTTACTCCCAGACTCTAATTGAACCGAATTCGTACACCCCTTTAAGAATATCTCTCAAATTATCTATTCTGAAAACGGGGATTGGCCGGCATCCTCACCCCGTTCAAATATTGAGAATGTAGCATAGTCGGCCCGAAATGAGCGTGTTCGCCTTCAGTCGCCGTGTCCAGGTAACACACTGTACGATCGTGGCGAGTCCTGACCGCTCACGCTTCGTAGGTGACGAGACTGTACATCACGAACAGGTAGCCAAACGTTGTCAACCCGCTGTTGACGAGCAACAATCCGCGCGCACCGTCGAAGTCAGTCACGAACGCACTGATCATCGTGGCCGCTGCGCCGGCCACCGCCAGCGCGAACCCGAGCGAGAGGTGTAACATCGCCCGTCGTGACGTTTGTGCGTACGCACGGACTGCCATACCGACCATCGTGAGTCCCGCGACTACGAAGACGAGGGTCAAAACCGCATAGAGGAGTTCAAGTACTGGCACTGCCTGAGAGTTTCCGAGCACCCGTATTAAATCATTCCTCGAAAATATCTGCATTGATAATCGGTCGATGGCGGACCACGATCGCCGTTCTATCGATGGTGCCTGTCCGCGTGTTCGAAACCTAGGATTCCGAGAGCGTCCGCCACGCCTCGTCGAGTTTGTTGGTCACTTCCGAGCGCTCCTGGACGTCGACCATCAGCGAGTCGTCGAACCCGACCTGGATCGAGTCGACGTTTCGCCGGTAGACCTTGATACGACGGCGGTCGTCGGACAACACGTTGTCGTGAAGCTCCAGCAGATCGTGCTCGGTGAGCTCGTCGATGCGCCGATAACAGGTCGCGATCGGGATGTCGAGTTCGTCGCTCAGATCCTGTGCGGACTTCGGCTCGTCGGTCGCGTCCAGTATCTCGGCGCTGTACTTGTTCCCGAGGGTCCGCAGTAACTCGACCGATGCCATCGTTATCAGAATATGAATCAGCGTAAAGATAAAAGTATCGCCGATGAAATCGCCGTGAAATCACCCTCGTCGAGTTTTTCTATTTCTACTGGAACTGTGCTCCAGCAGCCCGCTACCCCTCATTCTCAGCCATAAGAACGGTCTATCATTGCCGGTAACGCCAACAAATGTGGGTTCTGCGTGTTCCGCTCGGACTCACTGCTTCACAGCGGCGACTCGGAGTCGTTCATCATCGAGAACGCACTCGCATTGTCGTGGACCTGAATACCCCCGTGGGCGATCTCCATCGGGAAGATGTCCGTCTCGATCTCCTGTTTGCGCATCTTCGCCACCCAGACGTACCGATTGACTCCCGACTCGGTCGGCGTCTGGATCAGATAGATGTTGCCGTCCGTCAGGAAGTTCTCCAAGCCGATGTCGTTGTCGGGAAACACCGTGGACTGCTCGTTGGTCAGCAAGCTGGTCAGGCCGTTCTGTTTCAGGATGTCCGTGAACTTGAGGAGATACGTCCGGCGTTCGGCGTCGTCGTCGAAGAACAACTCGAACATGGCCAGTGAGTCCAACACGAGCCGGTCGTATTCGCCGTCTTGGATGTCATCCAGGAGGACATCGAGGGTGTCCGTGAAGCTGTTTTCCTGGAGGAGGCGGCGCTTGTCGTAGACCTTGATGTCGCCGCTGTCTTCGAACTCCGACCACTGATCGAAGCCGATCGACTCGGCCGCCGCCGTCAGATCCTCGCGGTTCTCCTCGAAGGAGAGGTAGATGCCGCGTTCGTCGGACTGCGTGACGCCGTTGTAGATGAACTGCAGCCCCAGGATGCTCTTGCCGGCCCCCGGTGTGCCGACGACCAGTGTCGTCGAGTTCGTCACGATACCGCCGTTGAGAATCGAATCGAGCCCGTCAATGCCAGTTTCGGTGAGTTCTACCATCGTGGATACCCCGTGGACGTTGTCATCTACCCCACGTTGGGTCGCCACCAGTGAAAAAGGCTTCCGGATCGTCTCAGACAGTCTACTGTTTCACGCGGAGTGGATTTCCCTCCGTGGTTTACTCGGCGTGGACGGCTACCGGGTCCACCCAGATGACGAACCCCTCGTCCCGTTTGACGACGCCCTTGATCGACGCCGAGTCGGCGCCGCCGGGTGATTCGTCGACGTCGCCGTCGTCGATCTGTCTGACCTGGTGGACCTCGTCGACGAGCCACCCTGCCGCCTCCTGGTCGGCGATGATCTCCGGATCGAAGACGATGATCCGTCGTTCCGCTCCGTCCTCGTTGATCCCGAACACTATCTTGGGGTCGACGATCGAGGTTGTGCGTCCCCGAAGGTCCATGACCCCCCGGACGTGTCGTGGTGAGTTCGGGACGCTGGTGACCTCGCCGATGTCGACGATCTCGGTGACGTGGTCGATACTCACGCAGTACGTTTCCGATCCGAGCTCGAACTCGAGTACCTGGCCGATCGTGTCTGTCATCTGTATGTCCTCCCGGCGGCGCACCGGAACTCGTCTACCGAGTACCCCTGCCGCCACCGACTGACTCTATCCTGACTTTCGGCAAAACTACCTTAAGTGTGTCCACCGGGTTATCAACGATGATTACGACGCCGGAGTCTTTATTTGCCCGGTTTAGCAAGGTTTCACCGGAGACAGATAGACCCGATCGGACTGTCGACCGGCCGCTCCTGTTCGGTCGGTCACATTTAAATCCGCCCCCATACAGGTCTGCACACGGAACATGTCATCACGATCATCGCCCCGGGCCGTCGTCGCCGACGACTCTCACTTCATGCGGAGCGTCATTTCCGACATCCTCGAAGAGGGCGGCATCGAGGTTGTCACGACGGCGAGAGACGGCCGTGCGGCGATCACTGCCGTTCGGGAGCACGAACCGGACGTCGTGACGATGGACGTCGAGATGCCGGAGATGAACGGCATCGAGGCGGCCGAGCGGATCATGGCCGAGCGCCCGACCCCGATCCTGATGCTCAGTGCCCACACTGACGAAAACGCGGACGTCACGTTCGAGGCCTTAGAGAAGGGCGCTGTCGACTTTTTCACCAAACCCGGCGGCGAAGTGTCGATGGAGATGTCGCGACTGAAAGAACAGCTCGTCGATATGGTGCTCTCGGTCGCCGAGGTCGACGTGACGACCGACGCCGGGCGGAGTGAGCCGGCGAGCGCTTCCGAACCGACGATCAAACCGGGGAGCGTCGTCGAGAACCCGACGCTTGTCATCGGCTCCTCGACGGGTGGACCGACGGTCGTCGAGCAGATTCTCTCGGAGCTGCCGGCCGCGGCGGATCTACGGATCCTCGTTGTCCAGCACATGCCAACGGACTTCACCGGCCGCTTCGCCACGCGCCTGAACAAACGAAGCGAATACACCGTTCGGGAGGCTGGCGACGGCGACCGGATCGGTGGCGGCGAAGCACTGGTCGCTGCTGGCGGCCGACACATGGAGGTCTCGAACTACCGGAGTGGTCGGCTTCGCGTGGCCCTGACTGATGACGACCCCGTCAACAGCGTCCGTCCGTCAGTCGACGTGACCATGGAGAGCGCTGCGGCGGTCATCGACGACCCGCTGGTCGGTGTCATTCTCACCGGCATGGGAACTGACGGTGCCGCTGGGATTCGGGCGATCAAGGCCGCGGGTGGGACAACCCTCGCACAGGACGAAGCGTCCTCGGCCGTCTACGGCATGCCGAAGCGGGCCGTCGAGACCGGACAGGTCGACGCCATCTGTCCACTCGATACTCTCTCGGACCGGATTCTCGACGCGATCAACGCGGAGGTGCACTAACCCATATGGACGAACAATATCTCGACGCCTTCATTCGCGAGAGCGAGGAGGCAATCACGGAGTTGAACAACTCGTTACTCGAACTCGAATCGGACCCCAGCGATCAGGCGGCGATGGATTCGATCTTCCGAACAGCCCACACGCTGAAGGGGAACTTCGGCGCGATGGGATTCGACGACGCCAGCGACCTCGCCCACGCGATCGAGGACCTCCTCGATGCCATCCGCCAGGGCGACATGGACGTCACGCCGGAGATCATGGACCTCGTGTTCGCCGGTGTCGACGACATCGAAGCCATCGTCACCGAGATCGAAGCGAACGGTGAACCGTCCGCCGACACGGCCGACCGGGTCGAGGACATCCGTGCAGTCATGGAAGACGGTCCCGACGCCGCCGGTGCAGCGAGTGACGACGGTCGGTCGTCCGGTTCGGATGGTGACGTCGACGCCGGGGCTGAGGGCGACACCTCGGCATCCGGGCCTTCGATCGATGTCGAACCGATCCTCGATCGTGTGGACGTTCCCGAGCCGGAATCGGGCACTGTCACGCTTGCGGACGTCGACATCGGCGGCGGGGACATGCAGGGCGTCGACGCGATGCTGGCGCTGGACGCCATCGAGGACGCCCTCGACGTTGTGGCGACCGATCCATCCACAGACGAGATCGAGAACGGCGCGTTCGACGAGACGTTCGCCGTGTTCGCGGCCGCCGACGAACCGACAGTTCGGGCAGCGGTCGACGATGTCGGTCCCGTCGAATCCGCGACCGTACAGGACGTCTCGGAGGCAGTCGCGGCTGCAGACACGGCGGATGAGACGGGAGCCACGGACGACGCCGGTACCAGCGCGTCCACGTCGTCGAGTGCCTCCGAGACCGCTGTCGACGAGATCAAGTCCGTCAGAGTCGACGTCGATCAACTCGATGACTTACACGGGCTGGTCGAGCAGCTTGTGACTAGCCGGATCAAACTTCGCCGGGCGGCCGAACAGAACAACGTCGATTCGACCGGCGAGACCCTCAACGAACTCGACAAGATCACGGCCAGCCTCCAGAACACCGTCATGGACATGCGGCTGATCCCGCTGGGGAAGGTCGTCGGGAAGTTCCCCCGTCTCGTGCGGGATCTCTCGCGGGACCTCGGCAAGGAGATCGACTTCTCGATCGAGGGCGAAGACATCGAACTCGACCGGACGATCCTGACCGAGATCTCCGATCCGTTGATGCATATCCTCCGGAACGCCGTGGATCATGGGATCGAACCGCCGGCGGAACGCGAGCGCAAGGGCAAGTCCCGGGAGGGTTCGATCGAGTTGCGTGCCCGCCGGGAGCGTGATCACGTCGTCATCTCCGTCGAGGACGACGGTGCGGGCTTGGACGTCGAGGCGATCCGCGAGCAGGCCCGCAAGCAAGGCATCCGGTCGGCCGACGAACTCGACCGGATGGACGACTCGGCGATCTACGATCTCACCTTCCACCCCGGCTTCTCGACGGCCGAGGAAGTGACGGGGACGAGCGGCCGCGGCGTCGGGATGGACGTCGTCCACGAGACCGTCTCGCAACTGGACGGTTCGGTCAACGTCGAGAGCGAACCCGACGAGGGGACGACCGTCTCGCTGCGGCTCCCGGTGACGATGGCGATCGTGAAGGTGCTGTTCATCCAGGTGGGCGACGAACAGTACGGGATCCCGATCAAGAACGTCGACGAGATCACCGACGCCGGGGAGGCGCGCGAGATCAACGGCAACGAGGTCATCAAACACAACGACGAGATCTACCCGATCATCCACCTCGACGAGGCCTTCGACGTCCCCGGCGAACGCACGAACGGCGACGGGATGCTGATCCGCGTCAGGGAATCCGAACGCAAAGTCGCACTCCACTGTGACGAGGTCAACAGCCAGGAGGAAGTCGTGGTCAAACCGCTGGAGGGACTGCTCTCTGGAACCCCGGGGCTCTCCGGAACTGCGGTGATCGGCGACGGGAACATCGTGCACATTCTCGACGTCGTCACACTGTGATACCACATGACAATTGACACTCACTCACTGACGAGGGGACGATGAGTCGCCGATCAGGGTCACCGCGTGGGTTCCGGTCGCTGCTCGAGTATATCGGGTCGGAGCTCGACTTCGAGACGGATTTCTACAACGACGCCTATCTCGACCGACGGATCACGGCCCGGATCCGCCGGACCGACAGCGATGACTACCGCGCGTACGAGCGACTGCTGAAACGCGACGGCGACGAGGCCGAGGCATTGATGGATTCCCTGTCGATCAACGTCACCGGGTTCTTCCGGAACCCGGAGGCCTGGGAACGCCTCCGTGACGTCCTCCGTGAGCTCACTACGGACAACCGGACGGTCCGGGTCTGGAGTGCCCCGTGTGCGGACGGGCGGGAGCCGTATTCCCTGGCGATGCTTGCACGGGACGACGCCCAGATCGACGAACGCCGTCTGGACATCCTCGCGACGGATATCAATCCGGATATCCTGGCCGAAGCGCGGGCGGGCGTCTACGAGACGTCACAGACGACCGACATCGAGGCCGAACTCGAACCGCTGTCGGACGTGTCGCCGTATATCGACCGCGACGGCGATACGTTCACCGTCCGGGACTCGATCCGCGAGATGGTCTCCTTCGAGCAACACGATCTCATCCGCGGGGACCCGCAGGGCGAGTTCGACCTCATGCTGTGTCGGAACTTCCTCATCTACATCGACTCGTCGTTCAAGGAACCCATCTTCGAGACGATCAGCGAGTCCCTCCGGAGCGGCGGCTATCTCATGATCGGGATGACCGAGACGATCCCGAACCAGTGTCGGGGGACGTTCGAATCGGTCGACAAACAGCGTCGCATCTACACCAGGGTGTAGCATGTCTCTGTTCGAACTCCAGCGCGAGGGCGACGTCCAGGAACTCATCAGGCTCCTCCGGGAGAGCGACAACGAGGAGGTTCGGATGCGTACCGCGTCGATGCTCGGGGAGTTCGACGAGCATGCGGATCGGCGGGATGTCGTGAGTGCACTCGTCGAGGCTGCTGAAACTGACGATTCGGGCATGGTGACTGCAGCGGCAGTCGACTCCCTCGACGAACTCGGCCAAGATGCCATCGAGGCACTCATCGAGTCGATGGCGGGGGTCGACTTCGAGGGTGGCGAAGCGGACTGGGTGCGCGCGAAGGCCTTCGTCAACGCACTCGAAGCCGACGTGCCCGAACTCCGGATGGCCGCCGCCAACGGCCTCGGGCAGTTCGGTGACACCGACGCGATCGAACCGCTCGTCGGGCGGTTTACGGATCCTGATCCCCGAGTGCGTGCGCGGGCTGCCAGGGCGTGCGGGTCGATCGGCGACCCGCGGGCGACGGAGCCGCTTGAATCCCTGTTGACGGACGACGCCGGCGTCGTCCGGCGGGAAGCCGCCGAGGCACTCGGACAGATCGGGAACCGACAGGCACTCCAGGCCCTGCTCGACCTCTACGACGATCCAGCGGAGCGTGTCCGCCGGATCGCGGTCAACGCTTTCGGTAACTTCGATAACGCCGCGCCCGTCGATGCGCTGGTCAATGCACTCGGTGACGATGCGGCGACCGTTCGGCGGACGGCCGTCTATTCGATCATTCAATTGCTCGCGAACGTCCCCACACAGAAGAGTCACGAGATCCGCGAGACGATCGTCGACCGGTTGAGCGAGACTGACGACGACAGCGTCGTAGCTCCACTGGTCGAGATTTTGGAGGAGGGGACCCAGGTCGCACAGCGCCGGAACACGGCGTGGCTACTCGGCCGGGTCGTCACCGAACCTGACGATCGGGTCCTCGACGCGATGATCGCGGCGCTCGACGACGACGATCAGATGACCTCACAGTTCGCGGCGACCAGTCTGACTGAACTTGAAGACGTCAGCGTCGAGCGCCGTCTTCTCGACGTCGTCACGGACGATGAGCGCCCGACACAGGCCCGGACCCAGGCGATCTTTGCATTGGGGAAGGTCGGTGGCGACCGGTCGCGGGAGACGCTGGACACGCTGATCGACGAGACCGACAACGAAGAGATACGCAAACGCGCGTTCTCGGCCATCTCGAAGCTCGGAGGGCGACTGTGACCTGTCACTGCGGGAGCCGAGACGTTAATACGAGGGGCCGCCAACTTCCTGACACGAGGCGTCCATTCCGATGAGCGAGGGCGAACGCAAACTCGCCGACAGCCGGGGCAAATTCGTCCAGGTAGTCGAGAATGGCCGCAAACTCAACGACGTCGAGTGGCTCCCGGGCCGGATTCTGCTCTCGAACAAGCGTCTGGTACTGGCGAGCAACGAGGGCAAGAAAACGGTCTCTCTCGCGGAAATCCGGAGCGTCAAAACCCGGAAGAACGTCAATGAGGCGATCGCCAACGTTTCGGGATACGTCTCGGTTCAGACTGGCCGGGACGTGCTGTTGCTCTCTCCGTCCGACGTGGACGAGTTCGCATCAGAGATCTACAGCGCCCGCCTGGATCAACAGGTCGTCCTCGCGAAACACCCCGCGGTCAAGGGTGGCGTCGTCCAGGACGCCCCCTGGGAGAAAGCGCGGATCAAAGTCGGCGAGGAATCCGTCGAACTTGCGATCTCGAGCGGGCAGTTCGTCGAGATCGAACTCAGCGACGTCGGCACCATCGACGAGACCGAACGTACCGTTCTGGAGAAACAGCGGAGCGTCCTCGAAGTCGAACATGCCATCGACGGGACGAGCGTCAAAACCTATCTGTCAGGGTCGGCGAGTGACTGCTCGATCCTCGCGTCGTTGCTTCGCTCCGGGGACCAACACGTCGAGTCCGACCTCGAGTTGAGCGACGCGGAACGCGAAGTGTTGATGGCGCTCTATTCGGGTGTTTCTCCGTTCGAGATCCCCGATTTTGTGGGTCTGGATATCGCGGAGGTCGAGGATATCTTCGATCAACTCGCCGAACAGGGCGTGGTGAAACAGAAGCGAACCCGACGGGAGGTCGGACTCAAACCCAGGGGTCGATCGATCGCGAGCGAAGTCATCGCGGATCAGTGACCCTCGCGGTCGGCGAGGAGGATGTCATTCGTTGACGTCTTCGAGGTGGCGATTGACCACGACCCGGCCTTTCGGCGTGAGCGTCGGTCCCGCCTCTCCGGTCGTGAGCAGGTCCTTCTCCGAGAGGTCGTTGACGAGCATCGTCACTTCGCTGGCCTCGCGGTCTAGGACGTTCGCGAGCGGGATCCCGTCCATGTCGCCGGTCGAGTACACCGCAACCAGGAGTTCGATCTCCGGGTCCGCGAGCTCGATGTCCTTGAGTTCGGCCATGAGATCGGAGTACTCCAGTCGAAGGTACCGGCCCAGGAGACTGAGCTTCCGGGCCGAGGGGATCGCTGCCACGGTCGTCATCGCCTGGCCATCCGGCATGTGTCGCACGGACAGGACGGCACGTTCCGAGCCAGCGATCTCCCTGGTCGAACGCTCGAACTTCGTGACTGCTGCGAGCGACACCGTAACGGTGTCACCCTGCCGTTTGAACTTCACGCCTTTCGGATCGAGGAACAGCTTCGCGGGGACGTACTCGGAATCGGTCACCCGGCCACCGATCTCTGCGGGGTGCTGGACCGTCGTGTCGGTCCCGTTGAGCAGGGCCTTGAACAGCACCGTCGAGAACTTCTCGATCGTGTCGTCGTCGGCCTCGACCACGGCGACGAAGCGGTCGTTTCCCTTTTCGAAGGCCACTGTCACCGTCGAATCGAAAAAGTCACCGAGATCGGGGGGGACATGCCCGACTGCGACGTCGAAAATCGACGAGAGCGGAATCGTCGTCTTCGAGTCGTCCGCCGCGAGCACCAGCCGCTTCTGGCTGAGGAGCACCCGCCCCTTGACGGGCTCGGCGCGAGCCGAGCGCTCGGAATTGAACGAGGCGACGAAATCCGCGATGACTGATTCCGACATGGATTCTCGTCTGTCTATCCCTCGATAGGACTGGCCAACTATTGAGCGTTACGTGCGAATATCAATCGAGAGAACGCACGGTGACCCTCGCTACTCGGCGTATCGCAGACGCCGTGACTTCTCGTGGAGCGGTCCTCGCTCCAGTGACGTCACTCTTCGGTGAGCAGGTCGGCCACGTCGCCGTCGCCGTGTTCGACGATCGTCACGTTGAGTTGCCTGACTGCGTCGCTGATCTCCCGGCCGCGGACGGTGACGCGCTTGCGTTCGCCGTCGCGCTCGGGGCTGAATCCGGTCCCGCCCTCGAGCAGGATCGACTTGAGATTCGGCCCGCGGACGTCCGCCCGGAGCGGGCGGCCGGCGTCGTCGGATCCGCCAGTCAGTTCAAGGGTGAAGCCGTCGAGACCGATCGCACTCCCTTCGACCTCGTCGCCGAGCTCTCGGCCCACGAAGCGATTGGCGTCCTGTCCGTCGATGTCGACCTGATGGGTTTCGCCCGTGTCCGGATCGGCCACGGCGACAGTGAAGTCAACCATACCCGATTCAAACCGGTCGCGCTAAAAAAGCCCGTCGGAACGCCGCGGTTCCTCCTCCGTCTGGTCTCCTCGTGGTGGCCGTCCGCGGGCTTACCAGGGGGCAGCCAGCGCGCCGGCGTCGGCGAACAGTGCCACGGCGACGACCGATGCGGCGAGGAAGAACGGCCGGGCATCGGCGGCGGGCGTCCTGACTTTCCGCTGGTCCGTCCCGTCGGTGAGCCGCGCCGCACCGATCTCCGAGAGCGCGGCGAGTGCAAGCCACAGGACGACCATTCCGAGGACGAGATGCCCCCGCGTCGAACTGAACAGCGTCTCCATGTAACCGGTGGCCGCCTGGTGGCCGCCGGTCAGTACGGTCACCACTGCACCCGCGCGGGCGATCCGCTTGAACTGCGTCGTCAGGCGCGCGAGCGGTTCGCTGTCGAGTACCCCGTCTCTTGCTGCCGGCAGGACGGCGACAGTCATGAAGACGACGCTACCCGCCCACACGGCGGCAAACAGCAAGTGCAGCCCGGCAACAACCACGTCTGCAAATGTCATGGACGTGCGAACGGCCTCGATCCACATCAAGACACGGGATCGCCCTCACGCCTCAAAATACAGGGTCCGCCTCGGTGTCGTCCTCGTCGATCTCGCCGAGTTCGAGTTGGTCCAGCATGTTGACGAACGCGCCCGGGTCGGGGATCAGAAACAGCCTGATCTTGAACGCGGCGTCCCGGTCAGTCACGTCCACGAGGCTGTCGAGGACGATCGACAGTGAGTCCACCCGGACGTGTGAGAGTGCGTCCTCCGCGATCTCTTCGCCCCCAGTGAACCGGAGCGTCGGTGTCCCCATGTCGATAGTCGTCCCGAGGGTGTTTGCGATCCCGTCGATGAACCCCGACGTGAGGATGTTACAGACCTCCTGGAGTGCGCTCTCCTGTAACTGGTTGAACTCATCGTCGACACTCGCGCCGGTCAACAGTTCGGCCATCTCACGGGCCGTCTCCTCGTAGAACGTGAGCAAAAACACACCGTAGGGGGGTTCGTTGAGCCGGATGCTCGCGCTGTAGATCGGATCGGTCCCGATCTCGCGGGCGATGTCCGGCGGTTCGACGAACGCCAGGCTCTTGATCTCGACTGTCGATTCGACGCCAGCGAGTGATCCGAGCGAGGTGGCCGCGTTCTCCGCACCGGCCTTGATCAGCTGGTTGATGACCCGTAATTTCCTGATGTCGATGAGCAGCGGCATCTGATCGGTCGTATCCACACCAATAGGCTACTTAGTGATTGTGTCTCGCGGGGCACGGGTTTTTGCCCCCGGGGGCCGTACCATCTCGCGTTGATCAACATGAACTCCGGGCACCCTCCTCCCGACATCGAGTGGTGTTACGAGGCCGTACAGGGTGTCTCCCGTACGTTTGCGCTCACCGTCGAGGCACTCGATGAGCCGATGGCATCCCAGATCGGTCTGGGGTACCTGCTCTGTCGCGTCGCGGACACGATCGAGGACGCCGGACACATTCCGCCGGACGAGCAGGTCTCGCTCCTGGCCACCTACGACGCCGCACTCGATCCCGACGCCGACCAGACCATGCTCGACTTCCGATCGGCCGTCGATCCCTGGCTCCCTGAGCCGGAACGCTCCGAGGACTGGCGGGTCGTCGCACGCGCGCCGACGGTGTGGGCCACGTTCGCCGACCAACCGGCCGACGCTCAGGCGGCGATCGTCCCGCCCGTTCGGGAAATGGTCGACGGGATGGCCGACTTTCTCTCGGCGCACGCCGCGACCGGCGGGCTCCGGCTCGCGGACTACGCGGAACTCGACGAGTACTGTCACTACGCCGCCGGGACCGTCGGCATGCTCATCACGAACCTGCTCACTCGCGACGGCGTCGCCCAGGATCGGAGCGAAACCCTCTACGAGACCGCCGGCTCGTTCGCCCGGCTCCTCCAACTCGTCAACGTTGCCAAGGACGTCCACGCGGACTTCCACGAGGAGAACAACGTCTACCTGCCGGCCACCTGGCTGGCCGCCGAGGACGTCGAGCAGGAACACGTCCTGGCCGACCGGAACCACGACGCGGCCGCTCGTGTCGTCGACCGCACGGCTACCCGCGCTCGAACCTTTCTCGACGACGCCCAGTCCTATCTCGAGGCCATGCCGCTCTCTCACGGCAATACGCTCGCCGCCTGGTCGGTCCCGTACCTGTTGGGTGTCGGCACACTCCGTGAACTCCGGAACCGGCCGGGTGATGCGCTCACTGAAACGGGCGTGAAGGTGGACCGCGAGGAGGTCTTCGCCGTGATGACCGTCGCAAGCGACACCGGCCGCGATGCGCTCGGCGATCTCCGGACCTCGATCGAGCGGGAACCGTTTCACCTCGCCGTCGAGTGATCCCGGCCGGGTGCCCTCGGGTCGTCTCCTGCTCGTCACCGCATCAGCCGTCGATCGCTTCTGACAGTGCCTGTTGCAGGTCTGCCCGGAGATCTTCGACCCCCTCCAGACCGACGCTGAGGCGAACGAGGCCGTCAGTGATACCGTTCTGGCGTCGCTGTTCTGGGGGAACCGCCGCGTGAGTCATCGACGCGGGGTGTTCGAGCAAGCTCTCGACGCCGCCGAGACTCTCGGCCAGCGTGAACACTTCGGTGTTCGAAACGAACGTCTCGACCGTTTCAAGCGGCGCGTCGAGGTCGAAACTCACCATCCCGCCGTAGTCGTCCATTTGCCGCGTAGCCACGTCGTGCTGTGGATGTGAGGACAGCCCCGGATAGTAGACGGCCTCGACAGCCGGCTGCCCGGCGAGCCAGGACGCGAGCTCGTTGGCGGTCTCGGAGTGGCGGTCCATCCTGACGGGGAGGGTCTTGATCCCACGGAGGACCAGAAAACAGGCGAAGGGGTCCGGCGTCGCTCCGACGCTGTTCTGATAATACCCGAGTCGCTCGTCGAGGTCGTCGTCGTCGGTGACCAGGGCCCCGCCGACCACGTCGGAGTGGCCGCCGAGGTACTTCGTCAGCGAGTGGGCGACGATGTCCGCGCCGTGTTCGAGCGGGCGCTGGAGGTACGGCGTCGCGAACGTGTTGTCGACGGAAAGCAGCGCGTCGTTCGCGTGGGCGACGCCCGCGACGGGTTCGATGTCCAGCACCCGCATGAGCGGGTTCGTCGGCGTTTCGATCCAGACGAGCTCGGTCGCCGGTGTGACCGCTTCACGGAGTGCATCAGGATCGGTCGCGTCGACGAATGAGAATTCGAGGTCGTAGTCCTCGTAGACCTCCGTGAACAGCCGGTGAGTTCCGCCGTAGACGTCCTGACCGACGACGACGTGGTCGCCGGCTGAAAGCAGGTTCAACACGGTATTGATCGCGGCCATCCCACTCGCGAATGCCCGCCCATGAGAGCCGCCTTCGAGGCTGGCAAGGTTGTCCTCCAGGGCTGTCCGCGTCGGATTACCAGTCCGGGAGTACTCATAGCCCCGGTGCTCGCCGGGTGCGTCCTGGGCGAACGTCGAGGAGGCGTAGATCGGCGGCATGATCGCGCCGGTCTCATCGGGCTCCCACCCGGCGTGGATCGCCCGCGTTTCGAACGTTTCTGGCTCGCTGTCGTGCTCTTCGCTCATGCTTTGCCCTCCCACTCGTCGAACGCTCCATAGATGTTCTTCGAGAGATATCGCTCGCTCCCGTCCGGGAAGACCGTCACGACGGTGTCATGGGGCGCGTCCCGGTCGCCCGCCGCAATCTCTTTGGCCACCCGCCGGGCGGCCACACTCGCTGCCCCGGAACTTGATCCGACGAGGTGACCCTCCTCGGTCGCGAGTCGCTGTACCTCGGCGTGGGCCTCCCGGTCGGTGATCGTCACGAAGTCGTCGAGCTCGTCGGGCTCCAGCAGCTCCGTAACTTCGGGGTCGTGTGTCCCGATCCCCTCTGTCTTGTATGGCTTCTCGTCCCGTGGCTTTCCGAGCAGCGTGCCGAACGTCGACCCCGCCGGCTCGACGGCGACGACGTGGACGTCCGGGACGTGCTCGCGGACGGCGCGAGTGACTCCAGTCAGCGTTCCTCCGGAGCCGACGCCGACGACGATCGCCCCGATCTCGCCGTCGAGGGCTTCGAGGATCTCCGGCCCGGTCGTCCGGTAGTGGGCCTCGACGTTCAGCGGCGTCGAAAACTGTTGGGGGACGGTAGCATCGTCTTCCTCTTCTGCAATTTCGTGTGCGCGCTCGATCGCGCCGTCCATCCCACCCTCGCCCGGCACGTGGATGATCTCGCCGCCGAGGGCGGCCATCAACCGTTCCTTCTCCGGGCTGAAGCCCTCCGGAACGACGAAGACCGCGTCGAGGTCGTGTCGGCCGGCCGCGATCGCCATTCCGATGCCGGTGTTGCCGGCTGTCGGCTCGACGATGGTTCCGCCGGGCGAGACCGCTCCGCGTTCCAGCAACTGCTCGATGATGTGCTTGCCGATCCGGTCCTTGACGCTGCCGCCCGGGTTGTACGTTTCTACTTTCGTGTATATCTCCGCCCCGTCGACGCTGTCGAGTTCGACAAGGGGTGTTCGGCCGATCGTTTCGAGTACGGATGTCGCAGGTTCGTGATGTGTCGTCATGTCTCTAGGCTGTATTGAATCACTGATCGCCGATGCGAGCCGCTATGCAGCGAACTCAACAGCGACAACAGCCAAGAGACGGTGAGAAGGAGCGTTGATCGTGAACCCGTGCCCGTCGGCGTGCCCGCGGCTGTCGGTGGGGCACCATCGGTTGATCCCAGTCACGCCGCCTGCTTGAGGTAGCGCCCGGAATCGAATGGGTTCGACCCATACTGACGAAACTGTGTGGGCGCTTTATGCCGCTTTCTGTTTGAGATCGCCGAACGAGGTCCGCGTCCTGACTCGAACGAGCCGAACTCGCTTCTCGACCGGCCCACTGCATTTGATATAGCGTAATATGGTTTATTCAGTGGCAGGCAGACAGCTCACTGGCGAGATATTCGTCGGTCATCCGCGGATTTCAGGCCAGTTGTTCGGCGATAGCGCTCTCGAGCCGGTCGATGAACTCCTCTCGGCGGGCCGCCGGGATCGTCGCGCCGGCGGCGATGTCGTGGCCCCCGCCACCGCCACCGACCGCGGCGCTTGCGGTGTGGATCGCATCCGAGAGATCCAGCCCCTGGCGGACGAGGGTGGCGGTCCCCCGGGCCGAGACCTTCCGCTCGTCCTCGGACTTCCGGGCGAAGGCGACGATCGGCCGTTCGCGGTCGACGCCGGGGAGTCCGAGTGCCATGCCGGCGACGATCCCGACGATCGTCTCCCGGATAGCGTCGTCGGCGTCGAACCACTGGACTGTCTCGCCCGACTCGACGCCGTTCTCGCGGACGTACTCAAGGCCCTCCGAAAGGTTCCGCCGGTGGTTCGCGAGCAATTGACGGGCGCGTTCGAGGGCTTGCTCGCGGTCGCCGAGACAGACGGCCAAGCCCACGTCGGCACGTTCATAGCGCGCCGTCGCGTTGAGCAGGGTCGAGAACTCGCTTGCGTCCCGGAGTTCGGTGCCTTGTGCCTCTCCTGAGAGCGTATAACTCGTCCCGACGAGTGAGTCGATCCGGTCCGCCGGCACGCCCCGCTCGACACCGCGCTGTACCAGCCCGCTGACGACCGTCTGGCGTTCCTCGGCGGAGAGATCGACCCACCGACGCCACTCGCCATCCACTTCGAGATCGATCCCGAGTGATTCCAGGAAGTCGATCGCGCCGGCTTCGTCGCCCGAAACCCCGGGAATCTGGGGTTGATCGGCGTATTCGAGCAGCTTCGGCAGCGGTCGGGTCTGTTTGCCATAGAGGGCGATGTCGGTCGCCTCCTCGAGAACGCCGGCTTCCATTCCGTCCTCGACGATCGCCCGGTTGGCCCCGACGAGCTCACCCCCGACGGCCTGCATGTCGCCGACGGCCCCGACCACCGCGAGCGCGGCGAGGTCACGGTTGTCCTGTTCGTCTTCCTCCAACGCGCGTGCGAGTAGGTAACTTGCCCCAGCCCCCGAAAGTTCGGATGCGCCGTCGATCCCTTCGAGGAGGGGATTGAGGTGATAGCGTGTCTCGGCGTCGGCCGGTTGATGGTGATCGACCACGATCGGTTCGAAGTCCCCTTGCTGTTCGTGTTTCGTGATCGCATCGAGTTGGCCACTCCCGAAGTCGGTGAAAAGCACCGTCTGAAAGTCTCGTGCGGCGATCGACGCGATTTCTTCGTCGTCGAGCTGGTTCTTGAATACCGTTGTCGTTGGAATCCCCGCCCGTTCGAGGGCCGTCGTGGCGATTCCGGCACTCGTCAATCCGTCAGCATCGATGTGCGACGCCAGGAGCACCTCATCGGCGCTTCGAAGGCGCTGGGCGCACTCCGCGGCTCGATCGGCGAGTTTCGGCACGGGTGCCATCGCTATTGCTTGGTTCGGACAGCGATAAAAACGTCAGGATCGGGCGGATAAATCATATGGCGCTATATCAATGATGGGTGGCGAATTGAATCATTTCCGATCGTCTATTTCCGGACCGGCCACCTGATTAGCGACCGTCTGGATCGGTAACGCCGTCGAGATACGCGAAGAAGGCGCGCTTGCGGGCGGTGTTGGGGTCCCACCGGACCGGCGGTGACTGGTAGCCGTGCCAGTAATCGTTCTCGCCGGGGTCGAAGTATCCCCAGGAGGCCCCGGACTCGAGGGCGGCCAGCATGTTACTCTCGGAGCCAAAGCGAAAGTGATCGTCCTCGTTGAAGACGATCGGCATCGGTTCGTAGGTAGGTGCCGACCGGACCTCGGCGACCATCTCGCGGATCCGCTCGGGATCGTTGACATTGTTGCCGTGGAGGAAGACGAGATCAGACGCCTCGATCACTCCGTCCGTCGGGACTACGCCCCCCGAGAAACTCGTCCCGACGGGGTAGCGATGGCCGTCGTGTTCGGTCTCCCTGATACGCTCGATCAGTTCGGTAATGCGCTCCGGTTGGAGAATCGCGTGGTCGTAGTTGATGTCACACTCGTTGGCGACCTCGATGATCACGTTGGTATACTCCCGGTCGTGTAACCACGTGAGGACTGCATCGACGGCCCGGATCACGCTCGTTTCGTCTGCCAACACGTCGTCCTGCCCGAAGTAAAACAGCCCGAGGATCACGGCCATGCCGAGTTCGTCGGCGCGATCCAGCACGCGTTCGAGTCGGTCCATCCACGCCGGTTTCAGCGTCCCGTCCGGTCGATACGCCGAGACCGTCCAGGGTTGGGACTCGGAGTACCCCTCGGGGCTGCCACACTGGAGGTTGGTCGCGATCGCCCGGAGTCCGTGCTTTCGCCACGTCGGCATCGCACCGAGGAACTCAGAGACGTTGCGTTCCGGATCCCACTCGCCGGTGTCGGGATACGCCCAGTTGTCGACCGTTTCGGGGTTCTCGTCGTCGAAGATAGCGTGGACCAGGCGGGCGTTGAAAAGCAACCCCTCGATCGAATGCCCCTCATGGGTTCGCCCGGCGTAAGTCCGTTGGCCGTTGATCGTGAACACGTCCCCGTCGATTCCGACCTGGGTGTGGCGCTGGTCTCCGAACATACGTGGTGGCCCACGACGCGACCAATGAATGTTGTGGTGGCTGGGAACGGGAAGTAACCCGGAACGCGGTCGGCTGCGACGCGATCAGTCTGATTGCCCTGCCTTTCGACCCATCGCCAGCCGCCCACCGACGTACAGCGCGCTCATCGTCGCGCCCCAAACGAGGTGACTGAGCAGCGACAGAAGCGACAGACTCGGCACCACAGCTGGCTGTCCGACTAGGCGCAACCACAGCGGCATAATGACGCCTGCGGCGACGAGCCACAGTGTGAGTGCCCACGCCATCCCGGCTGCCAGACACCATCTGACGTCTTCGGCGTAGGGGTCGGGGACGGACGCGAGTATCCCCGCGTACATCAACCCGAAGACGACGCTGTGGAACTCGTGGGTGATCCAGCCGACGACTGGTTGCGTGCTGCCGTACAGCGACCCGATGATCGGGACCACGCCCGAAGTCGCTTGGCCGACGACGCCCATCGTGACGCCAGCAACCAGCGACGCCACGACAGTCAGCCACATTTCACGGCGGGAGACACCGAAGGAATCCGGCGCTCGCACCGTCGATCGACCGGGATGGGTCGCTGCCGACGTCAGCGGGATCGCCAGTTCGATCGTGGTCGTCCCGCCATCGTCGCTCGTTTCGGCGTGGCCGCCAATCGTGTCGAGTACCAACCTGACGACGTTGAGGCCGAATCCACTCGATGGGTCGTCGTAGTCACTACCGGCCCCTTCTTCGAGGATTTCACGCTGAGAGTCGCTCAACTCCGCGCCGTCGTCCGTAATTCGGAGGTGGGCAAGCCGATTTCCTTGCTCGATGGTTATTGACACTTGCGTGGGCCCGTCGTCGCGGTCGGTTCCCCGACGGAGGACGTGCTCTATCGCGCGTTCGAGCATCTCGTTCCCCCAGACAGACACCGGTTTCTCGGGGCGTGTCGTCACCTCGTATTGGCAATCTTGAGAATCCGCGGAGACGGTCCCGACGGACCGTTCGACGACGCTGGTCAGATCCATCTCTTCAAGTCCGCGCCTGGCACCTTCCGTCGAGCGAGCCAGGTGCTTGACGTCTTCGACGGTTCGCTGGATGCTTTTCGACTGGGACTGTACTGTCTCGACGACCTGATCCTGTAACGCCGGATCCTCGCGGTCGTCGAGCACACCGATCTGGCCGTCGATCACCAGCACGGCGTTGAGTACTCGGTCGCGCAGACTGCGATTGAGAATCTCCAGGCGGTCGGTCTGCTGTTTGAGTTCCCCGCGCTGGCGACGGTTCTCGGCCGCATAGATACCCGTCAGTGCGCCCCCGATCGCCCCGCCGATCAGGAAGTTCGACAGCGCTGGTTGCCATTGCACACCGGCGATTTCTCCCATCTCATCGACGCCCGATCCCATCAGCGTCAGGACCACGAGCAGGAACATGGTCGCCGTTCCGATCACGGTCCAGAGGGCCGTGATTCGGACGTAGCGTCGATCGAACGACCCGACGGTCAACGCGACCCCGAATGCCGATAGGGTCAGGCCGAGCGTCAGTGGGACGATGCCAGCGAAGGCAAACCGCAACGGTTGCTCTCCGACGGTGAACGTCACGGTAAAGCGAGTCAGGCCGAACCCGATCACCGCCACGATCAGCCCCGCCGGGGAGAGGCGCCGGTTCACGGCGGAGCGCAATCCGAACAAAGACACGGTGTTCGGAGAGTGGTCGGTGTCGCCAAAATAGCTTGGGTGGAATACGTCGGTAGCGCTCGTCGTCGAATTGCGATTCTCCGTGCGCTCGTCGATCAACTATCGATCGAGCCGATCGATGACCGCTGTGGCAAGTGCCTCGAACTCGGCCGCTTCGGGAACGACATCGACGTCGACTCCCTGTCCCGCTGCCGTCTCTCGGGTTGGTCCGCCGATCGTCCCGACGACTGCCTCGGACAATCCTTCGATCGCCGCCGCTCGCTGGCCTCGCTCACTCGCGATCGCCAGAAAGTGTTCGACCGTCAACGAGGAGGTGAACAGCGCGGCGTCGAGGTCGCCCTCGGCGGCCCGCCGGACGGACTCGCCGGCGTTCGCTGGACGGACGAGTCGGTACAGCACCGTCTCGTGGACGTACGCGCCGGCCGATTCCAGCCCGTCCAGCAACATGTCGCTGCCGTGGTCGCTGCGGGCGACTTCCACTCGCAGCCCGTCGACTTGCTCCCCGAGTGCATCGACGAGCCCCTGCGAGGAGTACGTCTCCGGCACGATGTCGACCGCGATCCCGTTCGCCCGGAGTGCGGCGGCCGTCGGCTCGCCGATCGCACACACTGTCGCGTCGCCGGGCGTCCAGTCGTCGGCCACCAGTTCGGCCCCGGTTTTGCTCGTGAAGATAACGACGGCCGCATCTGTCCGGGGCTGAGCTCCGGTCGGCTCGACGCTGAGCATCGGGTCGGCGATCGGCTTCACGTCGAGCGATTCGAGGAGTTCGATCGCCGTCTCCAGTCGCTCGTCGTCCGGGCGGAAGACGGCGACAGTCGGCCGGTTGTCAGTCATGTCTCTCCCTCCCGGTGCGGTGAGTGCCGGCGACCGGCCTCATGTGTCGTCGGCCTCCGCCATCTCCTTGGCGCGTTCGATCACCTCATCTGCACCGCGGTCGGCGAGGTCCTCGCCCAGCTCGCGGGCGGCGTCGACGTGGTTTTCGACCGGGAGTGCGCGTCGGTCGGCGATCTCCTCGGTGCCGTCGGGCGCGAGCACGCGGACTGTCGTCGTGACGACCCGACCCTGGAACACCGCCCGGACGCCGATCGGGGCCACGCAGCCGCCGCCCAGCGTTTCGAGGACCGTGCGCTCGACGGTCGCCTCGACGCGCGTGCGAGCGTCATCAATGATATCGCGGATCGTCTCGGCGGCTTCGCCTTCCTCGGCCACGACGGCGACGACCCCCTGGCCGGGAGATGGAACGAACTGCTCGTCGGGGAGTGCCTGGAAGTCGAGGTGATGGGTCAGTCCCAGCCGATCCAGCCCGGCTTCGGCGAGCACGATCGCATCGTATTCGGTGTCGACTTCGCGTGCCGTGGCCCGGCGTTCGATCTCGGCGAGGCCGTTGAACCAGTCGTCGAAGGACTGCTCGAACGTCTGGCCCGTCGCCTTCGTTTCCTGGTCGCCATTTTCGGTGGTTTCTTCGCTCTCTTCGGCATCCAGTCGCGCCGTATACTCGGCCTTGAGGGTGGGTGCGAGTAACTTTTCCACCCGCGTATCGACGTTGCCGCGCAGTGGCTGGACATCGAGCTCCGGGCGTTCGGCGAGCAACTGCGCGCGCCGGCGGAGACTGGACGTCCCGACCGTCGCACCCTCCGGAAGGTCCGCGAGGTCGGTCCCATCGGGCGTCACCAGGACATCGTTCGCCGGCGCGCGTTCGGGCACCGCGGCGATGGTCAACCCCTCGCGATCCTCCGTCGGGACGTCCTTCAGCGAGTGGACGGCGGCGTCGACCTCGCCTGCCCGGACGCGCTCGTCGAGGCTGTGGACGAACGCGCCGGTCTTGCCGAGGCGATGGATGAGCTCGTCACGGAGCTCGTCGCCCGTCGTCTCGACTTCGAGGAGTTCGACCTCGTGACGGCGACTCTCCAGGGCGTCGCGTATCGCCCCGGTCTGCCGGAGCGCGAGATCCGACCCGCGCGTGGCCAACCGGAACGTCGTGGCACGGCTGCTCATTAGCCGTGTGTCCACGGTCGAGCGGGATAACCTCACCGCTCGACGCTGGCGATAGCTGGCCCGGATCGAAGTGCCGCCAGCCGATCAGTACGGCTCGTCTTTCAGCCCCAACACGTACGCGAGCGCGTTCGTCGTGACGTGCAGGATGGGAGTCAGGATGACGACGACTGCCAGCACGGCCGGCGTGAACGTCTCGCCGAACCAGGTTGGCGCGGCGAGTACGGCCAGGCCGAGCGCGCCGAGTACGAAATCGAGTTGATCGAGGCCGGGGACGGGCGCGCCGCGCTGGCGATCGAGGCGGCGTTTGATGAACGAGGCGGCGATGTCACCGACCATCGCGCCCAGTGCCAGCGCGACGGCGGCCGCGATCGGGAACCCGGGCAGAGCGACGCCGATCGCGTCGCCAATGGCGGGTGCCGCGGCGTCGAGTGCGAGTGCCAGGGCCGCCCCCGCCGCGGTGCCGGCGACCGTGCCACGCCAGGTTTTACCGTCGCCGAGCAGGCGCGCACCGCGATAGGTTCGCCCGCCGTCGATCGGCTGACCGCCGCCGGCCAGCACGGCGACGTTGTTGGGGAGATATGCGGGCAACATCGCCCAGAACGCGATGACGACGACCGAGAGCCACGACATCTTTCCCGGCGATACGATGGCCGTCAGTTAAAGACATCTGATTCCGCTCGTGGCGTGGTCGGTTTGATCCGGCAAGCATGTGCCCCCAGTTCTGAAGTCCGTGGCCGGCCAAGAGAGGATATGAGTAGTTCCGGTCTCTGTGGCATCTGCGGTCGCACCGGTGCCGGGTACACTTGCGATAGATGTGGCACGCTCGTCTGTGAGCGCCACTACGAGGCGTCGGTCGGGTTCTGCGTCGAGTGCGCCCGCGAAGTGGGCGGTGGCGGGCAACCGAGTGGGGACGATCAGCCGGACACCGGCGACACCTATCAGTTCTGACTCGACGACGAGAAGATCGTACACGTGAGCCACCCCATCACCCGGGCGACGGCGTTGACGAGATGGAGAGTCACTAGCAACACGATCACACCGACGACCGACGCGGCGAGTGCTTCCGGGAGCGTGTCGATGACGATGGGACCGAACCCGCCTGCTCCGGTTGAACTATCGATTGAGAGCGCCCCCAGTTCGACGGTCGACCCCTCGCCGGTCAACAGCTCGTAGCGGACGCCGGGCAACCAGTACACCAGCGGCGCGACCAGTAGCGTCAGTGGGATCACCAACCCGAGTGTGAGCGCGACGAACGCGACAGTGCCGACGATGAACTGCGCCAGGAAATAGACAACCATCCCGTAGTTGTGGCGGTCGGTTACGACCGTCTTGGCATAGTTGCGGACCGACAGCTCGTCCGCGTCGGTGGGTGTCCAGGTCGCGTCGACGTTCAGCAGCCCTGTTGCGATCCGTGCTTCGATCACACCCGCATAGTCGGCGGCTCCGAGGACGCCGATTAGAATTGGGACGCCGATCACTAGCGGGATCAAGACGATTCCCAGAGTGATTCCAGTGAGGAACAGCGTGAAGTACGCGATCCCCAGCGGGAACCGCAGGAAGATGTACGCCAGGTTGCGATACGTTCGCTTCGCCACCACGACGCCAAGGATGCGACGCGACAGCGATCTGTTAGACGTGGCCGTCATGGATCGATCTTTTGTTGCCCGGGGATACGAAAAGGCGGCCCAGATTACGCTGTCACCAACTCACCATAAGATTTTATCCGTCTCGATGACGGTTCAGTCTCCGTTTGAGCCGCTTCGCCGACTCGCCGGCTGCCCGGTAGTAGGCATCCGGATCGGCGTCGCCCGGCCCGCCCGCCTCCTCGCCGGCGAAGATGATCCCCCGCGAGGAGTTCACGAGGCCGACTTGTGGGTCGACACCCGGCACGTCCGCCAGCCCGTGCTCGACGGCAGCCTCGGCGTCGCCACCCTGCGCGCCGACGCCCGGCACGAGAAACGGGAGGTCCGGAACCTGCTCGCGCAGGGATTCGAGCTCCTCCGGGGCCGTCGCGCCGACGACCAGGCCGACGTTGTCGTTGCGATTCCACAGGTCGGCGAGCGCCGCGACGCGTTCGTACAGCGCCTCACCGTCTTGGAGTTCGAGGCCCTGGAGGTCCGCCCCGCCCGGGTTCGAGGTCCGACAGAGGACGAAGACGCCGGTCTCCTCGCGGCTGAGAAACGGCTCCAGGGAATCCCGGCCCATGTAGGGGTTGACGGTGATCGCGTCGGCGTCGAGACCGTCCCCGTCGAGCACTTCGGCGTATTGGCGGGCCGTGTTGCCGATGTCGCCCCGCTTTGCATCGAGCAGGACTGGCACGTCCTTGCCGTGGGCGTAGGCGATGGTTTCGGCCAGCGCGCGCCAGCCGTCGGGGTCCTCGTAGAACGCGGCGTTGGGTTTGTAGGCGGCGGCGTGCTCGTGGGTCGCGTCGATGATCCGGCGGTTGAACGCCCACCGCGGCAACTCCCGGTCGGCGAGGTGGTCGGGGAGGCGGTCGGGATCGGGATCTAAGCCCACCGAGACGACGCTGTCGACCGCGTCGATCCGGCCGGCCAGTCGCTCGAAGAAGGTCATATCTTCCCTCCGGATCCCCTCGACTCAAGTATTTCCATGTGGGCGACGACTTCCTCGCTCCTCTCGTGCTCGGTCTGTGAACGCGACCCAGACGTTGCGTCGAACACAACACTCAATTGTGCCTCCGCTGTATCCTCTCTCGATGACCGTCAACGCGGTGGTCTTCGACCTAGATGAGACGCTGGCCGTGACCACGCGCGATCGGGGGACGCTGATCGAGGAGGCGACCGCCGTCGCCGGCGGCGACCCGATCGAGTACACGACCTATCAGGATACCCACCACGAGGCAGTAACGAGCGAAACGCGGGCCCCTATTTTCGAGGCCGTCATCGACGACGAGACGGTCGATCCCGACGCCGTAGCCGACACCTACCGCGAGGCGGTCAACGACGCGCTCGTTCCGGTCGAGGGCGCGAGTGACCTGCTCGCCCATCTCACCAACGGCGCTGGCTACCGCGTCGGCGTGCTCACCGACGGCCCCGTCCGCGCCCAGCGGAGCAAACTCGACGTGCTCGGGTGGGATGACTATCTCGACGCCAGCGTCGTGACCGGGGCCTTAAAGACGCGCAAACCCGATCCGATCGCGTTCGAGGCGATCCTCGAGGAGATGTCTGTCCGCCCGTCCGAGGCGGTGTACGTCGGCGACAAGCCGGAGGTCGACGTCGCGGGGGCCAAAGACGCCGGCCTGGCCGCGGTGCAGGTACTCTATCCCGGTGGTCCCGAGTTGCACCCCCGGGCCGACGCCGCGATCGATCGGGCGAACCTCGGGACCGAGTTGCTCGACGTGCTCGACGGGCTGTGAGTGGGCGGCGACGTGGCCCGTGAATCCGTCGATGATTTTTGTATATGGAACGAGAGGCATAGATATGCGCTTGTTACAATCGAGCGGTAGTCCTTGCTGGTGGCACCGATGGTAAACGTCGCGCTCTCGGCAGCACAACTTGTCTTGGCGCTGATTCTGGTGGTCTTAAACGGCTTCTTTGTCGCTGCGGAGTTCGCCTTCGTCCGGGTTCGGGGGACGTCGGTCGACCAACTCGCCGAGGAGGGGGCCACGGGTTCGGCGACGCTGCAAGAAGTGATGACGAATCTCGATAACTACCTCGCCACGACGCAACTCGGCATCACCATCGCCTCGCTCGGATTGGGGTGGGTCGGCGAACCCGCCGTGGCGGCGCTCATCGAGCCAATACTGGAATCGGTTCTGCCGGCGAGTCTCATCCATCTCGTGGCGTTCGCGATCGGATTTAGTATCATCACGTTCCTCCACGTCGTCTTCGGTGAACTCGCGCCGAAGACGATCGCAATCGCCCAAACCGAACGACTCTCGCTGTTTCTCGCCCCGCCGATGAAGTTCTTTTATTTCATACTCTATCCGGGTATTGTCGTCTTTAACGGGGCGGCTAACGCGTTCACGCGGTCGCTCGGTGTGCCGCCCGCTTCCGAGACGGACGAGACTCTCGGTGAGCGAGAGCTCCTCCGGGTACTCACACGATCGGGTGAGGTGGGGGACATCGACCTGGCAGAAGTGACGATGATCGAGCGGGTCTTCGATCTCGACGACATCGTGGTGCGTGAGGTCATGGTTCCACGGCCTGACGTGGTGAGCGTTCGGGCGGATGCCGCGCTCTCGGACCTCCAGTCGATCGTCCTCGAGGCTGGTCATACCCGCTATCCAGTGCTTGCCGCCGAGGACGGCGATCAAGTGATCGGATTCGTGGACATCAAGGACGTGTTACGAGCGGAGGTGGAGGGTGGGGACGCCGAGTCAGTCGGCGACATCGCCCGCGAGATCGCGATCGCCCCCGAGACGATGGCACTCAGCGATCTCCTGAGACAGTTCAGGGAAGACCAACAGCAAATGGTTGCAGTTATCGACGAGTGGGGGGCGTTTGAGGGGATCGCAACGGTTGAAGACGTCGTCGAGGCACTCGTCGGGGACCTCCGGGATGAGTTTGATATGGACGAGCGCGAACCCTCGATTCGCCCGCGTGATGATGGGGGATACGACATTGATGGGGGCGTCCCGTTGTCAAAAATCAACGACATGATCGAGGGGGAGTTCACGAGTGACGAGGTCGAAACGATCGGTGGGCTGGTACTCGAGCAACTCAACCGTGCGCCGGAACGTGGCGATCGCGTTGCGGTCGCCGGGTACGTCGTCACGGTGACGAGCGTCGAGGGGTCCCGAATTTCGACGATCCGGGTCCAGGAACGTCAAGAGGGCGATTCAGTAGTAGACTGATCGGGCGTCCCCTGGTTGGCCGGAGGTCCGAACACCTTCGACCGGAACCGGATGCGCACGAATGCGGATCCGTGAGTCCGCCGAAGGTTCGCGTCTCGCCCGACTGGCGGTGACCGATTCGATGACACGCTGGACAGGCTCACCTCTCGGTGGCGACGCTGACGAGCAGATCGACGGCCCGTTTGACCGCGGCGGCGGTCGGGACGGTGACCTGCACTTGCTCGTCAGTTACGTCCACTCTCAAAAATTCATCGTCCGCGTGGGCTTGCACAGTCGATTCGCCGGCCCGCACGGCGAGGACAAGCCCGTCCGACGTCGGCTCCAGTGTGGCGAGGACGCGACCATCGTCGACGACTGCCGGGCCGTCATCCGGAGCGGACGGCTCTCGGTCCTCGCCTTCCACGACAGAGAGCCGATCCAGCCCGGCCGTCTCGCGGCCGTCGATCTCCGCCCGCAGGAGCGTCGCGATGCGCTCGCCGTCGGTGACGCAATCGTCGACCATCAGAGGGCCTCCAGCGTTCGGTCGATCGCCTCGTCGACGTCGATGCCCTGCCGGCGTGCGTAGAGGATCGCCGCCGTCTCCAGGGTGACGCCGAGATCGGACTGGAGGCCGTTGATCGCCGCGACGGCCTGCTGTTTGTCCGTCCCCTCGGCCACGACCGTATCGAGGACGCGCTCGAACGTCGAGCGTTTGCGCAGGATCGACTCGTCGGGTTGGTATCCATCGGGGATGGTCACCGACGCCGATTCGAAGGTGAGCTTCAGGGTCCCGTCGCTCGCTGTCAGTAATCCTTCGCCTTCGGCGACGTCGATCAGGCGCTTAGCCTGCTCCGGGGAGAACCAGTCACGGTCGAGGCTGAGGTCGACCACGAAGTCACTCCGCGGAAGCTGGTCGCTTCCGGCCTGCACGAACGGGGCGGCCACGGCCGTTCGGAGACTCATCGTCCGGACGTGGACCACAGATACGCCTAAAGCTGGCGATCACATCTTGCCGCCGGGGAATGGTCCGCCGTGGACTCCCACGATTCTCCGTGAGGATTCCAGAGCGCAGAGAATACCAGTGTGCTTTATGAGTCTGAATCGGCAAATTCCACCGGAGGTAACAATAATGGCTACAGTGGAAGTCGATCAGGACCTATGTGTCGGCGACGAGATCTGTGCAGCAATGGAACCGGAAATCTTCGAAATGCGTGACGACGGCCTCGCGTACGTCGTCGACGGGCAAGAAGAGGTCGACGGCGATATGGTCGCGGCCGCCAGAGAGGCTGCGGACGCCTGTCCCGTCGACGCGATCATCGTCGAGGAATAAGGGTCGCTGTACCCCGTCGTTTTCGGCCGGTCGATCGGCGAGTCGCTGGTCCGTACAGACGGAAAGCCCAGCCGAGACACCATGTTTCGGGCGCGAGTGAACCGGCGGCTGTGATTCGAGAGGTTCAAGTGCGCGCTGATACTTTGCTTCGACATGAAATTCCAGGGCCGTTCGACGCGAAAACGTACTGGAGGCCGCCGTCGCCACGCACGAAACAAGCGCCGCCACGAACTCGGCGACGAACCGACCGAGACGGAAGTCGGCGACCAGAAACTCAAGTTCGTCGACGCCCGCGGTGGGACCGAGAAGATCCGTGCCATCGTGACCGATGTCGCCAGCGTGGCGACCGACGACGGCACTGTCGCCGCCGAGATCGAAAACGTCGTCGAGAACCCGGCCAATCCCAACTACGTCCGGCGGAACATCATCACGAAGGGCGCGGTCGTCGCCACCAGCGAGGGCGAGGCTCGCGTCACCTCCCGACCCGGTCAGGACGGCCAGGTCAACGCCGAACTGCTCGAATAACGCAGTCTCGCATTTTCGAGTCGACCTATTGCTGTCGACAGCTCTGCTGATTCGGACAGCCCTCCCTCACACCTCACTGGCGGTACTGATTCAGAGAGGACACGGACACGTCGACAGTAACGTCGCCTATCCGAGGAAGGAAGTGACGGTGTCGCCGACCCGGTGGGCTGCCGATTCGGGACCCATGTGACCGACGCCCTCGAACTCCGTTAGCTGAGCATCCGGCAGTCGATCTTCGACAGTGACTATCGCATCCCTGAGCGGCTCTGGCCCGCGCTCCCCCGTCAGCAGGAGTGCCGGTCCGTCGATCGAGGGATCGACAGGGAGTCGGTAGTCCTCGACAGCGCGACTCTCCCGGACGATGGTCTCTGCCCGATCGAACGGGGCATCCTCGGGCCACCACGGCAGCGCGGTCGCGTCGGGAACCCCGCCAGCTTCTTCGATGAACAGTCGGAGCACGTCCCGACGGTCGCCAGCATCGAAACGTTCCTCCAAGCGGTCTGCCAGGTCGGTGTTTTGATGGTCACCGACCAGTACGGCCGGTTCGTAGAGGACGAGTCGCTCGATTGCGAGATCCGGCGCAGCCGCCAGCGTCACGAGCCCCCCGAAGGAGTGACCGAAAACCGAGGGTGTGCCGTCGACTGCCCCGACGAGTGCGCGCAGATCTTCGACCTCGCGGTCGAGACTGTACGCCGACCCGTCTTCGCTATCGCCTCGCCCTCGGCGATCCGGGACGATGAGCGTGTGTTCGTCGGCGAGACGGGGGATCAGCGGTCGGAAACTGTGACGGTCGGCGCTGGTGCCGTGTAAGAGGATGAGCGGCGATCCCTCGCCGTGTCGGTCGTATGCGATACGTGTGCCGTCTGCGGACGTGACAGTTTGCATGGGTCGATCGCTCGGGGATGGGCGAAGCTAACACTAACTCTCAGTCGTACGGCCGTTCATATGGGGGCAGGAAAATTTGCGGAAGTCAAGTTTCCGACCTGTCGAGGTGCGTCTCGATCAGTGCGAGTTGGCCTCGTCGGAGCCGTTCGGAGAGCGAAGACGCGCTGATATCGAGGTCGGCTGCAACATCAGCCAGCGATGCGTCCCTTGGCACGTCGAAATAGCCCATTTCAGCGGCCGCGAGGAGCGCCTCGCGTTGGCGATCGGTTAGCCCGTCAGCTCCCGCCTGAGGGCGTGAAGTGGATTCGATCCGGCGGAGATCGAAGCCACCGTGGCGCTCCCAGAACATTTGAAACTCAGCGAGTGTTTCCCGGTCGGCGAACTGACCGGACTGTATCCAGCCGGTTGTTGTCGCCTGGATCTCATCGACAAGAGAATCGGTGTCGGCCAGGGCTTTCAGCCCACCCACGTCGAAGTCCGCGGGGAACTGGTCGCTCATGCTGAGATCCGGCAACACTTTGTATCGCGGTGGATCAGCGGACTTGTTGAGACGGGTGTACCCGGCCACGAACGGTGCGTCTTCGAACGCGTCTTTGAGGGCTGACACCGGTCCCTCGGTGACCGTGACGACGAACGATGTGTACTCGTCCTGGCTGGGGACGAGTTGCACAGACAGAGTTGCCTCGGGCACGCTGGCCGCGACCGAGACGAACGGCAGGTGCTCGCACGTGATCTCGTAGGTCGCACGCAACGCCATGAACATGACAGGGTCAGGTGGCACTAATGGGTGTTGCAACGAACCGGAGACTCTCGAGAGGCCACAGTCGCCGCTTGTTAGGCCGGTCGCGGAACCGCCTTCTGCAGCGCACTTTCGGCGATGTTGCTTCCATAGTCGGCGGTTCGACTCAACGAGTCGACCACCAGGCCGAGTCGGTGGGCGCGCTGGGGGTCGTCGAACTGCCGGATCAGACTGTCGACTTCTCGGGCTTTTTCGTCGACCTCGGGGATGCGCCCCCGTGCCTCGTTAGCCAGCGAGACGGCCTCGTCGGGATCGTCGGCCAGCAGGGCGTCCATCGCCGTCTCGGGCACGGAGATGGCGATCTCCCGGAGTTCGTCGAGCGCGTCAGCCTCCTCCTCGGGGACTGCCTCGATGTCGGTGGCGATGTCGGCGATCTTGTTGGCGTGGTCGGCGATACGTTCGAGTTGGCGTGCGCCGGACTGATAATCGAAGACGGTCTCCCGGGGGAAGCCCATATCGTTGGCCGCTGTCGGATTTCGCAGGACGGTGCGGAACACCCGCGAGACCATGTACCACAGGCGGTCGACGTCGTCGTCGCGTTCCATGACGTCGGCGGCGAGTTCGTCGTCGTCCTCGATCAGGGCCGTCACCGCGTCGGCCGTCATCGTCAGCGAGACCAGCCGCATCCGGGTGATCGCGTTGTTGACCGACAGCTCAGAGGAGTCGAGCAGATCCTGGAGCACGACCCGGTCGCCGGTCTCCTCGATGACTTCCAGGCCCACGAGTCCCTGGGTGGCGTTTCTGATGTACCGGCGCTGGGTCGCGCTGATCCGGGGGGCCTCCAGACGGATGATGTCGAACCCGCTGACGTACATCGTCATCACGGCGCGGGTCAACTCCGTCTCCTCGGTCAGCCCGCTCACGTCGAGGCTCCCCTCCGCCCGCTCGCGATCGTCCTGCGGGGAGAGCAACAACATGTCCTCCTCGGAGTGGAACTCCACGACGCTGCCCGCGCTGACGTCGTTTTCCGTCGCCCACTCTTTCGGTAATGAGACCGTATACGTCGAGCCACCGGTGACCTGAACCTTGCGGGTCTCCATGCTATCGTATTTTGACCGTATCACAATAAACGCTTTCGAATCTATATATAATATCTGCAACGGCCGGTCCTGCCGGGTGGAACATCCTGCGTCTCGGACTGTGTGCGACCGGATTTTGATATACCTCGCGTACGCACCGTCCTCTCCTCTTTCTTCTCGCCAGGATCGAAGAGCCTGATGAACGCTTTCCTTCTGTCGTTCCTACAGGTTATCATGACCTAGGCAACCCAGATTATGCCACTCTGTCAGGCGGTTACGTGGTTTCATTCGGTTGCCGGAGCCGCGTTTCGTGTCCGAGTAAATATGGCTATATAGTCTATATACTGCTAATAGTAGGGTACTTATTCGTCTCGGCGACTTGGTCGAACAATGGCACGCAAAACCGTGCGTGACGTTTCACGGCGGGACTTTCTCCTCGGTGCCGGGACAGTCGGAACGGCCGCAGTGAGTGGCTGCGTCGAGAACGTCCGTTCGGAACCTGAGGGAGACGGTGGCCAAGTGATTGTCAAGGGTTCGAGTACGGTTTACCTCATCTCGGACCTTATGGCCGAGCAGTTCATGGGGGTAGACGACGAGAACGCCACCGTTGACTCGACGGTAACGCCGGAAAACAACGTAAACGTCACCGTCGACTCGACGGGGACCGGCGGCGGGTTCAAGAATCACTTTTGTCCAGGGGCTTCGGACATCAACGGTGCGTCGCGTCCGATCACCGAAGAAGAACGGATGAGTTGCGGGGACAACGACGTCGAGCCAATCGAGTTTCAGGTCGGCAGGGACGCGCTCACCGTCGCGGTCAACAACGAGGCCGACTGGGTCGACTGTCTGACCTACGAAGAACTCTCTCAGATCTGGCGTGACGACGGGGTCGAACGGTGGTCGGATGTCCGCGAGGAGTGGCCCGACGAACCGCTGAAACTGTTCGGTCCGGCCCCGACTTCCGGGACGTACGACTGGTTCAACAACAACGTCGTCGGCGAGGAGTACAACCACACGCCGGATCACGAGCAGACCGAAGAGGACAACATCATCATCCAGGGGATAGAGGACAATCCCCACGCGATGGGGTATTTCGGGTTTGCCTATTACAGCGAGAACCGGGATCGGGTCAAGGCGGTCCCGGTGGACGACGGATCGGGCGAGGGCTGTGTCGACCCGACTCTGGAGAACGCACAGACTGGATCGTACCCGATGACTCGGCCGCTGTTTATATACGTCAACCGGGACGCGCTGGCCCGCGATCCGGTCTTTGAGTTCACTGCGTTCTACCTCGAGCGGGCCGCGACCGATCTCGTGAGCGAGGTCGGCTACGTGCCCGTCGACGAGGCGACCAGGGACGACAACCTCGCGAAACTGATGCTCGAACGGCCATGATCAATCATCGTCACGCGCTCACGGGAGGTGCTGGTCGATGAGTACGGATGTTGCGACGGGGGCGGAAAGCACCACGACGGCGATCACGTCAGCCCCCGAGGAGGCGAGCCGGGAACGGATCTATCGGTATCTCCTCTTTGCCTGTGCGTCAGTCTCGATCCTGGTGACTGTGGGGATCGTGGTCGTGCTGACGAGCGGGGCACTCGAGTTCTTCGCGGGCTACGATCCTGTCGACTTCTTCTTCGGGACCGAGTGGGTTATCGACCGCCAAAAGCTCGGCGTCTTGCCGCTTCTCAGCGGGACGATTCTCGTGACGGTTCTCTCGGCGATGGTGGCGCTCCCGATCGGACTCGCCGCCGCGGCCTATCTCAGCGAGTACGCCAGCCCGCGGGCGCGATCGATTCTCAAACCAGCCTTGGAGATCCTGGCTGGAATTCCAACCGTGGTCTATGGATACTTCGCCTTGGTGTACGTCACGCCGTTCCTCGCCGCGCTCGGCCTGCCAGTCGGCACGTTCAACGTTCTCAGCGCGTCGATTATGGTCGGGATCATGATCGTCCCGATGGTTTCGAGTCTAAGCGAGGACGCGATGAGTGCCGTCCCGGACTCGTTGCGCCAAGCGGGCTACGGCTTGGGCGCGACCAAGTACGAGGTCTCAACGGGGATCGTTATTCCTGCCGCGATCTCGGGTATCTTCTCGTCGTTCATCCTCGCACTCTCGCGAGCCATCGGCGAGACGATGATCGTCGCCGTCGCGATGGGCCAGAGCCCGCAACTGCTGAATCTCGCCGATCCGCTCGCGAACGTCTTCCAGTCCAACCAGCCGATGACCGCGGGCATGATTCAACTCGTCAACGCCGAGAACGCCGCTGGCCCCATCTACCGGAGCATGTTCGCCATCGGCCTGACGCTGTTCGTCGTCACCTTCGCGATGAACCTCGCGAGCAACCGCATCGCTGCACGCTACCGGGAGGAATACGAATGATTGGACACTACTATGCGACTCCGGAGGTGACCGCCTGATGGCGACTACTAACGCTGGCTGGTACGGCGAGGACAGCGAAGTGAGCCAGACGCGCGGCCGGCTCTTCGAGGCGGTGTGTCTGGCGGCGACCTCGATCGGACTCCTCTCGGTGTTCGTCCTCCTGTTGTACGTCTCCAACGACGCGTTCAAGCCGCTGTCGGCCGATCTGGGCTGGCATCTCGTCTTCCTCGGCACTGTCGGCCTCCCGGTCATCTCTCTCGGTGCGTACTATCATTTCCGGGCCGGCGGCCTGGCAGGCGAAGTCGCCTACACGACGACCGGGTTGCCCATCGTCGGACTCCTTCTCGCCGGCGGGTTGGGCGTCGTCTTTGCGGAACTACTCTCGATCAAGGAGTTCTTCACACTCGCGATCGGCCTCGCCGCCGTGGCCGCGTTGCTCCTCGCCCACACCAAATTCCGACCAACGGCTGCCCTTGAACGACTGTTCCTCGCGCCGATTCTTGCGATCGTCGTCCTGTTCGGGACGCCGCCGACGGCAGTCGCCCGGCTTGTCGGCCTCTCGAAGCGTGTCGTCAGCCTCCCCGAACTGATCTTGACATCGCCACTTCTCCCGCTGCCGTCGCTGCAATTGCTCGCGACACTGACGCTGCCCGTCGCGGTCCTGGCCGGCTGGCTCGTCGGTCGCCGCCGCGAGAGTCGACGGGACGGCCTGCTCGCCGCGGGGGTGATCCTCGCTGGCGGATTGGGTATGCTCACGTTCGAAGCTGCGACGGGGATCGCGGCGACGACCTGGGTCATCGTCTACACGACGACGGCGGTTCCGATCGCCGTCTACGTCGAGGGCGTCTATCGCCGCCAGAAGGGAATCGCTGGGCTCATATTCCCGGTCGTCCTCGTAGCCGGCGCAGCGCTCGGCGTCGTCCTCACTGACGCGCTGGGCTTCGCCGGACCGGAGGTATGGCTCGACTGGGCGTACCTCACCAGTATGCCCTCGACGACGGCCGCCGAGGCCGGGATCTATCCCGCCCTGGTCGGATCGGTCATGTTGCTGATCGTCGTCGTGGTGGCGACGTTCCCGGTCGGCGTCGGCGCGGCGATCTACCTGGAGGAGTACGCCCCTGCGACTGGATTGACCGGACGGTTTGTAACCCTCATCGAGATCAACATCGCGAACCTGGCTGGCGTCCCTTCGGTCGTCTACGGTCTGCTCGGGCTGGCCGTATTCGTCCGGTTTGTCCACATGCCCAACGGGTCGATTGTTGTCGGCGGGCTGACGGTTGGACTGTTGATTCTCCCGATCGTAATCATCTCCGCTCAGGAGGCCATCGAGGCCGTTCCGGACTCACAGCGCCAGGCAGCCTACGGGATGGGATCGACCCGCTGGCAGACGGTCCGCAACGTCGTGCTTCCCGAGGCGATCCCCGGCATCCTTACGGGGACGATTCTCGCGCTTGGCCGGGCGATCGGCGAGACGGCTCCGCTACTTTTGGTCGGGATCGCCGCCTCCGTCCGGATGGCCCCGAATAGCTTTTTCGACCTTGGGAGCGCCATGCCGCGCCAGATTTACACCTGGGCGTTCGAGCCGAAGGCCGACTTCCGCTACGGCGTGCTGGCCGCCGGCGTCGTGACGCTGCTGGTCGTATTGCTGGTGATGAATGCGACCGCGATCATCATGCGAAACAAGTTCGAGCGAGCATAATACCATGACACAGGACAACGTAACCGATCAGAACGACCGTTCCGATCAATCGACGATCGTCGGTTCCGGCGACGGTGCCGACGATTCCACGGGGAGTGAGACGGCCGACCCGACCAGTGACAGTCACCTCTCTCGATCGATCGCGAGCGAGGGGACGACGAACAGCGTCGGGCCGGCTGAGACCGTGCTTGATTCGCGAACCCTCGATGTCTATTACGACGATGTCCAGGCACTCGACGACATCTCCCTGGCGATTCCGGAGAACCGCGTCACGGCGCTGATCGGCCCGTCGGGGTGTGGCAAGTCGACATTCCTGCGATGCATCAACCGCATGAACGATCTCATCGACGCCGCCAGCGTCGAGGGTGAATTACGGTTCCGCGGGAAGAACGTCTACGACGACGACGTCGATCCCGTCGCGCTGCGTCGGAAGATCGGGATGGTGTTCCAGCATCCCAACCCCTTCCCCAAGAGCATCTACGACAACGTCGCCTACGGCCTTCGCATCCAGGACGAGACCGAGAACTTAGACGAGAAAGTCGAGACAGCACTGAAGCGGGCGGCGCTGTGGGATGAAGTCAAGGACCAACTCGATGAGTCCGCTCTCGATCTCTCGGGTGGGCAACAGCAGCGACTCTGTATTGCCCGGGCCATCGCTGTCGATCCTGAGGTGATCCTGATGGACGAACCCGCCAGCGCCCTCGACCCGATCGCGACCTCGAAGATCGAGGACCTCATCGAGGAACTCGCCGAGGAGTACACGGTCGTCATCGTCACCCACAATATGCAGCAGGCGGCGCGCATTTCCGATAAGACCGCCGTCTTCCTCACCGGCGGCGAACTCGTCGAATACGACGACACCGAGAAGATCTTCGAGAACCCGGAGAGCCAGCGCGTCGAGGATTACATCACCGGCAAGTTCGGATGACGCATCATTCCATCGGCTCTCGTGGATCTTCGGCGAATCGTTCGAACATGACCAACATATATAGGATCGACTCACCCAGGAGGAAACATGCCACGTGAAGGATATCAGGAGAAACTCGACGAACTCCAGGAGGACGTCCTCTACATGAGCGAGGTCGTCTTCGACCGTCTCCAGACGGGACTGGACGCCTTGGAGAAGAAAGACGACGAACTCGCCGAGGAGGTCATCCACGGCGACGACGAGATCAACCAGCTCTACCTCGATCTCGAACGCGAGTGCGTCAACCTGCTCGCGCTCCAGCAGCCGGTCGCCGGCGACCTTCGCTTCATCGCTGCGAGCTTCAAGATCATCACGGACCTCGAACGCATTGCCGACCTCGCCGTCAACCTCGGCGAGTACGCCATCGATGCCGAACAGGATCACGGACCGGACGTCGATGTCCAGGCGATCGGCGAGATTGTCGTCGAGATGAACGAGCAGGCCATGGCGGCCTACACTGACGAGGACAGCGAACTCTGTTATGCGATCGGCGACCGCGACGACGAGGTCGACGCGATGTGTCAGGACGCCTCCGACACTGTCATGCGCAACCTCATCGAACGCGAGATCGACGACGAGACGACCGACGAGGAGATCGAATCCCTCATGCGTGACGTCTCACGGCTCCTCCTCACGGTTCGGGACCTCGAACGCGTCGGTGACCACGCCGTCAACATCGCCGCCCGGACGCTGTACATGGTCGACAACGACGACGCCCTGATCTACTGAAGACGACCTTTTTACTGCGAGGGGTCGCCTATGGCGACCCCCACTTGCAAAAAGCTCGGCCAAAAACAGCCGAGCGCCGTCGGCGCTCGGCGAAACGCGGCGCTTCGCGCCGCGTATGCTCGTCCACTATCTTTCCTTTTCTAGCATCGCGGTATACAGATCCCTTTCACCTTGCCACGTCTCCGTTCGCGTCCAGACAGTCGCTTCGAGAACGTCGTCCATCTCCGTCGGCGAGACGAGCAGGTAGTCGAACCACGCCGTCGCGAAGGTTTTGTAGCGCGTCCGCATCCTGAGCGCACCGGGCAACCGACCGCGGTCCCGGTTGAACGCGTGGTACTCCCGATGGGCGGCTCGTCGGTGTCGTGTGGATCGCGGCTCTGAGCGAGAATCCGTCCGTCGTCGCGCTTGATGATTTCGAACCCCGCCTCCCGCTCGTGATAGTCGCGTATCGCTAGCCCGTAGGCGTCCTCGTCGAGATCTATGCGCTGTTCTCAGGCAGTTCACAGAAAAATCCGGGGGGAACGATTGGCACCGTTCAGATCTCTTCGACGCCAGACATACCGGCGTCCGTAATCTGGAAACGGGCGGTGTCGCCGGTCGCCTTCGCGTGGTGTTTCTCCAGCGTGGCGCGACGCTTGCCGCCGCGGAAGCGGTCCAGCCGGAGGACGAGCGACGACCAATGATTGAGCGTGTGGCCGCCGAGCGGCCGTGCCCGATCGCCGTCAGGATCGCTGAACACCTGATTGGTAAAGGCGACGGCGAGATCGTGCTTACGGGCCAGGGCCAGCAAATGTGTGATCTGGCGGGCGACCGCCCGCAGCGCCTCGCCGTCTTCCTGTTCAGTGCGCTCCAGCCGGTAGAAGCCCGTCGCGCTATCGAGGACGATCAGATCGACCTGACTGGCGAACTCCTCGGCGTCCCGGACTGCTTCCTGCTGTTCCTCGAAGGTGTGGGCCTCGGTGAGGATGATCCGCGAAGCGAGTTCCGACACGTCGCCGCGCGCGTCGGCGAGTTGCTCCAAGCGGTCGATCGAGACGCCCTCGGTGTCGAGATAGAGTGCTGACTCCCCCGCTGCAGCCGTCTCGACGGCTGCCCCCAGCGCGAGGTTGGTCTTCCCGGCCGCCGGCTGGCCGTAGATCTGCGTGACGGCACCACGTTCGAGTCCCCCGCCGAGCAGGTCGTCGACGGCGTCACAGCCGGTCGAGATCGGGTCGCTCACTGCGCAGTTCTACTGGCGGTCCGTGCAAAAACCCCGCGGATCGACGGCCCCTGAACAGCGAGTGAGGTTGGCACCCGTTACTGCCCGTCGACGCCACGAGCGCCGTCCACATCGGCAACGTATCGGTCGAGATTCTCTCGGATGGCTTCGGAGTCTTCGAGGTCCGCCCAGGCACAGTGAATCGGCGGCCGCCACCAGCCACGGCGTCTGATCGTGAGTGTCGTCTCGGTCTGTTCGACACTCGTGATTCGATTCCAGCGATCGAGGCGACGGATAACGGACCGCGTTCGCTCCAGTCCGGACGGTCTGGCACGGTAGGTCCAGGACTCCCCGAGGTTCAGCAGGACAAAGCCGGAGACATAGGCGATCCAACCGAAGACTGTCACGGCGATGCCATCGGGAACCAGATCGAGAAACGCCGTGAGGAATCCGACAGCGATCATCGCCAGGGAAGTCCCCACGACACCGATCCGCCACCGCCGTGGCCACCCAGCCTCCCATTCGCACTCGACCGGTTCGTCGGCGACGATTGCGTCGATGTACCGTGTTCGGGACATCGCCGCCAGCAAGACACCGAACAAGCCTCCGATATATGCGACGGTGAACACGGCGATCACTGCCATCTCGGTGGGGAATGCACTCACCTCGCCGGCGACGAGGTATCCAGCCGCCGTGACGCCAGCCACCACGACGAACGCCCACTGGCGGCGTGACCGCCCCAGTCGTTCGGGCAAGCCCGCCAACCGACGGACGGCAAATGCCGTCCCGATCGTGGTCACGGTCACGACGACGAGGAACGCTACGTACAGTGCTGCCGCCCCGCTGATCCCTGACTGCACGGCCAGGGCAAGAGCTGCTGGGGTCACGAGCGCAGTCACGTAGAGTCCTCCCGCGAGGGCGTACGTCGTGTCGACGTGCTCCGCGACCGCCCCACCGGGAGCGGACCCCAGATCCGCTCCTCGTTCGGAGCGACTGAACCGGCCCATATCGGGATCTGTCCGTCTGATATGTTAAATACTTCGGATGTTCGAGTAGCAGTAATATCAGTCGAGTCCGAGACTTAGTTTCAGCGCGTCGTCGATCTCCACCATCGTCCCTGTATCGAGGCTCCCGAGTACCGAGTGAATCCGTTTTTCGATCGAAACAACGCGAATCTGATCAAGCCGGACCGAGGAGTCCTTCTCGAACGGAGAGTCCTCCGCCTCGACGAGTACCTCAAACGGGTATCCCCGGTACGTTCCAGTCGCCGGCGCGACGATCGTCGTACTCGAATTCGCGTTCCCAACGTCGTTCTGGACCACGACGGCGGGTCGGGTTTTCTTCATCTCGTGGCCCTCAGCGGGATCGAGTCTGACAATCACGACGTCCCCTCGTCGAACCTCGGGCTCGTTACTCATTACTCAAGGTCTTGCCAGGCCTCTGTCGACGCTTCGTCCCACTCGTCGGCGATTTCAGCCGCCCCCTCGGCCGCCTCGCGGTACGCGGCCGCCAGTTCGTCGTCGTCAGGGCCGTCGGATTCGACATCGACGACTGCGACGGTCACCCGCTTGTTCGCGTATTCCGTTCCGAGGTAGATCCGCCCCCGGTCGTCCGTTTCGTTGGTCTGAACTTCGTCGGCGTCCACGTTCATGGTGCCCACTATTACCCACGGCAGTATGAATCTTCCCGTGTTGCGGTTGGAGACGACAGGCACCGAGCGTACCAAGTACGTCGGCCGCAATACTCCACCGTGATCGTTGTCGCCACTGCGGACTTCGAACTCTATCACGGCGTGGTCACGGAGCTACGCGACCGCGGCGTGACGTTCACCACGATCGAGCCCGCCGACGAACTCCCCGACCGGACCGAGGCGATCGTCGTGGGTCCCGAGGACGAAATCGACGTCCCGGGGGACGTCGCCGTCGTCGAGGCCGACCCCGCCGAACCCAGACGCGCCGTCGAGGATCTCCTGGCTATCATGCGCGGGGAAGCCGGACGGATCGTCGTCGGCGTCGATCCGGGCGAGAAACCCGGAATCGCCGTCCTCGCCGGTGACGTGGTGATCGGGGCCTTCCAGGTGCCGCCCGATCAGGTCGGCGACGTGGTCCGCCGGGAAGTCGAAGACGCCGCGGATCCCTTCGTCCGGATTGGCGACGGCGCGCGACTCGTCGGCTCACGGATCGTGGACGACCTCGAAGCCGTACCCGTCGAAGTGGTCGACGAGACCGGGACGACGCCGTACCTCGGCACCGGTGCCAGGGGGATGGGTGACGTGCTGGCGGCAGTCAACATCGCCCGGATCGATGGCGAGCGGGTCGATTCGATCGATATCGACCCGACTGCGGGGGAACTCGACCGAATCAAGGAACGCTCCAGGGAGGAAAGCGAGACGAACCGGGCCATCGACGAACACCTGGCCCGCCGGGTCGCCGCCGGCGAGTTGACCATCGAGGAGGCGCTCGCAGAGCATCGCGAGGACGACGCCTGAAGGACCAAGCGATACCGAAACGCGTTTTGGGGGTCTGTCTGGACACACCCACATGAGCGATACCCCCGCCATCGCAACCGACTCCCTCCGCAAGGAATACGGCACGGAAGTCGCCGTGCGGGATCTGGACCTGATGGTCCCCCACGGCGAGGTGTTCGGCTTCCTCGGCCCGAACGGTGCTGGCAAGACCTCCTCAATCCGGATGTTGACGACGCTGCAGGAACCGACGTCCGGAACGGCGACGGTCGCCGGTGAGTCGATCCAGCGCCGCGAGCGGGTCACACCACGCATCGGCTATCTGCCCGAGGAGCCGCCAGTCTATCCCGAACTCACTGGCCGGGAGAACCTCCAGTACGTCGCCGGGCTTCGTGGTGTCGCGGCCGACGATCGCATCGAGACGCTCCTCGACCGCTTCGGCCTCGCTACGGCAGCCAACCGTGCCGTTGCAGGCTACTCGAAGGGGATGAAACAGAAACTCGGATTGATCGGCGCGATGGTCCACGAGCCCGAGGTCCTGTTCCTCGATGAGCCGACCGCCGGGCTGGACCCTCGGGCGGCCCGGACCGTCAAGGACACCATCGCCGATGTCTCCGAGCGAGGCGTCACGGTGTTCCTCTCGACGCACATCCTGCCCGTCGTCGAGGAGTTGGGTGATCGAGTCGGCGTCTTGCAGGACGGCCAGCTCGTCGCCGAGGGGCCACCCGAGGACCTGGGATCCCGGCTCGGTGAAGACGCCGATCTGGAGGATGTCTTCCTGAATGTGACCCGTTCGCGTGCCAGTGTCGGGACTGTTGGCGAACAATGACCCGAAAGCGAGCACCCTGGCCGAGTGCTGCCCGGTTGGTCGCCCACACTGAGATCCGACGGACGTGGCGACGGGTCCGAACCTCGAGCCGCAACAACATGATCGCCGGCATCGTTGTTGGTCTGTTCTACGCGCTCATCGGTGCCGTGATGGCGTTCTTCCTGGGATCGCTCGTGGCCGAGGAGGGGTTGTCGACGATGACCCAGCCACGGATGGTCGCGCTGGCAGTCCTGGTCATCGGCACGTTCATCGTCGCCCAGCGCACGGTCAAGCGGACCGGGTCCCTCGATGCGCCCGGGGCGGTCCTGACGGCGGCCTCACCGGCGGCTGTCGCGGTCGGCGTGATGGGTGCCGAGTTCGGCCGCGCCCTTCTGTTCCTGGGGCTTCCCGCCGGCGTGACCATCCTCGCGTACGGACTCGGGACGGGTGACCCGCTGGCGGCGGTGGTCCTCGCTGCGGTCGCCCTCTGTGTGCTCGCCGTGGTGATCGCTGTCGGATTCGCAGTCGGGATGGCGGCCAGACGCGTCTCGATGCGATCGCAGTTCGTCACGCGCCATCGCGGAAAACTCGGCGTTGTGGGGACGTTCCTGGCGTTCGGCGGCTACATGTTCTTCCTGGAGGGTCACGCGCTGTCCCGGGCGATTGTCGACCCACTGCTCGGGCTGCCGCTGGCCTGGCTCGGCGATCTCGCGCTCGCCGGGACGCCGAACGTCTCCGCGTCGTCGGGCCAGCTACTCGGGGCTGTCGGCGTCGTCGTGCTCGGTGTGCCGATCGGTGCGAGAGCCGGGGTCGCGCTGTCACGGCGTGTCTGGTTCGGCGAACGCGTCCGCCCGGCGGAGCGATCCGGCGTGACTGTCGCCGGGACGGACCTTCTCGGGTGGCTGCCCGACGCGCACCTGCCGATGGCCACACGGGCAGTCGTCCGAAAGTCCGTCCTGCGTGCCCGCCGCTCGCCGTTCATCGTCCAGTATGCCCTGGTCCCGTACTTCGTGTTGGCGATGTTCGGCATCCAGTTCGCCATCCAGAGCGGCTCGATCCCATCGTGGCTGACCCACGGCATGGCCGTGGCCGGTGTCGTCGCGACGGGAACCGCCTTCGCCCTGAACCCGATCGGCGGCGAGGAAGGCTTGCTGCCGCTGACGCTCACCTGCGGTGTCGACTCCCGGTCGTTCCTGGCTGGCCTCACCGTGGCCGGGTGGGTGGTCGGGATTCCGGCGACGGTCGGCGGGACGATCCTTGCCGGGTTCCTCCTGGGAATCCCGCCGATGACCATCGGTTCCATCGTACTCGTGGCCAGTGGAATGGCACTCGGTGCCCCGGGCCTCGCGATGTTCGGAGGCGTCGTCTTCCCGTCGATCGAGACACAGTCGCTGCCCGGCGGCTCGGAGACGGTCGAGCCGAGTACCTACGCGTTTCTCCTGTTCGCGGTGGGCCTCGGCATCGCGGCACTGCCGGTGACTGTCGCCTGGGCGGTGGGCACTGGTCCCGTCGTCCTCGTTCTGGCCGCTGTCGGGAGTGTCGGTCTCGCCTGGCTGTTCGGCTGGGCCGGATTCCGCTATACGGTGACACAGCTGGACGGCTACGTTCCGGACCCCGACTTACTTTGAATGGTCACTCACCCACTGCCTGCTCGGCCCGGGCCATGATCTCCCGGACGGGTCGGCCCGTCTCGCGGGCGACCGCGAGGGCGTCCTCGTACTCGGCGCTTGCGTCGAGCCATGTACCCCGGGTATCGGTGGCGACTTTCACGTCGACGGCGTAGGTGGCGTCGTCGACTTCGATTTCGACTGCCCGCGTCTCGCGCTCGGCCACCCAGCGATGCCCGGCCCCGTGCTCACGGACGCCGAGCGTCCCGGTCTCCTCGGCCAGTCGCCGGGCTACGCGATCGGCGTCCTCGGGCTTGACCACGACCTTGATCAGATGGCCGGGTCGGGATTTCTTCATCGTCGCCGGGAGGATCGAGACATCCCTGGCCCCTGCCTCGGTCAATGTTTCCTGGAGCCCACCGAGCATCTCCGGACTCACGTCGTCGACGTTCGTCTCGAGGACCGTGATCGACTCCCGCCGGAGGTCGCCCGCCGTCTCGCCGAGTAGCACCCGGAGGGCGTTCGCCCGGTCGCCGGTGTCGTGATCGCCCGCGCCGTAGCCCGACGCCCGCACGTCCATGGTTGGGAGCGTCTCGACGCCGTCAGCGACTTCGGCGAGGATCGCCGCGCCCGTCGGCGTCAGGAGTTCGCGTTTGATGGGGCCACCCTGGATCGAATAGTCGGCGTCGGCAGCGATCTCGACGACCGCCGGTGCGGGGACTGTCGCCGTTCCGTGGGCCATCGAAACTGTCCCGTCGCCGGTCGACAGCGGCGTCGTGAGGACTTTGTCTGGATCGAGATCCGCGAGCAACAGGCTCGCGCCGACGACGTCCGCGATGGCGTCGTCGGCCCCGACCTCGTGGAAGTGCGTCGCGTCGCGGTCGGTGCCGTGGACTGCCGATTCGGCCTCGCCGAGGCGGTCGAAGATCGCAAGTGCCCGCTCTTCGACTGCGTCTGGCAGATTCATGTCTTCGACGGCACCGACAACCTCGTCGTAGCGCCGCGTCGGGCCGTGTCCTTCTACCGTGGACTCGTTCCCGTGAGTAGCGTGATCGTGGCTGTGGTCGTGTTCGTGACCGTGGCCGTGATTGCCAGCGTGGTCGTGTCCGGCTCCATGCTCGTGTTCGTGAGTCCCCTCACCAGTCTCCGCTGCATAGCGCACGTCGACGCTCGCGGCATCGATCCCGCCGGTCGTCGTCCGGCCGACGACGTACTCGACGCCGAGGGCGTCCTCGACGGGCGCGAGCACGTCGGGATCCCCACCGGCATCGAGCAGCGCCGCCAGGATCATGTCGCCGCTGGCACCCATCCGGCCGTCGAACGCGAGCGTGTCCATGCACGTGCGGAGGCGACGCGCGACAAAAAGCGCTGGTGTCTCCGCTCGTTCTCTCCTGGCGGTCGCCGGTACTGACTTGTCCGCACCGCCCCGAGCGCCTCCAATGGACGTCGTCGTCTTCGGCGCGGGGAGTCTCGGGAGTCTGATCGGCGGGCTACTCGCCCGTGAACACGTCGTCACGCTCGTCGGCCGCGAGGACCACGTACACGCCGTGCAGGAAGACGGGCTTCGAATCACCGGCGAGATCCAAGCGGTGGTCCGTCCCCGGGCCTCGAAAACCGTTTCCGGCGCTGCAGACCTGGCGATCGTGACCGTCAAAGCTCACGACACGCCCGCGGCCGTCGAGGCGCTTTCGGCGTGTGACTGTGACGCGGTCCTCTCGCTGCAGAACGGGATGGGTAACGAGGAGCGACTGGCGGCGCTCGACACCGAGATTCTCGCGGGCACGGGAACTTACGGCGCGATTCAGGACGAACCAGGGAGCGTTCGATGTACCGGACTCGGCGAGGTGGTCCTCGGTCCGCCGGACGGTGGGCGGAGTGCGCTCGCAGATCGGGTTGGCGATGCCTTCAAAGCGGCGGGGATCGAGACGACCGTCGCCTCGGATATGCCAAAGCGGCGCTGGGAGAAACTTGCCATCAATGCCGGCATCAACGCGACGACAGCACTCTCTCGTGTGCCGAACGGCGCACTCAGCGACGGCCCGCTGTCGGACGTCGCCCGCCGGGCCGCTCGCGAGACTGCCCGGGTCGCGAGAGATCACGGCGTCGACCTGCCGGACGAGGCGGCGATAGCCGCGCTCGAATCGGTTGTCGACGCGACCGCCGACAACGAATCGTCGATGTACCGTGACGTCCAGTCCGGCCGCCGGACAGAGGTCGAGGCGATCAACGGCTACGTGGCCGATAGCGACGTCGAAACGCCGGTCAACGAGACGTTGGCGGCGCTACTCAGGGGCTGGGAACGGGAGAGCAAACTCGGCGAGTAACGATCGGCGAATCAGAACGGTGCGCTCGGGCCTTCGTCGTCGTCGCTGTCCAGATTGCCGCCGCGGGAGTCGCCGGGACTCGAAGACTCCTCCATCCCGCCCATGCCGCCACCCTCCATGCCGGTGTTGGCGTGGACGGTGTTGATCTCGGGAATCTCCTTGGTCATGCGGGACTTGATCGCCTGAACCGTCATCGGCGAGATGCCACACCCGCTGCAGGCGCCACCGAGCATGATCGTCACTTCGCCGGCCTCCTCGTCGAGATCCTGTACCGCGGCCGAGCCGCCGTGCATCTGGATCTGCGGGAAGTTGCGCCGCAGGAAGTTGACGATACGCTGTTCGAGATCGGACGATCCTTCCTGGGACTCTGTACTCATTGTATCCCTACGTTGCCTAGCGGTGGCTTTAGGCCTTTGGACTGTGACAACTACCGCGCCTCCTCGAAATCAAAGACGGAGCGCAGTTGGGTTTCGAGTTCGCCGGTGTACTCCCCGAGGACCGTCTCCAGGCGGTCGTCGTCCACGTCGGGGAGTCGATCACTGGCGTCGTCGGGCAGGTCGATCCGAAATTCGCCGTCTCCCTCGTAGAAGGGCTCGCTCTCGGCGAGGATTCGCTGGTCGATCCCGTGGATCAGGTCGGAGTCGTGGCGCTCCGACATCGCTTCGAACGCCCGGCGATAGGCCTGCTGGAGTTCGGTGAAGTAGTGCTCGTACTTGTCGGTGAAGCGGTCCGGATCGAAATCGGTCATGGGTGATGTTTCTCGAAGCCGGGCAAAAACCCGACGTCACCGGCAGTCCGCTCGCCGCGCGCATCGGTCCGTCGACAAGGTCGATGCGGGCGTTACTCCCGGGCTCGTTCGTCGTCCTTTGCGATCGGGATCATGGCCCGGTTGTCCGGGAACGCGAGGACATACATCGCGATCCCGAGGATGCCCGCGAAGACGATCCCCGCGACCGCGATCAGTCCGTCCGACGTGGTGACGGTGTCACCGACGGCGAGCGTCCCGTCGAGTACGAGAACGAGGAGCAATACGACGAGGGTCGTCATCACGCCGAAGGCGAACCCTGCGCCGAGCAGGAGTCGATGGTCGTCCGTGATCGCGGGTGTGGTATCCTCTGTCATCACTCTGGTCGATACTCCGGCCGTTAATTTATAACCCTTGGCCAGTCAGGCAAGCAACGTCGTGCGTTCAGTAGAACTCCCGGACCAGTCGATCGGCTCGCTCCGGCGCGCCGTCGGGAATGTCGGCCATGTTCGCGTCGATCCCCTCACGGTCGCTGAACGGCACGCTCTCCTCGTTCTGATAGAGGATACCGATGTGCTCGGTACTCGGATCCATGATCTTGTCGCGGGCGCTCTGGTAGTTGGTGGGGTCGTGATCGGTTTCGTCCAGGTTGACGATCGCGTCCCGGAAGTAGTCGTAGGTGTCGACGTCGTTGAACGTCACGCACGGCGAGTAGACGTTCACGAAGCCGAACCCGTCGTGTTCGACCGCCTTCTGGATGATCTCCTGGTGACGGAGCGCGTCGGAGGAGAACGACTGCGCGATGAACGTCGCGCCCGACGCCAGCGCCAGCGCGTGCGGGTTGACCGGGGGCTGTTTGGGGCCCTCGGGACTCGTCGACGTTTCGAAGTCCTCGCGCGAGGTCGGCGAGGCCTGTCCCTTCGTCAGCCCGTAGATGCGGTTGTCCATCACGACGTACGTCATGTCGACGTTGCGCCGGACGGCGTGGACGAAGTGGCCCGCGCCGATGGAGTAGCCGTCGCCGTCGCCGCCGGCGACCATCACTTCGATGTCGGGCCGGGCCAGCTTGACGCCGGTCCCGACCGGGAGCGCGCGCCCGTGAACGCCGTGGAGCGCG
>ENA-ORCR01000169-ORCR01000169.1-marine-metagenome-genome-assembly--contig:-NODE-169-length-64304-cov-4.178212_pt1 | contig 64304 bp, 57 predicted proteins | sample MGYA00237782_ERZ508514 | MGnify/ENA primary metagenome ERZ508514 (study PRJEB26185, sample SAMN06268960) | marine metagenome | isolation source: Eden Landing Ponds, San Francisco, CA, USA | place...
CCAGTAACACGTCCTGATTCCGTGCCTTCGCCTCGCGACCGAGTGCCTGTCCGAACTCACGGGCAAGTTCGGGGTCGAACGTCGACGATAGCACCAGGGACGCCGGGAAGGCGGTTGCCGGCTCGTCCGTTCGAACGCCCAGGGGCCCGTCCGTCAATCGAACGTCCGGCACCCCGTGTGCGTCGATGCCGGGCACGAAGCCAGTGGCAGTACCGTCCGTGTCCGCTGCACCGTGTGTCAACTGTATTTTTTCGGTGAGCGTCATCGCTGAGAGCAGTCGCTGGATCCTGTCCGAACTCATTGACTGAACGTTCAGTCAGGAACTACTTAATCGTTCCGCCGGGGTACTGCGTGATCCGTCGAAAACGGGGGGAGCCCGAATCGATTGTCCCCTGGAGGGCGCCGCAAGCGGGGGTGGGCGGCGCACGAAAAACCGCAGGCCGGTATCCTGGTGTGTGACGGGCGGGGTGTGGTGGAGTAGGGGTGATGGGATGTGGTTGGTGGCGTGCGATGGTGATCGGTGAGGTGTGACGGAGTTGGGAGAGTGGGGTATGGTGGATGTGGCGTGGCGGCTGGTGTGTGTTGGATGTGGCGTAGCGGCTGGTGTGTGGTGGATGGAGCGTGGCGGCTGGTGTGTGGTGGATGGAGCGTGGTCAGTGTTCGATGATGGTGCCGCCCGACCCGACGGCGATGTCGACGGCGCTCTTGCGGCAGACGGCCTTCAGATTCTGGCCGGTCGGCGTGGTGTCCTGGGTCCACTCGCCGTTCTCACGGTCGTAGACGTTCCCGCCGCCGCCGACGGTGTAGCCCTTGCCGTCTTCAACTTCGATGTCGCGCAGGCCAGCGTCGCCGGTGTCGGCGGGGACCCAGCTGGTCCCGTTCCAGTGGAAGACCATGCCGCCGCCACCGGATATCCACACGTCGTCGGCGCCGTCGGAGTCGACGCCGTAGAAGTTGACGTTGGCGTCGGCGAGGCCGATTTTGTCCCAGGTCGACCCGTCCTGAGTGTGGAAGACGGACTTGTTCCCGTCGACGATGTGGCCCTTGCGCTCGTCGTAGAAGTCGACGGCGTTGATGGCCGACCCTGCCCCCGGGGTCACGTAGTCCCAGGTCTGGCCGGCGCCGTTCTCGAAGCTGTAGTACATCTTCCCGGAGTCGCCAGCCACGTAGACGTTGGCCTCGCCGGCCCCGCCCGTGACGGAGACGTCGTTGAAGTTGTTCGTGACGTCCATCGGGGCGGAGTGGTCGTTGAGATTGCCGGTCGTCACGTCGTACTCGCCGATGGCACCGGAGGAGCCGACGAACCACAGGCGCTCGCCGTCGTCGGTCACGTCAGCGCCGTAGAGGTTGTTGCCGTTGCCGGTCGGGCCACCGTCGAGGATCTTCTGCCAGCCCTCGGATGTTCGTTCGAGGACGACGCCGCTGTCGCCGACCGCGTACGCCCCTGCGGTGGTCTCCTCGACGTCGTAGAGCGTCCCGCCGACTGGCGACTCGACGTCGGTCCACTCTGCCTCCGTGCTCGATGCGGACGCGGCAGTGGGAACGAGGGCGGCCCCCAGCGCGGCGCCGGTCGCTTTCAACACGGTCCGTCGCGTGGCGTTGCGTTCGGACATTGCATCCGATGGATGTGGCCGTTTGCACTTAATGGGGACAAGCGCTTGGTGTGTTTTAACGCCGTTTTACGGCCTGAAACGCCAGAAATCTGGACCTTCAGTCCGCGAACCGACCCGATTCCTCGGTGGCTCTGACACCCGATCAACTCGAGTTAATTCCCGTAAAACGCCGCAAGCTTGAAGTTGTAAAACGAACCGGCCGGAAACCCCTCCGAGACCGCTCAGCTCGGCGATCCAGCTTCAAAAGGGTGATGCCAGAGTACTCTGGTGTGTGCCATCTTCGCGGGGGTCAGTTAAAGGGAGTGCAGAGACGGATCGATCCAGTTGACCCGGTCGTTCGAACCACCGCTGTCGCTGGATCGAACCAGTCGGTTCGTCTCTCGCGGTCGGCCTTCGGCCGGTGAGGTGTGGTGGATTCGGTGGTGTCAGTCGTCGCGCTGTGCGAGGCCCACCAGATGACCCATCTCCTCGACGACGAGTGCTTCGGTACCGAGACGGACGGCCGCTTCGCTCCCGGGGAGACAGAAGACGGGGACGCCGTCGACCATGCCGGCCGTCGCGCGCGAAACCATCGCACGGGTCCCGATCTCTTCGTAGGAGAGGATGCGGAAGAGTTCGCCAAATCCAGGGAGTTCGCGGTCGAACAGCGGCCGAGCGGCTTCCACGGTGACGTCGTCTGGGGTAACTCCCGTCCCCCCGGTCGTGACGACCACGTCGACGTCGTCGCGACCGGTCAGGTTCAACAGTGAGTTCTGGACGCTGTCTAGGTCGTCTCGAAGTATTTCGCGAGTGACCACCTCGTGATCTGCCTGTTCGATCACCGCTTCGATCATGTCGCCGCTCGCATCGTCCTCGCGTGTGCGCGTGGACGATACCGTCACGACCGCGACGCCGAGGAGGTCCACGTCAACGCCGTGCGCGTGATCGTGATCGTGGTCGTGGCCGTGAGTGTGGTCGTGTTCGTGTTCGTGGTCGTGGCCGTGAGCGTGGTCGTGGTCGTGGTCGTGGTTGTGGCCGTGATCGTGGTCGTGGCCGGGGTCGTGATCGTGGTCGTGGCCGGGATCGTGGTCGGGGTCGTGGCCGGGTTCGTGATCGTGGCCGTGATCGTGGTCGTCTTCGTGGTCGTGGCCGTGCGTATGCTCCTGGCTGTGTGTCTGTTGGTGATCCTGACCCTCGTCCTCGTGGTGTTCGTGAATGTCGCCACCCTTCTCGTCTGCACTCTCGCCTGCACCTCTGTCCTCGCTCGCAGACCCAGCCAGCGGGTCTGAGCCCTCCGACTCAGTTCCAGCGGCCGCCTCCGAGTCAGTCTCGGCGGTCGCCTCCGAGTCCGACGTGTCGGTCTCCCCCGAATCGACACGGTCGTCCGCGAGTTCGGTCTCGGCAGAGTCTTCGACCGACTCGTCGGCTGATTCCTCCGTTGCTGCTGCGTCGTCGTCGTCCTCCTCCTCGTCGGCGTCGTCGTACCCCCGATCGGTGTCGCGAGACTGGAAATCGACCATGGGATCGCTACCCGTCAGCGAAGTAAAAATCCCGGCATACCGACTGGGTCAGTCGACCGACAGCGCAGGTGGCCCGAGCGGTGCTAGTCCGACAGCGAATCGATCACCGTTTCGGTCGCGGCGGTCACGTCTCGGTCCTGGAGGAAGGTCGCGGCAGCGTCTTTGAGTTCGACGACCTGTTCCGGACGGACGCCGAGCCCGTGACACATCGAGGGTAGCTGTCGCGCCTGGCTATCGAAGGCGTCGTGCAGGCGGCGGCTGAGCGGGTGAAGCTGAGCCGCCGACACGTCCCTGCGCGGGGGAACTGACCCGTTGATGGCGTTGAACCGTTCGATAGTCTCGCCGGATCCGACGTATTCGATGAATTCCCCGACCATGTCGTCGCCCTCCGTGTGGGCTGCCGGGACCAGCGAATTGGTGTTGACGATGTGAGCGCCGTCCGTACCGGGGAAGGGGACGCACTCCCAGTCGCGACCGAACTCCCAGTCTTCGGTCACGGAGAGCGCACCGGTCGTCCACGTTCCGTTGTTCAGACAGGCGGTACGGCCGTCGGAGAAACTCTCGTCGACCGCGTTCGAGTCCATGAACTCCGGGTTCTCGGGACCGACCGCGAGACAGTCCCCGAGTGTGGCGAACGCTCGCTCGATACCGTCGCGATGGGCGGACGGGTTTCCGCCGATCACGGACTCGTAGGCGGACGGATCGGTGTGTGCGAGTAGCAGCGTCTCCCAGAGTTGGAGCGGACCGTAAGGGTTCCGACCGAAGACGGCGAAGGGATTCGCTGCCACGTCATCGAGTTGCGCGAAGGCCTCGATCAGTTCGTCGGGTCCAGAGAGTCGCCCGGGGTCGACGCCGGCCGCTTCGAACTGTTCGACGTTGTAGTAGAGGTTGCTAATACGATACATGTCGAGCGGAACGGCGTGATACGTCCCGTCGAAGCAGGCGGCCTCGCGCATCCCCTCGAAGTACGCGTCGGCCATGCCCGTTCGTTCCCAGATGTCGGTGATGTCGGCCGTCGCACCCGCCTCGACGGTCGGTTTGAGGTTCGCACCGGGCCACTCGTCCCAGACGTCCGGTGGCTCCTCTTTGAGGATGCGACTCTTGATCATGAGCCTGAGCGAATTGATAGCGGTCTGCTCTTCAGAGACCGTGACTCCAGGATTCCGATCCGTGAATCCGTCCAGCACGGCCGTCATCGCCTCCGATTCCGCGTCCCAGATGAAGTGATGGTGTATCTCAAGCGTCCGCTGTCCGCCGAGCGTAGACGACATAGGCATCCATGCGACAGACTCACGTAATGAGTTTGCCGTTCTATTATCCAATTTGAGAATTATCGGATCGGGGTCCAGGTGGGGAGGGCGAGGTGTCCGCGGCCGGTCGAACGCGTGAGTGGACCAGTCGACGGCGTGAGTGGACCGGACGAACGCATGACTGGACCAGTCGACGGCGTGAGTGGACCGGACGAACGCATGACTGGACCGGTCGAACGCATGACTGGACCGATTCACCGCATGACTGGACCGGTCGAACGCGTGAGTGGACCGGTTGGCAAAGTGAGGGGTCGGGTCGGCATTGTTTAGTCCGCTGGGCCTGTGTGTCAGGGTATGAAGGCAGTCCAGTTCTCGGAGCACGGTGATCGTGACGTGATCGAGTACGCCGAGCGACCCGAGCCGACTGTGGGCCGGACAGACGTGCTGGTCGACGTCAAAGCGGGCGCGCTGAATCACCTGGACGTGTGGACGCGCCGCGGACTCCCGGGGATCGACCTCGAGATGCCCCACGTTCCGGGAAGCGACGTGGCCGGGGTCGTGGACTCCGTCGGCGACGGAGTCACGAGATTCGAACCGGGCGACCACGTCGCACTCTCGGCCGGCGTAAGCTGTGGCGACTGCGAGTTCTGCCGGCACGGGGAGCAATCCCAATGCGTCGACTATCACATCATCGGGGAGCACGTGCCGGGAGTCCACGGCGAGTACACCGCCGTCTCCGAGGACAATCTCGTGGCAGTTCCGGATCACGTCGACTGGTCGACCGCCGCCGCGGCACCGCTGGTCTTCCAGACCGCCTGGCGAATGCTCATGAGCCGTGCCGAACTCCGGGCCGGCGAGTCGGTGCTCGTACTCGGCGCATCCGGCGGGGTCGGACACGCCGCGGTCCAGATCGCAGACTTCGCGGGTGCCGAGGTGTACGCGACCGCGAGCACGGAGGAGAAACTCGAGTTCGCGAGCGAGATCGGTGCCGACCACGTCATCAACTACGTGGAGAACGACTTCGCCTCGGAAATGTACGAGTTGACTGACGGTCGAGGCGTCGACGTCGTCGTCGACCACATCGGGGGCGAGACGTGGGACGATTCGCTGAAGACCCTCGCAAAGGGCGGTCGCCTCGTTACGTGCGGTGCGACGGCCGGACCGAAGCCAGAGACCAATATCAACCGCGTCTTCTGGAACCAGCTTTCGATCATGGGGTCGACGATGGCCACGCCTGGGGAAGTCGACGACGTCCTGGCGAAGGTCTGGGACGGCACCTTCGAGGTGCGGGTCCGCGAGCGACTGCCGATGAGTGAAACGGCACGCGCTCACGGGCTACTCGAAGACCGCGAAGGCTTCGGGAAAGTCGTCGTCGTTCCCGACAGCGAGTACGATGGGTGAGGACCCGGTGCCCACTGACGGTGGGCGGAGTACGGATACCGACGCAGACAGACCGGGGTCGGCGGTACAGACCGATGGCGGACCCGCGCCATCGGCTGTCGACGAGGCTGGCTACGACGTGCCCGACCCGCAAGCCCAGGAGTTCGGACTCCGCGGCTGGGGACTCGTCCTCGCCTTGATCGTCGCCCTAATCGTGATCCCGTGGACCATCATCTCACTCCCGGCGGCACAGGATCTACTGGAAACCTTGCCACTCGGCTGGCGTGACGCGTATCTCGTGTTGCCGTTCGTTCCGGCGGTCGGTCTCGGTGCCCTCGGGGTCTGGACTGCGGTGGCGAACCGCCGCCAGTGACGCGAGCAGGAACGGCCCGGTCGTCGCTGCTCCAGTGTCTGCAGGTCTGACGGTCTCGACTCCCTTCGATCCAATTCTGATATCCGGCCACACACACTTATTCCCCTGTCTGGGGAACGCTCCACATAACTGATGGCGATTTCGCCGCTGATTCCCCTGATTTTACTCGCTACAATACTGGGCAGCGGCGTCGCTATCTTCGTCTGGGTCTTTCGCGACACCCCGGGAGCGAAACCGCTCTCGGCATTCATGATCGGGGCGAGTGTCCTCGCGCTCGCCCAGGGGATGGCGCTGGCGACGCCGACGCTCACCGGCAAGACGTTCTGGTCGAGCGTGGCAGCGACCGCGAGTCCGATCATGCCGCTCGCCTGGGTGGCCATCGTCTTCGCCTACGCCGAGAGCGAGCGGTCGTGGAACCGGTGGTTGGTGCTCGCCTTCCTCGTCGAACCAGTCGTGTTCGTGGCCCTCGTCTGGACGAACGCGGACCACGGACTCGTCTGGGCGAATCGGTGGATCGAGTCGGCTGGTGGCTCGGACTATCTCGCACAGGAGTTCTCGCTGGGGATGTGGGCCCACGCCGGCTACTCGTATTTGCTCATCAGCGCCGGTGCGCTCGAACTCGTCCGGACGAACTTCGAGACGAGCGAGTTCTTCCGCACGCAGGGGACGGCCCTGCTGGGTGCCATCTTCGTCCCCGTCGGACTCGGGATGCTCTCGATGTATGGGACGATTCCCGAACAGTACGATCTGAGCGGACTCGGCTTCGTCTTCGCGGGCCTGGTGATGACGGCCACGCTCTTTCGCGGGCAATTACTCTCGGTCACACCGGCGACGCGACAGCTCGGTCGCGAGGCCGTCATCGACGAGATGGACGACCGAATCGTCATCCTCGACGACGACGACCTGATCGTCGACGTGAATCCCGCGGCAGCGAGATTGCTCGACGTCGACCCTGATTCGGTCGTCGGACTGCCTCTCGACGACGTCGCCTCGAAACTCGCGGCGACGATCGACTCCGTCCAATCGGGCCAGGCGGAACTCGAACTCGACGGCGCCGACGGTCGTCACTTCTACGACGTGCGCGTCTCGCAACTGTTCCGTAGTTACGGTGGCATCGCCGGTCGGGTGGTGAGTTTCCGTGACGTGACCGAGCGCCGTCAGCACGAACAGCGCCTCGACGTCCTCAATCGCGTTCTCAGACACAACCTCCGCAACGAACTGAACATCGTCCGCGGCAACGCCGAACTCCTTCGCCGAGACGTCGACACCTCGGACGACGGGGTCATAGAGCGCCTCGACCGCATCGAGGAGACGGTCGACACTGTCTCTTCTCGGAGCGAAAAGATCGGCCAGATCTCTCGTCGGATCGACGGCCAGACCGACGGGACGTTCGACGTCTCGGCTCGCCTCGAAAGCCTCGCAGTGACCATCGAATCGCGGTATCCCCCCGCCACCGTCGCCGTCGAGGCTCCGGAGGGCGTGAGCGTCGTCGGGGGGTCCTCACTCGAACGTGCGTTCGAGGAACTCCTGGAGAACGCCGCCGAACACGGCGGTGACACCCCGACGATTCGCGTCGGTGCGAGTCGCTGTGAGGGCCCGTACGTGGAGATCCGAATCGTCGACGACGGTCCCGGTATCGACCGCCAGGAGCGCGTCGTCATCGAGGAAGGGCGAGAAACCGCCCTCGAACACGGGAGCGGCGTTGGACTCTGGCTCGTCAACTGGGTCGTCCGGGAGTGTGGGGGATCCGTCGAGTTCGCTTCCACCGACTATGGAACCTGCATCGTGGTCACGCTCCCGGATGCAGACGCCGATATCGGGTCACAGATCGAGGACCAGACAGACGGCCCTGGGCCACTCACGTCCAGTTCGAAGCCCGACTGGAATCACGGCCGTGACGACGGAGATGGATCCAGAGAGGACGGTGAGACGGCGCCCAACAACGAGGCTGACGGTTCCGGGGCGGTCGAGGAACCCGACGACGATGCCAACGAGTCGGACAACGCGGAGGCCGAAGACGCTGAGGAAGACGGCGACGACGGGGACGGCCGGTCGACACTCGAAGCCGACGACTGACCGGTCGCGAGTGAGATCCGGATTCCGGGGCGCGGTTCGCCCCGGTGAACGGAAACGAGTTCGGGAGCGGCCGCTACGCGAATCGAGTGGCGACGGAGAACGCGTTCGCCGACCGTGGCCCTACTCGAAGTCGCGACGCATCGCTATCTCGAACCAGGGGCAGAGTCGCAGTTGTCGGTACCAGCGCGGGTTCTCGTAGAGGCGTTCGTAGGGCACCCACATGAGGCCGCCGACTTCCTCGGGGTCGGGGTCGAGCGACGTGTCCAGTAGCGTCGCCTTCAGCACGGCACAGACCTCGTGTTCGAGGCCTTCGTCCATGTAGTAGCGTTTGTACTCGAAGCGGTCGGTCACCCGGAGGTCGTCGTACTGGTCGGGCGTGACGCCGAGTTCTTCTTCGAGACGCTGGCGGGTCGCTTCGACCTGTGTCTGTCCCTTGACGGGGTGTGAGGCGACGGTGCCGTCCCAGTAAGTGTCCCAGAGTCGCTTTTTCGGGCTACGCTGGGCCAGCAGGATTCGATCCTCCTCGTCGAACAGGAGCGAAGTGAACGCCCGATGTCGCGTTCCCTCACCGGTGTGGGCCTCGAGTCTGTTCACGAGGCCCTGCTCCTCGTCGTGTTCGTCGACAGCGATCACCGACTGTTCTGCGTTCTCGTGGTACTCCCCGGATTCTCCGCCGTCGGCCACAACGTCGATAGATTCGCGAGGTGCCCCCTCGTCGTCCGAACTCATGCCTAAGCCATCGGAGAGCGGGTTCAAACAGTCTTCGACTCGGGGCCTTTCCAACCATCGAACCACGAAGTGCGTTCCAGCGCCCCAACCAGTGTGGCCCAGTGACGATACGGTGTCGCGACAGCCCCAGTCGGTCCCCTCGTTCGTCGGGAATCAGTCACAGCCGCGACTTCCCCGGGCACGCCTCGGAATCTGCCGTGGACGGCTCGCGCCAGGGTCGCCCGCGGTCGTGCGGCGCGGACTGACGCGCGACTCACCCGACGCGTTCGTCGAGGATTAGCCGCGTCTTCGTACTCACGACTTCTTCTAACTCGCGCGTTTGCGTGATGATCTCGTTGACGCGCGCGGTGTCCTGGGCGTCGACGACGAAGACGATGTCTTCCTCCCCGGAGACCTGCCAGACGAAGTCGACCTCCGGCCACTCGGCGACGCGGTCGCTGATGTCGTGCGTGTCGACGCTCACGTCGACGCCGACCTCGATCATCGCTTTGACGTTCCCCGTCCGCGTCGCAACGGTAAAGCGCTCGATGATCCCCTCCTCCACGAGGGACTCCACGCGATTGCGGACCGTCCCCTCGGAGGTCCCCACCTGGTCTGCGATCTCCGTATACGGCGTTCGAGCGTCCCTGCGGAGGATATTCAGGATCTCCCGGTCGAGGTCGTCCATCGAATAGCATACGATTTCGAGCGACTCTACTTGACCGTTACGAATTTCGTAACCTGGCTTCGAAAGCAAGGCTTATCACCCGAGATGGTATACGCATCTCGTAATGACGGACGCCTACGTGGCACTGGAGGGCGGACGCGTAATCGAGGCGCGTGCGCGTGCTCCGGGCACGACCCGCGGCGAACTGGTATTCACAACAGCGTACACGGGCTACGAGGAGAGCCTCACCGACCCGTCCTACGAGGAGCAGATCCTCACCTTCTCGTACCCGCTGATCGGCAACTACGGCGTCCGCGAGGAACGATTCGAGTCCGATCGCGTCCATCCGCGCGCGGTCGTCGCCCGCGAGTTGACCGACGACGTCGCCGAGTGGCTCCAGACTGAGGGGCGGCCCGCCGTCGATCACATCGACACGCGCGAACTCGTGACCGAGATCCGCGACGAGGGCGCGATGAAGTGCGGGATCGCGGCCGGTGAGGATGCCACCGAGGAAGATGCCCTGGCCGAACTCCGGCAGTGCAAGCACATGAGCGACCACGCGGACATCGGGAACCAGGTCAGCGTGAGTGAACCCGTCGTTTACAACGAAGACGGCGACGGCCCCGACGTCGCGCTGATCGACTGTGGCGCGAAGGGCTCGATCCAGGAGTCACTGGTTGAACGCGATGCGGTCGTCCACGTCCTGCCGTACGACACGACGCCCGAAGCGGTCCAGGATCTGGACCCCGATCTCCTCTTTATTTCGAACGGGCCGGGCGATCCCGAGAACTTCGAGGCCGCGGCCGAACTCGTCGACGAATACGTCGGGGATCTCCCGCTGGCTGGTATCTGTCTCGGCCAGCAGGTCGTCGCGAACGCCCTCGGTGGCGACACCGAGAAGATGGAGTTCGGCCACCGCGGCGTCAATCAACCGGTCCGCGATCTCCGGACCGACCAGGTCGTGATGACGACCCAGAACCACGGCTACACGGTGGCCGATCCCGGCGAGACGCTCGAGGTGACCCAGATCAACGTCAACGACGACACGCCGGAAGGCTTAGAAAACGACGACCTGAACATCATCACCCGCCAGTATCACCCCGAGGCGAATCCGGGCCCCAACGACTCGCTTGCGTTTTTCGACGACGTGCTCGCACTGGTCGAGTAGTAGGCCCCACTCAGGAATCCTCGAGTGGCTGTCCACGATACGTGAGAGAACGGTCGTCGGCTGATCGTTTGGATTGATCCGCCAGCTGCTCGCGCGTGACCGGACGCCCTCGATACGTGAGCCGACTCGCGTCGTCGCCATCGAGCGGCTCCGGGTCCTCCGGCTGTCGCGCTTCGATGAATTCGGTCGATGCCTCCAGCAGCGATTCTTTCGTATTTCGGTGAATCCAGCAGTGATACTGCTGGCGAGGGGTTCGCAGTCCGATCCGGTGACCACGGAAGCCAGTGCTGTAAACGGCCTTTGCAACTGACTCGTGGGGAACTTCGATCACATCGTCGGACGATTCCCCACCGACCAGACAGAGCGTCCGCCGCCCGGTGACCAGGATGACTGTCCGTCGTTCCCCCGCTGGGGCTGTCGTATTTCGTTTCGATCCGAGCCCGATACCTCGCTTCTTGTTCGTCAGGACGTACGCTGGTGCCTCCGTGTCTTCGAGGTAGGTCACCGGTGGTGCTGCAAGCGGTGTGGCCGTCGTAAAGCGTCCTTCCCGACCGGCTAGTACTTCCGCCGTCACCGAGTCGTCCGGTGCCATTTCGGCGAGGGTCTCGGCTCTGTCGACGATCCGCTGGTCGATCATCGTCGCCTCCACCCATCCCCTCGGGACCCGCTCGATGGTTGCATGGCAGAGTGATCCTCCCTGACCGATTTCAGCGTTACGGCTGTGTCGGTATTAGCCGCTGTGAAGATTAATTATGCTGGATCTAAGCGATAATAAATAAAATTGCTAAAATAATCTCGGCCAAAATGGCAAAGATTGGAATAAAACGGCACCCTCGACTCTCGGTCACAACCCGGCGGTCGCTGTCTGCATCGCGTCACTGTTGTAGGCCGCTCCGGCGTTGCCGTCAGTATCCAGGACGATGACGCCGGCAGTTCCCTCCGCGGATCCTTCGAACGAAGCTATCGCTGCTTCAGCTGCGGTCTGGGGTTGTTGTCCATCTTCCAGTCGGTCGACGGCTGCCCGTGCGAGTGCGTCGCGGGCGATGTCTTCGCCGGCTCCGGTCGCGCTTGCGCCACCAGCCGGCGAGGCGTAGAAGCCGGCCCCGACCTGTGGGACGTCACCGACGCGCCCCGCGAGTGCACCCCAGCGCCCGCCGGTCGAGGTACCCGCCGCGATCCGTCCGCCGTCGGTCGCCACCGCACCCACGGTGTCGTGGCCGTCGAAGTGTTCGCCGAGCCAATCGAGTTGATCGATGACTGACTCGCCCGGTTGGGAGGTCGCCGCCCAGCGGTCCTGGGTGTGGTCCGTCCAGAGATCGGCGTCGGTCTCAATCCCGTGAGCCCCAGCGAAGTCCCTGGCTCGTTCCCCGGCCAGGAGCACGTGTGGTGTGTTTTCGAGAACGGCACACGCGGCGTCGATTGCGTGTTCGACGCCGGTCATCGCACAGGCGGCACCGACCTCTCCGTCTTCGGTCATCACGCCGGCGTCGGTCCGAATTGTCCCGTCGCTCTGTACGGCACTTCCGACGCCAGCGTTGAACGCGGGATCGGATTCGAGCGGAGCGATGGTCGCGACGACAGCGTCGAACGGGGTCGCCGCGTCGAGGCCGCTCGCAGCAGCGTCGTCGAGGACAGCCTGGCGGGAAGACGGATCATCGGGTGAGGACCCGGCCCCTCCGTGAGCGATCACTTGCACGGCTGTCACTCCGACTCGGGGGGTGCAAGTTCGACTTTCGTGAGGTCGCGGTCGAGCATGCAGTACTCGTGTGGGGGATCGCCGATCACGCTGTCGATCCGGTAGGTCGTCTCGAAGTCGGCCCCGGCCGGCTCACAGAGACCGTGGCTCGGACACTCCTCGTGGGGACAGGTCCCCTCGAGTTCGACTTTGCTGCCGGCGTATGCACTCTGACTCGTCACGTTGGCCTGGATCGGTGCGGGCTCGACCTCGATGGCGGTGACGCCCTCGTCGTGGACAGCACAGTCCAAGGTACTCGCCCCGTCACGGATGGACGTCACGTGATATCGCCGACCGACGTCGAGATTGAGACACTGGTCACGGTAGGGACACCCGTCGCAGGCGGGAGACTCACCTTGATAGACGAACTCCGTACCGGGTTCGGCGAGTCGCGTTCCGAGAAGCGTTATCTGGGTCATTACAGCGGCCTACGCCGCCACGCCGATTAAGTCCCTCGACCGGTAAGTTCGTCGAGACGATCGAGATACGCCGCCCGCGGCACCTGGTACCAGGAGCGATAGTCGAGCTCGCCCGCATCGAACGCCCTCGCGAGTTCGAGTGCTCCGGAGAGCGCTCCGTCCCGATCATCGAAGGCGTCACTCTCACCCTCGACCTCGGGTTCGAGATAGAGCGTCACGTGCCATGGATCGTCGACGTCGGGATCCGGACGACCAGGGCGACGGTCGCGAGTCCCTTTTGTCACGTACAGCGTCGGCAGACACGGGGCAGGAAACGTTTCGGTGTCGAAGATGTCGGGTCGATAGACGAGGACGAGTCTGGTTGCTTCTTCGCTCCAGACCTCCCACCCGGTCGGTAGCTCTGCAATGGTCACAGATTCCGTTCGGTCCCTCGATGCAAGAACGTCTCGTTTGGAACGCTCCCCGAGTGTACCGCGGCATGGTCCAAGACACTGTCCCCGGTCTCTGTCCCCCCGTCACCGATCCGCCGATGATATCGTCATCGGTTGTGGCCCCGTTCAGGTTTCCATCGAAGCCGATGCAACTTTCCGGCCCATCTCAACGCAGTATCGGTGTGCTCGGTCTGTTCTGGGGTTCTCGTGTGAGCCACGTCTCCCGTGGTAGGACAACGTTTAAGTACTTGAAAAACTTCTAGCATAAAACGTCGGTGGTTTCCTGCTATCGCCGCTCTGCCGGGATGCGTCTCTCTCGGGCCGACCTTGGTATGAATTCGCATGACAATATATGCGCCCGCATCAATACCCGGCCCCGGACAGGTCGTTGACGTGTCCCGGAAACAGGCGAGGTGGGATGAACCGATCGTGATAGCATGAATGGCACCAGAAACACCCTCGAAACGCTCAACGAACACTACCGGGATTCGATCCCAGCCGACCTGCGGGAAACCCGTTCGTTCCAGTGGTATCTGGACGAACTCCAGGCATCACCCAAGATCGCCCGCAACGCACACCAGCGGGTCGCGGACATGTTCGACCATTACGGGACGGAGTACGACGAGGACGAGGGCGTCGTCGAGTATGCACTCGCCGCGACAGACCCGCTCGACGAGGGCGAAAACACCTTCTACGGCCGGGTGATCCACGAAGCGATCCACGAGTTCGTCAACAAGGTCAAGAGTGGCTCGCGGGGACTCGGCCCCGAGAAACGGATCAAACTCCTGTTGGGTCCCGTCGGGTCCGGCAAATCCGACTTCGACCGACAGGTTCGGCGGTACTTCGAGGATTACACCATGCGGGACGCCGGCCGAATGTACACCTTCCGGTGGACGAACCTCCGGGACGTCATCCCCGACCAGGATCCTGACGACGATACCGTGCGATCGCCGATGAATCAGGACCCACTGGTCCTGTTGCCCCAGGAACAGCGCGACCGGGTTCTCGAGGATCTCAACGAAGCCCTGGAGGCACCGTATACGATCCGTAACGAGCAGTCTCCCGATCCCGCCAGTGAGTTCTACATGGATCGACTGCTCGCCCACTACGACGATGACCTCCAGGCTGTCCTTGAAAACCACGTCGAGATCATCCGGCTGGTCGCCGACGAGAACATGCGCCAGGCGATCGAGACGTTCGAGCCCAAGGACAAGAAAAACCAGGACGAGACGGAACTCACTGGCGACGTCAACTACAGCAAGATCGCCGTCTATGGCGAAAGCGATCCGCGCGCGTTCGACTATTCGGGGGCCTTCTGTAACGCCAACCGCGGCATCTTCTCGGGCGAAGAGTTGCTAAAGCTCCAGCGGGAGTTCCTCTATGACTTCCTCCATGCGACCCAGGAGCAGACGATCAAACCCCGCAACAACCCGCGGATCGACATCGATCAGGTGATCGTCGGCCGGACGAACATGCCCGAGTACCGCGAGAAGAAGGGCGACGAGAAGATGGAGGCGTTCAACGACCGGACCAAGCGCATCGACTTCCCGTACGTGTTGGCCTACGAAGACGAGGCGATGATCTACCGGAAGATGCTCCGGAACGCCGACCTGCCGGACATCCACGTTGAACCCCACACCCTGGAGATGGCCGGCCTGTTCGGCGTGCTCACCCGCATCGAGGAACCCGACGAGTCGTCCGTCTCGATCCTCCAGAAGGCCAAAGCCTACAACGGCGAGAGCGAGGAGGCCGAGGATGTCGACCTCAAGAAACTCCGGGAGGAGGCCGCCGAGTCGGCGGACATCGGCGAGGGCATGGACGGCGTCTCGCCACGGTTCATCGGCGACGAGATCGCCGAGGCGATCATGGACTCGATGCACCGCGATCGGGACTTCCTCTCGCCGCTGACGGCGTTCAACCACTTCGAGGCCAACCTCGAACACCACGGGTCGATCCCCGACGATCGCTTCGAGACCTACTACCGCTACCTCGAACTCACCCGCGAGGAGTACCGCGACCGGGCGATCGACGACGTGCGCCACGCGCTCGCCTACGATGTCGAGGAGATCCAGCGCCAGGGCGAGAAGTACATGGACCACGTCATGGCCTACATCGACGACGACACCGTCGAGGACGAACTCACCGGCCGGGAGGCCGAACCCGACGAGCAGTTCCTCCGCAGTGTCGAAGAGCATCTCGACATCCCCGAGGACCGCAAGGACGACTTCCGCCAGGAAGTGTCCAACTGGGTCTCCCGACGTGCCCGTGAAGGAGACACCTTCAGCCCACAGGACAACGAACGGCTTCGTCGGGCCCTCGAACGAAAGCTCTGGGCCGACAAGAAACACAACATCAACTTCTCCGCGCTGGTCGCCAGTTCGGAGATGGACGACGACGACCGAAACGCCTGGATCGAGGCCCTGATCGAACAGGGGTACTCCCGGGACGGTGCCGTCGAGGTCCTGGAGTTCGCGGGCGCGGAGGTCGCCAAGACCGAACTCGAAGAATGAGTCCCGAACGCACCGATCGAGGAGGAAGCGACCGGGCCGGCGGAGACGCCGACAGCTACGTCGCCGCCGCCGACCGCCAGCTGGCCGAGACCTACGAGCCCCCGATGAGTCTCGAATCCTACGTCGAGACGATCCTCGAAGAGCCCCACCTGGCCGCGGGCGCGAGCACGTATCTCCTCGACGCGATCGAGGCCGCCGGGACCCGGACCGTCGTCGAGGAGGGCGAACAGCGCGAGCGCTACCGGTTCTTCGACGACCCCTACAACGACGGCGAGCACGCCATCCTCGGCAACACGGACGTCCTCAACGGGCTAGTCGAGGACCTCCGGACGATCGCCGCCCGCCGCGGGAAGGCCGAGAAGATCGTCTGGCTTGCGGGACCCACGGCGACCGGCAAGTCCGAACTCAAACGCTGTCTGATCAACGGCTTGCGGGCCTACTCCCGGACGGAAGACGGCCGACGATATACCGTCGAGTGGGACGTCTCGGGGGCCGGCAGTGCGGGCGGCGGGCTGACCTACGGCGACGTCCCCGAGAGCGACGAGGAAGACTGGCTAGAGAGCCCGGTCCAGACACGCCCCCTCGCCACGTTCCCGCGGGAGATCAGGACCGACCTCGTCGCCGACCTCAACGACCGGCTCGGCGACCATCCGGACGTGACCGTCGAAACCGATCTCGACCCGTTCTCGCGGGAAGCCTACGAGTACTTGGAGGAGCAATACCGCCGGGACGGCGTCGAGGGATTGTTCTCGGCCGTGACCGACCCGCACCACCTCCGCGTGAAGAACTACGTCGTCGACGTCGGCCAGGGGATCGGCGTCCTGCACGCCGAGGACGAGGGCACGCCCAAGGAACGGCTGGTCGGCTCCTGGATGGGCGGCATGCTCCGGGAGCTGAACTCCCGGGGGCGGAAGAACCCCCAGGCCTTTTCCTACGACGGCGTCCTCAGCCAGGGCAACGGCGTGCTCACGGTCGTCGAGGACGCCGCTCAGCACGCCGACCTCCTGCGGAAACTGCTGAACGTGCCGGACGAGTGCTCGGTGAAACTCGACCGCGGCATCGAGATGGACGTCGACACCCAGCTGTTGATTATCTCGAATCCCGACCTCGAGGCCCAGCTCGACCAGCACGCCGAACGCGGGGGCTCGGACCCGCTGAAGGCGTTGAAGCGCCGCCTGGACAAACACCGCTTCGCCTACCTCACGACCCTCTCGCTGGAGGCCGAACTCCTCCACCGGGAGCTGACCGGCGAGACGGCCGTCTGGACGGCTGATTCCTACGCGGAACTTGCAGAACGTATCCGCGAACCCGTCCACGTCGAGGTCCGGGAAGCCGAGGGCACGACCGACATCGAACTCGCCCCCCACGCGATCGAGGCCGCGGCGCTGTACGACGTCGTCTCGCGGCTCTCGACGGCGGACCTGCCCGACGCACTCGATCTGGTGGACAAGGCACTGCTGTTCGACCAGGGCTATCTGGAGGAAGGTGACGAGCGCATCGACGCCGCGGAGTTCGCCTTCGAGGAGAACGCCGAGGACGGCGAGCGCGGCATCCCCGTCACCTACACTCGGGACGTCATCGCCGACCTGCTGTACGCCGACCGCGACCGTCACCACCCCGATCTGGACGTCGGGTCGGTGATCATGCCCCGGGACGTGCTGGAAGCGATGGCCGACGGACTCGCCGGCGCGCCCGTCTTCGGCGAGAGCGAGGTCGAGACGTTCGAGGAGCGGGTCAACCAGGTCCGGACGCACATCTCCACTCGCCAGGAGGAGGACGTGCTGGCGGCGATACTCAAGGAGAAGCGTGTCGAGCGCGAGACGGTCGCCGAGTACGTCGAAGCCGTCTACGCGTGGGCGACCGACGGCCGCGTCGAGAACGACCGCGGCGAGGAGGTGCCCCCGGATCCCCTGACGATGCGGGTCTTCGAGGTCGAACATCTCGGGCGCTTCGACGAGAGCCACTACGACGGCGACGAACCCGGCGAGGCCGTCCGCGCATTCAGGAACGACAAGATCGTGACGGCAATCAACCGTCACGCCTGGGAGTCCCGTGACGAGGGGTTCGCGGTCGAGAACTTCGATCCCGAGTCGATCCCCGTCATCGAGTCGATCCTCGGCAGTCACGACTGGGAGGCCGTCCGGCGCACCTTCGAGGACTTCGATCCCCACCAGTGGGCCGACCCGCCGGCGGGCACCGAGACCGAGCGCGTCAAGGAGCGGACGATCGACGTGCTGGTCGGAGATTACGGCTACAGCCCCGCCTCGGCGGAGTTGACCAGCCGGTACGTCTTGGAGGAGGTGGCCCACCGATGGGACTGAGAGAGGACCTCGAGCGCCACCGCGAGGTGGGCGAGCAGCGCCGCCAGGACCTCGCGGAGTTCATCCAGTACGGCGACCTCGGGGAGAGCCGCGCCGACGCGGTGCGGATCCCCATCAAGATTGTCGACCTCCCGGAGTTCGTCTACGACAGGCGCGACCGCGGCGGCGTCGGTCAGGGCCAGGGCGAGCAGCCGGACGTCGGCGATCCCGTCGGTCAGCCCGAGCCAGGTGACGGCGACGAGGACGGGGATCCAGGTGAGGAGGGTGGCGAACACGATTACTACGAGATGGACCCCGAGGAGTTCGCCCAGGAACTCGACGAGGAACTCGGCCTCGACCTCGAACCGAAGGGCAAGCAGGTCATCGAGGAGACCGAGGGCGAGTTCACCGACGTCGCCCGGACGGGCCCCTCCTCGACGCTGGACTTCGAGACGCTCTTCAAGCGCGGGATCACCCGCAAGCTGGCGATGGACTTCGACGGCGAGTACGTCCGCGAGGCGCTGAAAGTCGAGGGGTGGGGCCCCAAGGATGTCTTTGCCTGGGCCCGCGAGTCCGGCATTCCCGTCTCGCTGGGCTGGATCGAGGGCGAATACGACGACCTGCCAGCGGGCGAACGCGGCGAGTGGGGTTCGATCGAGGCGATGGAGGCGGCCGTCGAGCGCGAAGGGGCGGTCGAGCGGGTCCGCCGGGAGGGGATCGACGACGTGCCCTTCCGCCGGCAGGACGAGCGCTATCGCTACCCGGAGACGATCGAGCGTACGGAGCGAAATGTCGTCGTCGTCAACATCCGTGACGTCTCGGGGAGCATGCGTGAACGCAAGCGCGAACTCGTCGAGCGAACGTTCACGCCGCTTGATTGGTATCTCCAGGGGAAGTACGACAATGCCGAGTTCGTCTACATTGCCCACGATGCCGAGGCCTGGGAAGTCAACCGTTCGGAGTTCTTCGGTATCCGCTCGGGTGGCGGCACCAAGATCTCAAGTGCCTACGAGCGAACCAGGGAGATCCTCGACGCCGAGTATCCCTTCAGTGAGTGGAACCGCTACGTGCTGGCCGCCGGCGACAGCGAGAACTCCAGCAACGATACCGAGGATCGCGTGATCCCGCTGATGGAGGAGATCGATGCCAACCGCCACGCGTACGTCGAAACCCAGCCGGGCGGTGAGGCGATCAACGCGACCCACGCCGAGGAGGTACAGCGCCACTTCACCGCGAATGAGGACGTGGCCGTGGCGTTCGTCAACGAGCCGGGTGACGTCACCGACGCCATCTACGAGATTCTCAGCACGGAGGAATCATGAGTCCCATCGAGAACCGCACTGACGCCAAGGAAACCGCACGACGACTCCGGGAGCCGGTCGAGAAAGCGGGCGAACTGGCCAGGGCCCTGGGTCTGGATCCCTACCCCGTCAACTACTGGATCGTCGACCACGACGAGATGAACCAGCTCATCGCCTACGGCGGCTTCCAGCAGCGCTACCCCCACTGGCGGTGGGGGATGGCCTACGACCGCCAGCGAAAACAGGGGCAGTTCCTCGGTGGGAAAGCCTTCGAGATCGTCAACAACGACAACCCGGCCCACGCGTTCCTCCAGGAATCAAACAGCATAGCCGACCAGAAGGCCGTCATCACCCACGTCGAGGCCCACGCCGACTTCTTCGCCAACAACGAGTGGTTCGGGCTGTTTAGCCACGGGGTCGACCAGCGGGCCGACCCCGACCGTCGCGGACCGGACGCCACGGCGATGCTCGCCCGTCACGCCGACCGCATCCGGGAGTTCATGCAGGACCCCGAGATCCACCGGGAGGCCGTCGAACGCTGGATCGACCACGTACTGTGTCTCGAGGACACGATCGACCAGCACGCCGCCTATGCGCCCGCCGAACCGACAGAGGAGGACGGAGAGATCGACGGCCCCGATCCCGAGGCGGCCATCGAGGAACTCGATCTCTCGGCGGAGGTCACGGGCCAGGTGTTCGACGAGGCGTTCTTCGACGAGCGGGCGGACGAGGACGCGGGCTTCCCGCCCGAACCCGTCGAGGATCTCATCGGCTTCCTCGCGGTCCACGGCAAACAGTACGACGAGGAGACCGACAGGGCCCTCGAAATGACCGACTGGCAGCGGGAGATCCTCGAAATACTGCGCCGGGAGGCCTATTATTTTGCTCCCCAGAAAATGACAAAAGTAATGAACGAGGGGTGGGCGGCCTACTGGGAGTCGATGATGATGGGCGAGGAGGCCTTCGCCGGCACTGACGAGTTCCTGACCTATGCCGATCACCAGGCCCGCGTGCTGGGGTCCGGGGGGCTGAACCCCTACAAGCTGGGCAAGGAGCTCTGGGAGTACGTCGAGAACCGGACCAACCGCCGGGAAGTCCTCGAACGCCTGCTCCGGGTCGAGGGGATCACCTGGCGCAATCTCGAGAACGAGGTCGACTTCGCGGCCGTCCGTGAGCGACTCGAACCGCCGGCCTGGGTGCAGAACGTCCCCGGGTGGCTGGAATCGATCGATCCCGACGATCCGCGTGTCGATGATGACACACTCTCCGGTGCTCGGGACGGTGACATCGATGTCGACCGCTACCCTTGGAAAGTCCTGACGTACGAGGGACTGGCCCAACGCCACTACTCGCTGGTGAAGCCCCAGCAACGGGGCTTTCTCGAACGGGCGAGCAAGTCGGACCTGGAGTCGATCGCCCGGTATCTCTTCGACGACCAGCGCTACGACACCGTCGAGGCGGCCTTAGGAGACGTCGATTACACCCGCGGCTGGGATCGCATGCGGGAGATCCGTGAGAGTCACAACGACGTGACGTTCATCGACGCGTTCCTGACCGGCGAGTTCGTGTCGGCCAATGACTACTTCGCGTACGAGCACAGTCAGAAGACGGGCGACTTCAGGGTTTCAAGCGTCGACGCCGAGGACGTCAAACGCAAGCTCATGCTGGAGTTCACCAACTTCGGGAAGCCGACGATCGTCGTCGAGGACGCAAACGAGGACAACAGCGGTGAACTCCTGCTCGCTCATCGGTACAACGGTGTCATGCTCGATATCGAGGAGGCAACCGACGTATTGAAGCGGGTTTTCGAGCTATGGGGTCGGCCAGTCAATCTGCTCACGATCGCGAAGGAATTCGACGATCGCGAGGTTGACCGGGCCCGACATGGCGATCGGGAGCCGGATCCCGTCGAGGTCGGCAAGCGACTCCGGTACGACGGCACGCAGGTGACGAAGGAAACTGTCGAGTGGGAGACTGTCGAACACCTTGCGGCCGACGACGTGGACTACGACACCAAGCCCGAGGAGTGGCTCTGATGGGGCAAGCGTTTTTGTCGGCAATCGCCCACAGTGAGGTATGGCGACAACGCTGTCTGTCAGTACTGACGAACGGCTCTCGGTCGTCGACGTGACCGACCAGGTCGCAACTGCGGTGCCGGCGAATGCGGACGGAACGGCAACCGTGTTTGTCCCCCATACGACGGCGGCAGTGACAATCAACGAAGGCGAACCGCGGCTCATCGGTGACCTCGAAACGGCACTCGACGGGCTGGTCGAGGACGATGGCTGGGCACACGATCAGATCGACAACAACGCGGACTCTCACATCCGCGCGTCGCTGATCGGGCCGAGTGTGACGGTCCCCGTCAGCGACGGCACCCTGGAACTCGGGACCTGGCAGTCGATCCTCTTCGTCGAGTGTGACGGACCGCGAACCCGGTCGCTCACTGTCACGACCAGTTGATCGAGGGGGTGGGCTCGGGGTGTTTCGGCAGTCGCGTGCTTTTTCGCCGTGGGGGCCAACGGACGACCATGAACACTGAAGGCGCCTGGTTTCACGATGTTTCTGCCGGGGACGATTCGACCGCCCAGGCCCGAATCAGGGACGGTGAGGCCGACGACCCCGCCGACTGGCCGCGACTCGCCGTCGAGACGGGCTATGCCGACGATGTCGACGCGTATTACGACGAATTACATTCGATCACGACAGCGGCGGCCGAGACAGCAGTTCAGGAGCGCGAGCGGGCCGACGATCAGCAACTGAAACACGCGGTTCGGGCGATGGACGACTGTGAACGAACCGCCAACGAACTCGCCGAGCGCGTCGCCGAGTGGGCCGGAACCAGACTCGCGGATGCCGGTTCCGGGGTCGGGTACGCTCGTGAGTTAGTAACCGGCGAGACCAGCGACCGGGCAGATGCCGACCTCGTCTCGCTGGCCCAGCGCGTCGTTGCCCTCGACGACGAGGCCGCTGAACTCCGTCGAACGATCGAAACGACTGCGCCGGATGTCGCGCCCAACCTCTCGGCGCTCGCGGGACCAGTGCTCGCCGCCAGGCTCATCTCGCTCGCCGGCGGCCTCGAATCGCTGGCAAAAAAGCCGAGCGGGACTGTCCAGGTTCTCGGCGCGGAGGACGCGCTGTTTGCCCATCTGCAGGGCTCGGCCCCCTCGCCGAAACACGGCATCATCTACACCCACGAGTACGTCAGCGGAACGGTACCAGCCCAGCGTGGGTCGGCCGCTCGCGCATTGGCTGGCAAACTCACCATCGCCGCACGGATCGATCACTACAGTGGCGACCGACGACCCGAGCTCGACGCTGAACTCGATGACCGGATCGAGACGATCCGCTCGGGAGGTGACGCGGCATGAGTCTGCCCAACGGCGTCACGCGTCGGTCCTTCGACGGAACGCAATCGCTGGCGACAACGGGTGAACCGGTCTACGGCGAGTCGACCAGCGAGGGGTGGCGCCAGTGGGTGCCGGATCGATCGAAACTCGGCGCGATGTTCGAGCTCGGTGTCGACACTGGGCTGGCGGGCGGCGAGACTGTGCTCTATCTCGGTGCGGCAAGCGGCACGACTGTCAGCCACGTCGCTGACTTCGCCGGGCCGACCTATGCGGTCGAGTTTGCCCCCCGCCCGATGCGGGATCTGCTCGAGGTGGCTGCCGACCGTGATCGACTCTTTCTCCTCCTGAAAGATGCACGTGCTCCCGAGACGTACGCCCACGTCGTCGAGCCGGTCGATGCGATCATCCAGGACGTGGCGACGCGGGGGCAGGCGGACGTGGCGCTGTCGAACCGCCGGTTCCTCAGGGACGACGGGCGGCTCGTGATGGCGATCAAAGCTCGCAGCGAGGACGTCACCCGGGAGCCGGATGCCGTCTTCGCGGACGTGATCGACCGGCTAAAGACCGGCTACGAGATCCTCGACCGCCAGTCTCTGGAGCCGTATCACGACGATCACCTGGCCGTGATCGCTCGTCCCCGCTGAGTTGCTGCCGTACCGATTCGATACGCCGTTACCGTCGGGGAACAGAACCCTTTAGCCGGCCCCAATCTAACGCTCGAAGCGATGGAGACGGCTTCGGAGAGTCCGTTTACGGAGCTGGGAACGCTGGGTATCGAAGAGGAGTTCTTCGTCGTCGACGAGTACGGTCGACCGGTCTCCGGCACTGACACGCTCGTCTATAACTCCGAACCGCCGGCGATCTTGGAGAACCGCCTCGACCACGAACTGTTCAAGTTCGTGATCGAGTCCCAGACGCCGGTCATCGAGGATCCGGGGGACGCGGCAGCGACGCTTTCTGCCGTTCGCGGGGCGCTTGTCGAGCACGCTCGCGATCACGGGTTCGAAATCGCCGCGGCAGGATTACACCCCGGCGCGAGGTGGCGGGAACTCGAACACGCCGAAAAGCCGCGGTATCGGTCACAACTCGACCGGATCCAGTATCCCCAGTATCGGAATACGACTGCTGGCCTGCACGTTCACGTCGGCGTCGACGATGCCGAGAAAGCGGTCTGGATCGCCAACAAGATCCGGTGGCATCTCCCGATCGTCCTCGCGCTTGCGGTTAACTCGCCGTACTGGAACGGGTTCGACACGGGCCTTTCCTCCGCTCGGGCCAAGCTGTTCGAGGGGTTGCCGAACACGGGTATGCCCACGACGTTTGACTCGTTTGCGTCCTTCCAGCGCTTCGAGCGGCGGATGATCGAGACTGACTCGATCAGCGACCGGGGGGAACTCTGGTTCGACGTCCGGCCACACACTGAGTACGGCACGGTCGAAGTCCGGACGGCTGACGCACAGGCCGACATCGACCGCGTGTTGGCGCTGGTCGAGTACGTGCACGAACTCGTTCTTGATCTCGCTGCCCGGTATGAAGACGGCGAGACCATTACCGCCGTTCGACGAGAACTACTGGATGAGAACAAGTGGCGGGCGATCCGGCATGGACAGGAAGCGTCCTTTATCACTCGCGACGGGGCGGAAACCATCGACCTCACGACGGCACTCGAACGTGATCGCTCTCGACTCGACCTGGATCGCCTCGCGTCCTTGGTGGCCGCCGAGAGCGGGGCTACCCGTCAGCGGCGACTCGCCGAAGACAGCGTCGACCGACTGTACTCGTCGTTGCTGGTCGAGGATCCACGTCGGCCGTCACCGCGGTGAGGGGAGGGCTTTTGACGGTCGGACTCTTTCGTCCCTCTAGACCCAACAGTATGACCGACGACAACCCGAACGACGGTGGTGAGAGTGAGGACGTCCGGTCGCGATTGGAGGAAGGGGCCGGGCGCGCGGTCGAAGAGTTCGACGAGCGTGTGATCGACGTTCTCTCGTGGGTGCTCGACACCGAAACGCGATCCAGGATTTACGTCTATCTCCGGACCAATACCGAACAGACGAGCGAAGAGGTCGCAGACGGGACTGGTCTGTACCCGAGTACCGTCCGGGAGACGCTCGCTGAGCTTCACACGGATGGAATCGTCGTTCGCGAGAAACGTGAGCACGAGGGAACCGGGAACAACCCCTACGAGTACAGTGCGATCGCCCCGAGTGAACTCGTCGGGGACGCGATCGGGGAGATTCAAGACGAGTTGAACACCATCGTGAATCTCGACGCGTATTTGAGTGGGGACGACGAGGAGACGAGCGAACCAGTTTCGATCACGGTCTCGGACGCGACCGAGGAAACCGACGACAGTGCTGACTCCGAATGAACGTCCCACAGTAGCGGGACTCTTGGCGTTCACTTTCGGCGGCCGATGAGTGCTATTTATAGGCTTATTGACCGTTTTTACTGACCAAACGGTGGTCGATCGCGCTTCTTGCATCGTAGAAGATAAATCGCCCGCTGCCGTGGCTTCCAGTATGAAGGTCGCGCTGGGGGGTACGTTTGATCCGATCCACGACGGCCATCGGGCACTGTTCGACCGTGCCTTTGAACTCGGGGATGTGACTGTTGGACTGACGAGCGACGAACTCGCCCCGACAACCCGACAGGAGGGGCGGCCCGTCCGCTCGTACGACGACCGACTGGCCGACCTCGAAGCGGAGCTTTCCGCGTACGCTCGTGAGTACGATCGCGGGTATACGATCCGGAAACTCGAGGAGCCGACCGGCATCGCGACCGAAGAGCAATTCGACGTGTTGGTGGTGTCCCCGGAGACCGAGACCGGCGGCAAGCGAATCAACGAGATCCGCGAGGAACACGATCGCGAGCCGCTTTCGATCGAAGTCGTCGATCACGTCATGGCCGAGGACGGCGACCCGATCTCGAGTACGCGGATCGTCCGTGGTGAGATCGATGAATACGGCAATTTGACTCCGGATCGTGACGGCCGCGAGCCGACGGCGTAGTCACCAGTCGGGCGCGTCGAAGCCGGTTTCTTCGAGAAGGTCCTTCCAGCGTTGCTGGACGGTCAGCCGCGAGACGTCGGTGGCCTCGGCGACGGCCGACTGCGAGTGTCGTTCGCCGGCGACCAGCGCGCCGACGTACACGCTGGCGGCGAGGACGGCCCGTTTGGAGCGATCCTTCTCGGGGACATTCGAGAGAAAGACGTCGGTCGCGCGCGAGCGGGCAGTCTCACTCAGATCGAGGCGGTCACCGATGGTTTCGATGGCCTCGACCCATTCCTCGTTGTCCACCTGATCACGGGCGCGGTACACGCGTTGGGATTTTCGGTGGAGCGATATAAAATCACCGTGCAGGGAAAGGGAAGCTTCATTTGATTCGGGCCGAAGGTGAGGATGCGCGCGGGTAGCCAAGCCAGGAAACGGCGTAGCGCTTAGGACGCTATCCCGTAGGGGTCCGCCGGTTCAAATCCGGTCCCGCGCATTCTTCTGACCGCGAACGGACGTGAGCGGTCTGTGAATCGCCCGGACCGATTGAACCCTGGAAGTCACAGCCCGCGCAGCCGAGCGAAGCGAGGCGAGCAGGAATGTCTTCATCCGGTTCAAATCCGGTCCCGCGCATTGCTGTCGCTCGCAAAATCGCGAGCGACTGCAGTCGCCATTAGGATTTGAACCCTACGAGGAACGCACAGCGAACGAAGTGAGCGAGCATTTCTCGGTCCGGTTCAAATCCGGTCCCGCGCATAGCGAGGCCCGAACGAAGTGAGGGCCTCGGAACGGCGAGCGGCGACCACAGGGAGCCGTGAGCAGCGAGGGGCAACGCGGGACAAATATTCTCCACCTGCGGGTGTGAGGCAGTCACAGCAAGGCCCTAGTCTTCGACGAGGCAGTACGCGTGTCCGGGTTCGACGAGTTCGGTTTCTTTCGTGTCGTCGTAGTAGTTATTGAAGACAGCGCGTTCCGCGAAGTAGATCCGGCCGTCGAGCGGGACCGCTGCGCTCGTGACGTGGCCGCGATTGCTGCGGGACCAACGCGGTTCGCCAGTCTCCTTGTCGAGTGCATACAGATAACTGCCAGTCGACCCGACCAGAACCGTTTGTTCGGTGACGGTCACCGAGCCGGTGACTCGACCGCCGACATCTCTCGACCACAGTTCCTCGCCCGTCTCGGCGTCGAGTGCGTAGACGTAGTGATCCGAACTCCCGACGTAGACCACGCCTTCGTTGGGGTCGGCCGCCGGATTCGACATCACGATATTGCCTGCTTCGAACGACCACAGCTCCTCGCCGGTCTCGACGTCGAGACAGTAGAGGTGGTTGTCCCAGGAGCCGACGTAGACGCGGCCGTCGAAGGTCGGGGCCGTCCCTTTGACCTCCGCGCCGAGGTTGAACTCGCCGTCGGCCTTTGGCTCGCCGTTCGGGCCGCCTTCGGGGCCGGTTTGGAACTTCCAGTCGAACTCCAGACAGGGGAACTTCCAGCAGTAGACGGCCCCGTCGTTAGAGCCGGAGATGAGCCGTCCGTATTCGAGGTCGATCGTCGGCGAGGGGTGGGCCTGTCCCCACATGCGATCGTCGACGTGGATGATGTCGCCGGTCTCGGCGTCGATGGCCCACAGTGCCCCGGACGATGGATTTTCGTACTCGGCGACGACGTAGAGGATGCCCTTGTAATAGGCTGGACTGGAGCCGATCGCGAGCGTATCCCCGAGATCCTCGGAGGAGACGTTCCATACCACGTTGCCCGAGTCCATATCGAGCGCGTAGATATCGCCGTCGTAGCATCCGATGTAGGCAACGTCGTCGACGATCGCTGCCGAGCCGTGAAAGCCCAGGCTAGTTCCTGCCGTCCAGGTCGTCCAGTTGTTCCGGCCGGACGGACGGTACGACTCGATGCGCGCTTCGTCGCCGGCGAACATGATCTGTTCACCATCCGGTGTCGGGACCGGGCTGGACTTCGCCGCCGTGTGACCGATATAGTTGATGGGGAACGTCCAGTTGACCGATACCGACTCGGGGACAGTCTCCTCGGGATAGTAGCCGAGCCGACGGAGCCCACCACGCCACATCCGCACGTCGTCGTTCGGGTGCGTCCGGTAGGCCGCTGGTGACTCCTCGACGTCGATCGGACAGGATTGTAGCTCCGCTGTATCGTCGTTTCCGTCCAGCAGGCTACAGCCGGCTAGCCCTGCCGCAACGGTCGCTCCGCCGGCACGCAACAGATTCCGTCTCGACGGGGTCCCCGTCTCCCCCTGTGTTTCGGTCTGCCGTTCTCCGGGTTCCATCGATATCCATTCACGCGGCGGGCACCCGCATAAGGATCACGGATTGCCGTTCTTTCCATGCACATTTCTCGCCGAAACACGCTTCGAATTTCGTCCTCAGCTGCTTTGATGTCGGCCCACCCGCAGGCCTCGATCCCAACAGCCAAGAGTTGGTGTAGATTACCACCGACCGTGCAAGTCGTGGGGTACCGGCCACGTGTGGAGGAACCAGCCAGGCTGCTGGTGAGTCACGACGGTGATGCGGTTCGAGAAGTGAACCTCGATCCTGGCGTGACTCTGACGTATACCCTCGAAAACCGGCACTGTGCCGGGACGATCGACGACGGGACGCACAGACGGTGTGACGCCACAGCGGCCCCCTACTGCGCCCAACATACTGATCGCTGGCCGTGTGCGCGTTGTCAGGGTGACTGTACCCTCCCGCTTGAAAGCTGTCGTGAGGAGCACGCGGTCTATCTGGCGGCGTTCGCACCCGAGACGTTCAAAGTCGGTGTCACCCGGTCCTGGCGACTCGAACAACGCCTTCGCGAGCAGGGAGCCGATCGCGGGGCCCATATTCGAACCGTCGATAACGGCCGGATCGCCCGACAGATCGAAGCTGACATCGCCACCACTGTCGGCGATAGCGTCAGGGTCGATCGCAAAGTGGTCGGTCTCCATCGATCCGTCCTGCTGGACGAGTGGGAGGAACTGCTCGGGGCGTTCGAGGTGCTCGAGCGGTTCGATTTCGCGTACGGCCTGGAGCTGAACGATCGGCCGGTCGCCGAGACGCTTCTGTCGGGATCGGTTCGGGGAACCAAGGGCCGCATCCTCGTCATCGAGCGGAACGGAACGGCCTACGCGGTCGATATGCGTGATCTCGTGGGGTACGAGATTACCCAAAGCGAACCGGCCCGTGATCTGCAGGTCAGCCTCGGGTCGTTCGATTGATTCGATTCACATCCGCGCTCGCTGGCGACGGCATACCATACTGCTTCGTCGCCGGCTCAGTTATTGCTCGCCCCCCCAGTCACGTGGGGAAGCGGCCACCGGTCGGGGTTTCGAATCGGTTTTGCCTTCTCCAGGGTTCGTCGGCGGACGGCAACGTTTTTCCGACGGCATGGCAAACCCAAAATCATGACGGACGAACCTGAGGACACTGAAGAATCGGACGCTGAACCGGGCGATGAGGAGCAGTCCTTCCGTGAGCGTGTCGAGGAGATCCGCCAGGAGCGCGCCGAGGAAGGTGGCGAAGACATGGACATGGAAGACCGACGCGAACGGATGGAGGAGTCCATGGGCGGCGGCCCCGGCGGGATGGGCGGTGGCAACCCGTTCGCCCAGATGATGAGCGGCATGATGGGTGGTGGTCCGGGTGGCCCCGGTGGTCCAGGTGGTCGCGGACCTGGGCAAATGGGACCGGAAGGCGAGGGCGAAGAAGACAGCAACGAGGAGATCACCCGCGAGGTTCGCAAGCTCCGTGACGAAGTTCACGACGTGCGACGTGAACTCGAACGGATTGCCGACGCGCTCGAAGACTGATCGGGGTCGGTATCGACCGCAGGAGTATATTTCGTCCACGAACGCCGTCCAATTTCCTGGACTGATCGTAACGACTATTGGTCCGGTCCCGGACGTCATACATGTAGATGGTGGGATCGCGTTCGCGACGATCTGTCTGGATCGTGGCGTTTGCCGTGTTGCTGATCGGCAGTAGCGTCGCGGTCGGCGTCTGGGTGAGTGCTGACTCTGGGGGGCCCGACTTTGCCGTATCCGTTACTGAACGATACGACTCCCTCGATGGGTTCACTGCCGATAAAGAAACGGTCGTCAATCGTGATAACCGCACCTCTCGCTTCCTGGACCGGGTCTATCGACGGCCAGGGACTGGTCAGTATCGGTTTGAAGACGTGACAGACGGGCCGACTGGACGGGAGATTCAGGTTTCCAACGGGACTACGCTGTGGATCTATACTCATGGTTCTGCCGAGGCAAAGCGCATAGACGGTGTGAACACTTCCAGGGCGCTTCCGTCACGGCTCGATCGCTTGTTCGCTATCATCGAACGAGGAGCCGCCGAGGATGGGGGGGAAGCGCACGATATTGATCCGTTGCCGTTCGTGCCGGAGAGCAGTGACCAAACGGCAGGCATCGCCGGTTCGATGACTGTCAGCTATGACGGGACTGCTACTGTCGACGGGAGATCAGCATATGTGCTGCATCTGGAGTCAAACACCAGTACTGCTGGCGTCGTTGCTGACTTCCAGCAGACGCTGTGGATCGATACGGAGTGGTACGTACCGATCAAGCGGACCACCGAATACGTCCGGGACGGCGATCCCGTATCGATCACCACCACATACCGGAACGTGACGTTCAATCCGGGGCTGTCCGCGGAGACGTTCCGGTTCGATCCGCCGCCGAACGTCACCGTCGTCGACGCTGACAGTGCGCGCCAGCAGGAGTATGTCGACATTGCCAGCCTTCGCGCCGTGGCGTCGTTCTCCGTTCCGAACCCGACCGTTCCTGAGACGCTACGTCTGGTAGAAGCGACGCGGACAGTCACCGACCGCGTCCGGAGCATCGGACTCAAGTACGCCAACGAGACGTCGGTCCTCACGGTCTCGAAAAGCAACCTGACCCGATACGTGCCGAGCACGGACGGACAGGCGGTGACTGTCGGAGAGTGGAACGCGACGCTTCGCAACCTTGGTACCGAGTTGCGCATCTCCTGGACGACGCCGGATGCGCGGTACTCAGTTGCCGGGAGTGGTATTTCGAAGTCGGCGCTCCTTGGGTTCGCTCGCTCCGTTGCCAAGTCGGACTCCTGAGCCGTCTCCTCGTTCACATTCCCGCTTCGCTTCGCTCGGATGCTGCGACTCGCGTGGTTCAAACCCTTTCGGCGACGCACAACAGGTGCTCACGGATCTGTGAGCGCCAGAGTGAGCGGGCCGGAAGGGATTTGAACCGAGTGGAGACGTTCCGGGCGTGCGGCGCTACGCGCCGTTCCGGGACTGCGACTCCCCGGGTTCAAATCCCTTCATAGCGCATTTGCTGCTCGCGGATGCTCGCAGCAAAATGCTACGGGCCGGAAGGGATTTGAACCCCTGACCGTCTGATTAAGAGTCAGACGCTCTGCCGGACTGAGCTACCGGCCCACGCAATCGTGATTTTCGTCGGGCGATTCAAATACGTTTCCTTTCGTCTCGCCCGACCGCACTCCGGCGGCTATCCGGGTAGTTTTCGGAACCGAGAACAACCGCGATGATATAAGGGTCTGGGATCCTTCGGTTCCGTCACTATGAGTAGCGGGATTACGATGGCCACCATGTCTTCGTATGCGATCCTTGGGTGTGGGAGCGTCGGCCATGCGGTGGCTGAGGAACTTGAACGGGAAGGCAAAGACGTCCTGATTCTCGACCAGGACGAGAGCCGGGTCGAAGCACTCAGAGATCAGGACCTCAACGCCGAGACGGCCGATATCCGCGACGAGTCGATCGTCGACGACCTCGCGAAACGGGACGTCGTATTGATCCTCTCTTCGGACGTCGAGGCCAACGAAACCGCGGTCGAGAACCTTCGCGCTCACAGCGACGACCAGTTCATCGTCGCTCGGGCGTCCGACCCAGTTTCCGCGGACGACCTTTCGGAACTCGGTGCGAACGTGGTCATCAATCCGTCGGCTGTGATCGCTGATTCGGCATTGCGAGCCTTAGAAACCGGCGAACTGGAGCACAAGGCCCGTCAGCTCGCCGCCGTCATCGAGGCCACCGACAAGCGCATGGCGATCTTGATCCATCGTGGTCCTGACCCGGACTCGATCGCCAGTGCGGTTGCGCTTCGGGCGATCGCCGAACACCACGACGTCGAGGCGGACGTGATTTACGAGGGTGAAATCGGCCACCACGAAAATCGAGCGTTCGTCAATCTGCTCGGTCTCGAACTGGTGTCGAGTGAATCGGTCGATCTCGCCGACTACGATACGTCTGCCCTGGTCGATTACGCCAAAAGCGGCGAACTGTCCTCGAACGTCGATGGGCCGATCGACATCGTCATCGATCACTACGAGGTCGAAGCCGAGATGGAGGCTGAATTCACCGACGTCCGGCCGAACGTCTCGGCCACGTCGACGATTCTCACGAAATACGTCCAGGAGTTCGATCTCAGTCTCGATCAGGAAGTCGCCACGGCGCTCTTATATGGCATCCGCGCCGAAACGCTCGACTTCAAGCGTGACACCACGCCGGCAGATCTGACCGCCGCCGCCTACCTGTATCCCTTTGCGGACCACGACACCCTCGAACAGGTCGAGTCTCCGAGTATGAGTCCGGAAACGCTCGACGTCCTCGCCGAAGCGATCCGGAATCGCCAGGTCCGGGGGAGTCACCTGGTTTCGAATGCGGGATTCATTCGCGACCGCGACGCGCTCACGCAGGCCGCCCAACAACTCCTCAATCTCGAAGGGATCACGACGACGGCTGTCTTCGCCATCGCCGACGACACCATCTACCTGGCCGCTCGTTCGAAGGACATCCGGATGAACATCGGCAACGTCCTCGCTGAGGCCTTCAGCGACATCGGCGAAACCGCCGGGCATTCGACGGACGCCTCCGTCGAGATTCCGCTGGGCATCTTCACCGGGATCGAGACCAGCGACGACAACCGGGACACGTTGCTCGAACTCACCGAAGAAGCGGTCCGAACGAAACTCTTCGAGGCGATGGGCGTCGAAGGAAGCGACAGTTCAAACGGGAGTTGAGGCTCGGACGGACGTTGCGTACAGAAACTGCGGTCAGGCGACGATGTCTTCCTCGGATTCGTCTGCGTCGGCCCCGTGGACGCGTTCGACGATGTCGTTGATGATCACGATGTCGCCGACAGCCTGCACCCAGCGATAGGGGACGATCGCGCCGCGGGCGCTGGCCGTCTCGGCGTCGAACAGTTCGGTGTTCAACTGGTGGAGGGCGAGACCGGTAACCGCTTCGGCGTCGAGATCGAGGCGTAGATCTTCGATTTCGCCGACGTAGACCCCGTTGCTCGAATACACCTCTCGCCCCACCAGTGACGTGATCTCCTGCGGTGTCGCGTCTCGGTCGATGGACATACACGGATCGTAGGGAGGGGGTCCCTTAACTTTTGGCAGAGCGTCAGACGCGGTGTTAAGTTAAGGACAAGGCGGTCGAAGTTTCAGAGTCCTATGGCCGAAACCGACCGCCTCACCGGATCTACCGAGTGGATCGACTTGGAGTTTGTGGAGCGAGAGCGGACACCCCGTGAGATCATTGAAAAGGGTATTCGCCACCACCTTGCGGGACTATCACTTTCGAATACAGTTGTGTTACTTGAGGAGTTGGGTGTCGAACGGAGTCGAACTGCTATTCATAACTGGGTTCAGAAGGCTGACCTACAGCCAACTGGCGGGAAAAGCCCGGATCGCGTTGCTGTCGATCAGAAGGCGATCCGGATCAACAACGAGCAGTACTGGCTGTATGCTGCTGTCGATCCAGAAACCAACAGAATCCTCCATTCACGGCTGTTTCCGACGTATACGATCCCGATCGGTCGTGAGTTCCTGGCCGAATTAGCTGAGAAACACGATGTCGAGGATGCGCTGTTTCTCGTCGATGACGCTAACGATCTCAAAGGCGCTCTTCGACGAGAAAATCTTCGCTTCCGCGTCGAGATCCACGGCTTCAGAAACGCAGTTGAACGTGTCTTCCGAGAAATACAACGCAGAACCTCTTCGTTTTCAAATTGTTTCAGCCACGTCGACCCACCGACCGCAGAAACGTGGTTACAAGCCCACGCCGTCTGGTGGAACTATGCTTAAGTTAACACCGCGGCGTCAGACACCCGGCGTCTCCGTGACGTCGGGGAACGCTTTTGCGCCGGCAACCCGGATTCCCGATATGGTTTCGGAGTTGTTCGATCCGGATCGATGGGCCCCGATCGAGTCGTTTGACTTTGCGGACATCACGTATCACCGGGCACGCGACGTCGGCGCGGTGCGAATCGCGTTCGATCGTCCCGACGTTCGCAACGCCTTCCGGCCGGAGACGGTCGACGAACTCGCGACGGCACTCGATCACGCCAAGCGCCAGACCGATGTCGGCACTGTCCTGCTGACCGGCAACGGCCCTTCTTCGAAGGACGGCGGCTGGGCGTTTTCGGCGGGTGGCGACCAGTCGATCCGCGGCGACGCCGGTTACGAGTACGCGGACGATGGCAGTGGCGATGCTGGGGGATCCCAGGAAGGCCCCCGCCTCCACATCCTCGAAGTCCAGCGTCAGATCCGCCACATGCCAAAGCCAGTCGTCGCGGTTGTCCCCGGGTGGGCAGTCGGCGGCGGCCACTCGCTGCACGTGATCTGTGATATGACGCTCGCCAGCGAGGAACACGCGAAGTTCCTCCAGACTGATCCCGATGTGGGGAGTTTCGACGGCGGGTTCGGCTCTGCCTATCTTGCCCGCCAGGTCGGCCAGAAGAAGGCCCGCGAGATCTTCTTCCTCGGAAAGAGCTACGACGCCGAGGAAGCCGCCGACATGGGCATGGTCAACGACGTCGTCCCCCACGAGGAACTGGAGGAGACCGCCCTGGAGTGGGCCGAGCGCATCGAGGGCAAGTCCCCGACCGCGATGCGGATGCTCAAGTACGCGTTTAACCTCCCCGAGGACGGCATGGTCGGCCAGCAGGTGTTCTCGGGGGAAGCGACACGCCTCGCGTACATGACCGACGAGGCGCAGGAAGGCCGGGACGCCTTCAACGAGGGGCGGGAACCGGACTTCAACGAGTACCCCTGGCACTACTGAAGACCACCTTTTTACTGCGGTGCCTTTCCTCGGCCGCCGTTGGCGGCCTGCGGGAAGGCACCTTGCAAAAAGCTGGACCAAAAACAACTCGACCTCGCTGCTCACGGCTCCCGCTGGTCGCCGTTCGCAATTCCGAGGCTCTCACTTCGTTCGAGCCTCGACATCGCTCGGTCGAGTGAAGCGGCTCGCCAAGGCGAGCCGTACGCTCTTTGCTATCGTCATGCATTTTCTCAGCCAGGTCTCTCCGGTACCTTAACACGGACGCGGCCCCGAAACCGACATGATGAGTAGGCCAGCGGCAGACGTCTCCAAGCGGAAAGCGTGGGTGATGGCCGCCAGACCGCACACGCTCCCGGCCGGGACCGCGCCGGTCATCGTTGGTGTTGGCGTCGCCGTCCACGACGGCGTCTTCGCCCTCTTCCCGACGCTCGCGGCGCTGGTCGGCGCTCTTCTGATCCAGATCGGGACCAACTTCGCCAACGACTACTTCGACGCCGTGAAGGGGGCCGATACGGACGAACGCGAGGGCTTCACCCGCGTCACTGCAAGCGGGTTGATCGAACCCGACGAGGTCAAGCGCGCAATAATCGTCACGTATGGGCTGGCGATTGGCGTCGGGTTGTATCTCGTAGCGATCGGCGGCGTGCCGATCCTCTTCGTGGGGCTCTCCGGGATCGCCGCCGGCATCCTCTACACTGGCGGTCCGTATCCGTACGGCTACTACGGGCTGGGTGATCTGTTCGTGTTCGTCTACTTCGGCGTCTTTGCCGTGGTCGGGACATACTACGTCCAGGCAGCGTCGACGATGGCCGACCTGTTCCCGCTGTGGGTGCCGAGCGGGACGGTCAGCCTTGCGGTCGTCGTCGCGAGCCTGCCGGCCGCGACGCTCTCGACTGCCATCTTGAACGTGAACAACATCCGCGACATCGAGACGGATCGCAAGGCCGGCAAGCGGACGCTAGCTGTCATCCTGGGCGACCGACTGAGTCGCCTCGAATACGTTTTCATGATCGGGACGGCGTACGTTGTCCCGGTCGTCTTCGCGCTCGATTCCGACTTCGGATTGCCTGCGTTGCTCCCGCTCTTGACGCTTCCACTTGCGGTATCGGTGACGTTGACTGTGCTGACTGAATCGGGGGGCGACGTCCTCGATCCGGCACTCGAACGGACCGGCCAGGTCATGGTCGCCCACGCTGCGCTGTTCGCGCTCGGACTCGCCCTGCCGCAGGTGATTTGATGGAGGTCGACCCCGTTTCGTTGCCCCTCGCCACGCCGCTCTCGACGGCCACTGGTACGATCGAACGCCGGGAGGGCTTTCTCGTCGATCTCGAAAACCCGCCAGGGATCGGGGAGGCGATGCCGCTCCCTGGATGGACAGAGTCACTTGAGGACTGTCGGGAGGTCCTTGAAACGACGAAGTCGGTGGTCCGCAAGCGCGGGCTCGACGCTGCGCTTGACGAACTCGACCCATCGGAGACGCCGGCGGCGCGACATGGACTCGATCTCGCGATCGCCGACCGCCATGCTCGCGAGGCTGGGCAGTCGCTGGCGGCGTCTCTGGATCCGTCCCCAAGTCAGTCCGTCCCTGTCAACGCAACCGTCGGGGACGCGTCCCCCGAAGAAACGGCCGAACGGGCATCAGCCGCCATCGATGCGGGGTTCGAGACGGTCAAGCTCAAGGTCGGTGCTCGCTCGATCGGCGAGGACGTTTCCCGCGTCCGGGCGGTCCGTGATGCGATCGGCCCGAAACCGGAAGTTCGGGTCGACGCGAACGCTGCCTGGACGGTCGCTGACGCGCGCCGGGCGATCGACGGTCTGGTACCCCTCGACGTCTCGTACATCGAACAGCCGCTGGCCGCCGATGATCTCGACGGTCACGCGGCGTTGCGGGATCGCGGCGTCGAGATCGCGCTCGACGAGTCGCTTCGGGACGTGGGCCTCGACGCGATTCTCGACGCTGAGGCGGCGGATGTTCTCGTTTTGAAACCGATGGCTGTGGGCGGGATTCGACGGGCGCGGACGCTGGCACTCGAAGCGAGACAGCAACATCTCGATCCGGTAGTCACGACGACGGTTGATGGGGTTGTTGGGCGGACGGCAGCACTCCATCTGGCGGCGAGTCTGGGGATCGAGCGGGCTTGCGGTCTCGCGACGGCCGACCGACTCGCGGATGATTTCGCACCCGATCCTGCGCCCGTGAGCGAAGGCCGAATGGTGGTGCCCGACGCCCTCGGAATCGGCGTCGATCCCAGTTTGCGCCGGTAATCGGCACGGAAGACCTTCGGAGATTCTGAGAATCGTAGCGCCGTTCAAGTGTAACGGGGCCGGAACCATGGACAATGAGAACGCTCGACGCCTGGCCGCAGGTCGACCCACTGACTGCGCGGGCAAGTTCGACCCCGGATCGGACGGCAGTCATCGAGTCAGAGACGGGGGAACGCTGGACGTACGAGGAACTGTTCGACGAGGCAGACTGGCTGGCCGGTCGGATCGCCGCCGCCTGTGAGGGTCGGCCCGACCGGCTGGGGATCGCCATGGAGACGGGCATCGACTTCGTCCGCGCGACCCACGCGGCCTGGCGACTCGGCACGGCGATCGTGCCGTTGGACACCCGTGAACCCACTGAACAACTCGATTTTCTCACCGAGAAGGCTGCCGTCGACGCCATCGTCGCGACGGATCGAACGGCTGAGGCGATCGCCGACATCGAGGGGTGTCCTGTGTTCAGTGTGGATGAGACCGACGTGTCCGGGGTCGCTGCACTTCCAGCACATGACGGTGGCACGACGCCGCGGGCACGATACCCGTCGGACACCCATCTGATCATGTTCACTTCGGGGACGACCGGCGAGCCGACGGGCGTGAAACTCACGCTGACGAATCTCTTTGCGAGCGCGATCGCGTCCGCGTTCCGGTTGGGTCTCACCCGCCGGGACCGCTGGCTCGTTTCGGTGCCGATGGTTCACATGGGCGGGTTGGCTCCGCTGGTACGTTCGACGCTGTACGGGACGAGCGTCGTCCTCCAGCGCGAGTTCGAGCCGGCCGAGACGGCAGCAGTGATTCGGGACTTCGACGTGACTGGGATCTCGTTCGTACCGACGATGCTCTCCCGGTTGCTCGAGGAGAGGTGGTCTCCACCCGATCTGCTCAGGTTCGTGTTGCTGGGTGGGGCAGCTGCGCCCCGGGACCTCATCGAACGGAGCGAGGCGGCCGGAGTGCCGGCATATCCCACCTACGGGATGACCGAGACGGCCTCGCAAGTTGCCACCGCGACGCCGACCCAGGCGTTCGAGAACCCGGGGACAGTCGGCCAGCCGCTCATGTTCACGAAGGTCGCGATCATCGACGACGGCGACTCGTGTGCGCCGGGGGAGACTGGCGAGATCGTCATCGACGGCCCGACCGTCACACCCGGCTATCTCGACGACGAGGCAACCCGCCGTGTGTTCGACGAACGCGGGCTTCACACGGGCGATCTGGGCTATCGGGACGAGCACGGACGACTGTACGTCGTCGGTCGCATCGACGACCGAATCGTCACCGGCGGCGAAAACGTCGAACCAGGGGAAGTCCAGTCTGTCATCGAGTCTCACCCGGCTGTCGCCGAGTCAGCCGTCGTCGGCATCCCTGATCAGGAGTGGGGCGAACGCGTGGGCGCGCTCGTCGTCCCCCAGAACGACACTGAACCGGATCCCGATGAGATCGAATCCCTCTGCCGGGAGGAGCTCGCGTCCTTCAAGGTTCCAAAGTCCATTGCCATCGGCGAGGCGATTCCCCGGACGGTTTCGGGGACGGTCGATCGCGAGGCGGTTATCGAGCGGATTCGCCACAGCTGAGAAGGGCCGTCCTCTCTCAGTACTCGGATCGTTGCAGTCGGGCCATCGCGTCCCACGCCGGATCGCTTGCCGGTGGCTCAACCCGTTCTCCGTCCAGGATGACCTCGGAGGGTTCCGCACCGCTCTTCTCGACTGACCCGATAATCGCCGCGGGAGTCCCCCGTGAATCGAGGGCGGCAACGACGTCTTCGGCGACAGCCGGCGGGGCCGTGATGAGAAGACTCCCCGCGCTGGTCACCATCCACGGATCGACGCCGATCGCATCGCAGACTGCGGTAACGCCGGGCTGTACCGGTGCCGAATCTCGATGGACGTCGAACGTGACGCCTGCTCCGGTTGCCATCTCCGTGAGTCCGCCCACCACGCCACCTTCCGTCGCGTCGTGCATCGCCGTCAGGTCGCCTGCAGCCGCTGCTGTCGTTGCGTCGGCGACCCCAAGAATGTCCCCGACGCGCTCTTGAGCGGTCGCGACCGTCTCCGCTGGCAGTTCGAGCGCCTCCGGAAACAGCGTCGCGAACAGGCCGGCCGTCTCCGCGGCCGGTCCTGTCGCCAGGACGATCGCGTCACCCGCATCTGCGCCGTCCGGTCGAACGAGATCGTCCGGATCACCGACGCCGAGCGCCGTGGCCCCACCAACCCACGAGTACTCGATACCTTCGTATCGGGCCGTGTGTCCCGAGACGATGCTGACGCCCAGATTCTCCGCATGGTCGGCCATCCCTCGCCAGGTTTGGCCGAGTTCCTCGTCGGTCATTTCCGGGGGAAGGGAGAGTGAAACGGTCGCGTGGGTCGGGGCAATCCCGGAGACGGCGACGTCCGTCAGGATGATGTCCAGTGCCACTCGCCCGCCCCGTTCGAACCCGAGTTTGGGGAGAATCGAGATCGGATCGGTCGCTACCACGAGTGCGCTCTCTTCGACCGAGAGGACGCCGAAATCGACGCCGTGCTGTGGGCCGATCGTCACGTCCTCGCGGTCTGCCCCGAGATGTGGGGCGATGACGGAGTCGAACGTCTCGGTGTCGATCTTGCCGCGGTCGGGCATACGTGAGGTCGGAGGTCACCGGACAAGTGTGTCTTGCTTTTCCACGACGTGGCTGCTGCCGGCCGTCACGATTTCCCGTCACCGACCACGGTCACGTCAGCGGCCTCGATCCCGAGGGAGACGGCGTCGCCGGTCGGTGCCGTTCTGGTCTTCGCCAGCACGGCGTGTCCGTTCCACTCGCAGTGTACCCGGTAGGCGTCCCCGAGGAACTCGACGTGTTCGACGCTTGCTGACAGCGTGACGTCGCCATCGCCGAGTGTGACGTCCTCCGGACGGACACAGACTGTCACCCCTTGTTGATTGGGAAGCGATTCCTCCAGCGGAATCGTCGTCCCTTCGACTGTCACCCGTGGCGGATCACGGTCTTCGACCGTCGCGTCGAAGACGTTGTTTTCGCCCATGAATTCGGCGACGAACCGGGTCGCCGGGTTGTGGTAGACCGCCTGTGGTGTGCCGACCTGTTCGACGTGTCCGCGATTGACAACGGCGATCCGGTCGCTGATTGCCAGGGCCTCCTCCTGATCGTGGGTGACATATACCGTCGTAATGTCGAGTTCCCGCTGGATCTCTCGAATGCTGACCCGAAGTCGCTCGCGCAACCGTGCGTCCAGTGCCGACAGTGGCTCGTCGAGCAAGAGGACGTCCGGGCCGGGGGCGAGCGCACGCGCGAGTGCGATCCGCTGTTTTTGGCCCCCCGACAGCGACTCTGGCGTTCGATCGCCCATCCCACCCATGTCAACCAGCTCCAGCATCGCCGTCACTCGATCGTCGGGGTCGGCCCCACCCGGGGGCGACCGGTATCGGAGACCGTAGGCGACGTTCTCACGGACCGTCATATGCGGAAAGAGTGCGTAGTTCTGGAAGACGATGCCACAGTCGCGATCTTCCGGCGACTGGTCTGTGACGTCGGCCCCGTCGATCCGGACTGTGCCCGTGGACGGCATCTCGAAGCCCGCGAGCGTCCGGAGTGTCGTCGTCTTGCCACACCCCGAGGGGCCGACGAGCGTGAAGAACTCGCCGTCGGCGATCGAGAGATCCACGTCCGAGAGGGCGGTCACGTCGCCGAACCTGACGGCGACCCCATCGAGTTCGACACCGGGTTCAGCAGCCCCCTCTTCAGCCATCGTATCGCCCCCCGACGCGGTCGATGACGACGAAACTGATGGCTGTCACTGTGAGGAGGACGGTTCCCATCGCCGTCGCGGGGCCGAGACTCGGTCCCAGCGACCGGTTGCCGATGTACCGTTCGAGCGCGACGGGCATGGTGTAGCTGCCGCCGCCTTCCGACAGCAGGACGGTCGAGTCGAACTCGCCGATGCTGATCGCAAAGGCGAACGCTGCACCGGCCAGCAGTGCCGGGACGATCAACGGCAACGTGACGGACAGGAGCGCCCGAACTCGCGACGCACCGAGGGATCGAGCAGCCTCGCCAAGCCGGTCGTCGAGACTCGCGAGTGCTGGGGTGACGGTGCGCGAGACGAAGGGGTAGGCTGCCACGGCGTGCGCCGCGACGACGGCAACCGGCCCCGTGACGGTGAGTCGATGACCGAGCACAGCGACGCCGAAGACGAGCGACTGTAACAATCCAAGACCGACCACGATCCCGCTGACGGCGATCGGTGCGCTCAACAGCGCTTCGGCCGCTCGACCACCGCGCCCCTCGCGCGTGGCCACGATCGACACGACAACACCCATCGGTACGGCGAGCAGTAGCGTCCCGACACCAAAAAGCAGCGAGTTCTGGATCGCCGGCAACGGCTTGACCGTCCCGATAGCGGCCGAGGCCTGCTGGGCGAGCAGGAACTCGTAGTACGCGAGGGTAAACTCCCCGCTCGGCCCTGTGATGCTTTCCAGTATGAGACTCACTACGGGGCCGAGAAAGACGATCGCGGCGAGGAGACCGTATCCAAACACGAAAAGACGGCGTGGATCGGCCAGCGTCCTCGCCCCAGCCAACAGCGGTCTGCGAGACTGGGACGTTCCATCACCCCGAGCAACGATCTGCGCAGCTTCATACCGGAGATAGAGATACATCAGCCCCAGTGAGATCACCGTCTCGACGACTGCCAGCGCCGCGGCCTCCCCGAGTGCGAGCGATTGGACTTTTGCGTACAACCAGACCTCGACCGTCTGGAGTTCGAGGCCGCCCAGCGCCAGCACGATGGGGAAGGACATGAACGAGAAGATGAATGCCAGCAGGCCGGCTGTCAGGACTGACGGGAGCAACTGCGGGGCCACGACATCCCGAAACGCCCGGAGCGGCGACGCGCCCATGGCCCGGGCCGACTCGATCTGTTGGGCGTCGATGCCCTCCCAGGTCGCCGACACCAGGCGCGTGACCAACGGCGCATTGTAGAAGGCATGGGCGACAATGACGATCGGTAGTGTAAACAGGAATTTGACCCGTTCAAACCCGAGAGTGGCGAGGAAATCGTTCAGCATGCCTGTGTGGCCAAACATCGCCTGGAACCCGACCGCGACGAGGATCGACGGGAGGACGAACGGGACGATCGTCAGTGACCTGAGCGTCTCCCGGCCGGGGAACTCATAGCGGGCAAGGACGTACGCGCCGGGTAGCCCGAGCGCGATACTGGCAAGCGCCGAGAGGCCGGCCTGGTAGGCCGTGAACCCGAACAGGCCGAACTCGATCGCGGACAGCGGTACGCCGTTATCGAGCCACGCGAGAATACCCGCCGGAACGCCGAGCGGATCGGCGAACGCGTGATGGGCTACCCCGACGTAAAACGGATCGGTGAGAATGGTTCGGATCGGTCCGAACAAGGAACCTCCCGGATCGATTGCGTCGAGAAGTACTCGTCCCACCGGGTAATAAAACACGACCGTGATGATCGAAAGCGTCACTACCAGGCCGGCCGGCACAGCGAGTCGGTCGGCCGACGGCCAGCGCATCGTCAGTTGACGATCTCGCGCGCCCAGTCCTCGATCCAGCCCTCGACGTTGCCGGACAGTTCGTCGTAGCTGAAGGTGACTGGCTCTGGCGGCTCGTAGGCGTACTGTGAGAACTCCTCGCCGGGGTCGACGCCCTCGACCGCGGGGAACTGAACGTTCCGGACGGCGATCTCGGACTGTGCCTCCGGGGAGAGCACGAAGTCCATGAACTCCCGGCCGAGTTCCGGGGCATCTGCGTCATCGAACAGCGCCATCGCTTCAGGGTTGGCGTACCCCTGGTCGTTCAGGAAACCGACCTGGTGTTTCTGGATGTCGACACCTTCGCCGTGATAATACACCTGATCGGTCGAATAGGAAACCACCATCGGCGCTTCGTCGTTCATGTAGGCCTGATAGGCAGGTTCCCAGTCCGAGAGGATCGTCACGTCGTTATCGACGAGATCCTGCCAGTACTCCAGATAGCCGTCAGTTCCCTTCTGGGCGATGGTCCAAAGGAGAAACGCCCGTCCGGGATCGGACTGCTGGGCGTTCTGTACGATAAGATCTCCCTGATATTGGTCGCTCGTTAGCGCGTCGAAGGTCGCCGGGTTCTCGACCTCGTTGCCGTTGTAGATCAGCGAGATATATCCCGTATCGTAGGTGATCGCCCGGCCGTCCGGATCGATTTCGAGACCCGATTTGACGTTGCCAGCCCGGGCAAGATCATCCTGGACCGTCTGAAACAGCGATCCATCGAGTTTCTGGTCGGCTCTGACGAGTTCGGACGTGTTGAGTCCAACGTAGAGATCGGCGTCGATCCCGGCACCCTCCTGTTGGCGCAGAATATACTGATTGAGGCCGTTCTCCGGTGTCGTGAACTCGACGGTTTTGTCCGGATACTCTGCCTCGAAGGCGGACTTGAGCCAGTTTCCGGCGGTATCCTCACCGGTGAACGAGGAGTACGTCGCCACCGTCAGTGTGTCCGTCGAAGACGAACTAGTCGTCGTTGTCTCAGTGGTCGTCGTATCGGTGGGCGTTGTTCCGTCAGTCGTCACCGTATCGGTCGTTTCAGACGACGGTTCCGTTGTCTGTTCCGTGTCGGTTCCGTCCTCGCCAGCACAGCCGGACAATGCCGTTGTCCCCAGAACACTGACCCCGGCCGTTCGAAGAAACGTGCGTCGTTTCACCACTTGGTGGTTTGACTCAGTGGTATTAAACCTCTCGCGTTCGCCATAGAGAGGTGTCAGCGGAGCGGTATCGGCCCACTTTGTGTATGCAACGAATAGGGTGTCAACTCCGAGTAATGCAGGCGACAATCGACGGCTTTCATCAGTAATCAAAGCGAGTGATTGGGGATCCCGGTTGGAGGGGAGCGCCAAGATATCGAAGGTCAGGTTTAAGCGCTAACCTGCCCCAGGTACTGACATGAGCACTGATTCGTCGGAGTCCGACCTTTCCGAGGATGAACGACGGGGCCTCGAACTCATCCGCGAGACTGGCGGCATCCACCAGAGCGACTTCTGGAAGGAACTCGACGTGAGTTCACGCAAGGGCTCCCGGATCGTCGATTCGCTGGCCGCACAGGATCTCATCGAACGAACTGAAACCGTCTACAATGGGCACAACACGTACCATCTGACGCCGACAGCCAAGGACCTGGACTTCTCGCTTTTGATGGCTGGGGACATGCTCTCGCCGTTCGTCGGCGACGACGAGGTCGACGCGCAGAGTGGACAGTTCACCCAGTGGCTCATGAATCTCGCCTACGAAGAGTGAGCTGACTGGCGCGCAACGGCGACGCTCTTTTGCGTCTTCCGGCGTCGTGTCATCCGCTCTGAACTCGTTGTACAATGAAACCAGTCACCTGTTTCTGATCCTGAAAACGCTCGATCGATTTACATGATATTCAGCCGACCCCTCATGTGGGTCGGTGCGCGTCCACATCGTATCGACCCCAGCGACCACTCGCTGGTTGCTGTACGCGAGGCATTCATCGCGGCTCCCCCCACCGCGATGTTCCGGGCGGCCCCCCCCTTCGTCCGATGCCATCAATTGTCAGCTTGCCGGGTTTCCCCCACCCGGCTTTGCTCACCCGTGTCGATGTCATCGCGCCGTCTCCTCGCAGATGTTTTGGCAAGTCAAGCCGACTGGTTCTTGCCCCCGCGTCCGGCCTGCTGATGACTCCATCCTGGGACCAACTTCTACTTCCAATATTGTACATTAGATTTACATACCTACATCACGAAGGGCCACGTGGGTCGGCGACGCAACCCGGTTGCCGACCTTGACGATTGCCCCCTCGATCGTCTCTCGCCGACCGGATTTCACCGCCCCTGGTGAATCTGGATGTCTCTGCCATCGGCTGTCATCGATCGCCGCCCGCCGGGTCACCGAACCCGGCTTTTCGTTCGTCTCACTCAGCTGTTGTGATCTCAGTTGAGCCCAGAAGCGTCGTGGTAACTTGCCTCTCGGAAGGGTTATCCCGCACTCGGTCCTACAGTTGGTTGTAATGGCAAACGGTAAGGTTGATTTCTTCAACGACACAGGCGGCTACGGTTTCATTTCGACTGATGACGGCGACCTCGACGAAGACGAAGATGTCTTCTTCCACATGGAGGATGTCGGCGGTGAGGATCTGACAGAAGGGACTGAGGTTGAGTTCGATATCGAGTCCTCCCCGAAAGGACCCCGCGCGGCGAATCTCGTTCGTCAGTAATTCTGCACTACTCGTCGCTCACCGCGACGAACCACCTACTTCGATTTTTGAGAGCTATCTGTCCGAGCCGCGGCTTCACTCCTGGCGCTCGCGAAGTCGGCTGAGAACCGCATCGAGCGGCGGTTCAGCGTACAAAACCGTCCTCCAGCGTGATTGGGTGCCATCGATGTCGTTGACATGAGACACCTGTTCGTAGGCTTCGATCACTGCCCCGGATGACGTCTTCTCGACAGCATACTCAAAGGCAGCATATACCCGCTTTCGAAGTCCACGCGAAGCCACCCAGTACCCAACGACGAGAGCCCCACTGAAAAGCACGCCCAGCGGATCGTGGGCCTGGCTACTGGCAATCATAATCCCTGCGATCGGGACCAGAAATATGGAGAACCCGATCAACCGAAGCACTCGATAGCGCTGTCGAACGAGTCCCGCCTGTTGCGCCAGCACTGCTCGAAGCGCCTCGCTGTCCATTTCAAGTGTTGGGGCCGTGATCACCAGTGCTCGATACAGTGGTGATCCCTGGACATCGAACCCGACCATTTCGTCGCTGTTTTCGACCACCAGATACGAATCGACCCGCAGATCGACACTGGCACACAGGTGAGCGAGTCGTTCGGATTCCGTCCTTGTTGGAGGTCTGACGGTCCGTAACTGTCCGGACATCCATCGTTTGCCAATCCACATCACAAACTGGTAAATCCAGATCCCGATCATGGCCGCGGCAGCGAGCCCCCAATAGTGAAAACTCACCGTAGCGATCATGACGCTCCCCACTATGGGCATTCCTGCTATTGCATAGTACTGTATCAGATCGCGGAATTCTGCTGCAACGGACTTGTCTTTGTTTCGGACTTGATCGATCGCCGGGAGAAGCGCGATTTTCGTCGATGCAATCGGGAGCAAGCCGAACAAAAACAGCAATCCCAGATCGAGACTCGTCCCAAAGGATTCCGGTAGCACTTCCATCGAACCCGGGCCACCGTTCACGTCACCGAAGACCCCCAGAAGAACATCACCATCGCCGAAAGTCCGCCGCAAAATTCTCCGTACGTAATCCACCGACGGACCCCTTCCATCGCTGTCGTCGAATCTGCCGCTCGACGGACGATCCATTGCCCGATCACAACCAGAGCCCTCCCGCGACGATTCCCAACCCCGCCCCCGTGACAGCGAACACCAAGAAATCCATGTATGGGATGGCGTGCTAACCACTCACAAAAACATTTCGATGAGGTGATCGAACGGCAGTGGACGCAAGCGCCGGAACCAACAGTGTCTCTCCTCGGGGGTTTTCCGCTTTGTGGCGGAGATGAATTTTCGACTTTTGAATCTTCCTAGCCAGAGGACTCTGTGAGTCGGGTGTCCATCCCGAGAGCCACAACTCGGGAACTTTCGCCATCCGAGTCAACGAGTGTGGCGAGGAGTTGAGCCTATGAAAGCTCTGTGACGCGGGGTTCGAGGACATCTTGAAATGTACCCATCGCATCCACGCCCCATTCAGTCAGCTCAGTCTGTTGCTCGGCCGTTAATTCGGTAATTCTTCCGTCAATCGGTTTCGGCCATTTGATCCGGCACGCCTGCTTTTCCGGTAACCGCTGCCAGACTAGTTCAGTACCCAAGTTCGATTCAATCTCCTCTCGGTCTTGCTTCAGTGTCTCAAAGATCTCCCCGTTCCGTTCCTTCTCCGACGCTGAGATGTACAGCTCGATTGTTCACCCTCGAGCGGTTTGGGATTGTGCTGGTGGCGGTGCGACCAAGCGGCGACGCCAACGAAGAATTTGAGTAGTGTCCGGACCACGCTATGCTATGGTTTCACCTGCGGGCGGGTGGGAAGACACCAAACATGGCTACGAAAACGACGACGTCGCGATAACGGTCAGAGAGATCCGGGGCTCGGACTGGGGGGACGACCGTTCGGTGAACTTCACGCGGTGGCAAGTTCAGGTCCGACGCGGGCCGCCGGGCTACGCACAGATCGATGATCTCGCCGAATACGACCAGCCACGTCCAGCGTGGGAGATGGCACACATGCTGACGCATCTGTTCGACGAGTATGGGGACGATCGGGTTATCATGTCCCTCAATGACTCTGTGAAGGGTGACCGGCCTGAAAGGCCCGAATCCGGCCCGACCGAGGCAGATCCCGAAACACATCTCCAGAACTGTCTGGGAGACGACGACCACCTGCTCGACGCCGTTCCCGAGTGACTGCCTGCTATGAGTCTGTCATAGAACGCTTCGCACGCCAAATCTATCTAATTTTGTCAGGTCCCACATCCAAGATAGAGTGCCTGGCTGCAGCACGACGACGCGTTCAACCAACATACAAACTACTTCATCAGCCGATGGGTATCTGGGCAGGAATCTCCACATCGGGCTGTAACTACCAACGAGGACCCATCTGAGAGTTGGGCAGTGACCACCCGTTCCCGTTCCGTTTCCTGATTGTTTGACTTCGATGTCGACGCTGCCGAAAATGGTCGTTGGTACCCTTGTTAGATACCCTCGACTCACGTTGCATCACCAAATTCGGCACACAATCAGAGAACACGATTTACGTTTTGAGACTGATTCGATGAGATCATCGTCTAAGTACCGTTAGAACCGGCTCTGGAGGCCGACAGCGAGAAAGACGGCAAGTAGCGAGAGAACGATCCCACCGGCGGGCCCGAATGGGCCGCTTTCGGACGTGCTCTCCGGTTCGAGGACACTTCGATTGAACACGACCCGGGGTTCCGTCTCAGTTTGGTTGACTGTCCAGTGGTACGAGAGAGTTCTCCCATGTGCGCCAGGCATCCACGACAGCACGGTTGAGTTTTCGGCGATCCAGGTATCTGCTGGGACCTTGATCTTGACATGCGTGCCATTCGGAAGATAATCCGAAAGTGCCGGTCCGAGGACGAGTTTCGATTGGTTCCTGGAGAACGCGGAATCCAAGCCGGACGAAGCTTCACTGACTGCCGTATGTGGGTTCGCCCGCGCCCCCTCATTCCACGAAAACGTCATTTCGATATCGACGTGATTTTCACTTTCTCTCTGGAAAGGTTTGGACAAGTCTGATGCAAATATTTTCACTTTCTCTCTGGAAAGGTGTTCTCCGCGTGTACGGAAGGCGTGCCTGAGGGCGTCATCGGTTTTGAACCAGGTGACGTTGCCGGTCTTGTTGCGGTAGTGCCGCCGCTCAGTCATGGTTCGGAGAATATACCACGAATGGATCTCGACTCGCGAAACTGATGGATAAATCTCTATCGTCGTGTTCAGGTTGGGCGGCGGGTAGGTCAGGTTCGTCCCGTTCGACGTATTTTGGATGGTGGTTTGCGTATCCGCGTCGCCGCTGGGCATCCCGGCGACACCCCCCGCGAGCGCCGTCATGCACAACACGACTGCCAGGCCGAGTGCCACGAGTATCGGCCGCCCCAACGCCAGACGCCCGGAGCGATCCGTCTCCGGCGTCGGTCCTGACTGTGTCATGGGTGAGTGATCCTGATTCGGTCTTTCATGGGACTGGTTCGTTATTTCGGTCCTTTTTGCTTCCCGTTGCCTTTGTTCTTCCCGTTACCTGATTGTTTGACTTCGATGTCGACGCTGCCGAAAATGGTCGTTGGCCCAATCTGTCCGGACAGACTTGCTGAGTGAGTACCGGTTCCGAGTGCGTCGATAAGGTTCCGTAGTAGAGAAGCCCTTGGTCTCGTGGGTGACCGGCTGGATCAGGGTCACGCCACCCACCCCCCGTATGCGGGTGCCTGCAGCCCCTGATGATATCTAGTTAAATAGAGTATATGTCGGTTTATCTAGCCTGCAGGCGGCCCGTGTCGCCACATCTGGCCGTCAGAGATTATATAAGAATTTTGAGTATTCCCGGGCGTCCTCGTGAACGAAGTGAACGAGGGCTCGGAAGAGCTTCGCTCTTCCGGCGTCGTGCTGAACAACGTGAAGCACGACTTGAGAGAGTGGTTTTCTCTCAGCGGATTCGAACCGCGGTCGTTTCGCTCACTTCGTTCGCTACACTCCCTGCTTCGAATCCGCTGGACGTATTTGCCGCTCGCGACATTGCTCGCGGCAAAATAGTCCCGGGCGGATTCGAACCGCCGTCAGAGGCTCCAAAGGCCTCTATGATTGGCCACTACACCACGGGACTGCGATCGAACCTTGTCGATGAGTCTTTAATAGCGTTATCCTTGCGACCGGTCGCGACAGCCCCGCGTCGATTGCTGCCAGTCTCAATCGGACGCTTCAGCCTCGACATCGAGTCGACCACACACGTCCCCGTCGGCGTCGAAACAGTCCGGACACTCTCCCGGCCGGTCGATGATCGTATCCAGTCGCTCGGCGACCGTCTCGTCGATGACGCTTTCGAGTTGCTTGGCCTCGCCGCGGAAGTCTTTCACGTCGAGCACTTGGACGAGAAAACGCTCGATGATACAGTACGTCTGGAGGGCATCCCGCGCCCGGGCGATCCCGTCGTCCGTGAGCGTCACGCCGGTATATTTCTCGTGCTCGAGCAGGTCCCGGTCTTCGAGTTTGCCGACCATCTCGTTGGCGCTGGCCGGACTCACGCCGAGGCGCTCGGCGATCCGACCGGTCGGTGCTGGACCGTCTTCCTGCTTTTGGACCAGGTAAATCGCCTTGAGATATTGTTCGGCAGTGTTCATTCTTGGGCCTCCATGAGATCGGTGACCGTTTCGACGCCACGCGCCTCCGCTTCACGCAGTGTCTCCAGGACAGAGACCAGTTCCTCGTGATCGACCCCGAAGTCGGTGTCGCTCGTTTCGAGCGCGTCGAGCAGATCGTCGAAGAACTTGTAGGCGGTTTCGACGTTACAGAGTTGATCGTATAGGATGTCGTCGAAGTCCTGGTCGGCCTGGTATTGGGCTTCGACGAGTGGCTCGATGTCCTCGTAGTCGACGCTATCGGCATCGAGATCCGCAATCAGTGTCTCCAGACGTGCCCGGTGGTGGTTCGCTTGCGTCACGGCGTCTTCCAGGAGCGTCGCAAGCTCCGCATCGATTGCCTCGCTCGATTCGAGATGTTTCCGCGCTCGTGCTTCGACGACCTCCTGGAGAACCACGCCGATCTGCAACAGGCGCGCGAGCTGGTGATCGTCGCCGACCCGCTGGCCCAGACTCATATCCACCACTCAGAGAGCCTGTCACTTAACGCTCTCCCTCCCCGAACCATCAGAAACCAGCTGAAAATAGTGCTATGCTTGCGAGGAGACGCTCTCTCGGGATGTGACGCTTCTGGCGCAGGAAGGGGCGATTGTGGAGCCACTCGGCGACTCGGGATAGAGCCGGTGACTATGGCGCAGGTGGACACTGACATTCGGCGACCGCTGTGAAGCGGTTACTCCGGTACGGCGGCCCAGTAACAGCAACGGGTCGCGGTGGCTGTCACGTTCGGTGTGGTCATCGAAACCGGCTCAGGATCCGACGTTTCCGGAACGACGCAACGACAGGCTGGTCGCGGTAGCGTGACCGCTCCACGCTGGATGGCCGACCGACGTCATAGAAGTAGGCTATATTTGAAAATACAAAATCATTTTTTACTGATCGGTTGTGATGTCAGTTTGCCATGTCAGATGGTGAACCACTCACCCGTCGTAGCGTCCTGAAATCAACCGGTTCCGCTGTCGGGGCCGTCGGCATAACCGGCACGATTGCGACGGCGACTGTCGCTGCCGACGAGACGTACGAGGGACACCTCAAGATCAAGATCCCGTACACCAACGCGGATATCGACATCCGATATACGATCGAGTACGACACCTGTGACGCGGAGGTGTCGCTGGACATCGAAAACGGCGTCTGGACGGAGTCGAACCACTACGACTGCTCCAGTCGCGATTCACATGCCGAGTTCGACGTGGGATTCGCCGAGGGATCGATCGACATCGAGATCGACTTCGCCTCGGATACGGTCTATCTGGCAGCCGAAGGGTGTGCGAATTACTTCTTCGGCGAAACATGTGGTTCGGCGAGTGAAACGGTGACCTTCTGAGGTCGTGCCACGAGCGCGGACAGAGCAGCATCACCGCGCTCCGATCCAAGAACGGCAGTCGTCGGCTGTCCTACTCGGCGAGCCGGTCGACGACCAGTTCGTCCAGATCCTCGCGCAACTCGTCGACTGCGACTTCCTCCAGCACTGGAACGAAAAAGCCCTCGACGAGCATGTTCGTCGCGTCCTCCTCGTCGACACCGCGGGAGGTCATGTAGAACAGGTCCTCGGCGTCGACCTGTCCGACAGTCGCGGAGTGACTGGCTTCGGTGTCGTGGTTGTTGATGATGAGCTTCGGGCTGGCGTCGGCCTCGCTGTCGTCGCTCAACATCAGTGTGTTCTCGCGCTGGTAGGAGCTGGTGTCCCACGCGTCCGTGCCGACGTCCTGGACGCCCTCGTAGACCGAGCGCGCCTCGTCGTCCAGCACGCCCCGCGTCACGAGATCGGCCGTCGTGTGCTCGGCCTCGTGCCAGACGCGTGAGGCGATGTCGAGGTGCTGATCTTCGTGCCCGAAGAACGCCCCGACAATCTGAGATTCCGAGCTGTCGCCCAGCAGGCGGGTCTCGACGTTCGTCTTGGTCAGTCGTGAGCCGATGTTCCCCTCGATCCAGTCGACAGTCGCGTACTGATCGGCGTGGCCACGCTTGACCGAGTAGTTGTAGGTCGCCTCGCTGAGGTTCTGCAGCGAGCCGTACTGGACGTGACTGTTCTCGCTGGCGACGACCTCGACGACGCCCGAGTAGTACTGCTCGCCGGGGAGCTCCTCGCCCGTTTCCTGGCGCTCTAAGATCGTCACGGAGGCCGACTCCTCGGTGATGACGAGCGTGTAATTGAACAGCGATCGGGAGTTCATCCGGGTCCGGATCTTGACGTCCTCGGCGGCGACGCCCTCGGGGACGTAGACGACCGTCCCGGCACTGAACAGCGCGGTCGAGAGGGCCGTCAGATAGTCACGCTGGGGATCGACGACGCTGCCGAAGTGCTCTTCGATCAAGTCGCCGTGCTCTTCGAGGGCCTCGGCCCACGGGAGGACATCGACGCCCTCGGCCTCGATCCGGTCTTTCTCTTCCTCGAAGGCGAGCGGATCGACGAGACTCTCGTAATCGAGCGCGTCGAGGTTCGTCCAGTCCCGGCCGGGCGTGCGGATGACCGACGGCATGTCGAGGTCGGTAAGGGCCTCGAAGGCCTCGAGTCGCGTCTCGGTCAGCCACTCGGGTTCGCCCAACTCGGCGGAGATCTGTTCGACGTCGTCGGCGGTGACAGTGGCGCGTACCTGCGTGCTCATCCCAGACTCCCCTCCATCTCGAGTTCGATGAGACGGTTGAGTTCGACGGCGTACTCGATGGGCAGTTCCTCGGTGATCGGCTCGATGAACCCGGCGACGATCATCTGCTTTGCGTCGTCGTCGTCCAGTCCGCGGCTCTGGAGGTAGAAGACGTCCTCGTCGCCGATCTTGCCGACCGTCGCCTCGTGAGCGACGTCGACCTGACTCTCCTGGATCTCCATGTACGGCATCGTATCCGACGTGCTGTCGTTGTCGAACATCAGCGCGTCACACTCGACGTTCGTCGAGGAGTTTTCCGCGCCGTCGGAGATGTGGACGAGGCCGCGGTAGTTGGTGCGGCCGCCGTCCTTGGAGATCGATTTGGACTCGATGGTCGATTTGGTGTCCGGCGCGTTGTGATAGACTTTCGCCCCGGTGTCGATGTTCTGGCCCTCGCCGGCGAAGGCGATCGTGATGTGATTGTCAGTCGCACCCGGGCCCTTGAGGATCGTGGCGGGATACAGCATGGTCGCCTTCGATCCCATCGACCCCGAGATCCACTCCATCGTCCCGTCGGCCTCGACGATGGCGCGTTTGGTGTTGAGGTTGTAGGTGTTCTTCGACCAGTTCTGGACCGTCGAGTACTGGACGTGGGCACCCTCTTTGACGAATACCTCGACGCCGCCACTGTGGAGGTTGTGGCGAGCGTACTGGGGTGCAGAACAGCCCTCGATGTAGTGGACTTCCGAGTCTTCCTCGGCGATGATGAGCGTGTGCTCGAACTGGCCCATGCCCTCAGAGTTCATCCGGAAGTACGCCTGGATGGGCATCTGGACGGTGACGCCCTCGGGAATGTAGACGAAGCTGCCGCCCGACCAGACTGCGCCGTGGAGCGCGGCGAACTTGTTGTCGCTCGGCGGGACGGACTTCGTCATGAAGTACTCCCGGACGAGCTCGGGGTGCTCCTGGACGGCCTTGTCCATGTCCATGAACACGACGCCCTTCTCCTCCCACTGCTCCTGCATGTTCTGGTAGACGATCTCCGATTCGTACTGGGCACCGACGCCCGAGAGGGCCTGCTGTTCGGCCTCTGGGATGCCAAGTTTGTCGAAGGTGTCCTGGATCTCGTCGGGGAGGTCGTCCCACTCTTCGGCGCCACCGCGTGCTTCAATGTCGGGGCGGATGTACGGGATGATATCTTCGACGTTGACCTCCGAGAGGTCCGGCTGGCCGGGCCAGTCGGTCGGCATCGGCATCTGCTGGTAGTGCTCGAGGGCCCGGAGCCGGCGGTCGAGCATCCACTCGGGCTCGTCTTTGTCTTCGCTGATCTTTCGGACCGTCTCCTCGTTGAGACCAACTTCGGCTTCGAACGCTGAACTCTGCTCTTTCTTGAATTCGAATCGAGCCTCTGTGTCGGTCGATTCGAGGTTGTTGTCTGAACTCATGTGATGGTCACCTCAGGCTGCCTCGTATACTTGCTCGCGAACCCAGTCGTATCCCTCGTCTTCGAGCTTCTCGGCAAGTTCCGGCCCGCCGCTCTCGACGACTTCCCCGTCGAGCATGACGTGGACGTGATCCGGTTCGACGTAGTCGAGGATGCGCTGGTAGTGCGTGATCTGGAGGACACCGGTTCCCTGGTCGTCTCGAAGGGAGTTGATCCCGTTGGCAACGTCCTGCAGACGGTCAATGTCGAGCCCCGAGTCGATCTCGTCGAGTACCGCGATGTCCGGTTCGAGAATCGCTGCCTGGAGTACCTCGTTTTGTTTCTTCTCGCCACCGGAGAAGCCGGCGTTGAGATACCGCTCGGCGAAGGACTCGTCCATATCGAGTTGTTCCATCTTCTCTTTGAGGAGCTGCTGGAACTCGGCGACGCTGACCTCACCCTCGTCAGCGGGGCCCTCCATCGGCGAAGTCTCGTAGCCTTCGTCTTCCTCGTCTTCAGCTGCGGCCTCCTCCTCGTCCTCGAAGAGTTCCTCGCGCTCCTCGAGCTTGGCATTGAGCGCCGTCCGGAGGAAGTTCACCATCGTCACGCCTTCGATCTCCGCGGGATACTGGAACCCGAGGAAGATGCCGAGCGCGGCGCGCTCGTTCGGTTCGAGTTCGAGCAGGTTCCAGGTCCGCTTGTCGTCGGGGATCTCCTGGTCGAACTCGTCACCGTCGAGGTGGATGAGCACCTCGCCCTCAGTTACCTCGTAGGCGGGATGGCCGGCGATGATCTTCGCCGTCGTCGATTTCCCGCTGCCGTTCGGTCCCATCAGCGCGTGAATCTCGCCCGCCTCGACGGTCAGGTCGACACCTTCGAGAATTCCTTCGCCTCCGTCCTCAGCGACTTTCGCGTGAAGATTGTTGATTTCGAGTGTTGCCATGTTCTAGGTCAACCGAAACTCGGGCTGTCGTACCCATAATGCTTTCGCATGACTACATACTTGCTTTGAGATTCTCCAAAGGAATTTTAACGAAAAACCAAGAACGTGGGCGAAATCCCGCACATGTACGGGACAGAATCCGGGCCAATACTGTCTTGGCTTTACCCCAGTGACTCACATATACTGTCCGAGTCCCGTCTGTTCCTGGCCGCTCTTTACTTCCTGCCAGGAAACGCCCAGCGCCTCGATAACGCGGGCGATCGGGCCTTTGAGGGTTTTCTCTAGCATTTTCTCCCAGTCGACCTCGAACTCCTCGGGGATTTGTTCGGCGACGTCGAAGCAGATCACGTCCGGGTCACGCTTGAACTCGCCGTAGATGAGATCCCGGGAGGGATCGAGACCACGTTCGTCCTCGATCCGGCGGAAGTACTCGGGGTGGACCTTCTTGAGGTAGAGCCGTTTCGGCTTGCTGCCCCGCTGGAAGTTCGTCCCCAGGAGCTCGTTGGCGTACTTCGCCCCCCGAACGTGGGCCGTGTCGGTGTCGTAATTGTTCAGGCGCTTGCCGATCCCGCCGGGGATACCGACGTCCTCGATGTCGACGTTGCCGGCTTGGAAATCCGCAATCACGTCGTGGAGGTACTCCGTGACGGCCTCGACGTCGCCCTCGGTGACGATCAGATCCAGGACCTCCTTCTGAACGCGCTTGGTGATCGGTGCGATGTCAGAGCGCTGGTATTCGAAGCCTGTGATGTCGATGTCGTCGACGTCCTTGCCCTCCTTCCAGACGATGTGGCCCGCATAGCGCTTTTTCTTGCCCGCCTGGAAAAAGCGCCGGTAGAGCTTCTCGAACTCGATCTGGAACCGATGCTCCTCAGCATTGAGCGTCTCGCTGGCGAATTCGTCGTAGGAGGCGTTGATCGCCTCCTCGATCTCGAACGAGCGGTCGATGGCGTCCTCGATGGACATGTCCGTTCCCATACTTATCATGACGCTGTCAGTATCGCCGTATGTCACGTCGTAGCCGAGATCGTTAACGGCCGACTCGGTGTACTCGATGACCGCTCGCCCCGTTGCGGTTACCGCCGCCGCGTTGTCCTTGTCGTACAGGCGAAATCGGTCCCACCCCGAAACCCCATATAAACTATTCATAATAACCTTGACAGCTCCTTGCTGGCGGTCATAGAGCTCGTAGTCCTCGGTTCCGGGCTCGTGATCGTTTCGAAGGGCTTTCTTTTCTTCGCGCTCTGACAGTAGTTCCTCGACCATCTCCCGGACGATCCCGTCGGGTTCCTTCCGGAAGTGCTGGCCGCTAGGGTCCGGTGCACGGAACGTCTCCCCGTCGAAGGTTTCGGGGTCGACCTTCGTCTCCGGGGAGGCGTTAATTGTTACCATGCACATCGGATATAGAGATTTCAGGTCGTGGACACTTACCATCTCCTTGATGCCGCTGATCGGCTCGAAGACCGCGCCGCCCTCGAACTCCTCGCCGGACTCGACGGTGCCCTTCGAGGGCAGGACGAAGTTCCCGAAAGCCTTGTGGAGGACGTACATGTCGACGGCGTCGCCCGGCGTCGGGGCGTCCTCGAGTTTGCAGCCCACGAAGGTGGCTACCTCCTCGAAAAAGGCGATGATGTCCTGTTTGCGGTCGAGTTCGACACACAACTCGACGTCACGGAGGTTGTACTCAAGCAGTCGCTCGGGATCCTCTTCCCACAGCGTCCCGATGTCACCCGTATACGTCTCCTTGCCCGCGCCGAGTTCCTCCTGGCCGACGTCCTCTAAGCGGTAGGAATCGAGTTCGGTGAACTGCGTCCGTTTGTACGCCCGTAGCAGGTCGAAGACGACCCGGCCCTTGATGTCCGGCCCTTGCCAGTCGCTCTCCCAAACTTCGTTGACCCGGGAGAGGCGGTTCATGTCGAGGTTTCGATCGGTTCCCGGGTCGAGTTCTTGCAAGCGGTCGATGAAATACGGCGCGTCGAAGTCGCCGAAGTTCCAGCCCGTCAGGATGTCCGGATCGGTCTCGTCGATATACTCGAGGAACGCTTCGAGCATCCGCTCCTCTTCGTCGAAGACACGGACATCCGCCTCAAAGTCGTCCTCCAGGGGCTCGTACTGTTCGAGGGCCTCCGGCGGGTCGATCCCGACCGGCGAGTCGTACAGCCAGACGACGTACTCGTCGCGATAGGAGTCGTGGCTCGTGAGACAGATGATGGGTTCCTCCCCGTCCTCGGGGAAACCCGATCGGTCGTCGACCTCGATGTCGAAGGTGTTGACTCTGGCTTCGGCGTCGTAGTCGATGGCTTCGATCTCGTCGTGTGGGATCCGGATCGTTCCGTTCTCGGTGCGACGATCGGGAACCCGGATGCCGCTGGTGATGTCCTTGTCGATGAGGAGGCGATTCGGGAAGAGGATGTCCGCCTCGTAGTGATCGAAGTCGTCACGGATCTGCCCGACGTCCCGCGGCGTCTGGCCGAAGATCCTGACGAGTTCTTCGCCACGAATGGACTCGTACGGTTCGCCATCGTCGCCAGTCCGTTCCCAGCCGGTGACGCTGTCGTAATTCGCGAGTCGCTCCTCGTCGACGTTGTCGGCCGGCGCATAGAAGTATGGTCGAAACTCGTAGACTTGGACGTGGAAGAGCTCGCCGTCTGCAGTGCGTCCGAAAACGTGAACGACCGGGTACTCGTCGCTTCCTCCTCCCTCGATCGTGTAGTCGACCTGGGTCACTGCGAGTTCGACAGTGCCATCAGCCTCGGGGTATCGCCATTCGTCGGCGTCGACGACGCTCGCCTCGTGGCCGCCGTTGCCCGCGACTGCACGTGCCTCGGCAGCCGGTCTGTCGTCGTCGGCAAACGCTCCAAGCCCGCGCTGCTCCCCGGAATCGGTCATTGATGGCTTGGTTGCCGGCTGCCGCCCTAAAACCCCCCGGTCGGCCGCTGCCAGAAGGCTTATGCCACGACATACCATACCAGTCGTCGGTTGCAATGTCGAACCCCGCCAACGGTAGTCGGAGCGAACGAGCGACGACCAACCAGTCGCCGGTGCTGCCGGCAACTGCGGACACGATCGAGCGGTACGAAACAGACGACGGGACGGTAATCTATGACGCGACGAATCCGATGGCGTGGATCTACAGCGACGGCGCTGCGGCCCTGCCTGACTGCCGGTAGTCCGGACCGAAGTCGCTTTTAGCGACCCGGTCTCGATTTTTCACGTGGCCGACCGAGACCAGCCTACGGCACAAATCAGTGGCAGCGACGGGAGCGCGGAGCCGCCGGCTTCAGGCTCTGCTGATTCCGAAGATCTGGAGCGGATTACTGAGGTTGATCCCGAAGTACGGAGCCTGTTTTGGCGGCTCGTGGTCGTCCTGAAAATCGCGATCCCTGTCGTCTCGGTGGGGATCCTGGTCGCTGTTTTCACCGCCTGGACCCTGCTCGGAGTGCTGATTATTGCCGGCGGTGGCGTGGTGGGTGGGTACGGACTCGTCCGCTATCGCCGTTTTGATGGCCCGGAGTGACGCCACGGGCACCTGCCGGGAACGGCAATCCCATGTATTCCCAGTCGATACGTCCGGTGTGCGCACAGTCGAAGACGAATCGGGATCACGCTACGTTCTCCTGAAGCGATCCACAGACGGGTGGCTCGTCCGCGACCCGAAGACGGGAACTGAAACGTATCGATCGCCGGACGCACTGACCATCGTTGAGGGCGAGTCCCCGCTTGCGATTGCCGCGACCGCCGTTCCCGAGTCCGTCCGGCTGGTGCTATCGGTCGTCCACCAGGAGCGTGACCTGGGCCTGCTTCTCGAACTCGCCCGTGACGGACCACTTTCGGTCCGGACGCTTCTGGATCGGTACGAGTACTGTGAGAGCGATCTCCACGGCCGGCTGGCGGAGTTTCGCGTCGCGGGACTGATCGTCGAGGAACGGGTCGCCGGCGAGCGCGGATACGCGACGACTCCGGACGCCGCCGAGGCGATCGAACTGCTGACCAGCAAGGATGCAGCCCCAAGCGACTCGTGACCGGCGGGCCTAATCGGCCGGCAACTCCGGGGTGTCCCGGCGCTCGACGCGCGAGCGGTTTGACGTCGCATCCTTGGCCACGTGGACCAGATCGTCGGCCGCGTCCACCAGCTCGTCGTCGTGGCTGACGACCACGATCTGTTCGACACCGATCTCGGTGCGCATGTACTCGATCAACTCCAGCAACTGTGAGACGTGGCCCGAGTCGAGGAAGACCGTCGGCTCGTCGAGGATCAAGGGTGGCGTCGGTGCCGCCCCCTCGATCCCCTCTGCGAGCAGCCGATAGATCGCCGCCCGGAGGCTGAGGTTGAACAGCGCGCGCTCGCCGCCCGACAGCTGATCGGGATCGAGTGCCTCGCCGTCCTTCTGGTAGATCGTGAGGTGGTACTCGTCGTCGAGTTCGATCCGGTCGTAGGCGTCGTTGTGGTAGACGAGATCGAAGGTGTCGTTGAGCATCCACTCTAAGGTCTCGACGTTGCGCTGGCGCAGTTCCGCCCGGAGTTGCCCGTACATCTCCTGTAACTGCTCGGCCTCTTCGTATAGGGACTCCAAACGCTCGACCGTCTCGGCGAGTTGCTCGCGGCGATCACGCAGCGATTCGAGCTCCTCGATCTCGTTTTCGATGGCACCGATGCGGGCCTGAAGTTCGTCCCGCTGCTCCTCGCGAGCGTCGATTTCACCGTCGACCTCTTCGAGATACGTCTCGGCGCGTTCCTTGTCCTCGCGTGCCTCGGCCAGTCGGTCTTCGTCGATGGCGTCGGCTAGCTCCGAGCGGCGTTCCCGAAGCGTCCCGAGGCGGTCGCGGCGCTCGTCGTTCATTTCGTCGAGTTGCTCGCGACGCTCCTGACGGGCCTCAATCTCGTCGGTGAGGGCGTCCAGCCGCTCAAAGTCCGCGACGATATCTTCGAGCCCGTCGATCCGATCGGCGAGTTCGCCACGCCGCTCGTTGCATTCGGCGATGGCCTCCCGGCACTCCTCGGCTTCGTTCTCGGATTCCTCGGCGGACTCGCGGTGCTGTTCGGCCTGGGAATCCAGTTCGTCGGCTTCAGCCCGGAGTGTTTCGATACGTTCCTCGGTTTCTTCGATCGAATTCTCGCGTTCAGCGATCAACTCCGCAAGCGTTTCGCGTTTGTCTCGGAGTCGATTCCGTTCGCTTTCCTGCTCGACCAGTGTCTCGGCACGGTCCAGCCGCGCCTCGACTGTCTCGCGGGTCTCCTCTAACTCCTCGCGCTCGGCCCGAAGGTCGGCCAGCCGTTCGCGATCGTCTTCGAGCGTCTCGACTCGCGGTGCCTCCTCGATGTCCTGGCCACACTCGGGACACTTTCCGGCGTCGAGTAAGTCCTGGGCCTCCTCGATGTCGCCTTCGAGGGACTTGATCGTGGCTTCGAGCGAGGTCAGATCGCTCTTGACGGCGTCCAGTTCGTCGGCGATTTCTTCGTGGAACGATTCCGCGTTCCCGAGTTCGACAGGTGCGTCCGTGAACGTCTCCTCGATCGATTCGATCTCGCTGTCCAGTTCTGCGAGTCTCTCACGGCGGTCCTCGAGATCAGTGCGTGTTTCTTCGAGGCCCGATTCGAGTTCCGCGGCCCGATCGCGTTTCTCAGCTGCGCGTTCCTCGGCATCAGTGGCGTCTTCGCGTTCACTCTCGGCGTTCTCGCGGTGACGCTGGAGATCGAGACGGTGTTGCTCGATCTCGTCGCGAATCTCGTCGTCGCGCCTGTCGAGGTCATCAACCAGATCTTCGACGGCTTCCCGGTCGGCCTCGGCCGAGAGTTCGGCCGTATCGAGCCCGGATTCGATCCGGTCGCTGATTTCCTCGCGGCGGTCGCGGCGATCGGATATCTCGTCCGCCAGCTCCTCACGCTCGCGTTCGGTCGCCTCGATCGTCTCGGTCAACTCGGCGATCTCGCTTTCGATCTCGTCGAGTTCCTCGCGACGCTGTTCGTACTCCTCGAGGATCGAGTTGGCCGCGTCGAGCGTCTCGCGTGCGGTCTCGCGCTGCTCGTCGTAGCGTTCGAGTTCCTCCCGGACCGTGGCGAGTTCGCTCTCGGCGGCGTTGAGTTGCTCGTGGAGTTCCTTCTCCACCTTGGCCTCGATCTGGGACTCGAGCTGTGAGAGGGACTCGCGTTTGCCCTCCAGGACACGACCCACGCCGACCCGGGCGTCGCTGGCACGCTTTCGGTAGTCTTCGAGGCGGCCAAGCTGGAGGAGGTCGTCGATCATGTCCTGTCGCTCGCCCGGCGTCGCGTTGATGAGTTTGTTGACCTCGCCCTGGCGGACGTACGCACAGTTGACGAAGGCCTCGTGGTCCATCCGGAGCAGCGACGCGACGCGCTCGCGAACGTCTCTGGCCCCCTCCACCACGCCGTCGGGTTCTTCCAATACGCACTCGACGGTCGTCGCCCGTTCGTCTCGAACGCGGACCCGGCGCTTGATGTGGTAGGACTCGCCGCCGTGAGCGAACCAGAGTTCGACCGTCGCCTCCTCGGCCCCGATCGTAACGAGTTCGTCCAGGGTTCGATCGAGGGCGCGAGCGCCATACAGGGCGAAAAAGCAGGCTTCGAGCAGTGAGGACTTTCCGCTCCCGTTGACGCCGTGAAAGACCGTCACGCCGCGTTCCAGCCGCAAATCGGCGTCCGCGTAGCACTTGAAGTGCTCCAACCGGACGCGCTCGAACCTCACAGATACTCACCCATGGTTGCCTGTCCCTCACCGTCGTCTGTCTGCTCGTCGTTCGGATTGCCTCCGTCTTTCTCGGTCTGCCCGTCGTTCGGCTGGTCTGAGCCATCTGTCCCCTCGCCGTTGGCTTGCGTATCGTCCGCTTCCGAGCCCTCCGACTCAGTCCCGTCTTCGGCCGGTGCGTCCGCGATACTGTCGCCAGCCGGCTCGTCGTCGCTGTCGCTGCTCTCTGTGTCGTCGCTGTCGCCGGCTTCCGTGTCGTCGCTGTCGCTGGCTTCCATGTTGTCCCCGTCGTCGGTTTCCCCGTCGCCTTCGGCCGGCGCTGGTTCGAACTGTTCGGCGTCTCCCTCGTCGACCAGTTCACGGACCCGGGATTCGACCGAATCGTCGACGTTGGAATCGGCGACTTTGCTCGCCCGGACGACCTCGTCGAGTTCCGCGGCGGCGGGACTGAGCCCGAGCTGGTCGATACGGTCGCGGACGGCGTCGTCGGGGTCGGCGAACCGCACGTCGTAGGCGGCCTCCTCGTCGATCTCGCGACGGTCGTTGACGCGGGCGACCAGTGCACCGCGATCGCGGGCGAACTCCTCGATCGTGGCCGGCGGGACGCGTTCACCTTCGCCCTCGACGGTGACGATCACCACGGCGTTTTCGAGGTCGTGCTGCCCGACCCGGGTCCGGACGCGCTCGGTACCCTCGCCTGCGGCGAGTTCGAGGTCGACGAAAACGAACGGTCGCGTTTCGATGGATCGCCGACGGATGTCGACACCGTCGTCGAACGTCACGAGATTGTACCCGCGCGCTTCGCGCTCGCTCGCACTCGCCCGCTCGGTCGACCCACAGTACGTGAGCCAGGTCCCGTCGACTTCGCGTCTGGCTGGCGTGTGATCGTCGCCGAGTAACATCGCGTCGAAGTCGACCGTGGCCTGTTCGAGGATCGCTTCTGCGTCCCAATCGCCGTGGGAAAACGGTTGAAACAGGCCGTGTGAGACCAGTGCCGCGTGGGTGGCATCGTTTGGGGCGAAGTCGTATGCCAGATCGTCACGGGCGGCGCGGGCGACGAAGTCCAGCCCGTAGAAGGCTGTTTCGCCGATCAGAGTCGGCTCCTCGTCGAGTCGGATGGCCAGGTCAAGCGATTCGAAGAGATCGAGCCACTGGGCATCGCGCTTGCCCTCGTGGTTGCCGACGATCGCCAGGAACGGAATGGATGCCGCGTCGAGTTCTCGTAAGGTTCCCAGCGCGCCCAAAATGTCCTGCAACCGGGGCCGTCGATCGTGAAAGAGATCGCCAGCATGGACGACGGCGTCGACGTCTGCCTCGATCGCGTCGTCGATAACCTGCTGGAAGGCGGACAGAAAGTCCCCCTGGCGCTCCGGCGAGTGATACTGCCGGTAGCCGAGATGCGTGTCGCCGGTGTGGAGCACCTGCGTCATTGTGACGTGGTACTCCGCGGGGTCCTAAAGGGATTGCGCGACCGGCGTGGAAGTGATCCGCGCTCCGCCAGGGTGGACGCCGATTTCGATCGTTGTCTGTCGGGACGCTACTCGATCGTGAGCGAGTACACCCGTTTGCGAGCGTCCGAGAACGAAAAGCGTGACTCGACGACGTCGACCTCCTCGAGCCGGCTGAGTGCGTATCGGACCGTTCTGGCTGGCAACAGCGTCTCCTCGGCGAGTTGGCTCTGGGTCAGACTCCCCTGATACTCCAGGGACTTGGCGACGAGTTTGGCGCTCGGCGGGAGGTCCGAGACCGCGTCCCAGCTGGTGTCCTGTGCTGTGTCGACCTGTGTGGGTTCCGTGATGCTCATCGTAACACCCGATTCTGGATACAGGGTAATAATATTTGTCATTCCTAAATATGCTCAGCGGTAATTTATCGGTCTTTCGGATCTACCTCGTCTCGGTCAATCCGACGGAGAAGATCGGCTCGGCTGTGGCTGACGCCTCGGCGGGGACTCAGCGCTGCCATCGCATAAATACACGAGCCCTCCCACCGCCGTTTGTGCTGACCCGAAGTCTCTTACCGACCGATCCGCTAGAGTGGTTCAATGACAGATACGGTGGACGACGTCGACCAGCCGTACGACGACGACGTCTCCAAGCAAGAAAAGATCGAAGCGTTGGAAGAACAGCTCGACCTTCTGGAGTCCCAAAACGAGGAAATGCGGGACGAGTTGCTTGATGCCAACGCCGAGAACAACAAGTACAAACAGAAACTCGAGCGCCTGACCCACGAGAACAAGAAGCTCAAACAGTCGCCGCTGTTCGTGGCCACGGTCCAAGAGCTCACCGAGGACGGCGTGGTGATCAAACAGCACGGCAACAACCAGGAAGCCCTGACCGAGGTCACCGAGGAGATGCGCGAGGACCTCGAACCCGACGACCGGGTCGCCGTCAACAACTCCCTCTCGATCGTGAAAACGCTCGAAGATGAGACGGACGTCCGCGCCCGCGTTATGCAGGTCGACCAGAGCCCGGACGTCACCTATCAGGACATCGGCGGGCTGGACGATCAGGTCTCGGAAGTCCGGGAAACCGTCGAGATGCCGCTGAAGAGCCCCGAGATGTTCGACGAAGTCGGGATCGACCCGCCGAGCGGGGTCCTCCTGCACGGTCCCCCCGGTACTGGGAAGACGATGCTGG
>ENA-ORCR01000172-ORCR01000172.1-marine-metagenome-genome-assembly--contig:-NODE-172-length-64060-cov-4.133926_pt1 | contig 64060 bp, 63 predicted proteins | sample MGYA00237782_ERZ508514 | MGnify/ENA primary metagenome ERZ508514 (study PRJEB26185, sample SAMN06268960) | marine metagenome | isolation source: Eden Landing Ponds, San Francisco, CA, USA | place...
GCTCGTCGTCACGACCAGCCACGGCATCATGAGCCACTACGAGGCCCGCGAGGCGGGTGTCGGTGGCCAGGTGATCGCGTACGTCTACTGACAATGCCACGAACAGAACTACAGCTACCGGAAGACGCGAGCGCCGAGATGGACCATCTCGAGCTCACCGTCGAAGGACCCGAAGGCAGCGTCACGCGCCGGTTGTGGTATCCGGACATCACCGTCGAGGTGACCGACGACGCCGTCGTCATCGAGTCCGACGAGGGCGATGCGAAGACGATGTCGACGATCGGGACCTTCGAGAGCCACGTGCGGAACATGTTCCACGGCGTCACCGAGGGCTGGGAGTACGAGATGGAAGTCTTCTACTCTCACTTCCCGATGCAGGTGCGCGCCGAGGATAGCGAGATCGTCATCGAGAACTTCCTCGGCGAGCGAGCGCCGCGGACGACCCCGATCCACGGGGACACCGAGGTCGAGATCGACGAGGAACGGCTCACGTTGCGTGGCCCCAGTATCGAGGATGTCGGCCAGACGGCGGCCGACATCGAGCAGCTCACCCGTGTCCCGGGCAAGGACGTCCGGGTGTTCCAGGACGGCGTCTACATCACGGAAAAGCCGAATCGAGGTGAGGCCTGATGGCCGACGAGGAACCAACGGAACTGACTGATGTCAGCGGTATCGGCGAGGAGACGGCCGGAGCCCTGCGGGAGAGTGGCTTCGAGACGATCGACGACCTGCGTGAAGCCGACGAGGACGCCCTGACTGAGGTGACGGGCATCGGCAACGCGCTGGCCGCCCGTATCAAGGCTGACGTCGGCGACGTCGAGGTCGACGAGGACGCCGAGGCCGAAATCGAAGAGAGCGAGGAATCGACCGCTGATTCGGATGCTGACGCGTCCGACGACGCGGCCGACGAGGCCGATGCGGAGCCAGAGGAGGACGACGCCGCGGCCTACGACGACCTGACTGACATCAGCGGTGTCGGCGAAGGCACCGCCGAGAACCTTCGCGAGGCCGGCTTCGAGACGGTCGAAGACGTCGCTCGCGCCGAGCAGTCCGATCTGACCGAGGTCGAGGGCATCGGTAACGCACTCGCCGCCCGGATTCAGGCTGACGTCGGCGAACTCGATGTCTCGGAAGCCGAGACGGCCGAGGTCGAGGAAGTCGGTGGGGAAGCCGAAGCCGAAGAAGCAGCCGAGACGGAACTGCAGGCACGCGGTCACGCCGAGAAGACGCCCGAACTCTCCGACGAGGAAGCACGCTTGCTCGTCCAGCGTCGACGCGAGGGCAAACCGCAGTTCAATCGGCAGGACCACCACAAGAAAAAGCGCGTTTCGACGTCCTGGCGACGCCCGCGGGGCGGTCTCTCGAAGCAGCGCCGCGGCATCAAGGGCAAGGGCGACACCGTCGAGGCCGGATTTCGGACCCCGAACGCGATTCGCGGGCTCCACCCCTCCGGTTTCGAGGAAGTTCGCGTCCACAATCTCGATGACCTCGAGGGCGTGGATGGCGACAGTCAGGCAGTGCGGATCGCCTCGAAAGTCGGTGCGCGCAAACGCGAGCGCATCGAGGAACGAGCCGAGAGCGAGGGCATTCGTGTCCTCAACCCCACCTACGTCGAAGTCGAGGTGAACGATGACTGATCTGAGCGCACAGAAGCGACTTGCGGCCGACGTGCTCGATATCGGGAAGAACCGCGTCTGGTTCGATCCCGACGCCCAGGGCGAAATTGCTGACGCGATCACGCGCGAGGACGTTCGCGATTTGATCGATCAGGGTATCGTCCGAGAGCAGGAAACGCAGGGCAACTCCCGTAGCCAGGCCAGAGAGCGCCAGCAGAAACGCGCCTACGGCCACCAGAAGGGACACGGGTCCCGGAAGGGCTCGGCGGGTGCCCGACAGAACGAGAAGGACGACTGGGCCTCGCGCATCCGTGCACAGCGCGAACGCCTGCGTGAACTCCGCGGTGACGAGTTGTCGGCCTCGGAGTATCGCGAACTGTACGATCAGGCCAGCGGCGGCGAATTCGACGACGTCGGTGACCTGAATCGGTATATCGACGACCAATACGGTGATCAGTGAATGGCGACAGGACCACGATACAAGGTGCCGATGCGTCGGCGCCGCGAATCCCGGACGGACTACCATCAGCGGTTGCGCCTGCTGAAATCCGGCAAGCCCCGCCTCGTGGCGCGGCTCTCGAACAGCCAGGCCAGGGCGCAGCTGGTGACGACCGGGCCGAACGGCGACGAGACAGTTGCAGCCGCCGAGTCGAACGACCTCGCCGAGTACGGCTGGGAGGCACCGACGGGCAACCTGCCCGCCGCGTACCTCACCGGACTGCTCGCCGGGCGTCGTGCGATCGAGGACGGCTTCGAAGAGGCCGTGCTGGACATCGGACTCAACACGCCGACGCCAGGAAGTAAAGTATTCGCGATCCAGGAGGGGGCGATCGACGCCGGCCTGGAGATCCCCCACAACGACGACGTGCTCGCCGACTGGGAGCGGACCAGCGGCGAACACATCGCCGAGTACGCCGAGAGCCTCGACGGGGGGCTCTACAGCGGGGATTTCGACGCGACAGAGCTGCCCGCACACTTCACCGAGTTGCGAGAGCAGTTACTCGAAGGTGACATCGAACTATGAGCGACGGATGGGAACCACGAACGCGGCTCGGCCGGCAGGTCGCCGACGGCGAGATCGACTCGATGGGCGACGCGCTGAACGCCGGGCTGCCACTGAAGGAACCGGAGATCGTCGACCAGCTCGTCCCCGGGCTCGAAGACGAAGTACTGGACATCAACATGGTCCAGCGCATGACCGACTCTGGCCGCCGGGTGAAGTTCCGGTGTGTCGTCGTCGTGGGCAACCGCGACGGCCTGGTCGGCTACGCCGAGGGGCGTGACGATCAGGTCGGCGGCGCGATCCAGAAGGCCATCGAGGTCGCCAAGCTCAACATGATCGACGTCTCCCGCGGGTGTGGCTCGTGGGAGTGTGGCTGCGGGCGACCCCACACGGTCGCGCTCCGCACCACGGGCAAGGCCGGAAGCGTCGAGGTCGAACTCCAGCCCGCACCGCGCGGGCTCGGACTCGCCGGCGGAGAGACCGTCCGGCACGTCCTCGAACTCGCCGGGATCGAAGACATCTGGACGCGATCGAGCGGAAACACGCGCACGACCGTCAACTTCGCGAAGGCGACGTTCAACGCCCTGCGGAGCACGGCCGAGGCGCGGGTACCCGAGCGGGCATTCGAGGAGCGCGAGGTGATCGAGTGATGGAAGCACTCGTGCAACTTCGCGGCGAGGTCGACGTCAGCGGCGACGTCGTCGACACCCTGACGATGCTCAACCTCGGCCGCGTCAACCACGCGACGCTCGTCCCCGAGACGGACGCCTACCGGGGCATGATCACGAAGGTCCACGACGTGGTCGCCCACGGCGAACCGTCCGTGGAGACGGTCGAATTGCTCCTCGAAAGCCGGGCCGAGCCCGCCGAGGGCGGAGAAGACGTCGACGACGATTGGGTCGGCTGGAACACCAACTACGACGATATCTCGGGGCTTGCCGAGGCGCTCGTAGACGAGGAGACGACGCTGCAGGACGCCGGTCTCTCGCCGACGCTACGTCTGCATCCGCCCCGGAAAGGGCACGACGGCATCAAACACCCCGCCAAAGAGGGGGGCCAGCTCGGCGATCACTCGACTGCGGAGATCGACGCACTGCTGGAGGCGATGCGATAATGACTGACAAGAGCAAACGCCAGCGCGGTTCGCGCACGCACGGCGGTGGCACGCACAAGAACCGACGCGGTGCCGGTCACCGCGGCGGTCGCGGTGACGCCGGCCGTGACAAACACGAGATGCACAACCACCCGCCGATCGGCAAGAGCGGGTTCACGCGACCGGAGAAAGCTCAGGACGACGTCGCGACAGTCGAGGTCAAGACGCTCGACGAGGATGCGGCCTTGCTGGCTGCCGACGGGGTCGCCGAGGAGACCGACGGCGGCTACGAGATCGACGCCCGTGACGTCGTCGAGGACGGCCACGAGGTCGACGTCGTGAAGGTGCTCGGTGGCGGGCAGGTCCGCAACGAGTTGACCATCGTCGCCGACGCCTTCTCCGATGGGGCTCGCGAGAAGATCGAAGCCGCGGGCGGCACCACGGAGCTGAGCGACCGCGGCGAACAGCGACAGGATAAAGACGACGCCGACACCGACACAGCATAAGAATGAGCTGGAAGGATACCGCCGAACCACTACTCACGCGGATGCCGTCGGTCGCCCGCCCCGAGGGCCACGTCCCCTTCAAGCGCAAGCTGGGCTGGACCGCCGGCGTGCTGGTCCTGTTTTTCTTCCTGAGAAACATCAATGTCTATGGACTCGGTACCGGTGGCTCGAACGCGTTCGGTCGGTTCTCGTCGATCCTCGCGTCCCAGCAGGGATCGATCATGCAGCTGGGGATCGGACCGATCGTCACGGCGAGCATCGTCCTGCAGTTGCTCGGTGGGGCCGACCTGCTCGGGCTTGATACCCAGAACAACCCGCGGGATCAGATCCTCTATCAGGGCCTTCAGAAGGTGCTGGTGCTCGTGATGATCGTGCTGACGGGTTTTCCGATGGTGTTCGCCGCGGACTTCCTGCCGGCCGAATCCGTGATGGGCCTGCCCACTGGGGCGGTAAAGTGGCTCATGTTCGCCCAGATCTTCGTCGGCGGTGTCCTCATTCTCTACATGGACGAGGTAATCAGCAAGTGGGGCGTCGGTAGCGGGATCGGCCTGTTCATCGTCGCCGGCGTCAGTCAGAGTCTCGTCGGCGGCCTCATCAGCATCCCACAGATCGCCGGGAACTGGGGCTTCATCCCCTACTGGATCGGTGCTGTCTTCGGGATCGTCGACATTCCGTCACCGCTGACAGCTCGAGGGATGGGCCAACTCCTGTTCCATACGAGTGGACAGAACTACATCGGGCTCATTGCGATTCTCACGACGGTCTCGATCTTCGTGATCGTCGTCTACGCCGAGTCCGTTCGCGTCGAGATCCCACTCAGCCACGCTCGAGTGAAGGGTGCACGGGGTCGCTTCCCGGTGAAGCTCATCTACGCGAGCGTCCTGCCGATGATCCTCGTCCGGGCGTTGCAGATGAACATCCAGTTCATGGGCCGACTGCTCAACTCCCAGCTTGGCGGGTTGCCTGCCTGGCTAGGAGCTTACAACGACAACGGGCAGGCGGTGAGCGGGTTGTTTTACTACCTCGCACCGATCCAGAGTCCCCAGGAATGGGCGTGGTTCGTCTTCGGGGGGCAGATCACCCAGGACGTCTGGCAGATCATGATCCGGGTCGGTGTCGACTTGACGTTCATGATCATCGGCGGCGCGATCTTCGCCGTCTTCTGGGTCGAAACCACGGACATGGGGCCTGAAGCCACGGCCCAGCAGATCCAGAACTCCGGGATGCAGATCCCCGGGTTCCGCCAGAGTCCCGGCGTCCTCGAGAAGGTCCTGGGTCGGTACATCCCACAGGTGACGGTCATCGGCGGGGCCCTGGTCGGCCTACTCGCCGTCATGGCAAACATGCTGGGTACCGTTGGTGGCGTTACCGGCACCGGGCTCCTGCTCACCGTGAGTATCACCTACAAGCTCTACGAGGAGATCGCCGAGGAGCAACTCATGGAGATGCACCCCATGATGCGCCAGATGTTCGGATAGATTGTAGAACAATTATAGAACAGGATTGGCAATCAATCCTAGTTCTTTAGACCGGTTCAATCCCCCCAATGATCCTCAATAGATATAACTGAATTCAGTTGTCTTTTTATGCTCTGCTGAGCTACATAGCATATATCTATTCGTTTTACTGTGTTTTTGATCGGTGTCGGTGATAAAACTCAGACTGTGTGTTGATGTCAACGTGTAGTGATTACCTTTAGGCTGCACACCAGAGACGGCCGGTTCCTCACGGGAGTAGAGTACTACTGACCTCTAAACGATTTTGCGACACGACCAATATGTTTCTGAGTGCTGTGATTCATCAGTGTCAGTGCAGAAACACTTCATTAGGGATCCTATGCAGACGGACCTATACAAATTGTTGGTATACTTCTCTAGCTTTTTTGCCGATTTCCGACCAAGAAGGAATACCATCAGCGAATTCGTCGATTCCTTTAGTTAAGCGGTACCGTGTCTCTTCGTTTTCGAGCAATTCTACGATGCAATCCTTGAGTTTCTTCGGGCTTTTGGGAGGGAAGAGGAGCGCGTTTTCATCATGAGAAAGCAATTCACTGAATCCTCCGATATCGGATGCGATAATTGGGGTTGGATATCCTACTGCAGTCATCAAGACACCACTCTGGTCGATGTCTCGGTAAGGGAGTACAACGGCATCTGCGTTCCGGAACAGTGCAGGTAGTTCTTCGTCGGGGATGTATTCAAGCTCCCAAGTAATCGCTTCACTGACGCCAACGGACGATGCCAATCGATTGTACGGTTCTACTGGTTCCTGAGGATTTCCGGCAATACGTAGATTCAGCCGATTAAGTTGCTCCGCATTGAGATGTCCTAGAGCCTTTATCAAGGTATCGATACCCTTGTACTGTTTGATATTCCCGAAATACAAAAGCTCGAAGGTATCGGTTTTCTCCCGTTGTGCATTTCCAGGATACTCAAGAATACCGTGAGAGATAACGGTAATATCGCCTGATTCAATTCCGTACTCTGTTTGTAATTTCCTCTTTGAGTACTCTGTATGGACCATCCAACCATCGAACAGAGTGATGACATCGTCAAACTGATATAGCAAAATATTGTTACTGGGAGAGCCATGAAACGGGTTGGTGTCATGCACTGTGAGAATCATAGGGAATCGTTTCTTGAGGTGCATAAATGCCCACTTGTCGATTAAGGGCAGAGTAGGCCACTGTACGTGGAGAACATCAGGCTTCACCTCCTGCAAGTATTTCACCAATCTAATCACGTCTTTTATATGTTCTAGCCCTTTCACAAACTTGTTATTGGGAACCCTGGAAGAGGAGTACCAGGAATAAAACATTCGCGTGACCTCAAAATTCGCAGCTCCTTCAACAGACGGAAACCCGGTCCAGGTGATTAGTTCTACCGTATCGACGTGGTTTGCAAGCCCAGTACAGTAATGGCGATCGTATGGTGGGGTAAATCCAGAGGCATCGAGAACGGCAACTTGCATTGATACACTTGATACCTACCGCCGAACAGCTATTTGTAAATTGTGATAGGACGAATGCGCACTGTGTCTGCCTTTTTTTTGCCTGGTTTTATCTCATCCCTCCTGTCAGCTGACTCAGGCAATTTCATTCCAGTTATCATAGAGCTTCTCTGCATACGCCTCAATAGAGAACTCGCTCAGTACCCTGTCACGCCCGTTCAAGCCCAGTTTTTCTCTCATCTCTGGGCTCTGACAAAGCTTTTCTAGCGATGAACGGATTCCGGAAATGTCACCTTCGTCCAGCAGAATACCGTCAGTTCCATCACGGACAACCCAAGGTATTGCTCCAGATCTCGACCCGATAACTGGAAGTCCTGCACTCATTGCCTCCGCGTAGGCGACGCCGAAGTACTCCTCCCAAGAGTTCGTCGAAATCGAATGTAGTAGGAATATGTCTGACTCTGATAACATCTTGGGGATTTGATCATGATTTACCTCACCGTGGATGGTAACGGCATCTTCGAGACCGTGTTTCTCCACGAAGTTCACTAACCAGCTGTGCATATCTCCGTCGCCGACGACTTCCCAAGAGAGCTTTGTTCCACCGTTGATTGTCGCCTTGACCGCCTTGGCCATATACTCAAATCCCTTTGTCCGTTCCAGGCGACCGACACTGATGACTCTCGTGGTTTCATCCGAACTTTTCCCAGGTTGGAACTTCTGGTGGTCTATGGGATATCCACTAATGAAGACTCTCTCGTCGTCCTCATCAAGATACGATAGCCTCTTGAACCGATCGTATGCGAGTGGTGTTGGACAGATAATCGTACTAGCGGAGTCGATGACGGTATGTGCTCGGTCCCGTTCGATTGGGCTCACTAGCTCTTTCGTGACTGACGATCCGCAGACGAGCGAGGCGTCAACTTTACGTGCAGATGTACATGCTGTCTGCGCATAGGGATACAGCGTCGGGTCTGACGTTTCTACAATATCATATTTCTGTTCCTCAATAACATTCTGGAGAGCCGAGAAGTCGGGGTAGACGATTGAATCCCTGTCACGGAGCTTCCACAGCGCCTTCTTCGATAGATGTCTGAAGCGTTCGTATCTCGTCTGTGCGACCTCGATTACGTTCGGTCCTTCGCACTCAAACTCGTTGCTCGCATCGGCAATAATATCGATTTCGACATCCGGGTACTTCTCTCTTAGATAGCTGTACACATCTGCCTGCGTCTGAAAGGCGGTGTTATTGCGGGCGGGGACAGGGCGTGCAATTGCCACTTTCATATAGGGGTGTCTCCGTCAGAGGTATGTAAGGCTCTCGTTGTTGCTAATAGCACCCAAAACAGGAACAGTGGAGATGCATACCGTAATGAACTCCCTACCATATTTTCCGCAAACAGTGCAGCCGTAGCCGCAATTACTGCGACGGAATAATAGTATTCAAAGGATTCTGTTTGTGTCAGAACTGTAGCAACTGCTGGACGAATTGCTATTAATATTGCGGCACATATCAAAAGCGTTGAGACCAACCCGGTTTCGGCAATCCACTGTATTAGGATATTGTGTGGATTTGCAGCGAATCGCGTCCCAACACTCACGTGTTCGCCAAATCTATTGAGACCGACGCCAAATAAGGGATTGGATAGAAATATTTCAACTCCATCTCTCCAAATTCTCACTCTAGTAGATACTGAGTGGAGGTGGTCGCCATGCAGTATTCCGATAAACCGGTCTATTACATTAAACCCTGGTAACAGACCACTTGAGGAGAGAAGGAAACCACCCGGCAGAAGTATAGTCACGGCTTTCGTGAAAGTCCAGAGATGCACGTTTCGAGTCCCCGTAAGCAGTAGAATTGTTGTAAATACAAGTAGGCCAATGAGGAGTGCTCCAACGACTCCCCGAGAGTTCGTTAGAAAGATACCTAATAGGATGATAATAGACATAGGTATATATCGAAATTTTTGATTTCCAGCTGACGATATAGCCCGGGCTATCCCTAAAAAGACGGTCAACAGCAGCCAACCGCCATACGCGCTGGACGACACGTAGATCCCACGGGCACGTCTAGGACGCAATCGATCTGGAAAGAAAGTTTCGTGCGGTTGAAACACCATACCGATATCTATCGCCGGGCCGACTCTGAAATATATCCCGATCCCGACCAAAGCCAGTGCTGTAGAGCACAGTAGTAGCACATCCACGAACTGCAGCACATATGCCCGATTCGATAGGATTGTTGGCACGAACAGTACCGCAGCAAAAACGACCACATAAACGAGGTACATTTTCCAGTCTCCAGAATTTCCACCGCGCTGCAACAACGGGACTGCGAGCGCCAGTAGATATACCATCCAAACTAGTACGAGCCGTGTATCGACTCTGATCCTTTTCACAATCAAAAGATACGTGAGAACGACAACCCCAAGGCTGAGATACAGGACGACCTTTGGCTCGATTGAGAACGTGAGTGCGTGCAGCCGCTTTGTCGATAGCAATAGAGCTGTAATCGTGAGTACGAAAACGAGGATTGACTGTTTTTGTTGTTTATTGCGTAGCATCTATTCCGGTATCATCGACTCTCCCTCGTTCTTTTCTGGATATGCGATATCGATCAGGTCACAGAGGGTCGGACAGAAATCAATGAGATTCACATCTGACGAAGTGGATTCTGGAGCATCTGCCCCGTAAGCGATTGCGAAGCCCTTCATTTCCGGCACCTCATTATCATACCCATGCATTGCATTGTACTTTTCGGCTCTGTGGAAGTAGTCCGGATAGATGAGAACGCCTGGACTAGCCTCCCAAATTAGGTCACCGTAACGCCGATCGTCAGGAAGTCGTTTCTGGGCTGCTCGATCCTCGTCGATAATCTCACCGAGATTCGAAAGTTCATTCTCGACAAACTGGCTAAGAAGTTCTTTCGCTTCATCCGTGAAAAACCAGAACCGAGCAAGGGTCGAATCCAAGAATAACAGGAAGTCCTGTCCCATGCTGAGTCCTTTCTGGTCCGAGTAGTCCGTCACCTTAGCGTAGATATCGACATAGGTCTCGACATCCATCATCCCATGGTCACCGATGATGCAGAGGTTATAACTTTCTAGATGCTCCTCACAGGCAGTTCGAATAGCATCTATCTGTTTATCTATTTTCTCTGTGATCTCGACACGTTCGGTCGAATTCACTCCTGCTTTGTGGACATCCCGATCAGACGAAATAAACTGCCCAAGATAAACGTCCTTTGGCGACTGTTTCTTTACCTCTGACACCAGCGTTTCGGTAAGTTCTGCATCCGTACTCACATCGGGGTAGACTAGGTACTCAAACTCAACATCTTCTGCCCGCATCACGTCGAAGATCGACTCAACGCCTAGCGCGCCTTCATTGTACACTTTGTCAACGCCCTCGCTGACGCTCATCGATGGAAGAACCTCGTACGGAATGCGTGCGACTGGTGCATTATTCGTACTGCTAAAACGGTCAACTAGTGGCTGAGCGACGAAGCGTCTAACTGCTGCATCAATAGTGGTGTGGAAATTGATGGCTGGAGAAACGTACCGAAGTGGCCGTAGTATAGAGTACGGAGACTGGCCCGGTTCGTATGTAAACATCGTGTAATTTTTATGCACGTCTGGATGCGTGCCTGTGAATATCCCCGACCGTTGGGTGAATCCGGAGGTAGATTTCAGCTTTTTACCGTATGCTCCATCGTCTGCCAACTGAGAAAGAGTCGGTGTTACATCGTCATCCAGATAGTCATGGCGAAAGGCGTCGAGAATCAAGAAGATCGTTGTTTCACTCATCAGTCCTTCGTACCTCGTTTAGCCATAAATATACGTCCCTTTTGCTCAATCTTTCCCTCATTTAGTATCACTATTTTCACGGAATAGGGTTCGATACATCCACTCACGAATGACGTTGGGGAGGAGTTTTGGAATCGAGCGAACTACTGTGTTATAAACTGCTCGTGGTCGGGATACGAACCCTATGTTTAAGAAATGGCGCTGAAGCCGAATCTCTTCTTTGACGTGATTTAGTCCACCACGACGCCTATACATCTCCGAGTCAACACGCACCTTGGCCAATACCTCTGGTATATTGACGATTTTACAGCCGTTTACAAGCATTCGGCCCCATAACTCGTAGTCTTCGAACTGTCCAACAGTCCGATAACTTCCCACGGCAAGTATTGATTCTCGACGGGCTAGAATAGTCGTATGGTTTACTGGACTTCGAATTTTCGCCATTTCGGCAATTTCTGAGGGCTCACAGGGGACTTCCCGAATCGAATGTGGATCGTCTGGGTCGTTTATGAATTCAGCTATAAATCCGCCGACAAGATCTGCTCCGGTTTCATTCAAAACCTCGGTTGACCGTTCAAATCGGGTTGGAACAGAGATGTCGTCAGCGTCCTGAATTGCGACAAGTTCGTAGTTGGCCGATTCGACCGCTGTTCGTCGAGCAGCACCATGACCACGGTTCTCAGAGTGTGCAACTCGCCGGAGCGGAATTGATGCATTCTGTTGAACTTGTCTAATCGTCTCATTGAGACGTGGTGTGAGTTCTCCATCTTCAACGACGACGATTTCGTCAGGGGGTCGGGTCTGTGTTAGAAGACTTTGAAGTGCTGCTTGAAGCTCATTTGCCTCGTCACCGTGGTATGTACAGACGAGCGCGGAAATTTGATTCATTTGGTTTAGGTGCTCTTTATACACGGCTCAATGGAACAGGCAGTCCCACATCTTAAAAACCCTCTTGCTTCGTTCTCGATCTGTAATGCTCTGGTCTGAATATAACATTTCGACAATCTTGCGTACGTTTGGATACTTTTGATCCGGCAAAACAAGATTACATAGTTCTGCCGCAACTAGCAGTCTTACTGTCGTTTCCGAACAATATAGAGAGGCTTTCGGTATCTGTCGATAGGATAACTCACCGTCTTGGAACAACCGGAAAGCGTTCCAGATGGACCGAGCACTCGGGAACTCTGAACCAAGGAACTTAGCGTATGGTGCTGTCTCCGATACCGGTCCAAACAGGCGCTCTAGAATGGGAACAGAGACTGCGTTGGTCAATCTAATATCGTCCGCCAATTCTCCAGAAAGACCACTGTCTGATTGGAGAGATTCAAACTTCAGTTCGTACGCTTCGCTTATGAACTCCAGAAGCCGTTCGCCGTGTCTTACATTCAGCCGATCTGCCTCCTGCAACTCTCTCACGCGACTCATCTTCGATTTGTACTCGACCTCATACTCACCCGCTTCAATCAGGAGTGAATCCAACCAGGCGAGTCGCAGCTTGATCCGCTGTGTTCTGCGGTATGTAGCCTGCCTCTCGTTCGCTAGCCCACCTAACACCCCTGCCATCCGGTTGGTTAAAAGAATGTATGCATCGTGAGCGGTAATTTCGGCCGGTTCGTAGTTGGGAAGTTCTTGGAAAATAGACTCATCACCGTAGATGACGGTCCCGCCGTATCGAAGGTCATAGTTGAACATCGTTGGGGGACGCGTCGGAAGTTCCCCCTTATCCATTATCTGTACGTCAAGAGTAGGTACAGCAAGCTCCTGTTCCAATTGAGCTATATCTACCTCTATCTGGTCAGCACTATTGGTTACGACGATGATATCGTAATCGTTCACAGGCTGAGGGGCGTCATCGTCTGAGCGAAGTCCGCCCTCTCCGCGTCCATAACTCCCAACAAGAATGAGCGTCCGCTCTGTACCCTCTCCAAGTCTCTCAACGATTTTATTGAGATCTGATCGAACACGACTCTCCGCGTCGTATCCAAATCTAGTAAAGCTATTTTCCGATATCATAGTAGCCGGCGACGAGTCCAAGTTTCTGTGTGAATCGATATATCGGTGCGTAAGCGAGGGAAAGAGGTGTCGATCGCTCCTCAAACATGAAGCGTGCGTCCTGAGTCAAATCTAACATAATTCCGCCGACGAGAGAAGTCAACCCGACCGTGCGCTCCTCATCAATGAGATTCATTGCCCTTCCTTCATTGTAGTTTCGGTGAAACAACTGTCGGAGAGAGTCGTCGTGGGTATGATATACCGCCGCATCCGGGTTGTATCTTATTCTAAATCCTTCGTTTTGTACCGCCATCGCCCATGCCCGATCCTCTGAGGCAGGCAGTGTTTCGTCAAATTTGTGTTCCATCCACACTCGTCGGTCAATGATGGCGTTTGCATTCGAGAATTCCGGGTTTTGCTGTTGATCACGCGATGACACTCCGTAGTGGTTGATTAGCTCGCGTCGCTCCAGCGCGTGAGCGTCTGGACCCGCAACTTGTCTTCCGTACGCACCAGCAACGTCTTCAGATTCGATACTGTCTATGAGTTCTTGAAGCCAGTAACGGTCAGTGGGTACTGCATGGGCGCTGAGTGAAACGACGTATCGAGTATCTGCTGCCGCCATCCCGACATTCATGCCCTTTCCGTACGTGAATTTCTCTCTAGGTATCTGCTTGACAGTCGCTCCGTATGAACGCGCGATTTCGACCGTGTCATCGTCAGAATACGAATCGACGAGAACAATATCCGGTCTCTCTCCGGCCTGGTCCATAATTGCTGAAAGTGTCTCGTCGATATGATCGCCTTCATTCAGGGAGCGGATAAGTATCGTCGTCTCAGACATTATCGATCGCTGTTCTCTCAGGTCGGTATCTCGTTTTGCATCTCATTTCGTCGCCTTGATGTGGATCTCTTTCCCTGTTCGTTCGATGAGTTCGGCTTTGAATCCGTGGTTCTGAAGGATAGACTGGATGTCAGTATGGGACCCTCCATAACTCTCAGCGGAAGGGCGGTGAGTCGCTGGCTCGTGGACTTCACAGTACACTAGTCGACAGCGGTCGTCGGACAGCGTTTCACTCATACCTTCGAGAACCTGCCGCTCGTATCCCTCGACATCGATCTTCGCAACTGTCGGGAAGTACTCTTTTTTATTGCCGACTAATTCATCGATTGGTTGACTGGGTACTTCGTATCCCTCCGACCCAGGGTCAACACTTTCCGTTGCAGGATTGAAATAAAGCGTCCCCGGTTCGTCACCAGCTGCTTTCTGTATGATATTAACCGACGAACCGCCATTCAATGAAACGTTCGCTGCAAGAATTTGCTGATTCGACCGGTCTGGTTCAATGGCTACGATATCACCCTCATCCACGATATTCTGTGCGAAACATGTGTATACGCCGAGATTTGCACCGATATCAATGAAGCTGTCGTCAGAATCAAGCTCTTCGATGAAATCCGCAATAATCGGGTTCTCTCGCTTTACAGTGAATCGAATACGGTCTCCCTGTTGGTCGGATCTTGATTTGAACGTCGCTTGAGAACCGTTGAGCCGAATATTCTGGACATCATAGCGGTCCCAGTATACGTTCTCTATCGGCCGGCGTATTTTCGCATTCAGTTCACCTCTAATGAACGACACTGCTGTCCATAAGAAGGCCCTTACACCGTCGTCACGTATTTTTTCACGGGTCCTGACAGCTAGTGATCTCACAACAAATGAGTGGTCATTTCTGTATATAAGGATCCCGGAATCGGATACCTGACAGACCGACAGTGTTCCGTAGTTGACGACATGCTGCGTTCACTAGAATCCAGAGTATTTATACCAGGGTTCGAAGTGAGTTTGTAAACGGTTTTGTAGACCAGCGATGAGGGTACTTACATGTATATCAACTCAAAAAGCCCTGTTATCATATTTATGTTGATACTCATCTCCATAGGACAACTATTGTTAAAAGCAGGAGTCTCTGGAGAAGGCGATGCTAAATTGTCAATATTAAAATTAGTGAATAAATATATATTTTTAGCCTTCATCACGTATGTGGTAGTTGTGTTACTATATATTTATTTACTATCAGAAATGCCCTTGTCCACACTCTACCCAATCGTTGGGTTTTCATATGTAATCACATCTATTGGTGCCGTAACATTATTTCGAGAGAGCCTGTCAGCCTCCGAAATCGGCGGTATCGCACTCATCTCCGTCGGCGTGATGATTTTGGGGACCCAATAACAGTGACTTGCTCGGAAAGACGGTAGAGTGTACAGCGCCTTTCCCACGGCCGTAACGACATCAAAAAAGTAGTATAAGAGCATTAGATACCGTTATACTGTGAAAGATTTGCATATCAGTAGGACAGATGCTATAGTAGTCACTATGATGCTTCTGGTGGGTCTGCTGTTGGTTCTTCCCGAATTCGCGGATCCCTACGTTCAGGATGAGGGGTTTTTCATAGAGAACATCCGGTTCTTCACAACGAATGGGTACCTGAAGGGCGCTCACCCGCCAGCGTACACTCTCTATCTACTCCTTATTTCGAACGGATTCGACTCAATGTCACCGATTATCCTGCGAGCTAGTACGTTCCTATTCACGTGCCTAACTGTAGTAGTGGTCTATGTTACGTGTAAATTGATTGCGATAGAAATCCACATGGTTGACGATAATTCAGCGATAAAGATCTCAGCACTCGCGGTATTTTTGTTCTTCATGTCGCCGATTGCCGTTCAGACTGGGGTTCTTATAGACATGGAAAACTTATTTGTGTTCCTAATTGCTCTGATTTTCTTTTGGTTCGTGGCCGCCTATGAATTATATGAAGTTTCACCGGTCACGAAGTACGGGATCACAGGCTTGCTTGTTTGCGCCATCTCGTGGAACAAATTCGGTCCACTGCCTGCTATTACTGGCGCTTTTGTAGGCTATTTTCTATTACGACACCAGATCAGAGAGGCCCTTAGATTCTGTGCTGCAACGGCAGGAGGGTTTCTGCTGTTTCTTCTGTCTTGGGGACTGTTGGCAATCACAACCGAGACTAGTTTCGTAACACCGTTCGCTACAGACAGTAGGTTCATTAACGATGTTGCCACACTACCGCTTTCCATAATAGTTGGACGGGGTGTTGAGGTGTTCCTCTTTGAACTTCTGTGGATCTCCCCGTTCATTGTCGGACTCGCCCTTCTGGCTGTGACGAGCGTAATAAGACAGGTAAATATTCCGCCATATCAATCCCACATCTCGGTAATTCATAGTAAAGCCATCTTGCTCCCGTTTGTATTGTTCTCACTTCTTACAGTTATCGAGTACACAGTCCTCCTGAAAGGGGATACGTATGCCTTCTCAAAGTACGTCGCACGAACAATTCCAGTTCTTGTTGTGCCTGCAGCGTTTGCCGTTGCTCCTTACATAACCGGCAAATATCGAAAACTGCAGCGGTATCTCATCTTGAGTAGTATTGCTGTATCTGCATGTATGTTTATAATTATCGCTATTGTTGGTGATCCTTTTGTTGGTATGAAAGGAGATGTGATTGAGCGATATCTGATGTACATAGTGGTGACATCAATCGGATTTGTTGCGACTTGGCTCACACTCTATTATGCAGATATTGATTTTTCGCGCCGATCTCTGTTGACCCTCACTCTGGTCGTCACGCTTGTCGGAGCAAACTTCGCGCTCGTCACGACACAGGCGACCAGTTCACATCAGACACGCTACTACTACGGAACCGAAGGGACAACAGAAGCACTCACATATGCGGATGAGCAGTTAGACTGCAACCCAGGAGCGAGAATAGGGGCACCTCGGGGACTGTCAAACCATCTCGCTGTTGTTTCAGGATATGAGTGGCAAGAACAGGTCTTCACTACCTCGTCGGTAGAAGATTTGAGAAGACAGAATGTTTCAGTAGTCATCGTTAGAACAACAGCCGATCACTTCAACACTCCCGAACGGGTGTCCAGTCTGAGCGAGTATACTAAAGCCGCCCAGTTCAATCACTATTACGTTTTCAGACAAAAATCATACAATACCTGCCAATAATTGAGGTCAAGATACGCCACCCACTGGGAGATACGTAACTCAATGGGAACAAAATAGTAAATGTAGTTCGGAGAATATATCATATAAACAGGGGCGGAATTCGGTATTATTATTATTTGGATCAATTAATGAGTGAACACAGCGTGTGGACTATCTCGTACCCTACCGTCCGAAAGATTGTTGCGGGCCTGATTTGGGAAGTGCGCCCACAGCAGTGGTATAAGCAAGGGGTGATGTTCCTTGGCATCCTGTTCTCGAAGAATTTATTCAATTTCTCAGATTGGATGCCGCTTCTTTTCGGTATCGCCTCCTTCACTGCAACCGCAAGTGCCACATATGTTTTCAACGACATCAGTGATGTAGAAGCGGACCGCGCACATCCCGAGAAAAAAACCGACCGATAGCAAAAGGACAGGTTCCAGTACCTGTCGCCGCTGCATTCGCCAGCATCCTCCTTATTTCCGGGTTCGCTATCGGATTCAGCCTCGGACCACTGTTTTTCGCTGTGCTATTAACGTATATCGGACAGAACGTGTGTTACTCGTTATATCTGAAGCGATTTCCGTACGTCGATATACTTGTAATTGCCGTTGGATTTGTCCTCCGAGCGGTCGCTGGCGTAGTTGTTATTAGTGTTTCTCTCAGTCACTGGCTGATCATAACGACGTTCTACCTAGCACTGGTGCTCGCACTCGGGAAGCGACGCAGTGAAATACAATCTGCGTCAGTCTCCGAAGATACTCGCTCATCACTTGATGAATATTCTGAGAAAACAGTTGATCAGATGCTCACATTAATCATGGCAGCGTTACTGGTGTCGTACTCAATGTACACTATGCTGGGTACCGATTCCTACTTGTTCGTAACGTTGCCATTCGTTTGCTTCGGTCTGTTCCGCCACTATCACATCGTCTACGACACAGAGATGAGAAAATATCCTCACACACTTTTTACTGATGTACCGTCACTGTTGAATATCGGTCTGTGGACTATCGTTACGATGTTTCTACTTTACGATGGGCCCGCAATTGTCACCAACACATTCCTATGAAGCGATATGATCTTCAAGTACACACTGACGCATCGCCCTGCTCACAGGCGACTCCAGAGTCAATTGTAACTGCCGCTACCAAGGCCAATCTAGATGGAATCGCAGTCACTGACCATGACACGCTTGAAGGCTATGAGGCAGTCAAGGCGATGGCACCCGAAAAGTTGCAGGTGATTCCTGGCGTTGAGGTGACCACTACACAGGGGCATATCCTTGCATTGGATGTTGAGAAAGAACCACCACAGGCAAACCCACTTACTGTCGCGGAGAATATCCGCAGCCAGGGAGGTGTCGCAATTCTATCACACCCCTTTGACAGACTCCGAGAACACTTCACAGAAAGCCTCCCAGAGCTTGCACAGTATGTTCATGGGGTGGAGGTGGTGAATTCTCGGTGTGTTTTCTCAACCTACAACAGTCGCGCACTGTCGTACGCACAGCAACATAATTTGGCGACTACAGGGGGAAGTGATGCACACTTCCCCATGGAACTTGGCCGCGCATACACGCTTGCCGATAGACCAATCCTTGAAGCAATTAAATCGGGAGAGACTCAGAGTACGGGGAAAGGGGGATATATCTCCGGACACATCGCTACTAAGAGCTATGACTTACTTTCTGTGGTTAAAAGTCTATAATGAAATACCACTATTCTCCGTTCATACTAATGCATTCGTGAGAAGTCAGTAGTGCCCGACATACGGAGTTATTGATTTATCCCTCTGACAATTCCAAACCCTCCCCAGTTTCGGTTTGGATTTATCACTACTTCCGTCGTGTCGTACTTACAGGATATCTCTTCCCAGAACTTATCAACCTGAACATCCGGATCATATGGATTGCCCAGGATATCATGGAGGACAACAATCCCGTTTGTAGATAGTAATGATGTGTAATCTTCAAAGTCCTGTTTTATACCCTCATATGTGTGATCACCGTCGATAAAAACGAAGTCAACACCATCATTCGGAAGTGCCTCACGGACTGTTTCAAAGGTGTCTTTTGAGTGAGAATTCGCACGGACAAAACTCAGCTCAGCGTCCGTGGCGAACTCCTCATATAATTGTTTCCGCGTTTCGGGATAACCACCCCCAAAAGCCCCTCCAGGAAGGTCAACACTTACGCCATTGGAAAGATTCTGGAAGTAACGGCACCAAGAATAAAGGGTGCCTCCCCACGCAGTCCCTATCTCTAAGACTGACTCGATTTTAGCCGGATCAATCTGTTTGAGTAAAGCTAGTAGTTCGCTCCGACGCTGGAGGGGTCTAATCGACCGGTACACGCCGTATCCTCTGAAACCGTAGGCTGTGTCAAGCACATCCGAGATGGTCTCCTCACGCTCCATCAACCGGTGAAGTTCTTCAACGGACTTTGAGTACAGATAATCAGAACCCATGGAGACGATCTCTCCTGCCGTCATTTCAGCTTTGATTGCCCCAAGTTCATACAGCCGTGGTAAGTCGGTCCGTCTAAACGTATAATATAATTGTCTAATAGCGCTCCGAGATGGCATTGGTATAAATGAGATATCGTTACTAACGTATAGCTTTCCATTATAGAGCCTGTCATAGAATTCGTCTCATAGCTTCTCACAGCCCGGATCGTTCCCTCGCTCGTAGTTGGTGATGGCAACAACGAGGCGGAGGCAGAGCGCAACGAGCACTTCTGTTCGCGCGTGGACGCGGCCTCGGGCACGTTCGCGCCCGAGGCCGCAGTCCTTCACCGCATCATTAGTTCGTTCGACGCCTGTCCGGTGGTTATACGTCTCGTCCAAGATAGATTGTTTCAGCTGTACGTCCTCGCCGTGTTCCTCGATTCGGTCTTCAACTCTATACTCGATGTCCAGTGGATCGTCAGTGTTTCGCGGGTTGTACGGAGCGATTGGCACGACACCTGCGGCCAGCAGGTGGTCGTGCCAGTCGAGGATGTCGTAGGCACTGTTTCCAAGCATCCAGATGGGTGTATCGACGGCGAGCGCGTCACGCGTGACGCGCATCGCCGTCTCCTGATCCGCTTGTTTGGCTTGTGTGAACTCCGCTGCTATCGGACCTTTGCGCCAGTTGAGACGAGTGTACAGCCGAAGCCGTAGTAATACTCCTCGGCTGTTGAAGCGTAGTTCCACGAGGCGGCGTCGTTGTGTTGGATCGTTTCGACGTGGGTCGAATCGATAGAGTATGTGGAGTCGAGCAGGCCGCGGGTAGTGCCTAGTGGAAGTTATGAAGGTAGAGTTTAATGTGTGGATATGTCTGGAGATCGCCGCAAAGAGATCGTCCGTCACCTCAGTGAGGACGATCTCGATCGACTCCTCGCAGAGTCTACGGATGAAAAACTCACTGAGCGGTTGATCTTCGTTAAGCGGCTCTACAAGGGTGCAACCTTGGAGGACGCTGCCGACGACGTCGGCAGATCCTCTGCGACAGGAACACGCTGGGCTCGCCGATGGAACAAGGGCGGTCTCGGACTCTTGATGCCGAAATTCGGGGGCGGCAGGCCCCCGAAGCTCGGCGAAGAACAACAGCAACGCCTCCTAGAACTGCTCCGTGAGGGCCAACCGTGGAAGAAACAGGAGATACAGCACCTCATCAACGAGGAATTCGACGTTGAATTTCATCCCGCTCATCTCACTACATTCCTCGAAAAGCTCGGCCTCTCCTACGCAATTCCGCGGACTAAGCGCCCATCACGGCCAGAGAATGCTGAAGAGATACTCGACGAACGCGTCGCCGACGCGTTCGACGAGGTTCTGATGAGCCGCACAACAAACGCGATGGAGACAACGAGGAAGGCTGGATCGTCGACGAAGAGATCCGTACGGACGGTGGAACTGTACTTGGATTTCTCGACACATCGCATCCGCAACCGTGGGACAACTCACAGCGACTCTACACCGTCGACGACCCTCACATCACCCGACCGCTGGTGAAGTTAGACGAACCAGCGGTCGGGTTCTATGCCATCTCTGGTGAGAGTGTCGTTCAGTTTCCGAGTAATCTGCTCTGTTGAATAGCGGCATCTGAGCTACACTGAGACGACCCCGGTCTTGAGACCACTAGCGTCAGCTACTAACAAGCCGACTCAAATTCCGACCACCTCAACCAACACCGCTATTCAACAGAGCAGAGTAATCAGGAGAAAGAACGAATCTGCGAGTGTCTCGAGGGGATCCGCGAGCAGAATCCGCTGACTCGGATTCTGCTCGTCTTGGATAACTTCCCTTCTCACGTGTGCGAACACACGCGCAAGCGAGCCCATCAACTCGGAATTGACCTCGTGTTTCTACCCGTTGGCTCACCTGATCTCAACCCGATCGAGCAGATCTGGAAGAGTTTGAAATGGGAAGCGTCACCGTTGATTGTGGAGAGCGCGGCAGAATACCGCGCTCTCCTCACCGAACTCTTTGAGAAGCTCACAGCTCAGCTGAGTTTCGCGGCCTCTTGGATCGACAACCATCTCGGTGGCTATCTTCAAAAGTTACGCTAGGTACTATTCGGCGGCCTGCTCGACGAGTCTGTCAAAGATATCGTCGATAACGTGTTCGAGATCGGTGAGAAAGCGATCAACAGTGTCTCTAGATGGGGGTTTGTCGAGTCCACAATAGTACCAGACAAGGCTGTGCTGGAGTTCTCGTGTAACTGGCCGAGTGCCGTAGACGTTCTCATAGTAGCGGTGTAGAAAGCCGCAAAAGAGGTCTGGTGGTTCGTGAACTCATGTCCGCCCCCGCTTCGAGGGGGCGAACACGTCGTACTCCAGCAGAAAATCGAAGTCGAGATGTTCAAACAGCGGAACTGTCTCGGTGGCCGCGACATTCAAGAAGTCCTCTACCGAAGCTACATCTTGCAGGGTTGTGGTTGTGCTGGACACACTTTCCGCACCCTGCTGCTTCGTACGTGACGCTTTATATGACAGGCTCTTATAAGAAACCGAATTACTTCAACCAACCCATACATTCACAAGTTCATCCAAGATATCAAGCCCGCCACACACGGAACTGCCATAATGGGGCTTACAAATAGAATGCCGTACAGCAAGTGTACGACGATTTTATATCGGATAAATCGTTCTGACAACCGATCAGTACAGGTGGGCTGTCTCTCCTCTGTTCAATCTGGAAATCAGTACTATTTTTAAGTCCCTTCGGCCTCCCTATGTGTATGAATGACGAGTGGACGCCTGAGCGTAAAACCGTCATCTTTGGACTTGACGGTGCTACCTGGGAAATACTAGATCCGCTCCTCTCGAATGGGCACTTGCCGAATCTGGCTGAACTGATTCACTCTGGAACGAAAGGGACCCTTCAGAGCACCAGACCCGCAGTGACTGCAGCGGCATGGCCGGCGATGCTGACGGGACGCGGGCCAGAGCGAACTGGAATAACGCACTTTCTCCGGCCGGAAGCAGGTGGCTATGACATCGAACCGGCGATCACCGAACTCGGCCAACTCCAGCCACTGTGGCAGGTGGTAAATCATTGGGGTGAGAATGCACTCGTCTTCAACGTCCCGACGATCGGTGCTGAGGAAATTGAGGGCCAGATGGTTACCGGCCCTCTGACGAAGACGGATCACCCGCTTGCAACCCCTTCCGAGCTGAACTCTAGTCTCACGGGCGAGTACTCGATATACGCCGATTTCACGTCGGCAAGTACCGAGTACGAGAAATTGCAGGAAATTCGGGCAGTCACCGAACACAAGCTTGAAACCTCCTTAAAATTGGCGACCGAGGTGGAGTGGTCATTGATGGTATCGGTTGTGTACTACATTGACCAGGTACAGCATCGTTTCTGGCACTACCTTGACCCCGACCATCCTGACTATACGGACGATTCGAGGATGCAAGAGGGGATTGCAAGCTACTTCTCGATGGTCGATTCATATCTGGGAGAACTCAAGAACCTGTTGGAGGCAGATTCCGAACCGTACTCGATATTCGTCGTTTCGGACCACGGCCACGGCCCCACGTACAAGAGTATAGATATTGATCTCCTACTCAACAGAGCAGGACACCTGACGTTTGTCGGCGACGACAACGACCAACAACCCAGCGGACGCGAATACCGTCCAACCAAAGCGACGATTGTTAGCGCTCTGAAATCCGCTGGACTACTCGAATTTGTCATGACCAACGTTCCCGAGCGGGTGAAAAAGTTCGTTGGCGATCGACTAGACGACAACAAACGATCACCGGACGATTTCGTGTGGGACGAGACTGTTGCGTGGAGCTACAACACTCCCGTGGTGTATCTAAACACGTCAGAGGGAAGAGAATCAGGGACGATAGCTCCAGACGGATACGAGGAGCGGCTCGCGGATATCCGTTCAAGCCTTCTACAACTTGAGGATCCCGAGCGTGGCGTACCGGTTGTACAAGACGTGTTAACTATCGACGAAGCCTACGGTGAGTTCGGTGATATTCCGGACAACGTACAAGCGGTTCTTCCGGACTTGATTATTATCTTCCGGAATGAATCCGAATACAAGCCGAAGACAAATGAGATCTCAACCACCGGTGATATACTGTTCCCTCCCGAAGAGAGTTCAACGCACATTCGGGAAGGGATTCTGGTTGCCGGGGGAGACGGTGTCCGTTCTGACCAGTCGATGGAGATGAACATCAGGGACATATACCCCAGTGTGCTGCGACTGATGGGATATCCGATACCCGAGGGAGCGACGGGAACTGTGCCCGATCTCTTCACCGAAGATGTTGCAGCATATGAAACGATGGACTACAAGGACACTGGAGAAGGAAAAGTTGGAGATGAGAACGAGGAAATATACGATCGACTTCGGGACTTGGGATATTTGTGACTCTGCTTCGTTTTTATTTCTTTAGACGTGTATAGGTCATTTATATCGACTCCGCTTCAAGACTTCGTGAACCAGACGACGATTCGAACTCTGCGGTTACTCCGTCACTCAGTTGGATTCTTTGTTCATTAACTCTTCTCGAACCAAGTCTGGCTTTAGTGCCCCAGCTACGAAGGCAACTATGAGGAAAATAGCTAGTAATATACAAAAAACTAATAACTTCGCTTCGAGGACAAGAACGAACCAATCGGCGATGCCAACGTAACCAAGTGTCAATATGACAGCGGTGATGACTAGGCTAAGATACTGTTTTGAGAGATGGTTAATTCCTATCACGCGCCAAATAAAGACAAGGAGGAGGAGGTTCAGAGACAAATACGACACGAACGTTGAGATCGCCGCACCAAGAATTCCAAACTTGGGTATTAGCTCAATATTCAACAGAATGTTCGTAATTGAGGCGAATGCAGTAGCAGCGAACAGGAATCGGACATTTCCGGTTGACATCAGAAGTGTTCCATTCGGTCCCATTACGGAGTGAATAAAATACGCGAGCGCAAGGACGAGAAGCGGGGCTGTCGCTTGTATGTAGGCAGTACCGAAGGTGAATTGAAGAACCGTTTCTGTGAAGACGAGAAGCAATAAAAACGGTGGAAACGTCAGCAATACGAGCCACGTTGCCGTTCGTGAGTACAGTTGGTTTACTTTTCGCAGCCTGTCTTTTTCTAGATATCGAGTAATTCGAGGTAAAAACAGAAAGTTAAACGCGATCAATGTGAAGCCGAGAAATTTGGCAAGTACGTAGCCTGACTTATATAGACCAACCTGCTGTACCCCCGAAAGAATCCCGATGAGATAAATGTCGGTATCAGTGAATATCGACTTGATGCCAGTCGTTGCGACTATTGGGATTGAGAACGAAAGCAACGACCGAGTCCGCAAGTTGAAATGACCGTATGGACGGAAATCAGTCTTTAGCCAGAGGAGCAAGCAAGCAGTCACAGCAGAAACAACAAATACGAGTAGATACCCCCACGCGAGGGTGATTACGTTCAGTCCGAGTGCGATAGAGAGTATCACTACTGTAAACATCAGAACTGGCTCAAGGACATTCTGAACAATTGTTTTTAGCACTGGCAACTCCATTCCTCGAATATATGCGACAGCGAGCTGTGAAAACGCGGAGAACGGAACTGCGATGGCGATTATTCCCAAGACTGTAATCGAACGTGTGGAGTAGCGGAATATCGTGATGTCGAACCACGATAGGGCGACCCCAACGATTGCAACACAACAGACCATCGGGGCCACGACCAGAAGAGATGAAAGAAAAACCGACCGCCGTGCATCCGCGGTTTCTTCTTTCGGGATGAACCGTGAAATCGCGGTGTCAAGTCCGAGCATCATGAACGTCACGCAGAGCGATAATGTGGTGAGAGCAGTCGTAATGATGCCGTAGTCGGCACTTCCGAAAGACCTCCCGAGCAGGATATTCGTAGTGAGACTCAGTACGGACTCGATTCCCAGTCCAAAAAACACCACTAGAGTTCCGCCGACGAAACCGAGACGCTTCAGCTTAGATGTGAGGGGCACGTTGTGTAATGGCGGTTCGCTGTCCGAACGTAATACAAGTATTGAATCTACGCAACTGTATTCTATACCGAGTCGATGAGCTAATTTTGTTCAGTTCGAGGGACGTGGATTACGAAAGACTCTTTCGATCATGGACGAATTCGGTCAGTATGACGGAGTACAGCGATTGTGGGGTCATCTTCGTGGCGACTGGCCCTCGTTTTTTGAGGGAAGCTGAACAGGCCGCCCGAAGTGTTGTCAACTGTTGCCCTGACATCTCCACCACTCTTTTTACTTCTCTTGAAACAGATTCTACAGTCTTTGACACTATCAAGCAAATTTCCGATCCGACGTACGGGTTCGCCGATAAGGTCGAGAATCTTCGTCGGTCTCCGTACGAACGTTCCATCTACCTTGATGGAGATATTTATGTCCACGACTCAGACGGCCTCTACGATATTTTCGATATGCTAGCGCGTTTTGATATCGTCGGTTCGCACGCTCTAATGCGGACGGTGGATGGAGACGGTCCACTTGGATTCTACCAAGAGGACATACCGGACAGTTTCCCACTCATAAACGGTGGTTTGATAGGGTATCGAAACTCCGACGAAGCGTATGCCACCCTGTCGAACTGGGAGAACAAGTACCGGAGAGATGTCGAAGAAAAGTCCGGTACTGATGATCAACCATCTCTTCGAGCGGCCATCTATAAAGGGGAGGCGCAATTTGCGGCGCTTCCACCGGAGTACAACTTTCGAATCCCGTACGAGCAACTCCTCATTGAAGATGTCAAGATATTCCATGGTCGGGCTACTAACATGGCTGAATTAGCCAAACGCGTGAACTCAGCCGAGCGTCTGGAAAAGGGTCGTTTGTATGTTCCAATTTACGCGGGCGTACACGGCCCAGGTGGACAGTTCATGCACGTCACTCCCGTCATGAATCCTCGAAAAGGCGAGGTTCAATTCCGCAGGGTCATTAAGTCAATCCGTCAACACGGGTTCGGATCAACACTGTTGTATTTGCTTCTTGGTGGTATAAACCCGGGATACACAAGAGTTCACAAAACGAAGGAAATCTTCGTCTCAGAAGGTCTCGTGGAAACAGCGAAAGAAGTCGGGCGCTGGGTAATTGATCGAGTCAGGCGGATTTATTCGAAATAAATCTGGACTGGCTGAAGCCTGGTACTTTCTATCAACGGAATTTGACTTCTAGAATCGTTCTAATAATCTGACTCCCAATCGTCGCTTCGAAAAATTGTCGCGTCGCAAGGCCGCTTAGACTTTGTCAGCACCAACTGAGAACTCACAGTCGATTGTTGTTTTGGTTGGTCGCTGGATTAGTATGTCAAGGGACGACTAGCAGTAGACTGGGTTTTAGTACTTCTCAACTATGCTGGTCAAAACCTATTTGAAAAACTATTTACATTTTGAAGATGCGAGTAGACCGCTTTCATACCTTGTGGGTGAGTAGTCGGACAAGCGTCAGAGAATGGCTTGAACAATTCGTACTTATAACGCACGACTGCACCAATCACTCAACTGGCGAACGCCGGTGGGGGAACTAAACTAGACCGTGCCGATACATTTTGACTCTCGCTCCAGGCAGACCTTTAAGTTTGACCGAAGGTTTAGTTACAGCATGTCAAGCAACTCTGAGGCTCAGTCAGAAGGGGGTGATCAGGGAAACCAGCCGGAACTCACGGACTTCGTCGAGAGGACTTGCCCAGTCTGTGGTCGTGTGTACGAAAAGAACGGGGCCGTATGCCACCCATCTCATATTGTCAAGTTCGAACGTCGGCTCGCTACTCAGGACTGGTTACTCACTGCACAGCGACCACCAGGGACGCCACCGGGCCAGTCTCCCATCGTCGGAAGTGACTACATCCCATTCGAAGCCATGTACTTGGCGATCAGGTCACTCATTCACTCTGAATCAGACCGGTTCGACGCATACGTCTCGGATACACCATACCAGATCCAGGGGCAGAAGTGGATCGCATCGGTTTACCGTCAGTACCTGTCCGAGACAGACGAGTTAGTCCCGGGAGTGTTGGCAGGTTTCCGGGACAGCGAGACCCGGATTACACGAAAAGGTGCCGAAGTCACTCCAGCGAGAGTGTTCGCCCACCTCGTGTTCCTTGATCAGTACGGACTGCTCCCACGATACGATCCTCTCGTTCGAGGCGGAGGAAGGGGTCTCCGCGAGATCTGTGCAGAGTACTTCGACGTACGACCAGTTGAGCTGGAGTCCGAGTGGATTGTGAAGCGGCGTGTTGACCGTTCCAAGGTCTACAGTACGACACCAGAGTTCCGCCAGATGTTCGGCTAATCTTCTCGGCAAACGATTTCTTTGCGGGACGGTTCCGTCTTCTCTCTCGTTTCGATGTCCTCAGCGTCACAGCTGGTCGGACAATCACTCGATCGATCCGCCGGCAGGCAAACCTCTTTTCCGATCCAGCGCCAAGCACGGATCATGTCGACCGGAATCCTGCTGTTGAACTTCGGCGAACCAGCGACGCCGGAACGCGAGGCTGTCGTCTCGTATCTCGAACGCATCTTCTTCAACAACCGTGAGATCGAGGGCGACACGACCGAGGCCGAGGCCCGCGAACGGTCCCGCGAACTCGCCGAGCGCCGCGCCGGCCCACTCATCGAGGAGTACGAGGAAATCGGCGGTTCGCCGCTGAACGAACAGGCCCGCAACCAGGCCCAGGCCCTGGAAGATCGACTCCGCGAGCGCGGCCGGGATGTCGAGACCTACATCGGTATGCAGTTCACCGAGCCGTTCATCGACGAGGCCCTCGACAGTGCCATCGCCGACGGCCACGATCGGATCATCGGCCTGCCGATCTACCCGCTGTGTGGTCCCTCGACGACCGTCGACGCTCTCGAGGAACTCCGTGCGGCCGCCGACGAGCGCGAATTCGACGCCCTCCAGGAACTGTCGGGCTGGCATCGCCATCCTGACTATCCACGCCTGCGGGCCGACGCGATCGAGGCCTTGGCCGATGAGCGAGATGTCGACCTGACTGAGCCGGACACGACGCTCGTCTTTTCGGCCCACGGCACACCACAGCACTATCTCGAAGAGGGCAGTCGCTACGACATCTACGTCACCGAATACGTCGAGACCGTTGCAGGGCTGCTCGGGATCGACGAGTACGAACTCGGCTATCAGAACCACGAGAATCGGGGCATCCCGTGGACCGAACCCGAAATCGAAGACGTCATCGAAACGGTCGACGCCGAGCGTGTCGTCGTCGAGCCGATCAGCTTCATGCACGAACAGAGCGAGACGCTCTCGGAACTCGACGTGGAACTCCACGAGGAAGCCGAGGAGGCGGGCTTGGAGTTCCACCGTGTCCCCATTCCGCACGACGACGAACGGTTCGTCGGCGTGCTGGAAGACCTCGTCGAGCCATTTATCGCTGATTTCGATCCTGCGGTCTACCAGCTTCGGCAGTGTCAGTGTCGGGACGAACCGGGAACGATGTGTCTGAACGCACCCCTTGAGTGAGTGCTGACGGGGTCACTGCTCGATCGACTTGGCCGTCTCGACGAACGCCTCGACGCTCTCGATCGGTGTGTCCTGGTGGACGCCGTGACCGAGATTGAGAATGTGGCCCTGATCCCCGGCCGCTTCGATCACCTCACGCGTTCGCTCGCGGACGGTTTCCGGACCGGCGAAGAGGACGGACGGATCGAGGTTTCCCTGAACAGGACGATCTCCCAACTGTTCGCGGGCCGTTTCCATCTCGACCGTCCAGTCGAGACTGACCACATCCGCGCCCGTCGCCGCCAGCTGGTCGAGGCGGCCGCCCATGTTCCGGACGAAGAGAATCGTTGGGGCATCGATCCCGGTCAGGATCTCGCGATGGAGCGGTTGGATGAACGCCCGATAATCCTCCGGTGGCAACACGCCCGCATAGGTGTCGAACAGCTGGACGACGTCCGCACCGTGGTCGACCTGATACGACAGGAACTCCCGGACGGCATCGGCAACGATCGAGAGGAGGTCCGCGAAAGCCTCGGGGTGTCGGGCCTTGAACTGCCGGAGCGGATAGTGATTCCGGGTCGGCCGGCCGGCGACAGCGTAGGAGGCCAGGGTGAAGGGGCCGCCGGCAAAGCCGATGATTCCGGTTTCCTCGCCAACCTGGGTGTCGAGTCGATCGAGCAATTCGCCGACGTAATCGAGGGACTCCTGGATCGGGGCGTACGCCTGGGGGACGTCTCCCGGGTCAGCGATCGGGGATTCGACGACGGGGCCGGTTCCGGATTCGATGTGATAGTCGAATCCGAGTGGTTCGAGGATCGTGAGGATGTCCGAGAACATCACGACGCCGTCCGGGCGGTAGCGGTCCCAGGGCTGGAGTGTGATCTCGGCGGCGATCTCCGGCGTGGTGACAGCTTCGAGGAAATCGTACTCCTCGCGAAGCTCGCGATACTCCGGGAGGTGCCGGCCGGCCTGGCGCATCAACCACACCGGCGGTCGCTCGGTGCGCTCGCCGCGGGCGGCCCGCACGAGTAACTCGCTCATCGACTTCCCGTTGATCGTGTGTGTGGTTAAGCGATTCCTTCGTCTGTCATGGCTTCCCTCCGTTACCTACAGACCCAGAAGTAATTTCGATTTGTGCAATAGAACCCCACAAAACCGGCAGCGCGTCCGAAAGAGCCCGGGGTATTATTTACCTGCATCGCGTACTATCGGGTCAAGACTGGATGAGTTGTCTCCTTACAGATCCAACGACGGTGCTTGCCGTCGGCGGATCCCCTGCGAATCTCGAGGCTGTTCGATCAGCGCTTGCTGATTCTGCTGCCGAGGACGTCATCGAGCTCGACGATATCGATGTCGGGTCGACCCTCGAAGCTCGTGACGATATCGGGTGTGTACTGGTTTTTGATTCCGATGCAACGTTCGTCGACGTCTACGAGCGTGTCAGATCCGTCGACGAGAACGTACCGGTCGTGGTTCACATGGCGCTTGACGAAACCCTAGCCGCGGCGGTCAGCCAACGTTCGGCTTGTCGGTTGGTGCCGAGCGATGCCGGTGACGCTGTCCTTCGGAAGACTGTCGAGGACGCACTGTCGACCTACGAGCGGCGGCGAAACGAAGCGGCAGATAGCAGTATTCTCGAAACGTTGCTCGCGGACGGCAAGATGTCGATGTTTGCCAAGGACGACCGCGGTCGGTACGTCCGCTTTGCTGACGTGCCCTACACGGCCAACCCCGCGGAAGTCAGGGGCAAGACTGATCCGGAGATATTCAACCAGCAGGAGATCTCCGAGGAGGCACTCGCTAACGATCTCCGTGTCGTCGAGACGGGCGAACCGATCCGTGACAATATCGAGCGCTTCAGCGGCGCGGGCGGAGACCACTGGTCGGAGGCGACGAAGATTCCCTGGCGTCGGAATGGGGAGGTCATCGGTGTGGTCGGGTATGCCAAAGACGTCTCCAAACGGATGCAGTACAAAAAGCGACTCGAGGAGGAGCGCCGTCGCTTCGACAAGTTCGCGAGTTACGTTTCACACGACCTTCGGACGCCGTTGCAGGTGATCGTCGGTGCCCTCGAGCGCGCTCGTGACGGGGACACTGACGCCCTCGATCGGATCGAGCGCGCGACTGACCGCGTCGGCGAGATCATCGAGGATCTGAGTTCCCTCTCGAAGGGAGATCAGGACGCCACTTCATTTTCCGAGGAGGTTCTCGACGCGCTCGATATCGGCGTCTCGACGACTGAACTCCCGTCGCTGGTCGAGAACGTCTGGCAACTCGACAGCACGGAGTCGGCGACGCTCGAAATCGATATGCCCGAGGAGACCGAGATCGTCGCCGAAACGGAGACGGTTCGCCCACTGATCGAGAACCTGCTGAAAAACGCCGTCGATCACGCCGGCCCTGACGTGACTGTCCGTGTCGGGACGATGGACCGTGGCTTTTTCGTGGCCGACGACGGTCCCGGAATCCCGCCGGAGGAGCGCGATCAGATCTTCGATGAAGGGTATACAACTGCTGAAGAGGGTAGTGGAACCGGCCTCACGATCGTCAGTGAAACCGTCTCACAGCAAGGGTGGGAAATGGACGTGACTGAAAGTGAAGCCGGCGGTGCTCGCTTCGAGATCACCGAGTGTCCCGTCGTCGAACCGTCGACCACTACGCCGGGCGATCCGATCTCCCTCTCGACAAACGAGGACATCGGCACCGTCTCCGTTCCTGGGGAAGCCAGCTACGACCCGGATACCGACGTCTGGACGGTTGTCGGCGACGGCCGGGACATCTGGCAGGATATCGATGAGTTCCACTTCGTCTACGCGACGATGTCAGAGCCCGTTCGTATCCAGGGACGTCTGAGCGAACTCGACGGCGTCCACGAGTACAGTAAGGCCGGGCTGATGGTCCGGGACGGACTTGGCGACGACGACGCCCTTGCACTGATCGGTGCGACCCGGGACTACGGCAGTGAAGTGCTCTGGCGAACCCGGACTGGTGGCAATGCGGAGAGTACGCAGTACGAAGAGCCCTACGACGCGTTCCAGTGGTACCAACTCGTCGTCGACGAGCGTGGCGTGACGCTGTCGTTTTCGACGGACGGCGAGGAGTGGCAACCGCTCGAACAGTTACCGATCGAACTTCAGCCGCCATACCACGTTGGGCTTGCCGTCTGTAGCCACACAGACGATCTGACTGCCGAAGCCCGGTTCGAGAACGTGACCGTCAACGAACTCGAGAGCGAATAATTGGCGAGTGAGGAACCGTCGACTCGACGCCGAGAACGTCACTTAGTTAACCACCCGTTGCCAACCCGGCCACATGCGCAATCCGAAGATTTTGCTTCTGGGTCCACCAGGCGCAGGCAAGGGCACGCAGAGTTCGAATCTCGTCTCCGAGTTCGGCATCGAACACGTCACGACGGGCGACGCACTCCGGTCGAACAAGGGGATGGATATCTCCGATCTCGGCCTGGAGTACGACACGCCCGGCGAGTACATGGACCGGGGCGAACTCGTCCCGGACGACGTCGTCAACGCCATCGTCGAGGAAGCGCTGACTAGCGCCGACGGGTTCGTGCTGGACGGGTATCCCCGCAACCTCGAGCAGGCCGAGGAACTCGAAACGATGACCGATCTGGACGTGATCGCCTCGCTGTCGGTCGGCGAGGAGGAACTCGTCGATCGATTGACCGGCCGGCGGGTCTGTTCGGAGTGTGGCGAGAACTACCACATCGAGTTCGACCAGCCAGATGCAGACGGAGTCTGTGACGAGTGTGGTGGCGAATTGATCCAGCGTGAGGACGACCAGGAGGAGGCAGTCCGGAACCGCCTGGACGTCTTCGCCGAGAACACCGAACCCGTCATCGAGTACTACAGCGACCGCGAGGCGTTCGTCGAGATCGACGGCGAACAGTCCCTCGATGCTGTCTGGGCCGATCTCAAAGACGCCGTCGAAGACGAACTACAAAGTTGATTTATCCCCAGTCACAAGAGGCTCTATAATGCCACGGACAGGCGAGAAGATAGATCGGCTCGTGGCCGAGGACGCCAGCATGGAGACGGCGATCCAGACGGTGCTCCAAACGGCCGAAGAGCAGGGAACCGTCGCGTGGGGTGACGTCAGCGACGAGTTGAGTAGTGGCCAGTGGGGTCGCCTCATCGAGACCGGACTGCTCGTCGACGCCGACGGCGACGGGTTCGTTATCGACGATCCCGACGGCGTTCACGACGCGCTCGAGGAGGCTGATCCCGACGCCGAAGATGACGACGACGGCTGGTCGACCTGGGACAAACTCGCCGGTGTCGGTGTCATCGCGCTGTTTCTGGGCTACTCGATGACGTCAGTTCGGAACGTCGTCGGCGAGACGCTTGATCTCATCCTCGGCCCGCTGGAAGCATTGTTGCCGTTTTATGTCGTCATCCTTGTGCTGGCGACGCTCACCGGACTGTGGTCGACGCTCTTGCAGGACAATCTCATGGACATGAGCGGGATGAGCCAGCACCAGGAGAAGATGGAAGAACTCAAAGAGCGGCGGAAGGCTGCCAAAGAGCGTGACGATCAGGAGGAACTCGATCGCATCCAGCAAGAACAGATGGAGATGATGGGCGACCAGCTTGGGGCGTTCACCAAGCAGTTCCGCCCGATGGTCTGGATCATGCTGCTGACGATCCCGGTCTTCCTGTGGATGTACTGGCGGGTCCCGAACCTGGCGAGCGGCGAGTTCGTCATCATCATGCCGTTCTTCGGCGAGATCTCGCGGTGGGGTGCCGGAACGCTCGGCCCGTGGCCGGCCTGGTTGTTCTGGTATTTCATCTGCTCGCTCAGCTTCACCCAGATCATCCGCAAGGCGCTGAACGTCCAGACGACGCCGACGTGACTGCCGGGCCGTTTTTCGGTGCCGTCCGCGGACCGCGCCGCCCACGAGACGCAACCTCTTTTAGCGTCAGCACCTCACGTCAGGTATGTTGATCACCGTCTCCGGGCCGGCCGGGAGCGGCAAGAGCACGCTTGCGGCGAGCCTCGCTGACGCACTGGATTACGATCACGTCAGCGGCGGCGACATCTTTCGCTCGCTCGCCGACGAACGCGGGATGACGCCCCTGGAGCTCAACAAGCAGGCCGAGGAGGACGACGAGATCGATCGCGATCTGGATCGACGACTCCGTGACGTCGCCCGCGACCGGGACGACCTCGTCCTCGAATCCCGACTGGCGGGCTGGATGGCCGGCGATCACGCCGATCTCAAGCTCTGGCTCGACGCCCCGCTTTCCGTCCGTGCCGAGCGGATTTCCCAGCGGGAGAACAAGCCCGTCGAACAGGCCCGCACCGAGACCAGGGAACGTGCCGAGAGCGAAGCCCATCGCTATCGGGAGTATTACGAAATCGACATCGAGGACCTCTCGATCTACGACCTGGCGATCAACACCGCCCGCTGGAGCCCCCAGGGCATGTTGAGCGTCGTCCTCCACGCTGTCGAGTCCTACGACCAGAACGGCGACGAGGGCAAAGCCCCCATCCAGGGCGTCGAGTACGACTTCTAACATGGCACTCCGTGGGCCCCCCGAGGACCGATCGCCGGCCGAACTCCTCTCCTTCGGCGTCTTGAATCTCGACAAACCGCCGGGCCCCTCGGCCCACCAGGTCGCCGCCTGGGTGCGTGACCTCGCCCACGTCGACCGGGCGGCCCACGCAGGGACGCTTGACCCAAAAGTCACCGGCTGTCTCCCCATGCTGCTGGGCGACGCCACCCGGATGGCCCAGGTCTTCGACGACAGCGACAAGGAGTACGTCGCCGTCCTCGAACTCCACGAACGCCTGGCTGACTCCTCCAGCCTGGAGGCTGTCGCCGATGAGTTCGAAGGCGAGATCTACCAGAAACCGCCGAAGAAGAGCGCCGTCGTCCGCCGGCTGCGCTCCCGGGAGATCCACCGCCTAGACGTTCTCGAAGCCGAGGATCACCGCGCGCTGCTCTCGATCCGGTGTGAGAGTGGGACCTACATCCGCAAGCTCTGTCACGACATGGGGCTGGCGCTCGGCACCGGCGCGCACATGGGCGACCTCCGCCGAGCGGCGACCGATCCCTTCGACGATGCTGATCTGGTCACGATGCACGATTTCGTCGACGCGCTTGCGTGGTGGCGCGAGGACGACGACCCCGACCCGCTACGGGAGGTTGTCCAGCCCGCCGAACGCGCGCTGGTCGATCTCCCGTCGGTCACGATCGCACCGAGCGCGGCCGAGTCAGTTGCGGAGGGCGCACCCATCTACGCGCCGGGCGTCATCGACGCCGACGACGACCTCGATCCCGCCACCGAACCGCTCGTCGCCTGCTACATTCCTAACGGCGCTGCGGTGTGTCTGGGGACCCTCGCGGGGGACCCGGACGCCGACGAGGGGACCGTTGTCGAGTTGGAACGCGTGCTCGTCTAACTCCGCGACGAAACGAAGGCCTTAACTCCGGCTCAGTCATTCATCGAATCACGGGACCGTAGGGTAGCGGTATCCTCGGCGCATGGGGTGCGTCGGACCCGAGTTCGAATCTCGGCGGCCCCACTACAACCACCTTTTTACTGCGGAGGGTTCGCTCTGCGAACCCTCCTTGTAAAAAGCTGGACCAAAAACATCTGCTCGCGAGCCTTCGGCTCGCTCGCAGTGAAACGCCTCGCTACGCTCGGCGTACGCTCGACGTTGCCCGAAGAAACGTCGTATCGGTGTCTGATCGACTACCTCGGTGCGTATGCCGTCTGGGACATGCCGAGTGGGTCGATCGGTCCACAACCGCGCGACCTCGAAGCTATCGAGGACGTGGCGCAGGATGACGATGAGTTGCCTGTGGTCGATCGAGAGAACGATCCACCGATTATAGATATCTGTACATGATCAGTTGTTTCAATATCATTTTCTTGGGCTTCAGGCAGGTTCTTATCACACTTGGAGAAATAGCGGTATCTGACTAAGTACCGGTAGGTTAGCCAGTGCAAAATATAGAGGATGCAGTCAGCAAGCGGTTATTGTTCGTTCCACGTCGTATGCTGTGGAACAGCCGGTGAGCAGCTGTGAGAACTGCGAAGTTGGGGAGGGGGACTCGGTCGTCCTATTGAACGCGGTTCTTCTTACGTGATATCTGTCCCTAGCACGTCGAAACTCCGCGGCAGCTCGGAGTACGGGTCAAGATGTTTGATTGAAATCGCCGAGCTCCGAATCGCCTCAGCACCTGATTCGTTCCGTTGTTTCAAATGCAAGGATACCGTGACGGCTGACACTCGACGGGTTGATGCAAGCTGCCGGCCAACTTCGGTGCGAATATCGTCAACGAGCTCCTCAGCGATGTCAGCCCCGAACGGCGCGTCAATATGCAGAATATTCGGGTATTCCTTCTCGAATTTCCGACGCGCCTTATCTACTTGCCTGGCGACGCGAGACACCCGATTCCTCTCGAAACGCGACGGTACACAAGAGAAATTCAACCCCACGAACAAAGTCCGGGCAGGCGTGTCAATTGGATCTGCGTTAAAATACGATTCGACGTCATTCACACCGAGATCTTCCCCGACGGCCATCTTTACGAGTGGTTGCAGGTACGTTTCATACACCTCATCATGCTTCGCAACCGCATCCTGCCCGATATCAACCACCCACACCCCTTCCTCGTGCCGTTTTTCGACGTTAAACACTGTCACGGTTCCAAATGGCAACGATAATGATACCGGACCGTTTCGTATGCGCGCCGGGAGATGGTCAGTTACGCCGGTAAGATCGCTCATTTCGGGTTCAGACGAATACTCGTACACGGCCGCGTGACCTGGGTCTAAGTGATGGACGGTCCGGTTGTTGAGTTGGTTGGCGATGCTTTTCGCTTTCTCAACTGAATCGCTCACCGCATCAATGCGTTTACATTCAACGAAGACTTTGAACGGTGTTCTAAGTAGGATATCCGGCGTTTTCGAACCTGACTGGTCCTCGGCGAGGAACTGCACGGTGTGCCCGCGGCGGTCGTAGAAGTACCCGGTTCGGAGCTCGTACAGTGTGCGTTCGTAGTGCCGTGAGTTCCGAAGCCCGTCTCTGAATTGCTCTGCGAGAGTAACGTCAACCGGCTCGAACGTGTCCGGATCGACGACGGTTGTATCGGACTCGGTTAACTGTATGACGCACCGGCCGAGATCAAGGAATTCCAACGTCGGCATCGATAACTCCGGGAAATGCGATTCGAATTCATCTTCGACGTACCTGAGCTCTTTCCGGGCGCGTCGATAATTCTGCACGAGTTGAGGGGCTGTTTTGTGCGAATCGGCGTCCCGGTACTTTTCGACTTGCTCCTCAAGCCAACGTTCGCCGATGAATGCGGCGGCTTTACCGAAACAGTCGTCTTGGGATAAACGCTCAGGCATCAATTGTCGTGTAGGTGTTCTGATTGGCTGTTCCCTTCATATGTTTTCAGAGTCACCCCACCGGTGTAGTGGTTTCGGAGGTGTGTCCGATGTCTCCTCATTCTCGGACAGAATGGAGCCAAGTCGATGTCTCACGATGCCCGTCACTCCCAGTTTGTCACGATCTCTTGGCCGGGAAGTGAGGTTAACAGAGATACCATGCTACATAGTACATTGGAGCATTTCACCTGCTTTCGAGTATACTATGACAGGGACCCGACGAACGCTGTTAGCTGTTTCATCGGTATGCAGAGAACTTGGTATATACTTAGCAATTCGACGCCGCCCTCTTGACCGATTCGCGCGTTGTATCATGCACGCCAATCTGTACAATACTGAAAGCTGACTCTTCTTCCATCAGATCAAAAAAGACCCTCAAGCGAGCGGGCCGACGGCGCGCAGCGCCGGAGGCAGTACGTGAAAGCCGCGCGCAATGATATCCCAGGCAGCCGACGAGCGACGGAAACAGCACGAAAGCCCGACAGCCTGCGCAGGCTCATGCACAGGGCACGAACGAAGGGAGACACTGATCCAGTCGGCGCACACTCCACTACCGACGACCAACATTCTCCCTTAGATACCTTCCCAAACCCCACACTCACTCCACACCGCTCAATCGCCAGTCAACATCTCCAGCGCGGTGTGGATGTGGTACTCGACGGTTTCGTCTTCGGTCCCGTTGAGTGCGTTCCGAAGGTGATCCTCGACGGTGACGGCCGATTTCTTGCCCGCTGGCGTTATCGACTCTCCACGCTCACTATCCATACGCGTGGGTAGGGGACGAACCCAATATAGCGTTTCCCTCGAAGTGCTTCGCCGTTTATGGAGGGGTGGCTGCATCGTGGGCGACCTCCTCACCACACCACGACCATCGATCCAGGCGTCGTCCTCGTGACATATCCAGCAACATTTTCCGAAATCGATTTCCACCACGAGAGAGACGGGTCGAAACGATGGGAGCTGACGACGATGCCGAGGAGTCGGCGTACACGTTCCAGTGTGCGAAATGCGGATGGGAAACGACTGGCGATCGCCGCCCGGTCGCCTGTGAGGTCTGTGGCGGTCGCATGCTGGCGAACCCCTCCGAACGAACGCGGTAGCGATTCCCAGTCAACGTCCGCCATGGGACGAACGGTGGCCGATTCCTTCGGCCAGCCTATCGAGGCGAACCCGTTCAGCACAACGGCTATTTTGTTCGAGACCGCTCGATGATGTATCACCAATGGGTGTCTTCGACTGGCTCGGGCGGGTAACCGGCGGGATCGTCACGCGGTCCCCACAGCAGCGGATGTCACGGGCACTCGTCAAAACCCTCCTGTATCGGACGCTGATGGTGATGATCACCATTAGCGTTGCATTCCTGTTCACGGGCAATACGAGCGACGCACTCAGTATCGGCCTCGTCGCGAACGTCATCAAGACCGGGACTTACTACGGGTACGAACGGCTCTGGGATCGGGTCACGTGGGGCCTGACCCCGGACGACGCGTCATAGTCGGTTGACACGATTGTGAGTGGTCTTTTTGTTGGGTGCGCCGAAACATCTGGAGGTAATGCAGACGAGACAGGTCGCAACCGTCCTCGTGGTCGGCGGTGCGGGTCTGGTCAGCTTCGCGGTGGTTCACTTTCTCACCCACGAGATCAATACCGTCCCGACGGCCCACATCGTGACCAACCTCGTCGTCGCCGGCGGCGCGGGCGTCGGACTGGTGTACGTCGGGTACTGGCTGTCCGAGCAGTCGTTTTCGCCGTCCCGCAATCGGCGCATCTTCGCCTGGACTGCCCTCGGTGCCGTGAGCTTGCTTTCGGTGTTCGTCGTCGCCCAGCCCCTCGTACAGGAAGCGGTCACTCCCGAAGAGTTCCTCCACATCGTTCAGGTTTCGATCGGCATGGGATCGCTGTTCGGCGCGACGATCGGGGCCTTCGAAGCCCGTGCACTCACCCGTGCCGAGGAGGCGACACGGGCCGAATCGCGACTGGCGTCCATGGAGGACGAACGCGATCGCTGGAACGAACTCACTACCGTCCTGCGGCACTACGTCAACAATTCGGTGACAGTCATCAACTTCGCACTCGACGAGCTACAGCGCAGTGTGAACGAGGGGGCTGTCAGGCGGGACGCCGACGGTGTACGCGATGACATCGACACGATCGAGGACCGCGTCAAGACCATCGAAACCGTTGCCGAACACGTCGATCAACTCGGCCCGGCGAACGGGACTGCAGGGATCTCACCGGTCGCTGACCTGTGTGCCGTGATCGAACGCGCCAGCCAGTCGACGGCGTTAGATGTGGCCGTCTCCGTCGCCACGTTCGAGGAAGGGCCGGACGTGCTGGCAGGCGACTCGATCGAGAAGGATGTTGCCCTGCTTCTGGAAGCCCTCGCCAGCGTCACCGAGGGTGACGGCCGGATCGATTGCGAATGTGAGCGAAAGAACGGCCACCTCGTCGTTCGGTTTACGGCCACGCCGGCTACCCTGCCGCCGGACGTCGAGGCGGCGCTGTTCGAACCAGTCACGCGTCACAGTGGACTGAAACTCTATCTCGCCGAGCGATCCATCGACGCCTACGCCGACCTTCGACTGGTCAGCACCGACGACCGGACCGTCACGTTCGCGGTCGATTTCGAGTCCGTACCGGAGTGACTCTGTCGCGGTGGCTCACCCGCCGAGCGAGTCTGGCTACCGAACCGTCGTGACGGGGACGGGCGACCGGCGGAACACTTTCTGGGCGACATTGCCCACGAACAGTTGCTCGGCCAGCGATCCGCCGTGGCTGCCGATGACAACCGCATCGAAGCTCTCGGCTCGTGAGACGATCACTTTCGCCGGACTCCCCCAGCCGACCTGGGTCTCGATCTCGGCGTCGTATTCGGCGGCGATCTCGCGAGCGCGATCGAGCAGGGCTTCGGCGAGCTCTTCGGCCGTCTTCTGGATGTCGTCTTCCAGTGCGAGCCGGACTGCCTGACCCATCATCGGCGAGGGCTCGCCGACGACGTGTAAGACTGTCACCTCGGCGTCGGGATACGCTTCGAGTGCGTATCTGAGGGCCTTCTCGCTCATCTCGGAATCATCCATCGGAACCAGAACGCGGGAAATCATACGCTCAATACGGTCGACAGCGTCATAAAACTATGACGTCGGTCCACTCGCCAATCTCCGCTCGCCGTTCCAGAACATATACACTGCTTACGCGGGAACAGTCCCATATGGTTTCTCTCCTCTTGTTCGTCGGATTGGCGGCGGCCGGGTTCGTCGGGTTCAACATCGGTGGCTCTTCGACCGGCGTGGCCTGGGGCCCCTCGGTCGGCGCGAACGTCGTCAGCAAGACAGGCGCGGCGGCACTGATGACCGGCTTCGTCTTCCTCGGCGGCTGGACGGTGGGTCGGAAAGTCATCAAGACACTGGGCGGCGATATCGTCCCGAAGGCCGCGTTCTCGATCGAAGCCAGTATCGTTGTCCTCACGTTCATCGGACTCGGGATGCTCGTGGCGAATCTCTACGGCGTGCCCGTTTCGACGTCGATGACGGCGGTCGGCGCGATCGCCGGTCTCGGCCTCGCGACCCAAACGCTCAACTGGGCCGTCCTGGGCGAGATCGCCGTCTGGTGGCTCATCGCCCCCGTCGTCGGCTTCTGGCTCGGCTCGATCGTCGGCCGGTACATCTACCCGTACCTCGACCAGTATTTCGCCCTTGAGCAGTCCGAAGGACCGCTCGTCACCGTCGAGCGATCCGGCCTCGTTCCGATGCCGCGACTCGGCCCGGGAACCACGACACGTGAGTTCGTGAGTACGATCGTCGTCCTTCTCATCGCGTGTTACATGGCCTTCAGCGCGGGCGCGTCGAACGTGGCCAACGCCGTCGCGCCGCTGGTCGGCGGTGGCCTGCTCGGGCCGGATATGGCCGTCATTCTCGGCACGGCCACGATCGGGCTCGGGTCGTTCACCATCGCCCGGCGGACGATGGAGTCCGTCGGCAACGGGATCACCGACCTCCCGCTGCTGGCGGCGATGGTCGTGATGGTCATCGGCGCGACGATCACCACGGTCGCCTCGGCGATGGGGATCCCGATCAGCCTGGCGCTGTCGACGGTCATGACGATCGTCGGCCTGGGGTGGGGACGAGCGACGCGCCCGGCGACGGCGACTGAACTCGCCCGCGGGGATATCGATACGACGCCCTCCGTCGACGCCCTCGCGGCCGAGACCGACGAGGAGGTACCGGCCATCGGTGAGGAATCCGGAGAGAAACTTCAGGAGACCGGCGACTTGTTCGACCCGTCGGTCGTCGTCCGGTTCGTCGCCTTCTGGATCATCGGCCCGACGGTGGCGACGGCCATGTCCTACGCCACGTTCGTCGTGTTGCCGATCGCCGGGACTGTCTGATTCTCCCCCTCCCGTCCGGCACGATGTATCCGCTGTTCGTGCACCTGGCAGCGAGATCGACCGCCGAAACGGAAACCCGACGTGAGCGCGGGTCCTCAGTGCTCGTAGAAGCGGTCCAGTCCCAGGACGAGGCCGGCCCCGAGGACGACGAACGCGCCGATCGCCACGGCCATCCAGAGCCAGTGGGTCGCCGTCATCGCCGTCACGCCGAACAGCGAGTTGACGGGCGTATACAGGACCGCCAGGTGGAGGACGATCGAACTCGCAAGCGCTCCCACGAGCCATTTGTTCGAGAACAGCGACAGGCCGTAGGGCCACCGCAGGATCTGGGCCTGGATGATCTCGCCGATGACGATGAAGGTGAACAGCAGCGTCTGGGCCACGACGATGTCCTGGCTCACGGAGAGTCCGTGGAAGAAAAGCGGCAGGCCGATCGCCGCGTAGATGAGGCCGAAGGCCAGGATGATGATCAAACTGCGGCGATTGATCACCGGCTCGTCAGCACCCCGCGGCGGTCGATCCATGATCCCGTCCGTCTTGGGATCGACGCCCAGCGCCAGTGCCGGGAGACCGTCCGTCACGAGGTTGATCCACAGCAACATCACTGGCGTCAGGATCAATGCCTCGGACCCGCTGGAGAACTGATCGGGGAACAGTGCGCTCCCGAGCAACACGCCGAAGAACACCGCCAGGACTTCGCCGGCGTTGGCCGACAGCAGGAAGTTGACGAACTTCCGGATGTTGTCGAAGACGCCACGCCCCTCGGCGACGGCGTCCCTGATCGAGGCGAAGTTGTCGTCGAGCAGGACCATGTCGCTGGACTGCTGAGCGACGTCCGTCCCGCGTTCGCCCATCGAGACGCCGACGTCGGCCCGCTTCAGGGCGGGCGCGTCGTTGACGCCGTCGCCGGTCATCGCGACGTTGTGACCGTGGGAAAGCACTGCTTCGAGCACACGGACCTTCTGGTCGGGGGCCATCCGCGCGAAGATCTCGACGTCCTCGACGGCCTCGGCGAGTTCATCGTCAGTGAGCGCCGCGACCTCCGCGCCGGTCATCGCACCCTCGGGGTCGAACCCGACTTCCTTCCCGATCGCGATCGCCGTCTCGCGGTTGTCGCCGGTGACCATGACCACGTCGATCCCGGCGCTACGACAGTCCGCGACCGCGTCGGGGACCTCCTCGCGGGCAGGGTCGATCATCCCCTGGAGGCCCAGAAACACCATGCCGGACTCGAGTTCGTCCTCCTCGCCCTCGGGATCGACGCCCGACCGCTCGGCGAACCCAAGCACGCGCAGGGCATCACTCGCGAAGGACTGGTTGCGATCGAGAATCGCCTGGCGGCGCTCGTCGGTCAGTTCGACGATTTCGCCGCCCTCACGGATCCGGTCGCACCGTTCGAGCACGACTGCCGGCGCGCCTTTCATGTAGGCAGTCCCGTCGCCGGTGACAACGGTCATCCGTTTGCGCGCCGAGGAGAACGGCACCTCCCGGACGTGCTCGATGTCGGGGTCGATGCCGGCCTTCTCCGCCGAGACTTTGAGTGCGACCTCGGTCGGATCGCCGAAGAAGGCGTCGTCCTCGTCCGGTGGCGCGCGTTCGGCGTTGTTACAGATGGTCCCACATCGCAGGATCGGTTCGAGCGGGTCGGGTTCGACTTCCTCGTCGTCGTGCTCGAACTCGCCGGTCGGGGTCGTCCCCGTTCCGGTGACGTCGTACTCCCGGCCGTTCGTGAAGATCCGTCGGACGGTCATCTCGTCCTCTGTCAGCGTGCCGGTCTTGTCCGTCAGGATGACGTCGACCGACCCGAGGCTCTCGACGACCGGCAGTCGACGCACGAGGGCGTTTTTCGTGAGCAACCGCCGGGACCCGAGCGCGAGCGTCAGCGTCACGACCGCCGGCAACCCTTCCGGCACGGCGGCGACGGCGAGCGTGATCGCGACAAGCAACGTCGAGATCGGGCCGGCGCTGGTGAACAGCAACTGGATAATTCCGACGAAGACGATGATCGCCATGATCCCGGCCCCGATGGTGCGGCCGAGCTGGTCGACCTCCTCCTGGAACGGCGTCTGGGTGTCTTCGGTTTCGCTGAGTTGCTCGGCGATGGCACCCACCTCGGTGTCCATCCCCGTCTCGGTTACGACCGCCTGCCCCCGGCCACGGACGGCCGAGGTGTTCATGTACACCATGTCGGTGCGCTCGGCGATCGGGGCGTCCTCGGCGACGGGCTCGGTGTCTTTCGTGACCTGTGCGCTCTCGCCGGTCAGTGCGGACTCGTCGGTTTCCAGACTGGAAGACTCGATGAGTCGCGCGTCGGCGGGGATCGCGTCCCCACCTTCGAGGACGATCACGTCACCCGGCACGACTTCCGCGGAGTCGACGACGTGGCGCTCGCCCTCCCTGATGACGGTCGCGTCAGGTGTCGAGAGGTCCTTCAGCGCCTCGATGGACTTCTCGGCCTGGTAGTCCTGGACGAACCCGAAGATCCCGTTGGCCAGCAGGATGAGCGCGATCAGCGCCGCGTCGACGTACTCTGGCGAGTGATCGGGCAGCAAGCCAACGCCCAGCGAGATCAGCATCGCAAAGATCAGCAGGTAAATCAGGACGTCACGGAACTGATCGATAAAGATGGCGAGCGGCGAGATCTCGTCGTCGTCGCGGATCTCGTTGGGGCCGTACTTCTCACGCCGGCGACTGGCTTCGTCCTCGCTGAGTCCCTCCGTTCCCGAGTCAAGGGCATCGAGGACTGACTCGACGGAGCGACTGTGCCAGCCTGTCTCGGGTTCCTCCTCGCTCATCGTCCCTCCCAAGACCGGGCCGCCGGGCGGTTCGTGACGGCGGCCGGTCTGCGTTTGCCTGCCGACGTATCGAGCGTCGACTGCACAATGGCACGTCTCGATTCACGGTTCGTCGGTGGACCCGTCTCGTACATGCGACAATCGTCCACATCAATGACGCTCGGGGTAATAAAACACACAATTCACCCGAGACTGCCCGATTCGACGGTTAGGACCCCGCTCTTCCGAGATGACCGTCGCAGGCGCGATATCGGCGATTCCTGTGCGAGCGCACCCCAACGCCGAGAATTCGCCGGATATAGCGACATCTTGCCGGCAGTTCCTCGGGGGCCCAGACCGAGGCGGGTCACTCCCCGGCGGTGTCGACGACGGCCGCGTCTTCAGCCACCCGTTTGACACTCTCGATCCCGCGTTTAGCACCCTGTTTGGCGGCGTATCCTTCGGCACTGTCCGCGATGATTTCGCCGTTCGATGCGACGAGTCGCCACCGCCACTCGTCGGCGCGATCGAGGAACAACTCGAAGCGTGCTTGGGCTGGCATAATCGTCTCCGTCTACACAGGCAATTGCCAAGAGAGTAGGGGCTCCGGGAGTCGTGTACCGACGAGCGCTGAGGAGCCCCACTCCTCGAATCCCCAATCGATGATCATCGCAGTTTTCAGCGGCCTACAACAGGGCGCACCCTCAAGTAGCCTGATACCTTGTCTTTTCGTATGGGATCCGGCTATACCGGCGCAGTCGCCCAACGAGCCAGTGAAGGGCGAACGCCGGGCGGCTGGATTGACCGGTTCCGACGGAACCATGCCGAAAGCGCGAACACAACGGAAACAGGTGATAACATATGTGTCTAGGTATCCCGGGAGAGATAATCGAAATAGATGGCAACGAAGCGCGCGCCGAGTTCTGGGACGTCGAGAAGACCGTCCGGATCGACGTCGTCGACGAGGCGGTCGAGGTGGGTGATCACATCCTCAATCATGCCGGCTTCGCTATCCGGAAGATCCCGGATGATGAAGTCGAAGAGACCATGGAGATCTACGAGTCGTTCCTCGAGGGTGACGAGGACGAGGCCTTAGAGGAGATCGGGGCCGGCGAGGGCGAACAACTTGGGATCGAGGGCCGATAGATGGCGACGAACGCCGAAAGCGGGGACGACGAACTCCAGTTTCGCGACCCCGAAAAGGCCGAACAGCTGACCGACGAACTCGAGGCGCTGATGGCCGAGATCGGCGAGCCGGTCAACGTGATGCACGTCTGTGGCTCCCACGAGCAGGCCATCGCGAAGTTCGGCCTGCGCTCGATCCTGCCCGATGATCTGACGGTCCGGATGGGGCCGGGGTGTCCGGTCTGCGTGACCAACATGCCCGAGGTCGACGAGGCCGTCGCGCTGGCCGAAGAGGGAAAGATCGTCACCACCTACGGTGACATGTTCCGCGTGCCTGGGACCGAGAAGAGCCTCGCCGACGCCAGAGACGAGGGTGCGGACGTTCGTGTGGTTTACAGTGCCAGCGAGGCAGCCGAGATCGCCGAGGAGGAACCCGATCGGGAGGTCATCTTCTTCGCGACGGGCTTCGAGACAACCGCCGCACCCACGGCGGCCGTGCTCACCTCGGACCCGCCAGAGAACTTCTCGGTCCTCTCGGCCCACAAGTACGTCCCGCCGGCGATGGAGGTCGTCGCCGAGATGCCTGACACCGACGTCGACGGCTTCCTCGCGGCGGGCCACGCCGCGACGATCACGGGCTACGGCCTGTTCGAGGACTTCGTCGAGGAGTACGACACCCCGGCCGTGGTCGGCGGCTTTGAGCCGATCGACGTGCTGTACGCCCTCGCGCGCCTGCTGGAGTTCATCCGCGACGACGAGGCCGGCCTGGAGAACGCCTATCCCCGGTGTGTCTCACGGGAGGGCAACGTTCCGGCCAAGGAGACGATGTGGGAGGTCTTCGACACCACGAGCGGCGAGTGGCGCGGGATCGCCGAAATCCCCGACGCGAACCTGGTCCTCTCCGAGGACTACGCCCACTTCGACGCCCGCGAGCGCTTCGACATCGACGTCGACCCGGGCGCGGCCGACCCACTCACCGAGGACTGCATCTGCGGTGATATCATGGCCGGCCAGGCCGACCCCGACGAGTGTGAACTCTTCGGCGAGGAGTGTACACCCCAGGACCCCGTCGGGGCCTGCATGGTCTCCAGTGAGGGGACCTGCAAGATCTGGCTCGAATACGGCGGCCAGCCGGATCTCTGAGGTGATCGAATGACGAATACAGACAACGTCGGCGAGGACGACGCAGTCGAGACCGACGGCGACGCCAACAGTGATGGCTACACTGACGACGACGAGGTCATCACCCACGCCCACGGTGCGGGCGGCGGACAGATGACCGAGCTAGTCGATGCAGTGGCCGTGTCCCAGTTTGCCGATGCGGCGGCGGACGTCGGGCTTGCTGCCCTGGACGACGGCAGCGTCCAGCCGATCAGCGACGAGCACTCGGTGGTCGTCACGACGGACAGTCACGTCGTTACCCCCCTGTTCTTCCGCGGCGGCGACATCGGCCGGCTGGCGGTCTCGGGGACGGTCAACGACCTGGCGATGATGGGCGCGACCGAGCCCCTGGCGCTGACGAGTTCCCTCATCATCGAGGCCGGCACGCCACAGTCGACCGTCGAGCGGGTCACCGAATCGATGCGCGAGGCCTGCGAGGAAGCCGGCGCGACGGTCACCACCGGCGATACGAAGGTCATGGGTAGCGGCGAGATGGACACGCTCGCGATCAACACAACTGGCGTCGCCGTCGTCCCGAAGGGCGGCCACGTCCCGGACGCCGGACTCTCCGTCGGCGACAAGCTCATCGTCTCGGGGACGGTCGGCGACCACGGTATCTCGCTGCTTTCGGAACGCGAGGGCTTCGACTTCGGCGGCGACCTTGAGAGCGACGTCCAGCCGGTCAACGACCTCGTCCGCGCGGCGATGGATGCCGGCGAGGTGACGGCGATGAAAGATCCGACCCGCGGTGGGCTCGCGACGGTCCTCAACGAGATGGCGAGCAAGGCCGACGTGGGTATCGACGTCGAGGAGCGATCCGTCCCCGTCTCGGGGCCGGTTTCCTCGGCCGGCGAAGTACTGGGCATCGAGCCGTTCGACGTGGCCTGTGAGGGCGTCGTCGTGATGGGCGTCGCCAGCGAAGACGCCGCGGACGTACTGGACGCGCTCAGAGACAACCCCAAAGGCGAGGACGCAGCCATCGTCGGCGAGGTGGTCGACGATCACACCGGCCAGGTCGTCCTCGATACCGGCTTCGGCCGCCGGTACCTCTCCCCGCCCGAAGGCGAACAGCTCCCCAGAATCTGTTGACATGCACGAGTTCTCCATCGCGACGCAGGTGCTCGACGCCGCCCGGGAAGCCGCGGCCGACCACGGAGCCGATACCTTCGAGGGTATCACTGTTTCGGTCGGCGACGCCAGCCACGTCAACCCCGATCAGCTCGAAACGTGCCTCGATGCGGCCGCGGACTCGACGATCACCGACGGCGACCTGACAATCGATATCGAGACCGAGCCCGCCTACGCCGAGTGTGCCTGTGGCTGGAGCGGCGAGCCGGGGGAGATCGATCGCGCGCTGGCGTACGCGCCGAACCTGACCTGTCCTGAATGTGACGCCCGCCTCGAACTCCAGGCCGGCAACGAGTGCCGGCTGATGAGCGTCACGCTGCCAGAGACGGACGACGGGAGCGACCCTGACGCCGCCGGCTCGCCGGACGCGAACACGACCGATTGACTGCGTATACAAGACAATACAATGTATCACACGTCACGACACCCACTCACGGACGCGACGCCGATCGACCGCCTGCTCGACCGTTTGCTGTCGGATTCCGGCCAGTCCGGCCTGCTTGGGCCGCTGGGAGCCCATCGGATGGGGCATGGCGAGGACGACCACGAGCATGGCGGGGACGCCGAGGCGGACATCCTCGCGCAGTTCGCCGAGCAGGCCGACGACCTCCACGAGCGGGTCGTCCACGACCACGGAATCTTCGTCGCGGAGTTCCTCGGGGCGACCGGCAGTGGGAAGACCCGACTCATCGAGCGGCTCATCGAACGCGCACCGGACGATGAGGAGATCGGTGTGATCGTCGGCGACGTGGCCGGCGAGGACGACGCCACTCGATTCCGGGAGCTGGGCGTCTCGGTCGCCAACGTCAACACGGGCAAGGAGTGTCACCTCGATCCCTCGCTGGTCGAGGGCGCGCTGGAAGATCTCGACCTCGATGCGCTGGACACGTTGTATATCGAGAACGTCGGGAACATGGTCTGTCCGGCGGATTTCCCGCTCGGCGCGCAAGCCCGGGTGCTGGTCGTCTCTGCCACGGAGGGCGACGACGTGGTTCGAAAGCATCCCCTCCTCTTTCAGGCCTGTGACGGCGCGGTGATCAACAAGGTCGACATCGCCGAAGCGGTGAATGCTGATCTTGACCTGATGGAATCCGACGTGAGCGAGATTGCCCCCGAGATGCCGACGTTCCGGACCAGCGCTGAACACGGCGACGGTCTGGACGAACTCGCTACGTTTCTCGATGAGCGGGGCCACGTCCACGCGAGCGATCACGAGCATACCCACGCTGACGGCCAGACGCACGAGCACGACCATTCACACGAAGACGGGCACGACCACGCTCACAAGCACGACTGACGGCCGCACGGAAGTCCCGCCGTCACCACTCCAGTGAGCCGCCGCTCTGGTACTCCGTGACCTGGGTTTCGAAGAAGTTCTTCTCCTTGTTGAGGTCGACCTGCTCGGACATCCACGGGAAGGGGTTCTCAGTGCCGTATTGCTCGGGCAGGTCGAGTTGATCCAGCCGGCGGTCGGCGATGTACTCGACGTACTCCGCGAACTGCGAGCCACTCATGCCGAGGATCTCCTCGGGGCAAGCCTCGCGGGCGTAGATCTGCTCCAACTCGACGGCCTCCTCGATCAGGTCGATCACCTCGCTATCGAACTCGTCGGTCCAGACGCCCGGGTTCTCGGTTCGGATCTGGTCGATCAGATCGACGCCAAAGCCCACATGCAGGGACTCGTCGCGCATGATGTACTCGAACTGCTGGCCGATCCCCACCATTTTGTTCTGCCGCTTGAGCCCGAGCATCATGGCGAAGCCCGCGTAGAAGAAGATGCCCTCCATGACGACGTAGAAGCCCACGAGGTCACGCAGGAGGTCGCGCACGTCGTCGTCGCCGTCGATCGTGAACTCGGGGTCGTCGATCGAGCGCGTCAGGTCGACGACGAACTGGTCTTTCTCCTCGATGGAGGGCACCCGGTCGTACATCCCGTAGAGATACTCGGGATCGAACCCGAGCGAGTCACAGCAGTAGATGAACGTGTCCGTGTGGATGGCCTCCTCGTAGGCCTGCCGGAGGAGGTACTGGCGACACTCCGGGGCGGTGACGTACTCATAGAGGGCCAACACGAGGTTGTTCGCGGTGAGGGATTCGGCCGTCGAGAAGAAGCCCAGATTCCACTCGACGAGCTGGCGTTCGGCGTCGGTCAGTTCGTCGCCGTTCCACTGGGCGACGTCGTCCTGCATGGGGATCTCTTCGGGAACCCAGTTGTTGTTGACGCCCGCCTCGTAGTACTCGCGGGCCCAGTCGTAGTCGATCGGCAGGATCTTGTTCGGATCGTGCTCGGCGGTAGTGTCGATGAGAGGCATGGATGGATTTGGTCCTGAGGATTGCAGTTTGCTGGCGATTCACTGACAGGCGTCACAGGTGGGGTCCTCGACGCTGGCGAGGTCGCCCGTGCCGTTGCTGTCGGTTGCGGCGTCCCGGTCGCTCTCTCGACGCTCATCGGCGGGGTCGCCGTCCCCGTCGCGGTGCTGGGTCTTGCCGTACTCCGAGAGATCGAGCGTGGACTTCTCGACCTGGGAGGCCCCCAGCGTCCGGAGGTAGTAGGTCGTCTTCAGCCCGAGTTCCCAGGCGGTCGTGTAGATGTCGTCCAGCAGGGTGCCGTCCGTCGACGGGAAAAAGACGTTGTGCGAAACCGACTGGTCGATCCACGTCTGGCGGTGGGCCGTCAGCCGCAACTGGTGGCGGGGGTCGATCTCGAAGGCCCCGCGATACAACTCCCGGAGGTCCTCGGGGATCGCCTCGATCTCCTGGATCGAGCCGTCGTGGTACTTGATCCGGTCGCGCATCTCGTCGTCCCAGAGATCCCGTTCCCGGAGGTCGGCGACGAGGTGGTCGTTGACGATCGTGAAGTCCCCGGACATGTTGGATTTGACGTACAGATTCGAGTACTGGGGCTCGATCGAGGCCGTCGTGCCGTTGATCGTCGAGACGGTCGCCGTCGGCGCGATCGCCATCGTGTTGGAGTTGCGCATGCCGTGCTCGGCGATCGACTTCCGGACGGCGTCCCACTCGAGGGTCTCGGTCCGCTCGGTCGGGATCTCGCGGCCGCGTTCGTCCTCCAGCAGGTCGACGGTGTCCTGCGGGAGGATGCTGCGATCCCACTTTGAGCCCTCGAAGGAGGGGTAGGCACCGCGCTCGCCAGCCAGCTCAGAGGAGGTGCGGATCGCGTGGTAGGCGACGAACTCCTGCCAGCGGTTGGCCTTCTCGACGGCCTCGTTACTATTCATGGGGACACCGATCTCCATCAGCGCCTCGTGGAACCCCATCGTGCCAAGACCGACGGGCCGGTGGCGCATGTTGGAGTCTTCGGCCTCCTCGGTCGGGTAGAAACACAGGTCGACGACGTTGTCGAGCATCCGCATCGCGGTCTCGACGGTGTCTTCGAGGTAGTCGCGATCGAGTTCACCGTCTCGCACGTGCGTCGCGAAGTTGACACTCCCGAGGTTGCAGACCGCATGCTCGTCGGTGCTCGTGTTGAGCGTGATCTCCGTACAGAGATTCGACGAGCGGATGGTCCCCTCGTGGTCCTGCGGCGAGCCGATGTTGCAGGGGTCCTTGAACGTCACCCACGGGTGGCCGGTCTCGAACAGCCGCGTCAGAAGGGTGCGCCACAACTCGGCGGCCTCGACAGTCTCGAAGTTCTCGATGTCGCCGTTCTCGGCCGCCTGCTCGTACTCCCGATATTTCTCGGCAAACGCCTCACCAGTGGCCTCGTGGAGGTCTCCCACCTCGTCGGGGCTGAACAGCGTCCAGGACTCGCCGGCCTGGACACGCTCCATGAAGAGGTCCGGGATCCAGGCGGCGGTGTTCATGTCCGGCGTCCGGCGGCGTTCGTCGCCGGTGTTGCGTTTCAGATCCACAAAGGCGGGGAAGTCCAGGTGCCAGATGGCCAGATACGCACAGGCCGCCCCGCGACGCTTCCCCGAGCGGTTGATCGCCGCCGTCACGTCGTTGGAGATCCGGAGGAACGGGACGACGCCGGTCGATTCGACGCCCGTAGACTCGATCAGCGCGCCCTCGGCTCGCAGGGGCGTCCAGTCGTTGCCGAGGCCGCCGGACCACTTCGAGAGTTGCGCGTGGTGCTTGTAGGCGTCGAAGATCCCCTCCAGGTCGTCCGGAACGGTCGTCAGATAGCAGGAGGACAGCTGTGGGTGGGTCGTCCCAGCGTGAAAGAGCGTCGGCGTCGAGGGGGTAAATTCGAGCTTCGAGAGGACGTCGTAGAACTCTTTGGCGCGGGCATTCGGGTCGTCCTCCTCGACGGCCAGTCCCATCGCGACGCGCATCCAGAACGCCTGGGGGAGTTCCAGATGCTCGCCGTCGTTCGTTCGAAGGAAATACCGCTGATACAGCGTCTCCATCGCCAGGTACTCGAAGTGTTCGTCCCGTTCGGGCGCGAGATACTCGGCGAGCGCGTCGAGGTCGAAACGGTCGACCAGTCGGGTGTCGAGAAGATCGGTCGCGACCCCGCGTTCGATGTTCTCCCGGAAGATAGTCCGATAGGCGCGATCCAGCTCGGTGCCGGTCAGGTCCTCGCCGATCACCTCGTGGTAATAGCGCTGTCGGAAGACGCGCGCAGCGACGCGCTTGTAGGCCGGTTTCGCTTCGATGCGGGCCGAGAGCGTCCCGAGGATGGCTTCGTACACCTCGGCGCGGTCGGCACCGGCATAGCAGTTCTCGTCGATCGCTCGCCGGAGGGCGGTCCGATCCGACTCGGTGACAGTCGGCTCGCCGTCGATGGCGCGATCGAGTATCGATGCGATTCGGTCCGTTTGCGTTGGTGTCTGGTGGCTCATGTGTCTGAATCGTCGGGCGGGTCAGTTTCCGCGTCGAGGACGGCGTCGAGTTCCCGTCGGAACTCTTCCGGGTCGGCGAACGCCTCGTACACCGAGACAAAGCGGAGGTACGCGACCTGGTCGCGCTCGCGCAGGTGCTCGGAGACCAGGTCGCCGATCTGGGTCGTGGTGACGATCCGTCCCTCGCGTTCGGTGAGTGCGTCGTGGATGGCATCCACGATCGCTGTCACGGCCTGCTCGTCGACTGGTCGCTTTTCGACGGCCCGTTCGATGCCCGCCCTGAGCTTCTCGCGGTCGAACGGTTCGATGGCTCCGTCGCGTTTTTTCACCTGCAGGGACTCCCACTCGAGTCGTTCGTAGGTGGTAAACCGGAAGCCACAGTCCTGGCACTCCCGCCGTCGCCGGATCGAGGTTCCGTCGGCACTCGGTTCCGTGTCGAGGACGTGCGTGCGATCGTTCCCGCAGTCGGGGCAGTCCATGGTTGTCACTATTGAACCCCCGTTGAGGCCCTATATCTTGGGGTCAACGCGAAGCAGCCGCAATATGTGGTGTGTGGGTCACCCCGATAAATCTTTGCCAACCGGCTTGTTCTAGTCCAAGTTCAGTTGTACTATCCGGAGACGCTCGACAGTATCGGGGGATTGTGTCGGTTTGCGATCGTCGGAGGTGTTTCCGCCGACGACAGATCGATCTCAGCCCCGATCAGGTACTGATTGGCCGGCGAGTGGGCCGAGTTTGAGACCGATGACGATCACGACCAGGGCGATCGCCAGCCCGATCTGGAGCAACATTGCGGTCCCGATCGTCGTCGCTTCGGCGATCACCCCGACGGTCGCGGGGGCGATGAAGAAGCCGGTCTGGGCCGAGACGTTGGCGACGACGTTCACCGGGCCGGTAAAGGAGGGTTTGGACTCGATGCCCATCGAGATGAGTGTCGGGAACAACCCAGAGATGAAAAAGCCGATCACGAAGATGAGCGCAAGCAGTCCGGGCCCGGAAGCGAGGACAAGTGCCGCGTACATCGTGATGACGAGGACCACCCCGACACCGACGAGTACGTCCGTGAACCGATAGCGCTCGGCCAGATAGCTGAAGGTGAGTCGGCCGGGGACGTACGCCGCCAGATAGATCGACAGTGTAAGATTGGCGATGTTTTCGCTGAACAGTCCCTCCGCGTAATAGGGCAGCCAGTTGAAGAAGACGCTCTCCATGCTGCCGACGAAGACCAGCGCGATCGCCATCCCGTAGATCGGTGGCTCTCGGAGGAGGACTTTCACGTCGTCGAGTTCGAGCGACCGTTCCTCCTCGAGTGATTCGGGGCGGTCGAGCCGCCAGAGGGCCACCAGGATCGGAACCAAGGCGATCGCAAGCACGAGGTACGTCACTCGCCAGGAGAACTCCCACATCACGACCGTCACTACCAGCGGCCCGATCGTCGCGCCGATAGCCCAGACCATCGTATGGAGACTCATGACCCGTGCCCGCGAGTTCGGATAGAGGTGGCTCAGTACCGACCGATCGAGCGACCGGAAGATGCCCGTCGAGAAACTTCGGATCCCGAAGAACACGAGCAAGAGGAGATAGGTCGGCGAGAGCCCCAAAAGGAGGACACTGCCGATCGTCGCGGCCACGCTGATAACGAGAAAGCGCTTGATGTCGATCCGGCCGCTCGCCGTCCCGAAGATGAGCATCGCGAGCACGAACCCGACAGTGCCGACCGGCGTGACCAGCCCCAATTGGCTCTCGGTGACCGGGAAGACGTCCTTGAAAACCGGGACCAGCGCACCCCGGGCCTGGATGATCGCCCCGTCGATCGCGACGAAGGCGAACAGCACCACGGTCCAGGCCCGCCGAGACGCTCGCTGGCTCACTGTCGAATCCTCCCGAGTGCGCACGGGTAAGCCCATTGAAATCCGCTGCTTTCCTGTGGTCTCAGAATTCTGCATCCGGCAGCACTCTCCGTTTGCATCGTGTGCATGTCGATCACGTCGTGGCCGAGGCTCTCCCGGTGGCCCCGAGTTCCAGCACGATCATGACGAGCGCGAGCAGACCAGCCAGGCCGATCTGGACCAGCATGGCAGTCTCGATCGACGTTGCGTCGGCCAGGACTCCAACAATTACTGGCGCGGTAGAGAACCCGACTTGGGCGGCAACATTGGCGATAACGTTCACCGGACCCGAAAACGACGGCATTGATTCGATGCCCATCGAGATCAACGTCGGGAACAGTCCCGAAACCAGGAATCCGACGCCGAATATCGATCCCAGCAATAGGTAGCCGTTCGCCCCCGAGAAAGCAGTGTAAGTCAGCACAGTCAGGAAGGCACTCGTCACGACGAGCACTCGCGTGAAGCTATATTGATCGCTGAGATAACTGAATACGAGCCGCCCGGGGACGTACGCTGCCAGGTAGATCGACAGGACGAGCCCGGTGATCCATCCCGAAAAGGTCTCTTCGGCGAAACTCGGCAGAAACATGAAGTAGATGCTCTCGATGCCGCCAACGAAGATCAGTGCGGTCACCATCCCGTAAACGCTTGGCTGGGACAACAGCGGACGGAGGTCGCTGCGTTCGAACGTCTGCTCGTTTGCGGTCCCCGTCGGCGCGTCCAACCCCCAGATTAAGAGGAACACGGGCACGGTGAGTGCCGCGAGAACCATGTAGGTCGCCCGCCAGGAGTACTGACTCAAAATCGCTGTCACCAGGATCGGCCCTGACATCGCACCGATCGCCCACGTCATCTCCTGGAGGGTAAAGATCCGGGACCGCGACTCCGGATAGAGATGACTCAGCGTGGGACGATCCAGCGCCCGAACGATTCCCGTCGAGAGACTCCGCATCCCGACCAGGACCAGGAGCACGATGAAACTCGGCGCGGCACCGATCAACAGCAGCGATACTCCGGTCAGCGCGACGCCGGCGAGCAGAAACCGCCGGATATCGACCCGCCCGCTCGCCGAGCCGAGCGTCAGCATGGCCACCAGATACCCGACGGTCCCGAACGGCGCCATCAGTCCCACTTGCCCTTTGCTCACCCCGAAGAACGTCTCGAAGGTCTGGACCAGCACACCCCGGGCCTGAATCGTCGCACCACTGACCCCCACAAAAAGGAAGATCGCGATCAGCCAGTACGTACGATTATCTATCTCTTCCACGTTTCATATTCTGTCCTCGTCGAGTTAAGCGCGTTGAACTCCGGTCGGCAGATTCAACACTGCGGACTGCTGCCTACGACGTAATGAGCGACCGGACGCGTGTGACGGTCTCGGTGACGGGCGTCGTCCAGGGTGTGGGATTTCGCCCGTTCGTTTACCGGACGGCGACCGGAAATGACCTCGCCGGTCGGGTGAAAAACACCGGCGACGGTCGGGTCGAGATCGTTCTGGAGGGCGAGGCCAGGGGGATCGAGTCGTTCCTCGGGACGCTACGATCCGATCCGCCGCCGCTCGCCCGGATCGAGGACGTGACTGTCGAAGACGGCGAACCCACGGCTCTCGATACCTTCGAGATCGTCGCTTCGACCGACTCCAGCGGTGGCTCGGGCACGATCCCGCCCGACACCGCGATGTGCGACGACTGTCTCGAGGACCTGCAGGATGACGATTCGCGGTTTCACGGCTACTGGGCGACCGCCTGCGTGGACTGTGGCCCGCGATACACCGTCATTCGGGAGTTGCCCTACGACCGCCCCACCACGTCGATGGCTGCATTTCCGATGTGCGACGGTTGCCGGGCCGACTACGGGGAGCCGAGCGACCGCCGATACCATGCACAGACGATCGCCTGTCCGGAGTGTGGCCCGACGCTCTCGCTGCTCGACGGCGACGGGAACGCCCGCGCCGGCGGTGACGATGCCATCGCGCAAGCCGGCGATCGACTCGCCGACGGCGAGCTGGTCGCGATCAAGGGCATCGGCGGGACCCACCTCGCCTGTGACGCGACCGATCCGGCCGTCGTCGAGACGCTCCGCGAACGAACGGGTCGCCCCGAGAAGCCGTTCGCGCTGATGGCCCCCGATCTGGAGGCGGTGGAGTCCGTCGCCCAGGTCTCGGACACCGAACGCGACGCGCTCGAAGACACCCGTCGACCGATCCTGTTACTCGACGGACGGCGAGAAAATCGACCGGACTGGTTCGACACCGTCTCGCCCGGACTGGAAACCGTCGGCGTCATGCTGCCGTACTCCGGGCTCCATCACCGCATCTTCGAGCACATCGAGGGACCACTGGTGATGACCAGCGCCAACATGCCCGGCGTGCCGATGGCGACCGACCGCGCGTCGATCCTCGCGGATCTCGATGGGGTGATCGACGCGGCCCTCGTCCACGATCGGGAGATCGTGATGCGGTGTGACGACAGCGTCGCCCGATTCTTGGGTGGGCAGCGCCGCTTTGTCCGTCGGTCGCGCGGATGGGTGCCCGAGTCGTTGCCGCTGCCGTCGCCCGCTGAGACGGCTGAGGACGTACTTGCCCTCGGCGCGGAGTTCGACGCGACCGTGGCGCTCACCCAGGACGGGACAGTCGTCCCCTCCCAGTACGTCGGCGACGTCGACAACCCCGAGACGGTCGAATACCTCCGGGAGACCGTTTCCCATCTCCGCGACCTGCTCGGCACCGATACGGACGTGGTGGCCTGTGACGCCCATCCCGATTTCCTGACAACCCGGGAGGCCCGGGAGTACGCCGAGAGGGAGGGCATGGCGGGGCCGGTCCAGGTCCAGCACCACCACGCCCACGCCGCCAGCCTGTTGGCCGAACGTGAGCGCGACCGAGCGGTCGTCATCGCCGCCGACGGGACGGGCTATGGACCCGATGGGTCGATCTGGGGCGGGGAAGTACTCGACGCGACACTCGCCGACTTCGAGCGCGTCGGCGGGCTTTCGACGTTTTCCCTCCCCGGCGGAACGGCCGCGATCGAACAGCCGGCCCGTATCCTGGCGAGCCTCCTCGATGGCGGCGACCGGATCGACGAGTTGCTCCTCGAGCGCGGTGCGGTCGACAGTCAGCGTGCAGCGGCGACGGTCCGGCAACAGGTTTCCCAGGGCATCAACACGCCCGAGACGACCAGCGCCGGGCGGTTGCTCGACGCGGTGAGTGCGCTGCTCGGCGTCTGCCCTGAACGCTCCTACGAGGGCGAACCGGCGATGAAACTCGAAGCGGCGGCGGTCGACGGTGCCGTTCTTGACTACGACATCCCGTTCGGGACGCGGGACGGCGCTCGGGTAGTGGACGCTCGTCAACTTGTCCGTGATCTCGACGCGCTCGCCGACGACCACGCGATCAGCGACGTGGCCGCCACGGCACAGTGGGCGCTGGCGGGCGGACTGGCCGACGTGGCCGTCGCGGTCGCCGAGGATCGTGGGGTCGACGCCGTGGGCTTCACCGGCGGCGTCGCGTACAACGACGCGATCACCCGGACGATCCGTGAGCGCGTTGGGGCCACTGGGCTTGATTTCGTCGGCCACGACAGGGTTCCGCCCGGTGACGGCGGGATCGCTTACGGGCAGGTCGCTGTCGCCGCGACCCGGGTTGGTGAGTGAAGCCACGACTCACCGATCGACGTTCTCACCCCGAACTATCGGCTGCGCTAGATCGAATCGTGTCAGCGAGGAATAACCCAAGAGTATTTAATATATGCGGGCGGAGAATCACTATCCCATGCTTGATGCCTCCCGGGAGGACATCGTCAGCGGATCACTCACGCGCGTTCTGGTCGTGCTCGCTGCCCCGCTGGTCGTCCAGAACTTCGCCTTAGTCGCCCAGGAGGTCGTCGACCTGTTCTGGGTGGGGCGACTGGGTGGGACGGCCGTCGCCGGGGTCGGTCTCGCCGCCGTCCTCGTCGGTCTCCTGTTGGTCCCGTTCATGATGCTCTTTACCGGCACACAGGTCGTCACCTCCCAGCGGGTCGGTGCCGGCGACGAGGCCGCGGCCCGGCGAGTCCCCTTTACCAGTGCCACTCTCGCCATCCCACTTGCCGCCGTCGTCGGTGTCGCCGTTCTGCTCGGGGCTGAGCCGGTCGTCGATCGCTTCACCGACGAGGCCCAGGTCGCGACGTACGCGGTCGCGTACCTGACAGCCTACATCCCCGCCCTCTTCACCACGTCGCTGTCGGACACCCTCGAGGCCGGCTTCACCGGTTGGGGCCAGACGCGGATCGCGCTGTACGTCAACGCCGTCGCGATCCTCGTCAACGTCGTGGTGGATCCGCTGCTCATCCTCGGCTACGGGCCGTTCCCGCGGCTGGAGGTCTTCGGCGCGGCGCTCGCCACAGGCATCGGCTACGGCGTCGGGGCGCTGGTCGCCCTCGCGGTCGTCCTCCGCGGCCGGGAGGGGTTCAGGCTCACGCGAGACGCCGTCAGGCCACATCTCGCAACCGCCCGCGAGGTCGTCACCGTCGGGGCACCGATCGCCGGCCAGAACCTCGGCCGGCAACTCGCCCGCCTTGTCGTGATCGCGGTGGTCTCATTTGCCGGGGGCGCGGCGGGGTTGGCGGCCTACCACGTCGGCTCCCGCGTCGCGACTGTCGCCTTCGTCCCGGCACAGGGTCTCGCTCAGGCGGCGACCAGCGTTGTCGGCCAGAACCTCGGCGCGGAACACATCGATCGCGCCCGGCGAGCGACCTGGATCGGCGTCGTCATGGCCGCGGTCGGCCTGGGCGTTCTCGGCGTCGTCCAGTGGCTCTTCCCCGCGTTCATCGCCCACGTCTTCGTGCCCGGGATGGCGGGGACTGACCTCACCTACACCGTCGCGTACCTCCAGATCCTCGCCTACGGCTACTGGGCACTGGGGGCGATCTACACCGTCGAGGCCGGCTTCAACGGTGCCGGCGAGACGCGGGTGAGCATGGTCTCGACGCTGGCCCAGTACTGGGCCGTCCGCGTTCCGATCGCTGTCGTCGCCGTCTACGTCCTCACGTCCGACGTGACCGTCGTCTTCTGGGCAATCACGCTCTCGAACGTCGCGGCCGCGGGCTGGCTGCTTGCCTATTTCGCTTTCACCAGCCGGCGGGGCATGTTCGAACGTGCCGCCGACCTCCCGGAGTCCGGGCCGGAGAGCGACGGGGCAACAGAAGGCGCTGCGACCGGATGAGCGGTCCCACTCACGCCCGATCTTTTCCTCCGAGAATACTCACGGAACGTGGCGACGGTCGGCGGAGAATCGCCCCGAGCGCCCGGCGAGGCGACCGCGTTGAGTGCGCCCCCGTCTCACCGATCGACTTCACCCATGATCGTATCCAGACTCCCGAGTGTGGCGATGAAATCGGCGATGTACTCGCCGGTGGCCATCTCGGGGAGGGCCTGGAGGTTCGAGAACGAGGGGCCACGGATCTTGAACCGTGCCGGGCTGTCCGTCCCATCGCTGCGGATGTAGATCCCAAGCTCGCCTTTTGCGGCCTCGACAGCCTGGTAGGTCTCGGCGTCGCGTTCGGGCCGCAGCGTCCGGGGGACGTTCGACTGGATCGCGCGATCATCTTCCGGCCACGTCTCCAGCAGGTCGACACACTGCTCGACGATCCGCGCCGACTCCTCGAGTTCGCGCATCCGAACCAGCAGGCGGGCGTAGTTGTCACAGCCGTCCTCGGTGACGACCGACCAGTCGAGTTCGTCGTAGTAGCCGTAGGGATCGTCCCGCCGGAGGTCGTAGTCGATCCCCGACCCGCGGGCGACTGGTCCCGTGACGCCGTAGGACTTCGCGACGTTGGGGTCGAGATGTCCCGTGTCGAGCGTCCGCAGCTGGAGGATCTCATTGGCACTGAGAAGGTCGTGGTATTCGGCCAGGCGGTCCGGTAGGTAGGCGAGGAACTCCCGGACACTCTCCAGAAATGCATCGCGTGGCTGGGGTAGATCCCAGGCGACACCGCCGAGCCGGAAGTAGTTGAACATGAGCCGCTGGCCGGTCAGATCCTCCAGCAGGCTCTGGATCCGTTCGCGGTCCTCGATCGCGTACATGAACGTCGCCGTGAAGTCCCCGATCACGTCCAGCGCGTAGGCACCCACTGCGAGGAAGTGACTCAGCATTCGCGAGAGTTCCCCGCTCATCGTCCGCAGGACCTGGGCGTACTCTGGGACGTCGACGTCCGCCAAGTCCTCGGCTGAACGGGCGTACGCCCACTCGTTGAGCAGCCCCCCACCGCCCCAGTCCCACCGGTCGGGGTAGGGCATGATCTGATGGCGATAGGTGCCTTGCTCGCACATCTGTTCCTCACAGCGGTGGATGTAGCCGATGTCGGGTTCGGCGTCGACGACTGTCTCGCCGTCGAGGGTCAACTGGACGTGGAGCACACCGTGGGTCGCGGGGTGGTGGGGGCCGATGTTGAGCAACATCGTGTCCGGCCCTTGCTGGTGGTCATCGGCGATCGGGTTGACGTTCTCCCGATGGGTTACGACCTGTGACTGGGTCTGGTCGTATTCCTCCCGGAGCGGGTGGCCCTGCCAGGTCTCGGGGAGCAAAATTCGGCGGAGGTCCGGGTGCCCCTCGTACTCGATACCCAGCAGATCATAGATCTCCCGCTCGTGCCAGTCGGCCGTCTCGTACACTGATGCGCCCGACTGACTCACTGGATTCTCGGCACTCGTCGGAACGACGATGCTGAGTTCGCGAGTCGGCTCGTCGTTCCGCCGGAGGTGATAGATCGTCTCGAAGCGGTCGTCGTACTCCTGGCCGGTGACGCAGGCACAGTGGTCGAACCCGGCGCTGTCACGGAGCGCTTCGAGAACGGCAGCCACGGCGTCGGCTCGGACGACGACCCCGGGCGCGTTTTCGTGGGTCTCGCGGTCGATTACCCCATCGAGATCCTCGACGACCGTCTCCCAGTCCGCCCGTCGCTCGCGACCAGTCCGCTGCACGGCGCACATATGCCGGCGAAGGGGCATTCAGGCAAAGCCGGTTTTGCCGAATTCACTAGTCCCTTGAAGTGCAGGTGGCAATGCCGGCTGTGAAATCGCTCGCCGCCACCATGCAGGAACCGCCGGACTGGCGCAACCCGATGCACACCTTCATCGCGGAGACTGCGGGCTTCGAGCGGGCGGAGCTGTTGATCTGGAACTTCTCGCGGAGCGAACTCGACGTCCTGCTGTTCCGCGTCGTCGGCCCGATCGACCCCTATCGTGAGGCGATCGATGCAGCGCGGTTCGTCACCGATTACGATCTCACGCCGATCGACGATGACGCATTCTACGCCTACGTCGAACACGAGACCCGTGAGATGGACCGACAGCTACGAGATTCCTTCGACGGCAAACACGTCGTCCTGGTTCCGCCGGTGATCTACCACGCCGACGGCACGACGCGACTCCGGACTGTGGGTCGATCGGAGGCCCTGGAATCCGTGATCGATGCCGTTCCCGACGCGATCGACGTCACCGTCGAGTCCATCGGTGAGTATCGCGGCCCGGCCCGGGGGACCCTTGAGCTGACGGACCGCCAGCGCGAGGTCGCCAAAACTGCCGTCGAGATGGGATACTACGACGTTCCACGGGACGCGTCGGTCGCGGACATCGCCGATCGGCTCGATTGTGCGGCCAGTACTGTCTCGGATCACATCCGAAAGGCCGAAGGTGCCGTGATGGTCGGGCTGTTCGAGTGATCAGCTTCCCACCGACGATCGGTCTCGATCCGGCAATCTCGAACGGAGTGCGTGAGCGGTCAGCCGGCAATCGTCACAGTCGCCGTGGCATTCGATCCCGAGACGGTCGTGGCTCCAAGCACGTCCGGCGGCCCGGCGAGGACGACGGTCGTCTCCGATCCCAGTCGCTCCAGTCGGTAGGCGTACGGCGTCGTCGGCCCCTGGCGCTCGCGATAGGCGTCGAACGCGTCGGCGAATTCAGCCGCGTCATCGGGTGTATCCCACCGGAGCCCCCAGGCGATAGCCTGGTGGGTCCCGTTCGAGACGGCGAACAGCCGATCCGTGCCCCATCCCTCGGCACCGGCGGCCGCTCGCGAGCGGTTCAACTCGCTCCGGAGCACGTTCCGGACCAGCAGTTCACCCATCGTGTCGTTCCAGTTGCGGTTTTGGAACAGGGCACGGTTCCAGGAATCGGACGTGTTGAGATTCACGGTGAGCGCCGGTTCGGGGTCGACACTGCCGTTGTGGATGAGCGCCTCGGTTGATTCGGGCGGATTGTGGTATGCATCCGAGAGATTCCGCGGGGAGTCAAGCCTGTCGTGGAGGTACTGCGCCCCGAAGTAATACCGCGACCGGAAGAAGCGATACCCCGGTGTCGCCCGGCGATACTGCTCGGCGAGGACGGACAACTGGCTCGGTTCCTCGGGCATGTGCGTCGCGATATACTCGTCGGCGACGTAGACGGCCCCGCCCTCGATGAGTGCGCCGGCGACGATTCGCTCGTCAGTCGTCTCAGCATCGCGTTGCAACTCGATCAGTGGCAGTGCGCTCTGGAACTGGATCACGTGGGCGTACTCGTGTGCCAGGACCGGTTCGATCGACATTTCGCTCGCGTTCCCGGGGAACAGCTGGACGAGTCGGCCGCCCGCTCTCGTTATTCCGTGGGTCGTGTTCTTCGCCTCCCAGCCAGTCAGGCCGAACACCTGTGGGACCGTCCGGTCGGCGACCCTGTTCGGGACCGAAAACGGCCCCCGCTCGACGACCACACGCGGCTCCTCGACCGACTCCCCCATCAACGTCTCGACGCGCCGAAACACGGTATCGGCGTCGACCGGGAGTGACCCCTCGACGGTCACGGAATCCGCTTCTGTCGGAGTGTTCTCGGTCTCGGTCGGTTCGGGTGTCGTTGTATCGCTGTCTGTCGGTGTTTCGGTCGGGGTCGCTGATTCCGTCGGGCTTTCTGTCCGGGTTTTAGTTGTCGTCTGGGTTGGTGTCTCGGTCACCGTTGGCGTTGGCACTGTCGTCTCAGTTTCTGTCGTCTGGTCTCCTTCGGATGTGGTTGCTCGCTCGGTCGATCCCGTCTCCGGCGTCTCAGGCGCTTCGGTCGGGGTTTCGGTCGGCGATATCTCCTGGGCCGGTGAGGGCGTCGGCTGGGTGTCGGTCGTACACCCTGCCGTCACGAGGAGGACAACCAGGGCCAGGGCGGCCAGCTGCGAACGGGGGGACATGTTCGTCGGAATGTGACCCAGACAACACTAAACGACTTCGATTTTCTAGAAACTGGTCGCAAAGTGACTGTGTGACCGCGCTATTCTCGCTTGACGCCGGGGTTGCTCACCGCACCGTTGGCCGCCGAGTCGAAGTCCCGGTGGTACTTCGCCAGCACACCATTCTCGTAGGTCGGCTCGGGATCGTCGCGTTCCTCGAGCCGCTGTTCGATCTCATCGTCGCTGAGATCCACTTCGAGCGTCCGCTCGGGA
>ENA-ORCR01000173-ORCR01000173.1-marine-metagenome-genome-assembly--contig:-NODE-173-length-63852-cov-7.487276_pt1 | contig 63852 bp, 76 predicted proteins | sample MGYA00237782_ERZ508514 | MGnify/ENA primary metagenome ERZ508514 (study PRJEB26185, sample SAMN06268960) | marine metagenome | isolation source: Eden Landing Ponds, San Francisco, CA, USA | place...
GCGCTGGTAGTGTAGTTGGTATCACGTGACCTTGCCATGGTCACAACCTGGGTTCAAATCCCAGCCAGCGCATTTCTCTTCATCCAAACTCTCGAGCGGCGCGTTTTATCGCGCCGCGTACTGGATGCTGTGTAATCGCACTGGGTTTGAGCCCTGCCAGTCGCAGCCCACGAGCGACCACTGGGAGCGAGCGGGAACGTCTGGCTCCGGTTCAAATCCCAGCCAGCGCATTTCTACGACGAACAATTCCACCGAGCACCGCGTAGCATGTGCTCGTAATCTGTGAGTCGTAAGGTCGAACTGGATTTGAAGCCTGTCAGTCGCAGCGCCCACAACGAGCGTAGCGAGTGAGGGCGACCGTCTGGCTCCGGTTCAAACACCGACGGACTTCGTCCGTCGTGACTCGCAATCGCGTCGCGATTGCTCGCTCCCAGCCAGCGCATTTCTGCCGACGCAAACCGATGAGCGGAGCGAGTCGCGTTTTGAGCCGAGATCGTCCTTGGATCTGAATTACGGAAACCTGAGCGGGGCAAGAGCCGCGGCCGCGAACGAGTGGGGACAAGGGTCTGTTTTTCCGCCCAACGCCCTCAACGAATGTCTGTCACAACCAATTTTGACCACCACCGTTTCGTGGGCCTCACCGTCTGTGCGTCCGAGTCTTCACTGTGTAGAGCTATCATCTATCCGCAACAAAACCCGGCAGTTAACAGTCTGCAAGCCAGTTAGAGGGTAAGATGGATTCTGCTGGGGATATCAGTGTACTCGTCGTTGATGACAGTGATTTCTTTGTCGAGATAGCGTCGGAAAAGCTCAGTGACGCACACGGCTTCACCACCAAAACAGCGAGTACAGGGCAGGAAGCGCTTGCATCGCTACGGGAGCAGCGCGTCGACTGTGTCGTCAGCGATTACAAGATGCCAGGCATGGACGGGCTGGAGCTGTGTACGGAAGTTAGTGAGGAGTTCGCCATACCGTTTATTCTACTAACCGGGCAAGGTGGGGAGGACGTAGCCAGTGACGCAATCGGGACCGGTGTCGATGATTACCTTCAGAAGCAGAAAATCATAGACGGGGAACGACTCCAGTTGCTCGCCACGCGGATACGCAACGTTGTCGGGCAACACCGTGCACAACAGAAGTACGAGCAACTGGTCGACAATACACCGGACGAAATCGTGGAGGTCTCCACCGATGGGCGAATCCGTGCAGCGAACAAGTCGATGGCGCGGGCACACGATACCACGCGTCCGGAACTCATCGACTCGCAGTTGTCGGACGCACTACCGGCCGAAATAGCGTCCGACCGCCTCGAATACGGCCAACGCGCCATTACCGCCGGGAGCGCGGTGACGTTTCAGGATTCCATTGGGGTACGTCACTTTCACAACATTGTCACGCCGCTCAGCGAGACTGGGGACACAAACACTGTCCAGTTCATCTCCAGAGAGATTACACAGCAGAAACACGACGAGCAGAAGCTCAAAAAGACGAAGCGAGAACTCGAACAGTCCAACGAGAAACTGGACAAGTTCGCGAGCGTCGTCTCGCATGACCTCCGGAACCCGTTGATGGTTACGAAGGCCAGAGTCGATTTCGTCCGAGATGATGCGCCCACGGAGCACGTCGAGACGATGGAGAGGAACCTCGACCGTATGGAAACGATGATAGACGAATTGCTGACACTCGCTCGTGTGGGCGAGAGCATCACCGACTTGTCTCGGGTCGCACTCGCTGCCGTCGCTGAGGACGCGTGGGAACACACCCAGACAGACGGCGGGACGCTCGAACTGAACCTTACAAGAGATGTCGTGATTGAGACAGACCGTGACCGCCTGCTACAGGTTTTCGAGAATCTCTTTCGGAACGCGTTCGACCACAACGACACGCCGCTGACTATTCGAGTTGGCACACTCGACGATGCGGACGGAACTGGGCTGTCGGGCTTCTATATCGAAGATGACGGCCGCGGCATCCCCCCAGAGAACCGGACGACTGTTCTTGAACACGGGTACACGACGAGTAACGGCGGATCCGGATTCGGACTCTCTATTGTCACGGACATCGTCGCCGCCCACGGCTGGGAAATCACCATCGGTGAGGGCCGCGACGGCGGGGCACGCTTCGACATTTCTCTCTGATTCTGCGATGCCCCACGTGACGGATTCGTCCCACAGGTGCCACTCGTTGTTATGCTATCGAAATCGACAGTGTCAGTGCCCGACGAGTAGCAGCGAATTCACACAGCGCACTTCTCTGCCCCGAATTGGAAGGTACCTGTCGCATGGGGTCGCGTAGCCCTTCCTACACACCGTCAGTCGTCGTTCCGGTTCGACGACCTACTACGTGCCGTCGCGGGATATCTGTCCACCAGAGGGTGCATCGTGCCAGCCGAGACCCTGTTATTTCGGTCAGCTGTTCTGAGCGAAACCGGGGCCGCTCTGAGTATGGAGTACCATTATTTGTTGTCCCATCGTCAGTGCGATTGCATGACAGACGAGACGGTCCACGAGTCACAGGAAACGCGGAGTCGAAGAGGGATCGCGTCGTATTTCCGGCGATTGGCGAACAGGCTCAGCCGCGGCGAGCCCGCGCCGGCTGACGAGGAACAGACTGTGACAGTCGACCCGCCGGCCGAATCCGACTTCGAGGTCGAAGTGGAACGCGAGGACGGGACGGTGAACCTCGAAATCGACATGCAGTGGGAGGAAGCCGAGGGCGAGGTCGAGACCGATGTCGTCGCGAGCAAGGCGACCTTCGAGGTGTACGAGGACAGCGCCGAGCAGTACCGCTGGCGACTCGTCCACGACAACGGAAACATCATCGCCGACAGCGGCGAGGGGTACGCCTCCAAGCAGAAGGCCAAACAGGGCCTCCAGAGCGTCAAAAACAACGCGCCCGGCGCGTACGTCGTCGACGAGTCCACGGACGATGAAGCGCCCGACGACGAGGGCGGCAGCAAAGCGACGTTCGAACTGTTCAAAGACAGCGAGGACAAGGTGCGCTGGCGGCTCCGCCACGACAACGGGGAGATAATCGCCGACTGCGGGCAGGGCTACGCCTCCAAGCAGAAGGCCAAACAGGGCCTCCAGAGCGTGAAGACGAACGCTCGCGGGGCACCAGTCGAAGAAGGCGAGTAACCGTTCCGAACAGCGGCGGCTTCGTTACTCCAGTCCGACAGCGATAGCAGCACGCGAGCACCACAGCGGTTAGGTCGCGGGCGCGCGTGGAGACCGATATGACCTGCATAGGGTTTCTCTCGGTCGCACCGGTCATCGAAGGCAGCATGTCCTCGTACGTCGCCGACGCCGTCGCGGCGCTGGAGGCGTTCGACGTCGACTACGAGACGACGCCGATGGGGACCATCATCGAAGCGGAGGACAGCGAGGAACTGTTCGCGGCCACCCACGCCGCACACGAGGCCGTCGGCGAGCAGGCCGACCGCGTGAGCACGTTCCTGAAGATCGACGACAAGCGGACCGTCGACAAGCAGGCGCGGGACAAGGTCGACGCCGTCGAGGAGCACCTGGGTCGGGCGGCCAGAAGCGACGCGGCCGAAGGCGGAGACTAAAGGGAAGGGTACCAAAGACGGCGTATGGACAGTCTCAATCGGATGGCCACGGAACTCGTCGACGAGGCCATCGACTTCGCCGATGAGCTCACGATAGACGTACACGCACTGGAAGGCGACGCCGCGGTGCTGGACTTCGGCGTCGAGGTTCCCGGTGCTATCGAGGCCGGCATGCTGCTTGCGGAAATCCAGACGGCCGGGCTGGCGACGGTGCAGTCCACGATGGCCACCGTCGACGGTGCACCGCTGAACCACGTCGAACTGTCGACGGACCACCCGGCGCTGGCCCTGCTGTGCTCACAAAAGGGCGGCTGGGAACTGGCCGTCGACGACTTCCAGGCGCTCGGGAGCGGTCCCGCACGCGCGCTGGTCGCCGAGGAGGAGGCCTTCCAGCGTATCGGCTACCGCGAGGACGCCGACTTCGCCGTGCTGGCCCTGGAGACCGACGAACTGCCGGACGAGGACGTTGCGAGCCAGGTTGCCGAGCGAACTGGCGTCCCCGAGACCGGCGTGTTCCTGCCGTCGTTCGCAACCGCGAGTGTCACCGGGAGTGTCGTCGCTGCAGCACGGGCCGCCGAGCTGGCCGTCTTCAGGCTTGCCGAACTCGGCTTCGACCCGGTGTCGGTGCTGTCGGCCAGCGGCCGCGCGCCGGTCGCGCCGGTCGCCGGCGACGAAGCGACTGCGATGGCCCGGACCACGGACGCGCTCGCCTACGGCAGCGAGGTCCACCTCACTGTCGACGAGTCCTTCGACCGCTTCGACGAGGTCCCGTCCGTCGCAGCCGAAGAGTACGGCAAGCCACTGGAGGGCGTCTTCGAGGGCGTGGACTGGGTCTTCGCGGAGCTCCCCGTCGAACTGTTCGGCCCCGCCGCGGTCACCATCGACGTCGTCGGTGGCGACACGCACGTCGTCGGCGAGACGAGCGAAGGCGTGTTAGCCGAGAGCTTCGGCCTGTAATCGGGTATGCGCTACAAGGTCGCGCCGCCGCCCCGCTCGCGCTCGTTTCTGGAGACTGCCAGAGACGCGATTCCGCTCGTCCCCGACAGCGAGGCCGACTGTTGCCGGGCGATACAGACGGCAACCGACGTGTCCAACCGCGAAACGGCCCAGAAGTACCTGGTGTTCCTGCAGGCGCTGGGATTGGTCGCCGAGAGCGACCGGGGCTACTACAGGACGAGGACTGACCCCGACCAGGTGGACCTTGCGACGGCCCTCGAAGAATCAGTCTTCGGCGTCGATGTGCTCGTTGATGCTCTCAATTCGGAGCCGGTAGATACTGATGATGCGTTCGATGCCCTTCGGGCTGAGATTCCCCGCTGGGAGCGGGAGCGTCACGCTGACTGGGAAGCCGTCTGGCGGGAGCGCGTCGTGAATCTGTTGGAGTGGGCCGTGCTGTTCGGACTTGCCGAGAAGACGGACGACGGCTACCGACGATCAACCGGAAACAGCGAACACCAGTGAAACGACGGGCCGCTACTCTGCCGGGTCGGTGTCGGTGACGGTCCCGACGCCCTTCGAACTCCCCTCGCGGAAGACGAACTTCTGGCCTTCCTCGACGAGGTAGGAACGGAACTTGAACCGAACCCGGGACTTGCCGGCGTCGCCTGGAAGCAACTGCCCGCCCTCCGGATAGAAGGCCGCGGCCTCGCTGACTGTCTCGAGGTGGACCACGGGTTCGTAGCCGTCACCGATGCGGGTCGGATGGTTCAACACCATCACCTCGGCCTCGAACTCGCGGACCGGCGACGGGTCAGCGTCGGCCGGGAGCAGGACCATCCCGCGCTCGATGTCTTGCTCGCGGACGCCTTTCAGTGCGATACCGACGATGCGACCGGCCTTTGCCTCGTCGACCCGGTGGTAGTGCATCTCGATGGATCGGACCTCGACCTCGCGGAAGCTCCCGTCCTGCATCGGGCCGAGTAGCAGTTCGTCGCCGGCTTCGACCTCGCCGGACTTGATGGTGCCCGACGCGACCGCACCGACCCCCTGGACGTTGTACGTCCGGTCGACGTACATCCGGAAGTCGCCCACCTCCCCGGCGGTCTTTGGCAGCGCCTCGAACATCTCGTCGAGGTCGTCCAGCCCCTCCTTCGTGACGGCGCTGGTGGTGACGACGGGGACGACGGTCTCGGAGATTTCGTCGATGGCCGTGTCGACGCCGTGGCGCTCGACCCGAAGTGGCGTCTTGTCGACCTCCCGCAGTGCCTGCTCGACGTCGCGTTCGACTTCTGCGACCCGTTCCTCGTCCACCAGATCGGTCTTGGTGATGGCGACAATCGTCGGGAGGTCCGTCGCCAGCAGAATCCCGAGGTGTTCCCGCGTCGTCTCGGTCACCCCGTCGTCGGCCGCGACGGTCAGGAGGCCGTAGTCGAGTTTCTGCCCGACGAGGCCGCGGATCGTCGTCCGGAGCCACGGCTCGTGGCCCACAGTATCGACGAAGGAAACGAGCCGGTCTGATGCTTCGACGACCCGCGCTCGGTCGTCCTTCCGGTGCGGATTGTCCATGCGGATCGGCTCGCCGTCCTCATCGAAGCCGTAGACGCCGTAGGAGAGGTCCGCCGAGAGGCCTCGCTCGACCTCGTGTGGCTGGACATCCAGAAAGCCGCGTGTCCCGCCTTCGCCGTCGTCGGCGTCGCCGGTGACCAGCGACCCCACGAGCGTGGATTTGCCGTGGTCGACGTGGCCGGCGGTTCCGACGACGATGTGGTCGTCGTCCGCAAGGACCGATCCCTCCGAGACGGTCGCGACACCGACGATGCCGTCGGAGGCTGTCGACCCGTTCTCCGAGACGCCGTCGACGCCCCACGTTTTCACCTCTTCAATGTGTGCACCGGCTTCCTCTGCCAGCAGGCTGAGTACGTCCATCGACTCGGAGAACTTCGCCGGTGAGATGCCGGCCAGACCGCCGTCGTCGGTGACGCCGACGACGTACGTCGCCTCCCCGTCCCCGGAGAGAACGCGATGGCGGAGCTGCGCTGCGAGGGATTCGAGTCGCCCCTCGGAGAGGTGGAGCTCTTCGGTGAGCCGTTCTTTGAACTCGACGCTGCCGCCCTCCCGCTCGCCGCGGTCAAGCGCGCGCCGGAGGACAGCCCGGTCGGGGCTCATATCCCCTCGTTACCGTGGGGCAGACATAAGCCTTCCCCGGATTTACGGCTCCAGAGCCCTTCTGAACCAAGTGGCTGAGTGTGTCTCTCACAGGAGACCTCGGGCGGATATTTATACGCGAGGACGCGGCCAGCACGGTCCGTGGACTGAGCCGCCACGCGGGGTTCGCGGTCGCGTGACGCCGCCCCGCGTGACTGGTGCTCTCGACGGCGTCACCTGTTCGCCAATCGGGTATGACCGTGCAGCGTGTCCGGCGACAATCACGCCTCACGAGAGCCACTCGCTCATCGACTGCTCCGCATACGCGATGCTCACGGTCAGTACAAACATCCCAGCCAGGAGGAGGTATACCGTTACGACGTACCGCGTGGAGTGGGCACCGACCTGTGTGGCGAACCCGCCTCCGGTGAGGAGTATTACCGAGAGGGCGACCGCGTACCGCGCCTTCCGAAACCAGTGCATCAGTCCGTTGTCGAAGGGCGACCGACATCAGGGCTCGGCTAGTGGCCGTGCGTGACGGGATGTCAGTCCAGATACGGCGCGACCGCTTCGAGAAATCCGTCACCATAGCTCGCGTCCGTCGCCCGGTCGGCCCGTTCGAGTGCCGTCTCGTCAGCATTGGCGACAGCCACGGCCTCACCGGCCAGGTCGAACATCTGGGCGTCGTTCACCGAGTCGCCGACCGCGAGGAACACCTCCGGAGCGAGATCCAGTTCGGAGCACACCGCTTCGAGGCCCGTTCCCTTGTCGACGACCGGGTCCGTCACGTGGTAGGCGAAGCCGGTGTCGAGGACGACGAGCCCGCGCGCCGCAGCCAGTTCCTCAAGGGGTTCGAGCGGCTGGTCGAGCGACACGACGAGTTCCGTCTCGCGCCACCGGTTCGCCAGGTCGACCTGTCCGAAGCCGATGTCGTGGCCCAGGTCGCGATAGGCCTCACCGACCGCGAGCGCCGCCTCGTGGTCGCCCTCCAGCCTGAGTTCGTCGGTGGTCTCGACGAACACTACGCCGCCGTTCTCGGCGACGACCGTCCGCTCGATGCCGAGGAACTCACAGAGCGCAATCGGGAACGGCATCGCCTTGCCGGTGGCGATGACGACGCGTTCGGGCCACTCGCGGAGGACCGGGACAACTCGAGGGTCAAGCGCCCGGCTTTCGTCGGTTAGCGTCCCGTCGATATCAACGATAAGCGGCGGCGTATCGCTGTCCATACCTCCGGGTTCGGAGCGGCGTATATGGGAATTGCGGTCAGTCGTCGGTCAGCGTCTCGTAGGCCGCCTGCACCTGCTTGAACTCCGTCTCGCTCCCGCTGTCGGTGTCGGGATGGACCTCTTTGACTTTCTCCCGGTAGGCCCGCTTGATTGTGCTCTGGTCGGCGCCCGGGTCGAGGCCCAGTCGCTTGTAGGCCTCCGCCGGATTCGGTCCCGACGACTGGACGCGCTGTCGGCGCTGCCGGCCGCCCGCTGCCTGGCGACGCTGTCGCCCCTGACGGCGGCGTTGGCCGCCCTGCGTCGCTCGCGAGCGGCGCGCTCGGCGGCCGTCCCGCGGCGGTTCCCACTCCTCCCGTGGGCCGGCCCCGAACCCACCGCGACGGGCGTTCCCCGTGTTCTGTGCCGCCTGTCGCTCGACCCGCTCGTAGAGGCTCGCGGCCATCTTCCCGCTGAGGTGGTAGTACATGAAATACGTCGACGCGCCGAACATGAGCGCCAGAAAGAGCACCGCGGGATTGATCAAGAGGCCCACCGCTGTCAGGACGACTGTCAGGCCTCCGAACACCACTGCGATTCCCTTGGTGAGCCCGTCGTACTGCACGCACACTTCTTCGGTCCACAGGCCTGTAAGCGTCCCGCCTCTCGCACCCCATCCAGTCCGCCCGCGGACTCGATAGCGGGTATCTTCCCGGATGTGACGAGGGCGGAACAGAGCACAAGTACACGAGACTGACACCGCACGGACTGATAGACTGGTTCTATCAAAACCGCACTACGGCGACGTGTCTGACACACCCTCACTCCTTCCCTACGAAGTGTTAGTAAGCGTATATCGCTACCCGCAAAACCCCCGCCAGTTTCTACTGGATATCTCGCTCACGTCTGGCGGTTCACGTGATCGGGTTTTCACTTTCACCTCGGTCTGGACAGTATTAAGGAGAATCGACGGCATCTATTCCGTTGTACGCGACTATCGTTTCACGCGTCACCAGCACAGTTCGTCGAGCACCGTAGCCGCGACTCCGGAAACCGCTACGGCCGCCGCCGAATCGCAGACAAGAAGGATTAAACGCTATCGATGAATACGTATTCGCCGCCAGAAATGACAGGATCACGGGTAGCTACGACGAGGGGTATCGACCGACAGACGGCCGCTGTCGGGAGGAGGAGCGGGCGATGAGTAACAGCGACCTTTCTGCCGACGAGATCACGCTCCCGATCAAACGTACCGAGGGTGATACTATCGAAGAGCGACTCACAGGCAACGCCTACCACAACATTCTCCCGGCTCGCTACCTCCGGAAGGATGCCAACGGCGACCTCATCGAGGAGCCCGAAGACCTCTTCGACCGCGTCGCGAAGAACATCGCGCTCGCCGAGGCCGTGTTCGAGGCCAACAAGCAAGGCGTCGATGTACACGTCTCACCCGACCAGCTAAAACCCGACCACCCACGCCGCGACGAGCTCGCCGACGAGGTGTTCGGTAAAGGAACGTCGGTCGACGACGACGTCGAGACCGAACTCTCTGTCTACAACGTCAACAAGTTCGCCTACGAGACGGTCGTGCCGGAACTGCCCGAGGGCGTCCGCGACCACGTCGAATCGACCGCCGACGCATTCCAGGAGCAGATGGAGCAGCTCTCCTTCATGCCGAACTCGCCGACGCTGATGAACGCCGGCGACGAACTCCAGCAGCTTTCCGCCTGTTTCGTCGACTCACCGGGTGACGACATCGACGACATCCACCAGACCGCCAAGGAGGCCGCACAGGTCTTCCAGTCCGGCGGTGGCATGGGCTATGCGTTCTGGAAGCTCCGCCCGTACGGCGACCCCGTCGGCTCGACCGGCGGTATCGCCTCCGGTCCCATCACGTTCATGCGGACCTACGATCAGATGTGCGAGACCATCGCCCAGGGTGGCGCCCGCCGTGGCGCACAGATGGGCGTCATGCGTGTCTCCCACCCGGACGTCATCCAGTTCATCCACGCCAAGAACAAGGACGTCTCGCTGGCCGAGACACTGCGCCTGAACGACCCGGACGACTTCACGCACAACTCCTTCGCCGAGGCCCTGGAGGAGGCCCGCGACCTCATCGACGACGACGGGAAGGTCCCCAAGCACCTCCGCAACGCCGTCGAGGGCCACCTTTCGAACTTCAACATCTCCGTCGGCGTCACCGACGACTTCATGGAGGCGCTGAAGGCCGGTGAGGAGTTCACCTTCACGAACCCGCGAACGGGCGAGGCCCACATCGTCACCGAGGAGACGAAGGAGCTGTACGACATGTTCGGCCTCGGCGAGCACGTCGAGGTCGGCGAGGAGCTCTCGATTCCGGCCGAGGAACTCTGGGACGACATCGTCGAGGGTGCCCACGAGAACGGCGAACCCGGCGTTATCTACCTCGAACGGGTGAACAAGCAGCACTCCTTCGACGTGGAGGAGCACCCCGACCACGAGATTCTCGCCACGAACCCGTGTGGCGAACAGCCTCTCGAAGAGTACGAGGCCTGCAACCTCGGGCACATCAACCTCTCGACGCTGGCCGCCACGGACGCCCCAGACTGGCGCGTCTGGTCGGAGGCCCACGCCGACGAGTACGATTCGATGGAGGCAGCCATCGACGCGTTCCTCGAGGACGCCATCGACTGGGACGAGTTCGACCGACGCATCGAGCTCGGCACCCGCTTCCTCGAAAACGTCGTCACGATGTCCGACTTCCCGGTCGAGAAGATCGAAGAGAAGGTCCGGGAGATGCGCAAGATCGGCCTCGGTATCATGGGCCTCGCCCAGCTGTACATCCAGCTCGGCGTCGCCTACGGGACCGAGGAGGCCAACGAGATCGCCCGCCAGACGATGCGGCACATCAACCACGGGTCCAAGGCCACGAGCCACGAACTCGCCGAGGAACGCGGTGTCTTCTCCGAGTGGGAGAACTCCAAGTACGCGGACCCGACGGAGTACCCCGAGTGGTTCGAGAAGCAGACCGGCGAGGACGCCGAGGACTGGGCGGACGGCTACCCGATCCGCAACCACAACACCACGACCATCGCGCCGACCGGGACGACCTCGATGATCGGCAACACCACCGGCGGGTGTGAACCGATCTACAACGTCGCCTACTACAAGAACGTCTCCGACGACGTGCAGGGCGACGAGATGCTCGTGGAGTTCGACGACTACTTCCTCCGCGCGCTGGAGGACAACGACATCGACGTCGAGGCCGTCAAACAGGAGGCCCAGGAGCAGATGGCCAACAACGAGTTCGACGGCGTCGACGGGCTGACGACCGTGCCCGACGCTATCGGCGAGCTGTTCGTCACCACTGGCGACCTCTCGGCGAAGCAGCACGCGGGTATCCAGGTGGCCTGTCAGGAAGGCGTCGACTCCGCCATCTCGAAGACGGTCAACGCCCCAAACGACTCCACCACCGAAGACGCCGCCGAAGTGTTCGAGTACATCTACGACCACGGCGGCAAGGGCGTCACCTACTACCGCGACGGCACCCGCAGCAAACAGGTGCTGACCACGCGTGCCCAGAACACCGAGTTCTCGGACATGGACGCCGACGAGATCGTCGCCCAGATCGAGGAGGTCTTCGGCGGCATCGAGGGCTTCCTCGAGGACGAGGCCGTCCAGGCTGCCATCGACGACTCCATCGAACAGGTGCTCGGTGTCGCCGACGGGGACGCCGAGTACGCCGAGAAGCAGACCCGCCCGGACGTGCTCCACGGCGTGACCCAGCGGATCGACACCGGCTACGGGAAGCTCTACGTCAACATCAACGAGGACCCCGAGGCCGACCGGCCGTTCGAGCTGTTCGCCAACATCGGCAACTCCGGCGGCTTCACCGCCTCGTTCACCGAGGCGCTGGCCAAGACCATCTCGACGGCACTGCGCTCCGGCGTCGACCCCGAAGAGATCGCCGACGAACTGCAGGGCATCCGGTCGCCGAAGGTCGCCTGGGACAAGGGCGAGCAGATCCAGTCCATCCCGGACGCCATCGGCACGGCCCTGCGTCGCTACCTCGACGGCGAGGTCGACAAGGCCTACCCGCAGCAGGTCACGCTCGAAGAGACCGCCGAAGACGAGGGCGGCGAGGCCTCCGAGGCCGACGCCGCAACCCAGACCGACGGCGGTCCGGAATCGCTCGATTCCGGAGCACAGCAGACTACGTCTGCCGGCGGTCCGCAGGCCAAGACCGCACAGAGCGATGCCAGCGCCGGCGCGTCCGGCGACCAGCAGGACATCATCGACGCCGGCGAGAGCCCCGAGTGCCCCGAATGTAGCTCGCTCTCGCTGTACTACTCGGAGGGGTGCAAGACCTGCGAGTCCTGCGGCTGGTCCGAGTGCTGAGCCCGCCGCGTCGCCGCCGACTGTGACACACGGAGCCTGATTTCGCCGTTTCCGCCCGCGGTCCGCTTTTCCCGTCGTTCGCGCCCAGGCCGGCTACCTGAGTTCGGTCACGTCGTAGACGCCGGCGACGGCCGTCTCCTCGGCGGTCGCCGTGATTTCCTGTCCTTCCTCGACCGCCGCGTCCGTGACGAGCGTGACCGGTTCGATGGGTCGTCGACGGAGGAAGGCCCACACGCGCTCGGCCCACGAGGGCCGCCCGCCCTTCCGGCAGACGACGATGTAGCGCGACTCCGCGAGTGACGCGAGGGCCGGTTCGAGGTCGTAGTCGTCGCGTTCGTCCGGGCCGACGACGTGGATGACCTCGCCGTCGATCGTCTCGTCCATGCTCGCCGCTTGCGGCCGAGCGGATATGTGTCGCCCGCTTCGTCACGCGTACCGCTTCGACACCCACCCCGACGGGCCGTTGGGGTAGGGGTCGGCCTCGGCCTCGGGCTGGACCGCGCCGTCGCGGTCGACCATCCGGACGACGAGGGTGTGGCCGCCGTCGGGCGGGTCGTACGTGTACTCCCACTGCCGCCAGGCGTCCTCTGCGCGACCGTCGCCGTCGACCGCGGGGAGCGGGTCCGAGAGGGTCGCGTCGGCCCACGTCTCGCCGCCGTCGGTCGAGACCTCGACGCGGGCGACGCCGCGCAGGCCGGCGTAGGCGTGACCGCCGACGCGGCGGCGGCCGTCGTCGAGCGTCGACTCGTGGTGGAGCTTCGCCACGGGGATAACCGGGCCGGTCCCGTGCCAGCCGCGCTGCTCCCAGTACCCGTCGGCCTCCCGTTCGAGCACCTCGATCTCGGTGAGCCACTTGACGTTGATCTCGCCCCAGTGGCCCGGGACGAGCGCGCGGACGGGGTAGCCGTGCCCGCGGGGGAGGACCTTGCCGTTCATCCCGTAGGCGAGCGTCCCGCGCCGGAGCGCCTCGATGGGAAACTCCTCGAAGTAGTCGTCGGCGGCCCGGAGCATGACGCAGTCACAGTCGCTCTGGACGCCGGCCTCGTCGAGCAGGTCGGCCACTGGGACGCCGGTCCACAGCGCGGTGTCCATCTTGTGACCGTTGAGCCGCTCGCCGACGCAGCGCAGGGTGACGAAGCGGTTCTCGGCCTGCATCGACTGGATGTCGTCGTAGTCGACGGTGAGTTCGTTCTCGACCGCGCCGGTGATGGACAGCGACCAGTCCGCGGCGTCGAGGTCGGGGTCGATGGAGTTGATGTCGACCTCGTAGAAGCGCTCGCTGACCAGCGGGTCCATGCCGGCGAGGTCGAGCGAGGCGTCCTGTGCGATGGCGAGCTTCCGCTGGATGTCGGCCACGTCGGCGGTCTCCGGGGGAAGCGACGGCGCGTCGTCGCCGGTCGTCCGCGGCGACCGTCGCTCGCCGGCCGCGTAGCCGAGCAGGGCCGCGCCGAGCGCGACGCCGGTCGTCGAGAGCGCTCGCCGCCGCTTCGAGGAGATTGGGGCGACCGGGCCGCCGAAGCGGTCGAGGGCCTGTGCGACCGCGACGACCGCGGCCGCGGCGACGGCCGGCCCGGCGGCGAGGACGACCTCGCCCGTGAGGACGACCGCGACCCCCCACGTCAGGGCGGCGGTCCCGACCGCAGGTACGAGACGGTTGTTCGCCGCCTGGCCGGTGAGGATTGCGGCCCTCGCGGCCAGGGCGACGAGCAGGCCGGTGAGACACACCGCGAGCAGGAGATTGAGCTGCTGGCCGAGGCTTCCGAGCGTCGAGATGGCGGTCGAGACGACGATGCCCGGCATCGCCCGCGTGAGCGCGCGCTCGACCGGCGACACGACGAACGTCGGAGTGTAGCCGCTGAGGGCGTACGACCCGGCCAGTCCGGCGACCGCCGCGGCGACGCTCACCAGTAGCCGGCCGCCGCGCGAATCGAGCAGGTCGTCGGTCATGTCGGAGTGGAGGCGCTACCAGTCAAAAGGCGTTGTTCCAAATTCGGCCCGACTCCGTTCCGAGACACCGGAAGAGCGAAGCCCCGCGACGCCGTGGCCTCTCTCATGGCCGACGACGCCGGCGGTCGCCCGTGCCCGCTGTGCGAGCGGGCGATGTACCACCGCCACTGCAAGTACGTCTGCCCGGAGCACGGCGTCGTCTACGACTGCGCCGACACGTTCTACTGACGACGACCGGTGGGCGAACGGGTCGTGTGGCCCCAGCGCGCCGCTGGCGGGTTTATTACGTTGGAACAACGACGTGGGAGGTAATGAGTAGCCACGGTGGGGAGATTCGCGTCCTGCACGTCGACGACGACCCCGACCTCGGCGACCTCGTCGCGCTCCACCTCGAGCGTGTCAACGACGACCTCACCGTCTGTACCGAGCGGCGGGCGGCCGACGGGCTCGACCGGCTCTCGACCGAGGCGTTCGACTGCGTCGTCAGCGACCACGACATGCCCGGAATGGGCGGGCTCGAGTTCCTGCGCGCTGTCCGCGACGACCACGGCGACCTCCCGTTCATCCTCTTCACCGGCAAGGGCAACGAGGAGATCGCCAGCGACGCCATCTCGGCCGGCGTCACCGAGTACCTCCAGAAGGGGGTCGGGACGGACCAGTACGCGGTGCTGGCGAACCGCATCGAGCGCGCCGTCGGCGAGCGGCGGGCGAAGACGGCGCTGGAGGAGTCAGAGCGGATGCTGTCGACGCTCATCTCGAACCTCCCGGGGATGGTGTACCGGGCGCGCAACGAGGCCGACTGGCCGATGGAGTTCGTCAGCGACGGCGCGTCGGAGCTGGTCGGCTACCGCTCGGAGACCATCGAGCGCGGCGAGGTCTCCTGGGGCGACCTCATCGAGGAGTCCGAGTCGGACCGGCTCTGGCGGACCGTCCAGACGTGCATCGAGGCCGACGAACCCTTCGAGGTCACGTACGAGGTCGAGACGGCCGACGGCGAGGCCCGATGGATGTGGGAGCGCGGCCGGGTCGTCGACGTCGCCGAGGACGGCGTCGAGATCCTGGAGGGGTTCATCACCGACGTGACCGCCCGGAAGGAGCGCGAACGGGAGCTCACCGCCGAGCGAGAGTTCTCAGAGAAACTCGTCAACGCCATCGACGACGCCTTCTACCTCGTCGGCACCGACGGCTCGCTGATCCGGTGGAACGACGTCGTCAACGAGGTGACCGGCTACACCGACGAGGAACTGGCGTCGATCGAAGTGTGGGACCTCATCACCGAATCGCACCACGACGAGATCGGTCGTGCGATCGAGCAGACGCTCGCCGTCGGGAACGGGAGCACGGAAGTGCCACTGGTGACGGCCGACGGCGACGAACTGCTGTACGAGTTCCGGGGCTCGGCCATCGAGGACCGGAACGGCGAGACGCTGGGCGTGGCCGGCATCGGCCGGGACATCACGGAGCGAAAGCGACGCGAGCAGAAGCGAAAACAGTACGAGACGCTGGTCGAGAACGTCGGCGACCCGATGTACGTCCTCGACCCCGACGGCACGATCCGAATGGCCAACGAGGCGATGGCCGCTCACCTCGGCTACGACCGCGAGGACATCGTCGGTTCGGACCCGACCCGGTTCATGCCCGAGGAAGACGTGCGGACTGGGACCGACCTCATCCGTGATCTCGTTCGTGACGACGAGCGCACCTGGGGCTCGTTCGAGATGCGGACCATCGATGCCGACGGGACGGTCAGCATCAACGAGGACAAGGTCGCCCCGCTGTTCGACGAGGACGGGGCGTTCGCCGGGTCGGTCGGCGTGCTGCGCGAGACGACCGAGCGCAAGGAGCGCGAGCGTGAACTCGAACGCTACGAGACGATCATCGAGGCCGTCGGCGACCCGGTGTACACGCTCGACGACGAGGGCGTGTTCACGTACGTCAACGAGGCCGTCGAGGACATGACGGGCCACGGACCCGACGCGCTCGTGGGCGAGCACATCTCTGCCGTGATGAGCGCTGCGGACATCGAACGCGGCAACGAACTCATCCGGGAGATGCTGTCCGACGCTGACCGAGAGCACGTGACCTTCGAGACGGAACTCGTCGACGACGAGGGCGACCACACGCCGGTCGAGATACACATGGCGCTCCTGCCGGCACCCGACGGGGAATTCGCCGGGACGGCCGGCGTCATCCAGAACATCAGCGAACGAAAGGCCCGGGAGCGACAGCTCTCCGAGTTCGCGTCCGTCGTCAGTCACGACCTCCGGAACCCGCTCAACGTCGCCGACGGGCGTATCTCGCTGGCTCGCGAGACCGAGGACTTCTCGCATCTCGACGCGGCGGCCTCCGCGACCGACCGGATGAGCGAACTCATCGACGACCTGCTGACGCTCGCCAGACAGGGCGAGACGGTCGGCGAGACGAGCCCCGTCGACGTCGCCGCTGCCGCCGCCCAGGCCTGGGGCGACGTGGACACCGGCGAAGCGACGCTGAACAAATCGGGGACGGTCACCGTCGAGGCCGACCCGGCCCGACTCCGAGAGCTGTTCGAGAACCTCTTTCGAAACGCTGTCGAGCACGGCTCGACAAGCCTTCCTTCGCAGGCCCAGGAAGACGCCGTGGAGCATGGCTCCACGAGCAGTCAGAACGCGTCGCGTTCTGACGACGCCGTCGAGCACGGCTCGACGACCCCTCGCTCGGAGACTTCCGCGGACGACGTGGGGCACGGTTCGACGCCCGCCGACGCTCCCGCCCCGCTCAGTGTCACCGTCGGTCGGACGGGCGACGGCTTCTACGTCGCCGACGACGGGACCGGCATCCCGGCCTCGGAGCGTGACCGGGTCTTCGAGCGCGGGTACACGACCAGCGAGTCGGGAACCGGATTCGGCCTCGCCATCGTCCGGGAGATCGCCGAGGCCCACGGCTGGGACGTGACGGTGACCGAGAGCGAGGGTGGCGGCGCGCGCTTCGAGTTCACGACGTCCCGGGCCGACCGGTGACGTGTCGGTAGGCCGGGCCGGCGAGCACCAGCACGGCCAGCGCCGCCGACAGCGCGAGGACGTGCGGGAGCGCGTCGATGCTGAGTCCCGTGAGCGTCAGCGACCGCAGCGACGCGCCGGCGGTGACCTCGACGGCGACCCACGGAATCTCGCCGAGGAAGGTCCCGACGGCGAACGACCGCGGCGAGACGCGGGCGAACCCCGCGCCGTAGGAGACGGGGTCGGCGGGGACGGGCGAGAGCCGCGCCGCGAGGACGCCCCGCGTCTCGCCGGTCACCTCGATGATGCGCCGGCCGGAGTCGCCCAGCCAGCCGAACATCCCGCCCTGCTCGCCGGCCCGCAGCGCGAACCGATAGGGGATGAGACAGGTGACGAGCGCGCCCATCAGCGCCACCGGGAAGCCGTACCCGACGCCGAGGACGAACCCGACGAACGCCGACAGCGGCATCGTCGGCCACGCGAAGAACGGCCGGACGAGGTACAGCCCCACGATGACGCCGGCGAGGTAGACGGGGTGGTCCGCCAGGTGCGTGGTCTCGGCCACGACCCGCTCGGGAGTCAGCAGCGTCGTCGCGGCGGCGACGACGACCACCAGCGCGGTCGTGCTCACCAGCTGTCGCTTCGCGAGGCGGTCCATCTATGCTACGGAGCGGTAGCGAGCGACAAACGCTTTGTGGTATCTTTTATGTTCGCGGGGCCGAACCGGCGTTCGTGTCCGGGAGCGAACGCGACCCGGTCGAACTCGGCGTCGAACTGCTCGCCCACCTCGAACACGGGGAGCTATCGGTCGCCGACGCCCTCGACCGCATCGAGACGGTGACCACGAACCCGCAGGTCCAGCGGGAGATTCTCGACACCGCGGTGATGCGCGGCATCGTCGAGCGCGAGGACGGGATGGTCCGCCCGCGCTCGCAGGGGACCTACGTGGAGTTCGAGTCCGACGTGGTGGTCCGGGAAGGGGAGTTCACCTGTCAGCGCTGCGGCTCCGCCATCGGAACCGGCCACTTCGTCCAGTTCGAGGGCGGCGAACTCGGGCCGTTCGGCTCGACGTGTATTCGGAAGGTGTTGGGGAGGGAGTAGCGAGGGGCGCGACCAGAGGGAGCGGCCCTCGGTTGAGCGAACGGCGAAGCCGTGAGCCGCGGGGGGACGACCGGAGGGAGCGGCCCGCGGTTGAGCGAGCGGCGAACAGCGTGAGCCGCGAACGCAGGCGGTCCACGGAACGCGTCGCCACTCTCGATTGGGGAGCGACTACAGAGACAGCGAGAAAAATCCGACTCTCGGTCCGTCAGCGGCCCTGTCGGAGCTCTTTGATGAGCTGTTTGATGGTCCGCTCTTGCTTCTGGAGCTGTTCGTTCTGTCGCTCGACGGCGGCGGTCAGCTCCGCGACCTGCGCTTCGAGGGCGGCGACGTCGCCGTCCGACGACGCTTCGACCGACTCGGCTTCGGCCGCGACGCCGAGCGAGTCGGAGCGCTGACTGCTGGCCTCGGCGGTCGCGCCGGCGCTCCCGTCCCGGTCGGCCTGTGCCGGCGCGGCCTGGCGGTCGGCCCCGTCGGCTGACTCGTCGGCGTCGTCGCTCACGAGCGGGTCGATGCCGGTGTTGAGGCTCAGTCCGTCGCCGGCCCCGTTCCCGCTCTCGTCGTCGGCCTCGTCCGCGGCGACCTCGGCGTTGAGTTCGCCGAGCGAGTCGACCTCGTGGTACGAGAACAGGGCCCCTTCGAGGGTCTTTCGGAGGACGGGGGCCTCCTCGGACGGGGCCTTGATTCGCTCGGGGCGGTCGTTGAACGAGAGGACGACCGCGGTGGCGACGCTCCCCTCCTCGAACTGCAGCCCGGTGACGTCGTCGAAGGAGAACGCCTCGTAGTCGGCGTCCCAGGTGACGTTCCCGATGTGCTTGAGCAGCTGGCGGTCGGTGACGACCAGCGTCAGTTCGCTGAACCGGAAGACGCCGGCGAGCGTCTCGTCGGCGTCGATGCCGCCCGAAGCGGTGAGCTTCCCTTCGAGCAGGCGCTTGAGGACGGCGTCGCCGCGACTGCCGGGGACCGACAGCTCGCGCTTCTCGCTGGTGTAGACGAGCGTGAACTTCGTCTTTCGTCGGCCCTCGGAGACCGTGAGCCGTTCGAAGTCGTGGGGGTAGCTCTCGACCTTCTCGTCGCTGAGCAGCCCCTCGCCGCGGTAGACGAGCGTCCGCGTCGGCGTGAAACAGGCCGCGTCCTCGTCGCCGAGGTTGACGCCGGATCGGACCTCCTCGTCCCCGAGCTCCTGCCGGACGAGGTCTGGTATCTCCATACTGCCTGCATACCTGCGTGGTGGCTTAAATCCGCGGGTCGATTATCAGCGGCTATCACGGCCGAACGGGCCACACACCGTGAGACGGCGACCCAGTCCCGGCGGAGATGAGAACCTTCAAGACGGCTAGCGGCCAACGCCTGAATGCACCCGCGCCCGGGTGGCTTAGCTGGACATAGCGCCGCACTCATAGGGTCTCTCGACTCATGCGGCACTTCCACCGTCATGACCCAGGGGCGCTCGTCACGCCCCGGACCTGGGCCATGCGGAGATCGAGGGTTCGGAGCCCTCCCCGGGCATTTTACTAAAAGTTGTCATGCCCAGAGTGGCGAAGAAGGCCATCAAGGGGACAAATCCGACCAATCTGAAATATACAGTCAGACATCAAATAAGTTTGTTAATTCTCAGGGGGTGGTGGCGTGACCGCCGAGTGCTTCCGCTGCGGCGGTCCGCCCGACAACGTCCACGGCAACAGCTACCTCTGTGACGACTGCGTCACCAACCTGCAGGGGGATGACTCCGCCGACGACTCGGGTGAACCGGACGCTGACCTCGAGTCCGTCGCCGACGGCGTCGCCACCGAGGCCGGCGTCCTGCCGGCGGACCTCGAAGGCCGCGAGCGCTGGATCGCCTGGAAGGCCACCGACGACGGCCGGAAAGTGCCTCGTGCGCCGTGGCTGACCGGCGGCGACGCGTTCGTCAGCGCCCAGGACTCCGACGTCTGGGTCGACCTTCAGACCGCCGAGACGTGGCTCGACAAGCTCTCTGGGTTCGACCTCGCGTACAACATCCCCGACCGGGACGATCACGACACGGATCTCGTACTCGTCGACTACGACGATGCGCGGGACCCCGAGACTGGCGTGATTCACGCCGCCGTTCGCGAGCACCTCCAGCGCGCCGAGAGCTACGCCGACGTCTCGACCAGCGGCACCGGCGTCCACATCCTCTGTCGCGGGCAACTCCCCGACGGCGTCAAGTCCATCGAGGCGGCGCTGCCCGAGGACGAGCGCTTCCCCGACGCCGAGATCGAGGTGTACGACTCCGCCCGGTTCGTCGCGATGACCGGCACGCACCTCGCGCCGACGCCGGTCGAGACCACGCACTGCCAGCAGTTCATCGACGATCTCGCCGACGAGTACACCACGGTCGCCGAGGGCACGCCCGACGAACTGATTCAGGAACCCGAAAAGACCGCCGCGGAAATCGCTGACGTCGAGACGACCAGCGACATGCAGGACGTCCTCGACGCCATCCAGCACACGGGCCCGCGTGACATCCGCCTGCGCTCGACGGTCACCCACGAGCGGTCTGACGGGACGACGTCGATGGACCCCGCCTGGGCCCAGAGCAAGAGCGGCACGCGCCTCGCCCAGGTCGACGACGGCTGGGTCTACCGCAAGGGCATGGTCGGCCTCGATGCGCTGCAGGTCGTCGCCCTCGAGGAGCGCATCATCACCACCGAGACGGAGTACCCCAGCGGCGCGGCGTTCTGGGAGGCTGTCGAGGCGCTGCGCGACCGCGGCGCGCACATCCCCGAGTTCGAACCAAGTGAGGGCGACATCGGTCACACGGCCGTCCTGCCCGGGGCTGACGCCCTCGAAACCGCGACGTCGGGCTGGGACTGGCACCACGCCGGCCGCGACGCGTCGAGTCTCTCGATCAGCGACGCTCGCGAGCGCACGACCGAGGCCATCGCCGACGCCTACCAGCGCAACGACCAGGTCCTCGTCAAGGCGCTGCCGACGATGGGGAAGTCCTACGGGTCGATCAAGGCGGCCGCCGACACCGGCGAGCCCGTGACGGTCCTCACCGGCCGCGGGCGCAAGGAACAGTACGCCCAGCTCACCGAGTGGTGTGAGGAACACGGCCTCACGTACAAGGAACTCCCGTCGTTCACCCACGACTGCCCGACTGCCGCCGGCGAGCACGGCGACGAGTGGCGCGAGACGGTGATGGACTGGTATCGCCGCGGGGCCACGCCCAAGGCCATCCACAAGTTCGCCGAGGATGTCCTCGGGAAGCCGCTCCCCTGTCAGGTCGACGACGGGGGGAACCACGTTGGCTGTCCGTACGCCCACCTGTGGAACTTCGACCCCGAGACCGACGGCAGCGCCGACTCCGACGAGGACGTCCCGATTGACGTGCTCATCGGCCACTACACCCACGCCTACAAGGAGAAGGTCACCACCGGGCGGACCGTCGTGTTCGACGAGTTCCCCGACGGGGCGTACGAGACGACGCTCGCCGGCGACTGGCTCCAGGGCGCGGTGAGCTACTGGCTGTCGACCGTCGACGGCGTCCCGTTCGATGACTACACCGACCTCATCGAGAACCGCGCCGACGAGGGGCGGCGTGCGGACGCGCTGGCGTGGTTCCTCGATGACGATGATGGGGACGCCCTCGACACGGCGGAGTCGCTCGTGTTCGACGACGACAGCGCTCACGCCGCGGCCCCGCTGGCCGCGTTCGCCATCCTCGCCGGCGATGACCTCGGCAACGGCTTCGAGGCGGCCGACCTGCAGGACGTCGGCACTGCCACGTTCGACCGCGAGACCGGGCAGGTGTCGCTGCTCCAGCCGCCGAGTCTCGACTACGCGAGCGGTGTCGTGGCCCTCGACGGAACGCCCACCAAGCGCATGTGGGAACTCTCTCTTGGGACCCGTCTCTCGCTACGGTCCGTCCTGTCGGACGACGAGCGGAGCGAGTACGTCGCCGAGGTACTGAACCTGAACCTCGTGCGGACGACCGACGCGGTCAAGCCCTACAACAGCGCCGACCACGTCACGGTCGACCAGGACGCCGCGCTGCTGGAAGGCATCGCCGACGCCCACGGCGAGCGGGCGTCGCTCATCACCTCGTCGACGGCGGAAGGCGCGTACGACGCCGCGGACGTCCTTGACCTCGTCGCGGAGACCAAGCACTACGGGAACGTCCTCGGATCGAACGAGTTCAAGGAGACGCGCCTGGGCGCGGTGATCGGGTCGAACCACTACGGCGACCGATTCATCAAGAAGTGGGGCGCGTACGCCGGCGAGGCCGTCGAGCGCAACGCCGAGAAGGGTGCGGGTCTGTCCTACACGGGCTTCGGCGACCGCGTGCTGACCCACATGCGCGAGCACGACACGCTCCAGGCGGCGATGCGCTTCGGTCGCGACGGCAACGGGGCCGTCGTGTACGTCCACACGGACACCCTGCCCGAGTGGGTCCCCATCGCCGACGAAGGGCGCGTGCTCACCACTTGGAGCGATGGGATGCGCCAGATCGTCGAGGCGGCGGCCGACCTTGAGGAGTGGACGACCGCGGAGATTGCCGGCCATCCAGAGGTTGACATCGGCGAGCGGCAGGTCCGGGCCCACCTCACGACGCTGGCCGAGGAGCACGACGTCGTCGCTCGCGAGGTCGACGGCTGTGGGTTCCTCTGGCGTGACGACGGCCTTCACCGCTTGGGCGACCACGGCGCGGTCAAACTGACGCCGGTCGACCTCGATGAACTGAGCGCCGAGGAAAGTGCGGAACTGGCGCGTAGTAGTATCTATACGTGGGAGTTCCGCACTCCAGTCGAAACGGAGGGGTTGACACGGAGTAACACACCTGGTTCGGAGGCGACGGGCGACGATCACGCCGCCGCGGGAGGTGGCCCACCGCCGAATGAGTCAGACTGACCCGGGCTCGCGGGGGGCTTCGGCCCCCACCGACGAGCCGCAGCACTGTCGCGATCAGGACCCCGGCCAGTGCAAGGCCATCGCCGTCTCGACGAGTTCGCGGTGCGAGCGCGACGCACTCGCCGGCGTGGCCTACTGCACGCTGCACCTCGACCGCGCCAACGGGGATTTCACGGGCTGAGAGGGTCCGAGAGGGTCGCTCGTCATATCTCGCGAAAAACCGTCCCCGAACTATGCGTTAGTAGCCTGTATTTCCTGCCGGAGAGAACCATGAGCACACTCGTCCCGAAGCGGGTCAAGGAGACCCCTGCCAGTGCAAGGCTGGTCTACACCGCTCTCGACATGAACGGGCCCCTGGAAAAGGAGGCCCTGATCGACGAGACGGGGATCGCTCGGCGGACGCTCAACAGCGCGCTCGCCGAGCTGCGCGACCGCGGCCTCGTCGAAGCGCGTGAGCATCCGGCCGATCACCGGCGGCGACTCTACGCCGCCGCAGAACAATGATTGCCCGTTACGACGCCGGTGGCAAGCCGGATGCACGTCGTAGCCAACAGCACGCGAAGCGGGGGCTGGGCCCCACTATCCCTCGGTTTCGACCGAATATTCGGCGAAAAACCAAGCGGAGGCATCGATGACCGACGATGCGAGCGCCCACGCCCGCGAAGAGAGTGATGACAGCTACGACGACCTGCTCTCGACGCTCGACATGCTGGAAGAGGAAGCCCTCCGCAAAGTCGAGAGCGGCCGTGTGTACGACGCCGAGAACGAGCGGGTTCGCATCAAGTGGATCCGCATCGCGAAGGACGTCATCGCGGAAAAACGGAAGGTGATGGCCGATCGCGACCTCGAGGAGCTGACCGAACGCATCGAGCAGCTCGAAGAGCACGCCGGCGACGGCGTCGTCACCAGCGAGGCGCTATCATGACCCGGAAGAGTCGTCGGGAAATCGAGCGGACGCTTGACGACTTGGAAGGCGGCGGCCGCCGATCCAGTGTTGCCGACCTGATGTGGGCAAATCTGAAAGACTACTACGACGGCGCACTGTCGCCCGACGAGCAGCGCCTTCTCGACGAGCCCGAGACACACCTCACCCCAGCAGCATCGGCTCAAATCGATCCGACGAGATTCACACACGGAGAGACTCATGACGCGAAAGAGTAAGCGCGAGATCGAGCGGGCCCTGGAGGGGCTCGATGACTCGACGACGGACGGCATCTCGACGGTCACCATTTGGGAATGGCGTTCCGATCCCGAGACGGGCGAGCCTGTCGAGTGTTATCGGGCGACTGAACACGACATCGAGACTGGCGAGTCCCGAAGCCTGGATGTCGACGACGTCGACACCCCGAAGGAGCGTGACCAATGACACGGAAGAGTCGTCGTGAAATCGAACGCGCCCAGGATGACCTCATCGACACTCCCGAGTGGGCCGACGACGTCACCGATGCCGACCTCGGGGTGACTGCTGACTTCGTCACGTACGAGGCGACCGTCAACGCTGCCGGTCCCGAGGGCCAGTTCCAGACCGTCACGCCAGCCACTGGAGGTGACCGATGACTCGCCGCTCGAAGCGAGAACTGGAGCGTGCGGTCGACGACCTGGGCCCGGCGCCCGGCGAGGCGACGTTCCAGGAGCTGTGGATGGCAAGTCTGAAGCGAGGCGCTGGCGCCGACCTCTCAGCGTACGAGCAGCGCCTGCTTGATGACCCGGAACAGCACCTCTCGGAGCGGGCGCGGCGCCAGTTCGCACGACTGGAGGCGTCTTTAGACGGTGATCGCCCATGACTCGGAGAAGCCGCAGAGAACTTGAGCGGGCGCTGGACGACCTCGACAGTGGCGCTCCCGACCCGCCAGGTGCCGGCCTAGTCACCCTCCTATCAACGGCCTACAATGGTGGGGCGGTCCGCCTACTCGACCCGGAGCGCCGACTCGTCCGCGTTGACGGGGAGCTTCGGCGCGTGACTGAGCACGCCTTCGAGAAACTGACTTGGGAACCGCCACTCGACGACGCCGGCGGCACTCCGGCACACAACACTTCTACCAATGGCAACTGATGACAGCACCGAGACGCTGCGACGGCGTCTCTCGATGGCGAACAGAACGCTTGATGACCTGACCTCGACAGCCGACGAACTCGCTGACCGGCTCTCGCGTCTTGAGGACGCAGTCGACGCTCTCGAGGGCGGAGACGGGCCCGATGACGAGGCCGAACAGATGGCCCGCGAAGTCTTAGCGGCCGACGACGTGCTCGCGATGCGGCGTGAGGGCCGCACTGCTCGCGAGCAGCTTGCCGCTGAGTACGGCGTCGACGTCGAGGCGGCGGACGACGTGACCGACCTCCAGGAGCGTCTCGCCGACGTGCGGGGCGGCGGTGAGGGCGAGGACGCCGAGGAAAAGACCGCGACCGACCGCCTCGCTGAACTCCGGGGGGATGACTGATGTCGGGCGATCTCGTCCGCCCCGCTGACGACGCCGATCCCGACGGTATCCAGGACCACATCAGTGCGGTCAGCGATGAACTCCCTGCCGAGGCCGGCGACGTGATCGCACTGCGAGAGATGTGGTATCATCTCCGCATCCATGGGACTGAGAGTGAGGGCGAGCTCAAAGACATCGGCTGGGACGCTTCCGAGGAGCTACGACGCATTCACGGCACGCAAAACGGCTGGTGGACATCGGCCGGGAAGCAGTATCTCGCGCTCCTCCCGAACGTCTCCCCGCCTGGTGACGCGACGCCGTGGCGTCGCTACCTCCAAGTACTTCCGGACCTGGTCCGTCCCTCGACCCCGCCCGGTCAGTGGGCGTTCGACGAGGGCGGGCAGTCCCGTCCCGATCAGGATACGGATCCCGCGACGCTCACCGATGAGCAGCTTTCGGCAGCACTTGACGCTGTCGACGTCCCGGGTGACATCGGTCGTGACCGTCGCCGCTCGACGGTCCCGCTTCGTCGGATGTACCGTCGGATCGAGGAGCAGGGAAGCGCGACGAGCGAGGAGCTGAAAGATCACTACAGCACGTCTCGATACGACAAGCCCGGACAGGGGCACTACCAGACTGCCGGCGCGTGGTTCCGGGCTGTCGGTCGGCCGATTCTCGCCTCGCTGCCAGGGATCGATCCGCCAAGAGTGGTCGGCGAACCGTGGCGATTCATCGGCGTCGACGAGGCGGCGCTCCATGCCGACACCACTGACGACAGCGCTGTCGACGATGCGCTCGCGTCGGTATCGATTCCTGGGCGTGGTGAGTGGGTTGACCGCCGGCGCGAGGTGATCGGGCAGGCGTACAGGCTCATTCGCGACGAGGGGTCGGTGTCGCGCTCGACGCTCGCCAATCGCGTCGACGCGAGTGATGTTGGGTACGAGTCAGCCGAGGCGTTCGTCGACGAAGTCCTTGCCGACTGCCTGCCGAAACTCCCCGGTGTCGAATCTGGAGAGAGCGCGAACAGTTGGCGGTACAGCGAGTCTGGGGACGGGTAACGATGCCTCGCCCTGGCTCCCGCGAGTCCGCAGCCGTCCAACGCGCGCTCTCCAGGCGCTGGAGCGGCGGGGACACGACTGTCGACACGGTCTACGGCGACAGCGACATCGTCACGGTGGTCTACGACACCGCCCAGCCGATGGCCGGCCGGGCGCACGCAGAGTGCCTCGGCGGCGCTGCGCACGCCCTGTCGGATCTGACGTCGAACGGCACTGCGCCCGCGGTTCTCCGCGGCGTCTGTCACCTGCCGGAGGCTCCGGTCCCGCTCGTGTGGCTCCTGCGGCGTGAGTGGGCCTGCGCGCAGCAGGCCGGCGAGATGGATAGCGGCGAGCTGCTCGAGCGCGTCGCCGACACGTCGCCGCTGTTCGGTGACGTCACGCGCACTGTGGTCGAGGGAGGCCGCTGAGCATGGTCTTCGAGGAGCTTTCCGTCGCCGTCGGGATGTCATCCCGCGATTATGAGCGCGGGACAGACCAGATGGAATCGTCGACCTCGGCACTCGAAAAATCAATGGCGACGCTCTCGGCAGCGGCTACCCCCGCCGCGAACAAGTTGGGCGACGTCGGAGACGAAGCAGCACAGTCGGGTGCCGAGGCGATGGCTGCAGAGTCGACCCTCGATAGCCTCGGCGAGGAGCTGACGGACACAGCCCTCGGAGCGACGACGGCCGCGAACCGCCTCGACGAGGTCGGTGACGAGATGACCGAGGCGGGCGCGAAGGCAGCCACCGCCAGCGCCGGCGTCACCGGTCTCCGGGCGTCGATGTTCGGTCTGTCCGGGAGCCTCACGACCGTCGTCCCGGCTGCGACGGGGCTTGCAGGCGCGCTGACTGCAATCGGGGTCGCCAGCGCCCCTGTCATCACTGGCCTCGCCGGTATCGCCGGCGGGTTCGCGTCCGTCGCCGGTGTCATGGGTGGTGGCCTGCTCGCCGGCGCGGTCACGCACATGGAAGAGTTGAAGGCGGCAGTGAAGACGGCGAAAACCGAGGTGAAGGCCGCGATCAAGCCGATCGGCGAACTGTTCGGCCCGGTGCTACTCCAGGGTGTCGAGGCGCTGCCCACCCTCGCGGAGCGGGTCGTGTCGGCGACGGGCGACTTGCGCCCGTTCCGCGACGCCTTGCAGGAGATCGGGCAGACAGCGATGACTGCTATTCCCGAGGCAACGGGCGCGTTCGTCGATTTCGCCCGGCAGACACTGCCGATATTCACCAATGTGACGAAGGCGATTCTCGACGGGCTGGCCCCAGCGATCCGGTTCCTGAGCGGGGAGCTGTCCGACCTGCGGTCCGGGTTTGCCGACGTGAGCGGCCCGCTCCAGCGGTTCTGGGATCGCACCGAGGACCTCCGCGCAGCGGTCGCGCCGGTCGTCGACCAGATTCAGCGCTTCGGCAAGCTCGCAGTCATCGCGGGAGCGAAGATTGGTGGCCGTCTGCTGCCAGTGTTCACGCCGCTGGTAGAGGGCCTCGGCGACGCGCTGAAAGGGTTCAACGACGTGGCAGCGGCGCTGCTGGGCGTCGGCGATGCAACGGACGAGACTGCGCTGAAAATCCGGTCGTTCGCCGGGGCGGTTGTCGCTGGTCTGCGCGGCGCATTCGAGAAGATCAGGGCCATCGTGTCCTCGGCACTGGGGAAGGTCGAGGGCTTCTGGAACGCGCACAAGTCGATCGTTACCGAGACTGCTCGGTCGGCGTACCAGACGGCTAAGACCAAGATGGACAGCGTCCTCGGGAAGGCGAAGACAGCAGTTGGAACCGCGCTCGGGAAAATCAAAACCGAATGGAACGAGCACGGCGGTGCGGTGAAAGACGCAGTCCGCGATGCCTACACGTTCGTCAAGAACAACCCGCGCGAAGCGCTGAAGACGCTCGCGACGGTCATCGTTCCTGGCCCGCTCGGGGTCATCGTCGACGCATTCGAGGAGAACTGGGGGAAGGTCGAGCGCAACACGCGGACGACGATGGAGGAGCTGAAAACAACGACTCGGACGGCGATGCAGTCAGTCCAAAAGCAGATGGTCACCCCGCTGAAAAACGCCGAGAGCGAGACCCGGACGAACCTGGGCCAGATGGAGATTGAGTACAAGGAGACCTACTCCACCATCAAAGACGCCGTCAGTCGCCTCCTGGGTGGGCTGCTTGACGTGCAGAACCAACACACCAAGAAGGTCGGCAAGCTCTGGCGCACGCACCTCTCTGGGGAGGATGGGATCCTCGCGAACGCCCGGACGGCGTTCAACAGCCTCTGGAACAACATCATCAAGCCGACGCTTGACCTGATCCAGAAGGGCTGGGATATGTTCGGCGACGAGATCGTCGCCACGGCCCGGATCATGTGGGACACGATGATGACGATTTCGCGATTCGGCCTCGACACGCTGCTAACCGCGATCAACGTCACGCTCGACCTCATCAGCGGCGACTGGGAAGGTGCGTGGACCAACATCAAGGACTACCTCAAACGAACGTGGAACGAGGTGACTGACTGGCTCAAACGGACCGGGCGGACGCTGTTTGGCGATTCCTTCGATCGGATCATCCAGGCAGCCAAGGACGTGATGAACAGCTTCGGTGACTGGCTGTTCTACAACTCGTTCATCAAGGACCTGCTGAACAACGTCGCGGGCTGGCTCGAGTCAACAGGCAAATCGCTTGTCAAAAACGCGTTCGACGCAATCGTCGGCGGGATCGAATCAGCACTGGGGGACATCGACCTGTCCGACATTCAGGATGCGATCCAGAATATCATCGACAAGGCCTCGGATGCGATTGACACGGTCAAGTCGATCCCGAACAACGTCACGACGACGATCACGCGTACGATCAACGAAGTCGTCAACGAGCCGGATAGCAACGAGGACGACGGTGACAGTGACCCCGACGGATCGAGCGACGTCGACCGGGGGAACATCGACTCCGGAGAGGAGGAGATCGGGAGCGATCAACCCTCCGGCGGCGGGAGCAGTCCGATCGGTAATGTCGGCGATGGCGGCGGGCCAGAGGGTGACCTGAACAACGACGGAACCGTTGGCGGAGACTACAATGGCCCAGGATACGGCCTGGCGAAGGGCGGCCTGGTCACGGGACCCACTCGCGCCCTCATCGGCGAAGGAAACGACGACGAGTTCGTGACGCCGCGGAGTACGATGCTGCGCGAACTCCGCGACGTCGCTGAGAAAGCGATGGGAACCGGCGGCGACAGTATCGTCATCGAGGAGATCAACGTCGATGCGGATAGCGACATGGATGAACGCGAGCTTGTGCGGGCCGTCAGGCAAGAACTCAAACGCGACCTCCAGCGCCTCTCGACGCGGTAAGCGAGGCGCTGGTCGGAAATTTGCGATGGAAAATCCCGTATGGTGTGGGGATGTCGGGGGTGACGGACACTAAGGCTTCAGGAAAGTGCCCGTAAGTGGCGAAACCCGACGTCGAGACAAGAGTGTTCTGGTCCGATTGTCGAATCAGATAACGCTCCATGAGGTGTTTGTTTTCGACAATAGGTGCTGTCATACCCACCCCACCAGCGACAGCACTTGCAGGGTGGTGTCAACCCAGTTTGGAGGACCGCTTGACTTTCTGTTTCACGAATATGAATGGCCAATACATTCATATGAATTGGAACTAACAAGGAAATGAACCATGGGGAGCCTTCACAGGGAGATTCTGTTACAGGAGGGGTTGGATGACAAGATCAGGATTCTCTCGAAGCGCCAGCGACGGTTGATCCTGCTGACACTGAAACACGACGGGGAGAAAACCGAGCGTGATGTGCTGTTTCGCAGCGGGGACGAGATGGACGATGCCGAGTTGCAACTCGTCCACAACCACCTCCCACGGCTGGAGGAGGCTGGCTATATCGAGTGGGATCGGGACAGTGGTACTATCTCGAAAGGCCCACGCTACGATGAAATCAAGCCGCTCCTCGACCTGATGGAGAACCACGCTGATGAGCTCCCGCCGGACTGGCCCTAAAAGTACGATGAGTTGCCCTACTGAGGGGGAGAATGAATCCCTCACGGATACTGCGGTACTGCACGCTACCCGACATAACCCAGACAGCAATCAGGAGTTACTCACAACTCTCTTGGAGGCCGTCGCCATGCTGGAAGAGCAACCAGTGGAATCATTACGGGACGATCCACTGCAGGATAGTATCGATATCGAAGCGGTTGAGGCACTGCTGTTCGGCTCTCGCGACGATGCTATGGATAGGAGCCATCGGACAGTGCAGTTTGAATACAGAGAATATCTGATTCAAGTCCACAGCGACGGACAGGTTCTCCTGACTGATCCCAACGACACTACGGAGTAAGCACGTTCGACCGTGCGCGGCCGGCGATGGAACGCATCCTACGCGAGATCGCCCGCGAAGCGATGGGAACCGGCGGCAACAGTATCACCATCGAGGAAATCAACGTCGACGGCAGCGGTGACATGAACGAGCGCGAGCTTGTGCGGGCCGTCAGGCAAGAACTCAGTCGTGAACTCCAGCGGCTCTCGACGCGGTAAACGACGCGCTGGCCGGCACATCACGACGGCAAAATCCCGTATGGAATGGGGATGTTGGGGGTGTCGGACACCGGGGGTCGGGTTGGTGTCCGCATGCGTCGAGAATCTGGGTAGCAGTATGAATTTTCTGGTGCCAATGAGAGGACCCATGGAATCAAAAACCATCTCTGGTTTCAGTCCTCGTAATGTAGCAATACAGCGATTCACTACACAGTAGTGATGATATACTTATGTTAGTACGCTGTAATTATCCGGTGGGTATAAATTGGCCCCGAACGGTAGATTTAATACTTACGGAGAGTGCGTCAGACAATAGCACGGGCTGGCGGCAGGACCGGACCACACCATGGAACTCATTGAAAAGACGGAAGGCGTCCTCGGTGGCAAGGCGCGAATCACAGGAACACGTATAGCGGTTGTTGACGTGATAGAACAATTAAAGTCGAGTGACGCCCGGGCCGATATCAAGGAACAATACGGGCTTTCAGACGAAGAACTCGATGCAGTCGAACGGTATTATAGACGGCACACAGACGAGATTAAGGAACTAATCGAGCAACGCCGCCAAGCATACGACAGGCTTATAGATCAAAGCAAGGCTTGATGTGGAGATCGGGGAATGGATATTCTTACAGAAACTCATGTTGGGCCTTCGTATCGCAATGAGTTGCAAAACCAAATGGGCATCTCTGTTGAAAATCTTTTAGACCATCTTGATATCAGGGCTACTGACCGTGAAATCGAGCACTATGCCGCTGAAAATGATTTTGTGGTGTTCTCTCGCGATGAAGATTTCATTGATATTACCCGGGACTGTGGAGTCTTATTCATGCACCAATTGAATAATCCGGATCCAAAAAAAGTAGCCGAGGCAGTACGGCAAATCTGTATAAGCTATCGAGATTTTACGGTCATTCGAGAGCCGGTCCCTGGAATCTGGGTTTGAAATATACCCGGTTGAGACATGTCGCCCGGGGTCTACTTCTCCAGTTAGTCTCGATAGGCCTCAGCCCGCCCGGCGATGGTCACCGCCGCACTGCGATCCCGGCAGACCCGCCCGACCGGACAGTCGTCGGTCTCACAGGTGATCGTCGCCCGGCTCACGTCGGCCAGTTCCCCGCAGACGTGGCACCGCTGGGTCGAGTAGGTCGCGTCGACGCGCTCGACCCGGTAGCCCTCGGCGGCCAGCACCGCCTCAAGGTGTCCACGGAACGCCGGGAGCACCCACTCGCCGGCCTTCGTCCGACCGCGGGCACACTCGGCCAGCATGCCGCTCTCGTAGCCGATGTCTTCGAGAGCGACGACGTCGGCGTCGTGGCGGTCTGCGTACTTGACGAGGGCCTGGGCGGCGAGATCGAACCGCTGGCGGAGCAGCGAGCGGTAGGTCTCGACAGCCTCCGCCTCGGCCTCGTCGGTGTCGACGGCCAGCTCGTCGAGGCGGGCAAGCGTGTCCCCGAGACCGTTGTAGAGGTCGCGCTCGGCGCCGCCTCCGACCACGAGCGCGTCGGAGACGTCCGGATCGGCGTCAGCCGGGGCCGCGACGAGGAGTCGCTTCACACCGAGGTCGACGCCGATTGGCGTGTACCCCGCCGTCGAAACACGGGTGCCCGTGGCCTCCGGCGTGGAACTCATGGCTCGTGCCTCCAGGCGACCCAGTCCTCGCGATCCTCCGGGTCACACGCGACGATCTCCAGCAGCAGGTCGTGCAGCTCGGTCGCGGTCTGGAAGGCCGCGAGGTTCACCGTCTCGAGGTACCCACCCTCGGCGGCGTACACCTCCCACACACCGGGCCCCGTATCGCCGTCGTGGCACTCCAGACGGAGCCCGTGGAAGGCGACGACGTCGCCGTACTGGTAGGCGCCGTGGAACAGCTCTCGCAGATAGTCGTGCGTCTCCCAGTGGTCCTCGGTCGGCGCCATCGTGACCTTCGGCTCTTTGAGGCTCACTGTTCGACCCCCACTGTGTCCGCGGCTCTCGCGAGCAGTGGCTCGTCGACGGCGTCGACCGTCGGCTGCCAGAGCCAGCCCCGCGGCGTCCGCGTACTCGTGACGACGCCGGCGTCCTCGAGGTCGTTCAGGAGCTTGCGCCGCCAGCGCCGCGAGTCACACTTCGAGGTCATCGTTCCACGGTAGGCCACCGGCGCGACGGCGTCGTACAACAGCTGCAGGTCGCCGGTGCGGCTCCCCGGCGCGCCGACGATCAGCCGGTAGAACAGCCGATGATGGAGCGACCACTCCTCGGCGTCGACGTCGGGGCCGGGGCGGTCGGGCAGGCTCACGCCGATCCCTCCTCGGCCGGCCGCTGCTCGCGCTCGGCGTCGATCAGCTCGCGCCACGCCGTCTTGGCCTCTGGGTCGGCATCGAGGCCGCGGTAGGCGATGTCCGACGCGATCCAGCCGGCACAGTCGCCACACAACGCCCCGGTCTTGAGGGCCGGCAGGCCCGCCTCTCCCAGCGGGTACTCCAGTTCGATGCGGAAGCCCGGATCCGCGGGGTCACCGCACTGCATACAGACGTCGTCGGGCAGCGCGTGATTTTGGACGAACTCGCAGACCGCGCAGATGTCCGCCTCGAGCGGAGCGATGGGATCGACGGTCGTCCGGCTGACCATGCCCGCCGGCTTCTCCGCGCCGCAGATGGCGCACTCAACGACCGCCGGGTCGTCGTCGGCCGCGGCAGTGTCGTCGGACTGCGTTAACCAACACTCGCCGTCACTACCCCTGGGCTGTTGGTTAAGAGAGTGAATCGCGTCGGCGGGCGTCGTCGCGACGAGCGCGGCGGCCTCCAGGAACGCCCGGCGGTCAGGCATCCTCGCCCTCCTGATCCTGGCGGACGGTGCGAAGCGCTTGCGCGACGTCCTCGGCGAGGTCCGGCCGCGAGGTCTCCGTGTCGGCGCGGGCGAGGTAGCGGTCGATGACGTGGTCGACCGAGAGCCCGAACTGGCTCTGGGTTCGCCGCCCGGTCGGCAGCGCTCGCGTCGCCGTCGTGAACCGCAGCACACCGTCGTAGGGAATGCGCTTGCGGGCTTCGAGCGCGCCGGCCTCGGTCACGAGCAGCGTGTAGTCCTCGTCGCCGGCGTCCTCGATGACGAGCGTCATGGCTCCCCCCGGACGGCGCCAGGGAAACAGACCCGGCACGGGTCGTAATGCGACTCGATGAGCTGGCGCTCCTTGCGGAACGCGTTCCCGTGATGCTGGCGACAGACCGGCGTAGGCTCGTCGGCGGCGGGATCCTGGCGGTGGTAGGTCGAGGACTCCCCGCCGAAGGTGACGACCTCGTCGGGCAGGTCGCCGTCCTCGACGACGAGCGTCATCGGTCACCCCGCTGGGCGTGGTACAGTGCGTCGGCGAGCGCATCCAGCGCCTCGCCGTCGAGTTCGATGCGCACCCGGACGTCGTCGCCGACCAGCCGGAGCGTGGCGTGCGTCTCGGCGCTGGAGAGCGGCCGCTGGTCGGGCGTCTCCAGGCGCAGCGGCGTCTCGAGGTCGGCGGACATGGCGACGCGGCCGTCGGCGATCCCGACCGTCGCGTCGACGTCGTTCAGGCGCGTCATTCGCAACCACCACAGCAGTCTTCGAGGTCGCACCGGCGCATCGCCTCGGTGCCACAGTCGCCACAGCGGTAGTACTCGTGGCCGGTGTAGTTGCCATACTTGTTGAACTCGGGGAACGGGCCCTCGACCCGGTCGGCGTCCTCGTCAACCAGTTCGGCGTCATCATCAGCCACGATGATCCCGCCGTCGGCGGCGGCGAACCGCAGCTCGGCGTCGCAGTGCTGGCCGAGATCGGGGTCGACGTCGCAGGCCGCGGCGGCGTCGGCGGGGATCGCGTCGAGGCCGAGGGCGAATCGGGCGCGGCGGACGTGCTTGCAGCCGCCGTCGGGATCGCGGTACTCCGCATCCCGGCACTCGCACCGTCCTTCAAGGGCGTCGACGACGTACTCAGAACCGGATTGGCTCGTGACGAGGGCGATGCCCTCGGCCCCGCGGGCCTGGCCGACGTCGGGCGTGACCGTGAGGTACTGCTCGAGCGCGCGGCGCGTTCGGTCGGCGATACTGCTGGCGGCCGATGGGGCAGTCTGAAGTGCCCCTGAGTCCTTAGTGGACATGGGTTTGTCTCCCAAGACAGCCCCGCTCGCGTGTTCCAGCACGCGGGCACTTCTCGCGGACCGAAGTACCCCGAAGAGCGGGTCTGCCTACATTACCATATACGGTACCCCATCATGTAAAAGTACCGAATGTGGTAACGGTACCGTATGCGGTACTACTAAGGAACGGGGTACCGTAATCGGTAACATGAGCGTGGACGCACAGTCGGCCATGCCCGATGATCGACGGGGACTATTGACCGAGAGCGAGAGAGAGATTCTGATGGGGGACCGGGAGGTCAGTGATAACCACTACTATACAACGGTCAGCAGGGTGAGAAAGAAAATTGCCAGACTCGAGGAGGACCTCCCCGCTTTAGAGGAACATGGCGGGCTCGCTGACGAGCTACGAGAGCTCGTTTGTGAAGACGACCAAGACTGACCCATGCCCGAGTTCCGAGTATCCCCGGCGGTCGCGAACTGCCCGCCGTCGGCGAAGCTCGCGCACCTCATCATCGACGAGTGCGGGCCGCTCAACCACAGCGAGCTGCGCGCACGGACGACGCTGTCGGTCTCGACACTCGGGAACGCGGTCGGCCGGCTCGACGACGCCGGCGCGATCGAGACGCTGCCGGCGAGCGATGGCCGGAGTCGGGTGTATCGCGTGGGGGAGGGGTGACGATGGCAGCGCCCAATCAATCCTTCTCGTCGCCGCTATCCTCCGCCCATTCCTTCTGCAATGTCACTGCCTCCGCGAACTCCTCGTCCGAGATCACTCCATTGAATAACATCTCGCGCAATTGGGTGGGTGCGTATCCTTCAGCCAACTCTCGAGGCGTAAGGTCCTCGATTTGGCCAGCCACCTTGATGTCAATGTTGACTGCGACCTTTTCAACATCGACCCCTTGGCGACAGAGAGCCATCTCGATTCCCTGCTGGATCTGGCCGGCGAAACCATCTGCAGGGGTGGTGTCATCGTCACCTTCGTCGTTCAGACAGATTCCCCAGTATATCAACGCGAGGAAGTGGACAATCCCGTTAGCGATCTCCGGTTGGTCTATGAAGTGGGACGGGCTTACTTTGAAGATTTCACGAATGTCTTTCTCGCGAAGGCGGTCAGAACGGAACACTGTGGCTGCATCGAGAACCCCGTTCCGGACGCGGCGACGGATTCGGACTTGTAGTTTCCGCTCGTATGGGTCTGAAATATCGTCACGCTCTCCTTCCAGAAACTCGCGCTGTTGTCGGGTTAATAGCGCGGATTCATTATCATCATCTGCCATGTGACGTAATTTGTGACGGAAGGCTAAATATGTCTTGGAACGTTGTAAACCATAGAACGATGCCGTCTGACCGACTCACCGCTCGGATTCCAACCACGCCCGCTGTCAGAGAAGAGTTGAAGAGCCGCGTCGACAGTGGGGCAGGCGTCGATACGTACGATGACTACCTGCGCGTCGTCCTGGGACTTCCGGCGGAGAACGAAGAGACGGCCCACTGAAACGAAAGATGACTCTCACGAATCAGGAACAGTACGACGACGCTGACCCCGAGACCAACCACGATCAGCGACGTCGAATTGCCAGCGACACCGACGGCGACGACCACGGTGTCATCTCGTCCATACGGACGGGATGGACAAACCGTTTTCGCTCCCGTCGGGCAGCCAGGGGCAGCCTGGCAAGCCTGAATGAGTTCGGAACCAACTGAAACTACCCACCGAACCGACCGAGACCTACTCGAAGCGAGTCCGAGCACCGGCCACGAAGAGATTCGCGAGATTTACCACATTCCCGAGCAGATGCATCCCGACCGACTCGCCGCCGCGACCCGTATTGACCGACCGGCACGCTACCGCCGCAAGCACCGCCAAGGGAGGAGTTCTTGAGATGAAACCTACGGAGACTGACGAACTGCGAGAACACGTTGAGGAATCGCTTGGCGACCACCGCGACCTACTGCAACTGCTGGCAGACCTCGATACCGACCTGAGCGAGGACGCCCAGCGCGCCCTGGAGATTCTCGAGGAGAGTGGTCAGTCGTGAGCCCCCTCGTCGAGCGCGGCCTGGACGCGGGCGTCGATCAGGCCGTCGATTGTCTCGACGGCATCATCCTCGGCGACACCGTCTTGCGCGACGAGCTGTGCCAGTGCCTGGAGTCCTGCCTTCTGGGTGGCCTCGGCCTCGTTCGCGGCTTCGAGCGAGAGCGGCTGGCCGCACCAGACACAGCGGTCCTTGTCACGCGGCGTCTCCTGGTCACAGCGCGTACACTGGACCGGGCCGACGGGTTCGGGTTCGTCGTCGCCGACGTCGACGCCCAGGGCCATCGCGATCTCGCGCTCGCTTTCCTCGCCGAAGACAGCGATGTAGCGGGCGGCCTCGTCGCTGCCTCGCACCCAGCCATAGCGGTTTTCGAGTGCGGTCTGGGAGACGCCACGCCGGGCGAGATGCGACGCCGAGGACTTCCGGAAGCGCGTCGGCGTCGGCTTCGACGGCGGTGTGACGGCGGCGCGATCGGCGGCCTGTCGGAAGATTTTCCGGAGCATCTCTCCGGAGATCGGATCCGCACGGTTGAGCTTCGACCACAGCGGCGCGGTCGGGTCGTCCCCGGCCGGGTGGGTCTGGATCCACTGCTGGACGCGCGTCGGCGCGATCAACAACACGGGCGACCGGCGGCCGACCTTCCCTTCGACGGTGACCTGCAGGCCGTAGTCGTGGTCCGCGAGGTCGCCGATGGTGAGATCTTGGAGCTCGCCACTGCGCGGGCCGATGTCGAACGCCAGTGCGATGAGCGCCTCGTCGCGGAAATTGCGACAGGCCTCGAGCATCGGAACGACGTGCTCTTTCCAACGGAACATCTTCGACGGGTCTGGGCTGCGGTCGAAGTTGCTTGGATAGCCCGTCGGCACCCATTCGATGCTGTCGGGCTTGCCGTCGCCCTTGGTCGCGTGCTCGCCGAACGAGCGCAGCGAGTCACGTGCGGTCTTGTTCGACTCGGGATTCTGGTAGCGGTCGTTGATCCAGCTATTCAGCTCCTTCGCAGCAGCCGTCGACTCCAGGGATTCAGCCAGGCCGCCAGCCTCCTCGGCCATCTTGACGAGGCGCATGAGGTACTTCTCGTGGCTCGCGTCACCGACCTCGGCCTGTCCGAGGGCGTCGAGTTCGCGGCTATAGGCGAGCAAGGCCTCTGCGTCGTCGTCAGCGATGTCACCCGACTCGCGGAGGCGCTCACGGAGTCGATTGATCGACGGTCGGTAGTCGTTCCCCATCGAGAACCCTGTTTTATCCGTGGGCATACAAACCCCTGGTTTGGTGCACTCCCCGGGCATACCTTATCGGTCGTTCACGTCGGCGAGCGTCCGCTCTTTGCAACGTGGTCCCGATACCGCCGAAAGAGCGATGGTGACGACCGACCGGTCACTCCTTCTCGTCGCCGTCCGTCACTCCTTCTCGTCGCCGCTCGCCTCACCGTCGTACCCGTACGCCTCCAGCGCGGAGGCCGCCGACACCTTCCCGAGTTCGAGGTCGCGCTCGATGGCCGCTGTCGCCCGGTCGTCCGGGTCGCCGTAGCCGCCGGCGCCGGGCGTGCGGATGCTGACGGTCGTCCCGGGCGGCAGGTCGTGGGTCGACTTCTGGGGGAGTCGCGTCTCCGTCCCGTCGGGGTCGATGCGGACCGCGCTCCCGGACTCGCCGTCGCCGCCGCCGAGCAGGCCGTAGGGGCGGTGGTCGTGGCGGTCGGCGAGCAGGCTGAAGGTGGCCGTGTGGTCGCGGACCTGGATGTCCCGTCGGAGGCCGAGGCCGCCGCGGAACTCGCCCGCGCCGCCGGAGTCCTGCCGGAGTTCGTAGCGGGTGACCCGGAGCGGGTAGGCGGTCTCGAGCACCTCGGCGGGCGTGTTCATCGTGTTCGACATGTGGACGTGGACGCCGTCCATGCCGTCCTTGCCGGCGCGGCCCCCGAAGCCGCCGCCCTGCGTCTCGTAGAAGGCGTACGGCGAGCCGTCCCGCGGGTCCGTGCCGCCGAAGGTGACGTTGTTCATCGTCCCCTGGGACCCGGCGACGACCCGCTCGGGGACGACCTCGGCGAACGCGCCCAGCACCACGTCGGTCACGCGCTGGGAGGTCTCGAGGTTGCCGCCGACGACCGCCGCGGGCGGCTCGGGATTGACGATTGTTCCCTCCGGAGCCTCGACGGTAATCGGGCGGTAACAGCCGTTATTCGGCGGGATGTCGGGGTCCGTGACGCAGCGGACGGCGTAGTAGGTGGCCGACGCCGTGACCGCGAAGACGGCGTTTATCGCGCCGGTCGTCTGCGGGGCGGTCCCGTCGAAGTCGACGGTCACCTCGTCACCGTCGACGGTCACCGCGGCCTCGATAGGGAGGTCCTCGTTTCCGGCCCCGTCGTCGTCGAGCACGTCGACGAAGCGGTGCGTGCCGTCGGGGAGCGACTCGATCTCGGCGCGCATCCGCCGCTCGGAGTAGTCTTTGATCTCGTCGACCGCGGCAGCGAACTGGTCGGGACCGTACCGCTCGACGAGGTCGGTGACGCGTTCGCGGCCCGTCTCGTTGGCGGCCTCCTGGGCGCGGAGGTCACCGCGGCGCTCGTCGGGCGTGCGCACGTTCGAGCGAATCAGCTCGAAGACGGCGTCGTTGGGTTCGCCAGCCTCGAACAGCTTCACCGGCGGGATGCGAAGCCCCTCCTGGTATATCTCCGTCGAGTCGGCGGCGACGCTCCCCGCGCGCGACCCGCCGATGTCGGCGTGATGGGCGCGGTTGGCCGCGAACGCGACGAGATCGCCGTCGTGGAACACCGGCGTCACGAGCGTCAGGTCCGGGAGGTGCGCGCCGCCCTCGAAGGGGTCGTTGAGCAGGACGGCGTCGCCCGGGTCGAGCGTCTCGGGCGGGAAGCGGGACACGGCGGCCCGGACCGAGAACGGCATCGCGCCGAGGTGGACCGGCATGTTCTCCGCCTGCGCTATCATCTCCGCGTCGGCGTCGAACAGGGCACAGGAGCAGTCGCGGCGCTCCTTGATGTTCGGGGAGTAGCCGGTCCGCACGAGGGTGGCGTTCATCTCCTCGCACACCGCGGCGGCGGCGTTGCGGGTCACCTCCAGCGTCACCGAGTCGACCGCTCCCTCGTCGCTCATCGCCCCACCTCCACGACGAGACTGCCGTACTCGTCGACCCGCACGGACTGTCCGGGCCGGACGACGGCGGTGCTCTCGGTCCCCTCGACGACGGCCGGTCCCTCGAAGCTCTCCTCGGTCGGGAGGCGCTCGCGGTCGTAGACGCGCGTCTCGACGGCGTCGCCGTCGAAGGTGACGGTGCGGGTCGCTGTAATCGCGTCCTCGATGCGTCCGCCTGTCGCCGTCGCCCGCAGGTCCGGCGGGTCGACGAGTCCGCGCGCCCGCGTCCGAAGTGTGACCAGTTCGACCGGTTCGTCCGGCGAGGCGTGGCCGTACCGCTGACGGTGGCGCTCGTCGAAGCGCTCGCGGATCGCGTCCATCGCCGCCCCGTCGAGCGTCTCGGCCGTCACCGGGACCGACAGCTCGAACGACTGGCCCACGTACCGCAGGTCGACGGTGCGCTCGAACCGCATCCGCTCCGCAGCGAACCCCTCGGCGGCCAGTCGGTCCCGGCCGGCCTCGACGAACTCCTCGAAGGTGGCCTGCAGGTCGGCCGGCGAGACGGCGTCCCACTCGCGGACGCGCGAGGCGCTGTAGTCGTAGAGGGCGTCGCTGATGAGCAGGCCGAGCGCCGAGAGCACTCCCGCCGTCCGCGGGACGACGACCGTCGGGATGTCGAGCTCGGCCGCCAGCGCCGTCGCGTGGAGCGGTCCCGCGCCGCCGAAGGCGACGAGGCCGAACTCGCGGGGGTCGTGCCCGCGCTCGACGGAGACGACCCGGAGCGCCCGCTCCATGTTCGCGTTGGCGACGTCGAGGACGCCCTGGGCGGCGGCGTCGACGGGGCGGTCGAGCGGCTCCGCGAGCTCGCTCTCGAACCGTCGGCGGACCGCCTCGACGTCCGCGTCGAGGTCGTCGGAGAGAAACGAGGCGGGGTCGAGGCGGCCGAGCAGGAGGTGCGCGTCGGTGATCGTCGGCCGCTCGCCGCCGCGCCCGTAACAGATCGGCCCGGGGTCCGCGCCGGCGGACTTCGGCCCGACGCGGAGCGCGCCGCCCTCGTCGAGCCAGGCGACGGAGCCGCCGCCGGCCCCGACCGTGTGGACGTCGATCATGGGCACCGAGACCGGGTAGTCGCCGACTTCGACGTCGGTCGCCACGAGCGGGTCGCCGCCCTGAACGAGCGACACGTCACAGGAGGTCCCGCCCATGTCCATCGTCACGAGGTCATCGAGGCCCGCGAGGCCGGCGACGTACGTCGCGCCCTGCACGCCCGCCGCCGGGCCGGACAGGAGCGTGTTAACCGGGCGCTCGCGGGCGGCGTCGGCGGTGATGAGGCCGCCGTTCGACTGCATGATGCGCAAGTCCGCGCCGATACCCGCCTCGCGGACCCGCGATTCGAGGTTGCCGACGTACCGGTCCATCACGGGCTTGAGGGCCGCGTTCAGCGCCGTCACCAGCGTCCGTTCGTACTCGCGTATCTCCGGGAGCACGTCGCTAGAGAGCGAATAACTACAGTCGAGGCCGTCCGTCTCGGAGAGAATCTCCCGAACGCGGTGCTCGTGCGTCGCGTCCTCGTAGGCGAACAGCAGGCAGACCGCGACGCTGTCCACGCCCGCGTCGGCGAGCGTCTCGCCGAGCGCCCGGACGGCGTCCTCGTCGAGCGGCTCGCGGACCCGTCCGCGCTCGTCGAGGCGTTCGGGGACCTCGTAGCGGCGATTGCGCGGGACTATCGGCTCGGGCTTCTCGGCCTGGAAGTCGTAGATGTCGGGCCGGGCCTGTCGGCCGATTTCGAGGGCGTCGCGGAATCCCTCGGTCGTGACGAGCGCGGTGTCGGCCCACTCGCCCTCGAGGACGGCGTTGGTCGCTACGGTCGTCCCATGACCGAAGAAGTCCACGTCCGCGAGGCGGCGGTCGCCCTCCGAACGGGTCCGCTCCAGCCCGTTCACGACACCGCGTTCGGGAGCGGCCGGCGTCGACGGAGTCTTGGTCACCTCGACGGACCCGTCCGTAATCGTCACGAGGTCCGTGAACGTCCCGCCGATGTCGACGCCGAGTCGCGTCTCAGTCTCGTCCATCCCCACCACCGACGAGGTCGCTAGTCCCGACGGCGACTGTCGGACCGCGTCGTCGCACCCGGTGTCTCACGCGAGTCGGTCGCTGCTCGGCTGCGCGCACCTGCATCCACGGCCGTTGCGGCGAGACGGCGGCGCGCGCCCGTTCGGCGTCCGCGAGGAGTCCGCACGTAACCCGGTCGGTCACCATGTCCGTCCCCTCTCCGGGGGAGTCCGTATACCCAACGGTCGGTCACAAAAGTTGTCCGCTCAGGTGACGCCGCTGCCGGGGAACTCCTGAAATACCGACTCGAAGTCGTTGATATCCTCGATTACGGCGTCGGACTCCTCGCGGAGTTCGTCGACACGCCTGCTCACGGCGCGGTACTCGTCGCTCGCCTCGAGTTCGACGGCGCTCTTTTCCGTCTCCAGCGTCGCCTTCTTCGACGCCAGCGCGAAGTACTGCTGGATCCGTTCGTCGTAGGTCGTCCGCGCGAGCATCTCCGTGACGGTATCGAGCAGTTCGCCCCGCGAGACCGGCTTCGTGAGGTACTCGTCGAACGGCATCTCGACGATGTCGAAGTCCGGGTCGACTGCCGTAACCATCACGACCGAACACTCGACCGCCCGACGCTCGATGGCGTCGAGGACCTCGTCGCCGGTCATGCCGGGCATCTGCCGGTCGAGGAAGACCACGTCGACTGCGTCGTCGAGTCGGTCCAGCGCGTCCGCGCCGCTGGTGGCCGTCCGGACCTCGTGGTCCGACAGCAGCCACGTCGAATACAACTCTGCGATGTCGTGCTCGTCGTCGACGACGAGGACCGTTGCGCCCTTCGTACCGTCACTCTCGTGCACTGTTGTCCCTCCCTCTCGATCGTCGTGATCGCTCTCTTGACTCCTGGGTAACACGTCGACATAAATCCACTCGACAAATTATCAAATATGATTCTCTGTGTCGCCGCTACGGTCCAACGCACCCACCACGACACGCGTCCGAGAGGTTAACACCGCGGCGACCATATGTGTCGGTAATGGTGACACCCTCCGGACCGTGGACGCTGGCGGAGACGGAGCGGTTCCTCGACGAGATGACGGTCCCCATCCGCCTCGGTTGTCGAACCCCGGCGGACCGACCGTGGATGCTCTCGCTGTGGTATCGATTCGCCGACGGCGTCTTCGAGTGTGCCACCGGGGCCGACGCGGCCGTCGTGGAGTACCTTGAGTACGACGCCACGGTGTCGTTTGAGGTGTCCACCAACGAACCGCCCTACCGCGGCGTCCGGGGGAACGGAACAGTTTCGATGAGCGACGACGCGGACAAGGAACTCCTTAGGGACCTCCTAGAGCGATACCTCGGCGGGACCGATTCCCCGCTCGCCGAGCGACTCCTCTCGCCCGACCGTCGGGAGGTGCGGCTCGCGATCGCCCCCGACCGCCTCCACACCTGGGACTACAGCGACCGGATGTGAGCGGTCCCGAAACGGTGGACAGACACACACCTCAACGCATGGACACGGACCCAACGAAGCTCAGATCGCTCGCCATCAGCGCACAGGACCTCGTCGCGGCCACGGAAGCGACCGCCGACGGCTCAGCGGCCGTGTTACGCGTGACTCCACCATTCAGCGGTCGCATGCGGGCTCGATTGCACGTCGTTCAGCCGGGAGACACGGACGACGACACGCTCCACCTCGAACCGCAGACGCTCCTGACCGACGACGCACCCGCCTATCCCGCGCCCGACGACACCGCCGACGAGCTCCGAGATGCCGAAGACGAAGCCTACTCGGTCGAGCGTCACCGGGCGTACCACGAGCGGCGCGTCGAGGCGTGGCGCGAGTCGCTCCCGTCCTTCGTCGTCGACAGCGTCACGCCGCCGGCGGTCGGCCACGAGGTGTCGGTCTCGCTCCTCGGTCCCTGAGCGCGATTCCGTGTCAGACGTTCAGACCGGGCGGGAGACTTCGAGTGCAGATAGCCACACCGCGCGAGACTGGACGGGAGGGCTCGATAAAACGTCTCCTCACTTCTCTGCCCGTCGTGAAATGTGCGGTTAGACAGTAATTGCCCGTGAAACGTCCCGAAACGGCTGGAAGGCTCTGGTAGTTATAAGAGATCTCCAGTAGAAACGGCGGGTACAGCCCTCGCATGTCAAGTTCGTCAGTCCACGAATTGCTCGCCCTGCTCGACGCGGCCCTGCCGCGTGTCGACGCGTCGGTCGTCTCCGCCGTCCGTGGTGTCGCCTTTTGGACGGCGATCGCCCTCCCCTTCCTCTACGTTCCCCTGCTCGTCTCCGGCCTGAACACCGGGTCGACGCGAGCGGCCTTCGTCGCGCTCGTCGCCTGTAACGCGGTGGCGCTCTACGTCGGCCACACCTACCGAGGGGAGTGAGACGCCGACGCGGTCCGTTCCCGATTCGACCGACAGCGTCCGCTATCGAGCCCAACGAGTCTTGGCCGTCCAGCCCGTCGGTCGGATATGGACGAGCGCACGGGTCGGTTCCGGGTCTACCGCGTCGTCGAGGCGGTCCCGCACATCAATCTGTTCGACACCGAGGGAACCCGCCTCTACACGGTGTATCAGTCCGGCTACGGCGAGCGCCAGCCCGTCGTCGACGACCTCCGAACCGGCGACCTCGTCGAGGCGACGCTGGGCGGCGACCCCGATAACGCCGAGGAGGCGTGGTCACTGCTCGACGTCGAGCGCGTCGACCGGGTCGCGATGGACTTCGCCGTCGACGCCGAACCGCCGCCCGAGGCGACCGACTGCTGGGTGCCGGGCCTCGACCGCCCCGCGAGCGTCGTGTTCACCGAGGGCGGCGAACCTGTCGGCGAGTGTTTCGTCCAGCCGCGCGCCCCGCTTCCCGGCGGTTCGTTCGTCCCGAGCGTGCTCACCGGACTCCTCCCGATGGAGTCGCTCCTGACGGAGCTCCCCGGCGTGGGCGCGCCGCCGACCGACGCCGTCTTCGTCGACCCAGACCCGCCGGACGCCGACGCGTACTCGCTTCCCTACGGCGTCGCCGCGCTGTTCACGGCCGACGCCGACGAGCGCCTCGCGGAGTTCAGGGACCGATACGACCTGCCCGTCGACGGGGACACGCGGCCCGCGTACGACCCGTACGGCATCTGAGAATCCGCGGTCCCGACGCGCCGGCGAGGCCTACAGCGTGATGACAATCGGAACGGGAACGAAACACAGCATCCCGAGGACGAACGTCAGCAGCCCGACCGCCCAGCGACCGGGCCCGAGCGCCGTCTCGTCGACCGGTCGCGCCGACCCCATCCGGCCGAAGACGAGCGTCAGGAGTCCCCAGAACGCCCACATCCCCGCTCCGCGTCCGCCCTCGAAGGCGACGAGGTAACCGGCGAGGCCGAACAGCGCGAGCGGAACGGCGAACTGGATCGCGGAGAGGCGGTCACCGAACAGCGACCGGGCGACGTGGGCCCCGTCGAGCTGACCCACGGGCAGGAGATTCAGGAACGTCACGAACGCCCCGACCCAGCCGCCGATGACGACCGGGTTCGGCGACAGGAGCGGGTTCGCGTACGTCAGCGGCTCGCCCATCGCCGCGGCGACGCCCTGCAACAGGAGCGGGTAGCCGAGTTCGACGTACGTGACGAGGCCGCCCGACAACTCCACCGGGGGGAGCGTCACGCCGACGGCCGTCACGACGACCGTCGCGGCGAGGCCGGCCAGCGGTCCGGCGACGCCGATGTCGAACAGCGCCTTCCGGTCCGGGATGGTGTCGTTCATACGGATGACCGCGCCGAGCGTCCCGAGCAGGTTCGGGAACGGCAGGAAGTACGGCAGGCTCGCCTCCACCTCGTGGTGGCGGCTCATGACGTAGTGGCCGAACTCGTGGACCGCGAGGATGCCGAGCGCCGCCGCGGCGAACGGCCACGCCGCGAGCAGCGCCGTCGGGTCCTCGGTCGGTGCCAGCCCGTACCAGCGGGTCCCGGCGTACAGCGTCGACAGCAGGGTGAGGACCGCGAACGCGACGTTCGTCCACGGGACGCCGTCGACGCCGAGCGAGCGCTCCCGCGCGACGAGGACGTGCTCGCCCGTCTCCTCTCTGAGCGCGACGCGGTAGCCCCGCCGTCGGAACGTCGGCGCGACGCTGTGGAGGACCTGTTCGGACTCGGCCACCGGTTCGCCGTAGTACCGCACGCCGTCGTCGGCCGACACGTCGACCTCGTACACGCGGAAGGTCTCCGCGAGCGTCTCCGGATCGGGCAGCTCCGGCGGCGCGGACTCGGACGCCATTACCGTCTGTTGGTGTTCTATCGGTTTGAACCTGTTTGCCGCGTGCCAGGCGAGTTCGCAAGCCGAAGACTCAAGCCGGAAAGCGTGCTATTGGTTAGCATGAGCGTAGCGGGACTGTGCGAACTCTGTGGACGCCCCGACGTGGACCACGGCTGCGACCGGTGCGGGCAGCTCGTCTGCGACGACCACTGGGACGAGGACACCGGCCTGTGCGTCGAGTGCGCGGCCGAAGCCGGCCGCCCGGGCGACCGGCGGGTGCCGGAGGACGCGCCGGACGGCGTCGACACGTATCGCTTCTGAGCTACCGGAACTGATTCAGCCGCTTCTTCAACTGTTTCGCGGACTGCCCGGCGGCGTCGAAGAACGCGTCGCCGGCGTCGTCTCTCCGGCCGCCGCGGGCCGCCGCGTCCTCGCCGGCGAAGATGATGCCCCGCGAGGAGTTGACGAGGCCGACGCCGTCGGCGAGTCCGTGCTCGACCGCCGCCTCCGCGTCGCCGCCCTGCGCGCCGACGCCGGGGACGAGAAACGGGATGTCGGGGACCAGTTCGCGGATGGATTCGAGTTCGTCGGGGTTGGTCGCGCCGACGACGAGGCCGACGTTGCCGTTGCGGTTCCACAGGTCCGCGAGGTGGACCACGCGCTCGTACAGCGTCTCGCCGGAGGCCAGTTCGAGGTCCTGTAAGTCCTCGCCGCCGGGGTTCGAGGTGCGCCCGAGGACGAACACGCCCTTCTCGGCGCGCTGGAGGAACGGCTCGAGGGAGTCCCGGCCGAGGAAGGGATTGACGGTGATGGCGTCTGCGGCGGGCCCGTGGTCGTCGTCCAGCGCGCGGGCGTACTGGCGCGCGGTGTTCCCGATGTCGCCGCGCTTGGCGTCGAGCAGCACCGGCACGTCCTTCCCGTGCGCGTAGGCGATGGTCTCACGGAGCGCCCGCCAGCCGTCGGGGTCCTCGTAGAACGCGGCGTTCGGCTTGTAACAGGCCGCGTGTTCGTGGGTCGCGTCGATGATACGGCGGTTGAACTGCCAGCGCGGGAGGTCGGCGTCGCGGACGGCGTCGGGCAGGCGGTCCGGGTCGGGATCCAGCCCGACCGAGACCACGCTGTCGGCGGTCTCGATGCGGTCCACGAGGCGCTCGAAGAAGTGCATAGGTACCGCGCGGACCGGCAGCGACACAAGCGTTTCCTTCTCGACGTCCCACGTGGGCGGAAAAATCAGATGTGATACTGATTCCCCCTGTCTATTTGCGGGGGCGTCTCCAAAGCCGCTCATGGACCGTTTCGTGGATGTCGGTCACGTGGCTGAGACCCTGCCCGATCTGACCGCGGCACTCGCGGACCCGCGGCTGCGGCAGTTCGGGCTCACAGGCGGCGTCTCGCTGGTCGGCGTGGGTGCGCTGCTCTCGCTCGCGCCCACGACCGGACAGTGGGCGTTCTGGTCGAACGCCGTCGCAGCGACGCTCGTGTTCATCGGCGTCCCGCTGCTCTGTCTCGGCCTGGCCGCCCCGGACCCCGACCCCGGCTCGCTGTTTCACCTCGGTATCGACCTGACGGAGACCCAGCGCCGCGCCGTCGCGGCCGGCTCGCTCTGTGTCACGCTCACCCCCATCGTGCTCGCCGTCGGGACCCCGCTCGGCCTGCCGTCGCTGGTCCTGGTCGTCGCCGCCACGTCGGCGGTGTTCGGGACCGTCCTCATCCTCACGGGGTTCGTCGCGTGGACGGCCGCCGCGCTCGCCGAACCGACCAGTTAGGCGTCGAGGGTCTCGACCAGCGCGTCCACCAGTCCTTTTATCGCCGCGCCGCTGTGCGCGACGAGCGTGTCCCCCTCGACGGTCACGTCGTCGCGGTCCGGCACGCCGCGGACGTCGGCCTGCACCGTGAGCCTGGCCGTCTCGGGCGTCACGCGGACGACGGCCACCGCCGTCCCGTCGTGCGTCACGCGGTACGCGAACGCGCCCTCGGGCGTGGGTTCTACGTCGGTGTCGGCGTCGACGACGGCCACGTCGGCTAGCGGGCCGCGTTCGAGGCCAGTCAGTTCCGAGGCCAGCAACTGGGCGATGCGCCGCCCGTCGGTGATGCGGTCTTCGACCATCAGAGGTCCTCCCGTGCCTCCGCGGCGATGTCGGCCACGTCGACGCCCTCGCTGCGAGCGTAGACGACGGCGGCGGCCTCGAGCGTCACGCCGATCTCGGACTGGAGCGCGTTGATACCAGCGACGGCGGTCTGCTTCTCGATGTCGGCCTCGACGACGGCGTCGAGGACGCGCTCGAACGTCGAGCGGGACTGCAGAATCTCCTCCCCGGGGGCGAACCCGTCGGGAATCTCCGTCCCGCTGGCGTCGAACCCGACGACGAGGTCGTCGCCGTCGCGGTCGACGAGGCCCTCGCTGGCCGCCACGTCGACGAGCGTCTTCGCCTGGTCGGGCGAGAACCAGTTCCGGTCGAGCGACAGCGCGACGACGAACTCGCTCTCGGCCATCCGGTCGGTCCCGCGCTGGCGAAACGGGGCGGCGACGGCCGTCTTCAGACTCATCGTCAGGGTGACCGGGCGGCGCGAGGGTAACCATTACGATGCCGAACGCGAGTCCGCATCGAACGGTTCAAGTAGCTACTGGGATATCTGTCCCGTATGAAAGACCAGGGACGCTCCCCGCGCAAGCGCACAGGCGGCCGTCGACGACCGAACCACAAGAAGAAGAAGCACGAACTCGGCAACGAGACCACCGAGACGCAGGTCGGCGAACAGCGCCTGAAAATCGTCGACGCCCGCGGTAACACCCAGAAGCTCCGCGCCGTCTCCACCGACGTCGCGAGCGTCGCCGACGGGGCCACCACGACGGAGGCGACCATCGAGAACGTCGTCGAGAACCCCTCGAACCCCAACTACGCCCGCCGGAACATCATCACGAAGGGCGCAATCGTCGACACCTCGGAAGGGCAGGCTCGCGTGACCTCCCGACCCGGGCAGGACGGGCAGGTCAACGCCGTCCTCGTCGAGTAACGACCGACTCGCGACGCTTCTCTCGTTTCACCTCGCCGACAGCGACGCCACCGCGTTCTCACGGCCGCGGTGCGGCCTTCTGAAGGGCGCTCTCGGCGATGTTGCCGCCGTAGTCGGCGGTCCGCGACAGCGAGTCGACGACGCGACCCAGCAGTTGCGCGCTCTGTGGGTCCTGTTCCCTGACCCGGCCGTCGACCTCGCGGGCGGTCTCGTCGACGTTGGGAATTCGTGCCCTGGCGTCGTTGGCGAGTTCGACCGCCTCGTCCGAATCGTCGGTCAACAGCGCGTCCATCGCCTGCTCCGAGACCGACGTGGCCTCGTCCGCGAGTTCGTCGAGCAGGTCGGCTGTCTCGCCGGTGACCTCGCCGGTCTCCTGTGCGAGGCTGGCGATTTTCGTGGCGTGGTCGGCGATGCGTTCGAGTTGGCGGGCGCTGGACTGGTAGTCGAAGACGGTCTCGCGGGGGAAGCCGATCTCGTTGGCGGCGGTGGGGTTCCGGAGCACGGTGCGGAAGACGCGCGAGACCATGTACCAGAGGCGGTCGACGTCGTCGTCCCGTTGCATCACATCCTGTGCGAGGTCGTCGTCATCTTCGATGAGTGCCTCGACGGCGTCTGAGAGCATGGTCAGCGAGACCAGGCGCATGCGCGTGATGGCGTTGAGAACGGAGAGTTCCGAGGAGTCGAGCAGGTCCTGCAGGACGACCCGGTCCGAGGTCTCCTCGATCATCTCCAGGCCGACCAGTCCCTGCGTCGCCTCGCGGATCATGCGACGCTGTTCGGCCGTGATGCGGGCGGCCTCCAGGCGGATGATGTCGAACCCGCTGACGTACATCGTCATCACCGCGCGCGTGAGTTCGTGGCGGTTCTCGATGCCAGTGATGTCGAGCGACCCCTCGACGTGGTCGTTCTCGCGCTGTGGCGAGGCCAACAGCAGGTCGTCTTCCGCGTAGAACTCCACGACGCTGCCGGCGCTCACGTCGTTCTCGGTCGCCCACTCCTTCGGGAGCGAGACGGTGTACGTGGACCCGCCCGTCAGTTGGACCTTCCGTGTCTCCATATTGCTACCCACATTCGCTCCGGGTGCATAAAAAGGTCTGTAACTATATACTACGAATCGGGATTCGCGTTCGCGCGGCGTCGGAGGGAGTGTTCGGCCCAGCCACGACCACCACGATGGTCTGTTCCATGGTCACTATCCACACCTGTTAAATAGCCGAATATATAGAGATATATAGTGTCTGTACTCGGATATAGCGCTAATAGTAGGGTACTTACCCGTCCTTCATGTCCCTTCGGATGATGACAGACTCACCGAGCGGTGGACTCTCGCGTCGTCGCTTTCTGACAAGTTCCGGTGCGCTGGGAGCGCTGGCGATGGCCGGGTGTACGGAGCAGTCCTCGGGTTCCGGCTCCGGGTCGGGGTCGGGCTCCGGCTCTGGAACCGGCACCAGCGCGGGCGGCAGCACCGACAGCGCCGGTGGGCAGCTCTCGGGCGAGATAACGCTCACCGGGAGCAGCACCGTCTACCCGCTCGCAACGACCATCGCGAACGAGTTCCAGAAGGAACACGGCCAGGTCGACATCAGTCTCTCGCCGACCGGCTCCGGCGGTGGGTTCAGCAACCACTTCTGCGTCGGCAACTCCGATTTCAACAACGCTTCGCGACCGATTACGCAGTCCGAGCAGGATCTCTGTGCGGAGAACGGCATCGAGTACCACGAGATCAACGTCGCGACGGACGCGCTGACCGTCATCGTCAACAACCAGAACGACTGGGTCGACTGCATGACGCCGGATCAGCTCCGGCAGATATGGCGGGCGGACGGGGCCTCGACGTGGGCCGACGTCAACTCGGACTGGCCCGACGAGCCCATCAAGCGCTTCGGCGCGGCCGACACCTCCGGGACGTTCGACTACTTCAACGAGGCCATCCTCGGAGAGGACGCGAACCACACCGGCAACTACGAGGCGACAGAGAAGGACAACCTCATCCTCCAGGGCGTCCAGCAGGACCAGTACGGCATCGGCTACTTCGGCTTCGCGTACTACCAGGGCAACAAGAGCGCGGTGAAGGCGCTCGGTATCGACAACGGAAACGGCTGCGTGAAGCCGTCCATCGAGTCGGCGAAGGCCGGCGAGTACAAGCCGCTCTCGCGCCCGCTCTTTACCTACCCGCGAAAGGAAGCACTCGCAGAGGAGCACATCGCCGAGTTCGCTCGCTACTTCGTCGAGCAGAGCGCCAACACCGAACTGGTCTCCGAGCAGATCGGGTTCGTCCCGAAGACCGAGGAGACGATGCAGTCCGAACTCGAGGCGCTGAACCAGGTCATCTCCGAGGTCCAGTAACGAGACCGCTATATAGACGATAGAGAGATACGGATACATTCCGAGTGCTTTTTCCCGAGATACGCAGAAATGAGCCTACAACACGATGAGTAGCGAGGGACAGACTCCGGACCTGTCGGGGGACCGGGGATTCAGGTCGGTCCGTGAGTCGGCATACAAGTACGCGCTGGCGGGCTGTGCCGTTCTGTCTGTCCTGACGACGGTCAGTATCATCGCGGTGCTGGTGCTCGACGCCTCGCAGTTCTTCGCCGAGTACCCGCTCCTCGAGTTCCTGACCGGCACGGAGTTCAGTCCCAACCTCGAACCGGTCTCGTTCGGCGTGCTCCCGCTCATTCTCGGGACGCTCCTCATCACGTTCGGCGCGGCCATCATCGCGCTCCCGATTGGCGTGCTGACGGCCATCTACCTCAGCGAGTACGCGAGCGAACGGACGCGGTCGCTCCTCAAACCGATGCTCGAAGTCCTCGCCGGCGTCCCGACCGTCGTCTACGGGTACTTCGCCATCGTCTACATCACCCCGGCGCTGAACGCCGCAATCGGCGTCCTCAACGGCGCGCTCGGAATGGAAATATCACGTCTCGGGCTGTTCAACGGCCTCTCGGCGTCGGTCGTCGTCGGCATCATGATTATCCCGATGGTCTCCTCTATCAGCGAGGACGCGATGAACTCGGTCCCCGACTCGCTTCGCCAGGCGGGCTACGGCCTCGGCGCGACGAAGTTCAACGTCTCCGTGACCATCGTCGTTCCGGCGGCCGTCTCCGGCATCGCCTCGTCGTTCATCCTGGCCATCTCGCGGGCCATCGGCGAGACGATGGCCGTCGTGCTGGCCGCCGGGTCTCAGCCGCCGGACATCCCGCCGGTCCAGCAGGCCTTCGGCGTCCCCTACGTCGCGCCCACGGACATCCTCTCGCTGTTCACCGAGAGCTCCGCGACGATGACCGTGGCGATGATCGACATCGCCAGCGGCGACATCTCCGGCGGGTCGACCGCCTACAAGTCGCTGTTCGCCATCGGGCTGACGCTGTTCGTCATCACGCTCGCGATGAACGTCGTCAGCGACCTCGTGGCGAGCCGCTACCGGGAGGAATACGAGTAAATGGCCACCACAGCACCCACACAGACGGAGTTCGGCGAGGTCAGCAGGATCAAGGGAATCGTCTTCAAGTACGTCTCGTTCGCCGCGTCCATCGTCGGCATCCTCGCCCTGGGCGTGTTGCTGGCGTACGTGTTCTGGGACGCGCTCGGCCTAGAGAGCGCCGGAACCGGCTGGTACCTGGCCTACACGGGGACGCTGCTGGTCCCGCTGCTCGCGTTCTTCGCGTACGCGCGGACGAGCCCGGAGGTGGTCGCCGGCGCGTTCGAACTGTTCAGCCTGACGCTCGCCGGCGTCATGCTGACCGTCGCATCGGTGATAATCCTCTCCATCATCGCGAGCCCCGCGGTGTGGTTCGCGTACTTCCTGACCGTCGTCGGGCCGCTGCTGGCGCTGTTCGTCTACGGACAGTACGACCGCGAGGCGACCTGGGTCGGGCTGGCGATGCTCGTCACGCTCGTCGTCGGTCCCGTCGTCGGCACGCTCGGCCTGGGCGTCCTGACGATGGCCGGGGCCCTGCTCGGGTCGCCCGGCGTGTACTTCCTCTCGCTCGTGGTCCCTGGTGCGGCGCTTGCGGCGTACCTCGCCGCCGAGCGATTCGACGCGTCGCGCCGGCAGAGCCTCGGTCTCGGCGTCGCCCTCCCGGTCCTGGCCATCGTCGCCGTCCCGCTCGTCGACACCGTCCCCGCGATCTCCCGGTCCGTCTGGCTCATCGCGCTCGTCATGCTCGGCCTCCCGGTCGGCTACGCGGTCGCCAACACGGCGCGGAGTCGGTCGCGCTGGCCGGCGTTCGCGTTCCCGGCCATCGTCGCCGTCGGCTTTCTGGCCGGGGGAGTCATCGTCGACGCCATCGGCGCGACGAAACCCTCGCCGTGGCTCGACTGGCAGTACCTCACCAGCGGTCCGTCGATTTCTAACGCCGCCGAAGCGGGACTGTACCCCGCGATTATCGGGTCGATATTCCTCATCGTCCTGGTGAGCGTCTTCACCTTCGTGTTCGGCGTCGGCGCGGCCATCTACCTCGAGGAGTACGCGCCGAGCAACGGCGTCCTCGGGACGGTCACGCGCATCATCAACGTCAACATCTCGAACCTCGCCGGCGTCCCGTCGGTCGTCTACGGACTCCTCGGCCTCGGTATCTTCGTGAACGTCGAGGCGCAACTCGGCCCGCTCACCTACGCGGGCTTCGGCGTCGGGACGGTGTTCACCGCGGCGCTGACGCTCTCTTTGCTCATCCTTCCGATCGTCATCATCTCCGCGCAGGAGGCGATTCGGTCCGTTCCCAGTTCCCTGCGACAGGCGTCCTACGGGATGGGCGCGACCCGCTGGCAGACGATTCGGAACGTCGTCTTGCCGCGGTCGCTGCCGGGCATCCTGACCGGGACCATCCTGGCGCTCGGCCGCGCCATCGGCGAGACGGCCCCGCTCATCATGATCGGGGCGGCGACGACGAAGTTCTCGCCGCCGGCGGGCCTGTTCAGCAAGCTCACGGCGATGCCGATGCAGATCTACGCGTGGGCGTTCCTGCCCGGCGAGGACTTCCGCTACGGCGTCGTCGCGGCCGGCGTCGTGACGCTGCTCATCGTCATGCTGACGATGAACTCCGTCGCGATACTCGTACGCAACAAATATCAACAGGAGGCAAACTAATGACTTCACAGGACATGGCCAGTGACTCCGAGGCTGAGACCGACGACGACTCTCTCGTGACGACCGACCCCGGAAAGGGCGGGCTCGACGAGAACGACGACCGGGGCTCGGTGGCCCAGACGGGCGCCGGAACCGTCATCGAGTCGCGGGACCTCGACGTGTTCTACGGCGAGACCCAGGCGCTCCAGAACATCGACCTGGTCATCCCCGAGAACCAGGTGACGGCCATGATCGGCCCGTCGGGCTGTGGCAAGTCGACGTTCCTCCGGTGTATCAACCGCATGAACGACCTCATCGACATCGCCCGCGTCGAGGGGTCGCTCACCTTCAAGGGCAAGAACGTCTACGACGCCGACGTCGACCCGGTGGCGCTACGCCGCCGGATCGGAATGGTGTTCCAGCACCCCAACCCCTTCCCCAAGAGCATCTACGACAACGTCGCCTACGGCCTGCGCATCCAGGACAAGACGGAGAACATGGACGAGGTCGTCGAGCGCTCGCTGAAGAAGGCCGCGCTGTGGGACGAGGTGAGCGACCGCCTCGACGACTCCGCGCTCGACCTCTCTGGCGGCCAGCAACAGCGCCTCTGCATCGCTCGCGCCATCGCCGTCGACCCCGAGGTCATCCTGATGGACGAGCCGGCCTCGGCGCTGGACCCCATCGCCACCTCGCAGATCGAAGACCTCATCGAGGAACTGGCCACGGAGTACACCGTCGTCATCGTCACCCACAACATGCAGCAGGCGGCCCGCATCTCCGATAAGACGGCCGTCTTCCTCACCGGCGGGGAACTCGTGGAGTTCGACGACACCGACAAGATATTCGAGAATCCCGACAGCCAGCGCGTCGAGGACTACATCACCGGCAAGTTCGGATAACCGACTTTCTGACTCCGTCTACGCCTCCGCCGCCGTTCACCGCTCCAGCGTCGCCTCGGTGTCGATGCCGTACACCGCTTTTGGCGTCTCGACGTGGGCCGTCCGCACCGCGTCGTCGTGACCGTTCTCCAGCAGCCAGCGGACGCGCCGCGGCACGGTCTTCGGGCCGAGCACCGCGCCGGGGCGGTCCGGGTCGTCGATGTAGTCAGTCTCCATCAGGAACGGCTCGTCCTCGGCGACCGCGACCTCCAGTTCGTCCTTGTCGGCCAGCACCGACTTGACCGGGCCGGTGAGCCGACCGCCCGAGTAGTGCTTGACGACCTGCGTGCGGTCGAGGCCGCGCGCTTCGGCCCACTGCGCGACCTCTTCGAAGTCCTCGCCGCCCTCGGTGTGGAGCTGTATCGCACAGTCCACCTCGGCGGCCCGCTCGAAGCCGTGGCGCATGACCTCGTTCGAGGCCGTCCACACCGCGTCGTCCACGTCGTAGTGGGGCCGCCCGGACTTCATCGCGAGCGCTCGCCCCTCGGAGACGTACTCCGCCGCCACGTCGAGGCCGGCCTGCATGACGTCGCGGGCCTCCTCAGGCGTGTGGCCGTCGCCGACCAGTTTCGAGACGAGCGCCGGGTGGACGCCCAGTACCGGCCACGCCCGCCCGTCGAGCACGTCCGACGCGTCGGCGGCCGCCTCGACGGTCAGGTCGAACACTTCTCGGAAGGTCGCCTCGTCGGTGGCCTTCTCGACGAGGTGCCAGGAGGGCTTGTTGAGCACCAGCAGGTGCGTCCCGCCGTGGTCGGCGAACTCCGCGGCCGCCTCGACGTTCCGGCCGTTGACCGGGTCGAGATGGAGGTGATTGTCGAGCACCGGCGTGTCGTCGATGTCCATACGCGCCACACGGACGCGCCCGGAGAAAACACTTGCCGACTCGGCCGGTTTACGGCGGCGACCGACCGCCGACTCACTCGCCGAGCGTCACCGCCTCGTCGGCGGCGTTCCCGAGCGCGTCGGACCGCCCGTACTCGCCCGGCGCGACGGCGACGGTCCGAACGCCCGCTCTGCCGGCCACCTCCAGTGCGGGCTTGAAGTCCGTATCGCGCGAGGCGACGACCAGCACGTCGATCTGTCCGTCGACGACGGCGTCCGTCGCGTCGACGGCGAGACGCACGTCGACGTCGCCGCTGGTGATGACGACCTCGAACCCCCGCGCTTCCGCGGCCTGGATGAGCCCCGGCGACGCGTTCTGGTCGACGTAGAGACGCGTCAGCGCCAGCGGGCCGTACGTCTCGGCCAGTTCGCGGACCTCGTCCAGGTCAACGTCGAACTCCCCCCGAAGCACGTTCGGTCCGTCCACGAACAGGCCCACCCGCGTCCGCGACTCGTCCGCGCCGAAAATCCGTCGAAACAGCTTCATAGGCGCTGTTTCCCGCTGAGGTGTTTATGCGTGCCGTTTCGAGTTGTAAACCGATAACAGCTATATCAAAGGAGTCGTGTGTCGGCAACGCGACCGGCGCAGGGGAGGCCCTCGGAGAGCGATTCCACGTCCCAAACCGATTTGGAACCGCTGGACGTAGACCGCTTCGTGTCCCCTGAATTCAGTTCCCGCGCGCGAGCGCTCGCACTGCCCTACTACGAGGACGCCCTCCCCGCCCACGACGAGTTCCACGCGAACCGGGTCCGCGACCTGGCGCTCCGACTGGCGGCCGACGTGGATGGCCCGGTCGACGAGGACCTCCTCGCCGCCGCGGCGTGGCTCCACGACATCGGTCGGCCGCGCGAACGGACCGGCGAGATCGACGACCACGGCCAGTGGGCGGCCCGGGAGGTCGGCGACCTCCTCGGAACGGAGAGCGTCGCGGCGGAGCGACTCACCGCAGTGAAGCACTGTCTCCGAACGCACAGCATTCGGTCGAGTTCGCCGGACCCAGAGACTATCGAGGCGAAACTGCTCTTCGATGCCGACAAACTGGACGCGATCGGGGCCGTCGGCATCGTCCGTCTCGCCAGCATCGTCGGCGAACGGTCGGGGCGCTCGGGCGGGAGATACGCCGTCGTCGACGACACGACGGCGGCCCGGGAGGCGACCGCAGACCAGCGGGACGTGTCGCTCCTCCGGGAGTGGGCGAGCGAGCGGTTGACCGCGCTCCACACCGAGCCAGCACAGCGACTCGGAGCGTCGCGCTGGGAGTACGTGGTGGACTTCTTCGAGCGGTTCAACGACGAAATCGGACCGGACGCGACGCGGTAGGCGGTCCGCTCGTCGGCGGTGCCATCACGCGGCGTGGTTACGACTGGGGTGTGCCCGTGACGATGTCCGCGACGCGCTGGCGGTCGAACAGCCGTTCGTCGGCCGGAATCTCTGGATACGTGCCACTCTCGGCCGTCGGCCACTCGCCGAAGGCGTCGGGATACAGCTGCTTTGCCGCCATCTCTAGCTGAAAGAGGTTCATCACAGGGCCCTGAAGCGGGTTTCCGTCGGCGTACACCCGGTCGTTCTGGACGGCCGAGAGCTGCTGACCGATCGGGTGGTTCGCGAGTTCGTCGCGAATGGACTCGACGTCGTAGTACGAGTACCCGTACCGGTGGAGGACGACGTCGGGGTCGATTTCCAGCATGGTCTCGAAGTCGTACGACGACTCGTAGGAGACGTCGTTCGTCTCGAAGACGTCCGTCGCGTTCAGCGGCCGCGTGTGCGCGTTAGCGAATCCCCGCGAGTTGATCTTCGAGGGGTAGAACGTCTCGTCGATGTAGATGACCGATCCGACGGTCGGGCGTTCGTCTTTCGGAGGGAGCCCCGATCGAATCGTCGCGAGGAGGTCGTCTCGAATCGCGGCCAGCGCCTCGTAACGCCGCTCCGCCTGAAAGACCCGTGCGACCCGCTCGGCGATCTCCCAGAGCGTGTAGTACTCGTATCCGTCACGATAGGCCTCGGGGGGCTGGGTACGGTTCCGGCTGTAGTCGTTCCCGAACCAGGGCGCGACGTTCTCCCTGATCTCCTCGATGTCGTCGACCTCCCAGCCCTCGAAGGAGAGCACGAGCGCGGGATCGACGAGGTGCAGGTCCGAATCGAGTTCGTAGAACTGTTCTATGTCGACGGTGAGGCTTCCCGATCCGGTGTTGAGCTGCGTGAGACCGCTCGTGTCGAAGGAGACACCGTCGAGGTGCTCGTAGTAGGCTTCGAGCGACCCGGCCGCCTCCGTACTGAATCCCAGGGAGTTCACCGCGTCACCGTATCCGTACGCTACCGCCATGTCGGCGTACAGGAGACTGTAGACCATCACGCTCTGGGGCGGCGCATCGAACTCCACGGTCCCGACAGGTGACATCGTCACTGCGTACGCGTCCGATTCGGTCGGCGTCTCGCCGGAATCGGTGGCCGTCGCTCTGGCCGCCGCCTCCGATTGGGTGGGTGCCTGTTCGCTCTCGCTCCCCAGCCCGGAACAGCCCGCGAGCAGTGTCCCGCCACTGACCGCAACACCGTATCTGATGAAATCGCGACGCGTCGACGCCTCGTGCGCCGTACCTTCGCCTTCCATATATTTTAGGGCGTCCTAAAAGACTAAAAGGGTTCTCTCTCGAAGGCGAGCGAACCTTCCGGCCGGACCGTTTCGCCTGGTGGGAACGCTGAGGACCGATTTGCTATCGTCACATACGATTTATACACGCCGTCAGGGCCAAACGGTAAGACCGCTCGGTGTGTGCCATTCGCTATGACACTGCGGTCTTCGCCGCTCTCGGCGTCGCACGCGCGAACGGACGCCTCGCTCACCGATTTCGGCGGGTGGGAGATGCCGGTCGAGTTCGACTCGATCCGGGTCGAACACGAGGCCGTCCGCGAGGCGGTCGGGAAGTTCGACGTCTCGCACATGGGGCAGGTGACGGTCTCCGGACCGGACGCCGCGGCGCTGACACAGCGGCTGACGACGAACGACGTGACCGCGCTCGACCCCGGCGAGGCGCAGTACGCGGCCATCACCGACGAGGAGGGGGTCATGCTCGACGACACCGTCGTCTACCGCCTCCCCGAAGCGCCCGACGACGACTACCTGTTCATCCCGAACGCGGGCCACGACGGGGAGATGACGGAGCGGTGGCTCACCGAACGCGACGACCGCGGCCTCGACGCTACGGTGACGAATCGGACCGAGGAGTACGCGATGGTCGCCGTCCAGGGCCCGGACGCCCCCGACCTGCTGGCGGCCGAGACGGACGTGGCGCTCGCCGACCTCGCCCGGTTCAAGGTGGCTTCGGGGACGGTCGCCGGCGTCGAGTCGCTCGTCGCGCGGACCGGATACACCGGCGAGCGCGGCTTCGAGGTGCTCTGTCCGTGGTCCTCGGCCGAGACGGTCTGGGGCGCGCTGGAGTGCCAGCCCTGCGGTCTGGGCGCGCGCGACACGCTCAGACTTGAGATGGGGTTCCTGCTCTCGGGACAGGACTTCCACCCGACCGAGGAGCCCCGAACGCCCTACGAGGCGGGCATCGGCTGGACGGTGAAACTCGACACCGAGTTCGTCGGCCGGGACGCACTGGAGGCCGTCGAGGCCGAGGGGCCGGACGAGAAACTCGTCGGCATCGAACTGATCGACCGGGGCGTTCCGCGTCACGGCTACGACGTGACGACGCCGGACGGCGAGTCCGTCGGCCGCGTCACCAGCGGAACGATGAGTCCGACGCTGGGAGAGCCGATCGCCCTGGGCTATGTCTCGGTGGCCCACGCCGAACCGGACACGCCCGTTCGCGTCGTGGTCCGCGGGGAACCGAAGAAAGCACGTACCAGGAGCACGCCATTCCTCGACAGATGAGCTTCGACGTTCCCGACGACCGGCGATACCTGGACACCCACGAGTGGGTCCGCACGACGGGCGAGACGGCCGAGATCGGCATCTCGGACTTCGCGCAGGACGAACTCGGCGACGTGGTGTTCGTCGAACTGCCCGACGAGGGGGCCGAACTGACCGCCGGCGAGGACTTCGGCGTCGTCGAGTCGATCAAGGCCGTCTCGGACGTCTACGCCCCCGTCTCTGGGACGGTCACGGCGGTCAACGATCGGCTCCAGGACGAGCCGGAACTGCTCAACGAGGACCCCTACGGCGACGGCTGGATGCTGGAGGTCGACCTCGCGGACGAGAGCGAACTCGACGACCTGCTCTCACCGGCGGACTATCGCGACCAGATCGAGTGAGCCGCGTCGTGTCGCGTGAGCCGAAGGAGTAGCCTAATGTAGGCACGGCCGCTACGAGCGGGTAGCATGTCTTCTGGTCCCGGTGAGTGGATTTCCCATGAGCGAGCGTGAGACAGAGCGCGGCAGTCCGTACGCGCCGCAGACGGCCGCGGAGACGGCGGCGATGCTCGACGCGGTGGGCGCTGACGACCTCGAATCGCTGTTCGACGTGCCCGAGAGCGTCGCCTTCGACGGCGAGTTCGGTATCGAGGCCCGGAGCGAGCGGGAGACCAAGCGCGAGGTGGCCCGACTGCTCCGACGGAACGCGGACCTCACCGAGTTCCTCGGTCGGGGCCACTACGACCACTACGTCCCGAGCGTGGTCGACGACCTCGCCGGTCGCTCGGAGTTCCTGACCTCCTACACGCAGTACCAGCCGGAGGTCGCGCAGGGGTTCCTGCAGGCGCTGTTCGAGTTCCAGTCGATGCTGGTCGAACTCACGGGACTCGGCGTCGCCAACTGCTCGATGTACGACGACGCGACGGCGCTGGGCGAGGCCGCGACGCTCTCCCAGCGCGTGCGCTCGGCGTCGGGCGACCGGATTCTGGTGCCCGGCCACCTCCGCGAGGGGAAGCGCGCGGTACTCGCGAACTACGCCGACGGCCCGGGACTGTCGGTCGAATCGTACCCGATGGACGACGGGACCGTCGACGTCGACGCGCTCGCGGCGGCCGTCGACGACGAGACGGCGATGGTCTACGCCGAGACGCCGACGGTCCGGGGCGTCGTCGAGGAGAACCTCGGGACGGTCGGCGACCTCGCGGACGACCACGACGCGCTGTTCTGTCTCGGCTCCGACCCGGTGGCGCTGGCCCTGCTGGAGCGGCCGGTCGACGTGGGCACGGACGTGGTCGTCGGCGACGCCGGCTCGCTCGGCACCGGCACGGCCTACGGGTTCGGCCTCGGGATGTTCGTCACGCGCGAGGAGTTCCTCCGACAGGTCCCCGGCCGACTCGTCGGGGCCACCGAGGACGCCGCGGACCGCCGCGCGTACACGCTGACGCTCCAGACCCGCGAACAGCACATCCGCAAGGAGCGGGCCACCTCGAACATCTGCACGAACCAGGCGTGGGTCGCGCTCCGGACCGCGATGCACGCCGCGTGGCTCGGTCCCGACGGGCTGGTCGATCTCGCGAACGAGTGCGTGACGCGGCCCCGCGACCTCGCCGCCCGTCTCGACGAGATCGTCGGCGTGCAGGCCCCGGTCCACGACCGCCACCACTTCCGCGAGTTCGTCGCCCGCACCGACCAGCCGGCCAGTGCGGTCGCGGGCGACCTCCTCGACGAGGGCTACGCCGTCCACGAGGTCGGCGAGCACCTGATCCAGGTGTGCGCCACGGAGACCACCGCCGAGGCGGAGGACGGCCTCGTCGCGGCGCTGTCGGAGGTGGCGAAATGACGCTCGCCTCGCTGCGTTCGGTGAACCACCGTGAGACACGCGTCCCGCGAGCGTCGCGCTCGACGCGGGGGTGTCTCTTCGCCTCGTGCTACTCGGCGAAACACCGTGGGACGAACCGCGTCCCACGAGCTTCACGCTCGACACGGAGGTGTCTCGCGTGAAATACGACCAGGCCCGCTGGACCGACGACGGCGACGACCGCTACGAGCCGCTGCTCTCGGAGAAGGCGACCGAGACGGTGGAGGTCGACGATTCGGCGCTGCCCGAGGATCTGACGCGCGATTCGCTCACGCTCCCGGACCCGGCGGAGCCGGAACTGGCGCGCCACTACACGCGCCTCTCGCAGATGAACTACGGCGTCGAGAGCGGGCCGTTCCCGCTCGGGTCCTGCACGATGAAGTACAACCCCTCGTTCACGGAGGACGTGGCGGCCCACCGGGGCAATCGGGTCCATCCCCTCCGGGCCGACGCGGACAAACAGGGGATCCTCCACCTGCTGTACGAACTTCAGGAGACGCTTGCCACCATCGGCGGGATGGACGCGGTAACCCTCCAGCCGCCGGCAGGTGCCGCCGGCGAGTTCACCGGCATCCAGGTGGCCAAGGCGTACCACGAGGCAACGGGCGACGACCGGAACGAGGTGATCGTCCCCGAGTCGGCCCACGGCACCAACTTCGCGAGCGCGGCGATGGCCGGGTACGACGTGGTCGAACTCCCCTCGAACGACGAGGGGCGAGTCGAGGTGGACGCGTTGGAGGCCGCGGTGGGTCCGGACACTGCGCTCCTGATGCTCACCAACCCCAACACGCTCGGGCTGTTCGAGCGCGCCATCGAGGACATCGCCGAAATCGTCCACGACGCCGGCGGCCTGCTCTACTACGACGGCGCGAACCTCAACTCCCTGCTCGGAAAGGCCCGCCCCGGCGACATGGGCTTCGACATCATGCATTTCAACCTGCACAAGACGTTCGCGACGCCCCACGGCGGCGGCGGACCGGGGCAGGGACCGATCGGCGTCGGGAGCGACCTCGCGCCCTTCCTGCCGACGCCGCAGGTACGGGAGACCGACGGCGGCTACGAGACGTACGAACCCGAGCACAGCATCGGTCGGGTCCACGAGTTCGTGGGCAACTGGCTGGTGCTGGTGAAGGCGTACGCCTACATCCTGCGCCACGGCGACGAGGGGCTGGAGACCGTGAGCGAGACGGCCGTGCTGAACGCCAACTACCTCGCCTCACAGATAGCGTACGAGGTGCCCTACGGCCCGTTCCACCACGAGTTCGTCGCGAGCGCGGACGCCGACGCGGGCGACGTGGCGAAGGCCATGCTCGATCACGGCGTCCACCCGCCGACGACGAAGTGGCCCGAAATCGTCGACGAGGCGCTGATGACCGAGCCGACGGAGACGGAGTCGAAGGCACGACTGGACGACCTCGCGGCGGCGTTCAACGCGGTGGCGGCGATGGACGAGGCGGTGCTCGCCGAGACGCCGACCGAGACGACGGCTCGGCGGATCGACCAGGCCTCTGCGGCCCGGAATCCGCGGCTCTCGTGGCACGCGCTCGGTGAGGAGTGATAGGGAGTATCGCAACTGTCCATCGATTCTCGCCGGACCGTCACGGCGAGAATCCCTGATGACTTCCGATAATTC
>ENA-ORCR01000177-ORCR01000177.1-marine-metagenome-genome-assembly--contig:-NODE-177-length-62669-cov-8.976930_pt1 | contig 62669 bp, 66 predicted proteins | sample MGYA00237782_ERZ508514 | MGnify/ENA primary metagenome ERZ508514 (study PRJEB26185, sample SAMN06268960) | marine metagenome | isolation source: Eden Landing Ponds, San Francisco, CA, USA | place...
GCCGCGGGTATCACCAGTAACAGGAGGTCGTACCGGGAGAATCGGACGCCCGCCGTGCTGTGCTCCCGTGATCGTCCGGTCCTGCCGCTGGTTGCCATCGATCCGTCACCTCTCACGATCACGTACGACCGATCGCCACTAAAATGTTATGTCGGATCATGTTTCCGAACACACTTCGAACATTTTCCGAACCGCTCCGAAATATTCTCGTATTATTTCTGTGGCTACCCATCGTTCGGTAACGTCTGCTAATTCCCGTTACTGCACTCTCCACCGTTGTCCACAGATCTAAGAGAGATCAATCGTTCGGGTCCGGGAGTCGGGACGGGGCCGAGGACGGGACGAGGCAGGGCGGCGCTGACAGAACGGCGAACTGCGCCGCAACGAGGTGGACTATCGTGTCATCGGAGCGTGAGCCGAGTCGGTCGGGAAAATAGATTCGACGCAGGGGAGGTCCGCCCGGAGGGCGACGTGAAGTCGGCGACGACCGACGGGACCGCTACGGGCGTACTACTCCTCGTCGTCGTCGACCACTTCGATCCCGCGGTTGTTGACGGCGTGGGCGTCGAGGCCGACCTCTTCGAGGAACTGCTTGTACTCGCGTTCGCACTGCTCGGCGTCTTTCTGCTGGTCGGAGGCGTGGTCGCACAGCGCCACGAGATCCTCCGGCACGTCGTTCGTGTAGACGATCCAGTGGTTGATCAGGTCCGACAGGCGGCGGATCGGGCTGGTGAAGTGGCCGTAGATCTCGAAGTTCAGCGCGTGGTGGCCGCCGAACGGGTCGTTCATGTACTTCGCGCGGGGCATCACCTTCATCACGGCCCACTGGATCTTGTCGAGCTGGCGGCCGGGCGCCTCCTCGAGGGTGGCGTTGACGGCCTTGCGCGGGTCGTCCCACGAGTCCGCGGGGATCGAGACGCCGTCGAGCTCCTGAATCTCCCGCAGCGCCTCGTCCCACTCGTCGGGGCTGGGCTGGGGGTGGACGCGGTACATCGCCTCGACGCCGCGGTCCCACATGAGCTTGTGCGTGACGGCCTTGTTGGCCTTGAGCATGCACTCCTCGATGATGGTGTGGGCGCGGTCTCGGGCCGGGTTCAGGACGAGCGACCCCTCCTCCTTGCGCTGCTCGTGCATCCGGTCTGCGACCTCCCAGACGAGCTCGCACTTCTCGGCGAGGTCGACGTCCTGGTCTTCCAGCAGGTCCGCAGCGGAGTCGGGCTCGTCCAGCAGATTCTCGGCCTCCGAGTAGGTGAGCCGCGCGTCGCTGCGGATCACCGACTTGTAGATCTCGATCTCGTCGTAGCCCAGCGTCTCCTTGTCGAGGTGCATCTCGACCGTGTGGGCGAGCCGGTCCTCGTTCGGGACGAGCGAGCAGACGGTCTCGGCCAGCACCGGCGGGAGCATGTGGATCGTGTACCCCGGCAGGTAGACGGTGTTGCCCCGCTCGACTGCCTCGTCCCACATCGCGGTGTCGGGGTTGACGTAGTGAGTGACGTCGGCGATGTGGACCCACAGCACGTACTCGTCGTCCCGTTCCTCGATCGAGATGGCGTCGTCGAAGTCCTGGGCGTCGATCGGGTCGACGGTCCAGGTCGTCATCTCCCGCAGGTCGTCGCGCTCGTCGACCTCGTCGGCGATCTCCTGCTGGATTCCTTCGGTGCGGGCCTCGGCTTCGTCGAGGACCTCCTGAGGGAAGCCGTCGCGGATGCCGAGCTTCTCGAACAGTTCCTCGCGCTTGTTCTCCAGGTGCCGGGCCATCTCCTCGTCGATCTCGACCGGCCCCTGGCTCTCGGCCGTCCCCGCTTCGGCCTGCGACTCGCTGGTCATGCTCGGTGGTAGGACGGTGGGACGGATAGACGTATCGCAACGGTGGCGGAATCGGCTTCGGCCGCCGTTCCCGCCGCCGGGCGATCCGGTCGGTACCCTTATGCGCCCGCTCCGACCACTCGCGCCCGTGACAGCTATCGAACTCGACGGCGTCTCGAAGCGGTTCGGCTCCGTCACCGCCCTCCGTGATCTCGACCTGACCGTCGAGCAGGGGGAGGTCTTCGGATTCCTCGGCCCCAACGGCGCCGGGAAGTCCACGACGATCGATCTGCTGCTGGACTACCTGCGCCCGACCGAGGGGCGCGTGACGGTGCTCGGAACGGACGTGCAGGCCGATCCGATCGCCGTCCGCGAGCGCACCGGCATCCTTCCCGAGGGGTTCTCCACGTTCGCGACGATGACCGGCCGCCAGCACCTGCAGTTCGCGATCGACGCGCGCGACGCCGCCGACGATCCCGACGCGATCCTCGACCGAGTCGGCCTCGGCGACGCCGGCGACAGGCGGGCCAGCGGCTACTCGAAGGGGATGGCCCAGCGCCTCGCGCTCGGGATGGCGCTGGTCGGCGAACCGGACCTGCTCATTCTGGACGAGCCCTCGACGGGACTGGACCCCCACGGCGTCCGCCGGATGCGCGAGATCGTCCGTGAGGAGCGCGACCGCGGGGCGACGGTGTTCTTCTCCAGCCACATCCTCGGGCAGGTGGAGGCGGTCTGCGACCGCGTCGGCATTTTGCGGAGCGGCGAGCTGCTCGCGGTCGACACGCTCGACGGCTTGCGCGATACCGCCGGCTTCGCGGGCCAGCTGTCGGTCACGCTGGATCGCGAGCCCGACGGCGCGGTCGAGGACGTCCGGACGCTCGACGCCGTTTCGTCCGTGGCCGTCGACGGACGGACGATCACGGTCGGCTGCCCCGACGGCGTCAAGGCCGACGTGATCGACGCCGCGCGCGAGCGGGGCGCCGCCGTCGAGAACGTCGAGACGGCGGACTCGTCGCTCGAAGACCTGTTCGTTGCGTATACGGAGGGCGAAGCATGAACTGGCCGCTGATCTTCCGGGAGGATCTGCGGGACGCCTACGACCAGTACCTGTTCCAGACCGGCGTCGCGATGTTCGCGCTGCTGTTCGGACTCATCGCGTGGGCGTACACCCGGACGCCGGCGAACCCGGCGACGCTCGTCGAAGGGCCGCTGTTCCTCGTCTCCTTGGTGCTCGTTCCGGCCTTCGCGCTGATGAGCGCCAACGAGACGGTCGCCGCCAAGCGATCGGACGGACGGCTGCGGCTGGTGTTCGGACTGCCGGTTTCTCGGCGCGACGTCGTCGTCGGCAGCTACCTCGGCCGGGCCGTCGTGTTCGCCGCGTCGCTGCTCGCCGGCGTCGCCGCGGCGGCGATCGTCGTCCAGATCCGGGGCGACACGCTGTTGACGTCGGCCCTGCTGGCCTATCTCGGGCTGACGCTGCTGCTGGGGCTGGCGTACCTCGGCGTCGCCGTCGGCCTCTCGGCGGCGATCCGCTCGACGAAGTGGGTGACCGTACTCGTGTTCGCGATCTTTCTGGTGTTCGCGTTCGTCTGGCGGTTCGTCCCGACGGGCGTCGTCTACCTCGCCAACGGGATGGAACTGCCCGCGACGATGCCCGACTGGACGGGGCTGGTGTCGGGGCTCTCGCCGAGCGTCGCCTACGAGAATCTGATGCGGACGTACGCGTTCGCGGGCTCGACGACCGACCCGGCGGCGTGGTTCCTCGAACCCTGGGTGAACGCGACCGTGCTCGCCGGCTGGATCGTCCTGGTCCCGCTGCTGGGCTATCGGCGCTTCGACCGATCGGATCTGTAGCGGCATCACTCGACGCCGGCGTGCGGGTGGACGGTTCGGCGGCCCCGGAGCCGCCGAACCGGCGACTACTACTCCTCGATCGGCCCGTAGCGTTCCTCGACGAGCGCGCTGTACCAGGAGAGAAACTCGTCGCGCGAGTGCTCGCCGGCGTCGACCTCCACGAGCAGCCCCTCGAGCTCGTCGCGGGGCTGGTGGCACAGCTCGCGGTCGCAGGCCTTGCAGAGGTACTCGAACTCCTTGCCGTCGCGATCCCACCGGTCGCCGTACTTGTCGTACTCGCGGGCGTGATCGCGTCGGAGCGAGGTCCCACAGGCGATGCAGGTGACCGACTCGGTGTCGCGGGACCGGGATCCCCACATACGCTACCACACGGCTCGGGCCCACTTAGCGTTTTGTCGACGAGAACCGACACGACCGGCCCGTATCGATGAGAAACCCGCCGGCGAGCGGACGTGATCGGAACCGTTCCGGCAGGGGAAAATGGTGATCCGGACGCGAGTCGGAAAGCGATCGAGGAGAACACGGACGTTTACGCAGTGAACTGGCGAAATACCGGCAGCGAATATCGACCTCGTTGACCGCGCAACGGCGACCGAGCGCACCGACCGGGTACGCGAGCCCGAACTGGAGTGAGTCACACACTACCACGCAGGCGGCGGGGGACTACGGCGCGACTACGGCGTCGCGCCCCGGCGCTCGCCGACGGTCGACGCCGGTATCGACCCGTTACCCCCGGCGTCGGGCGTCTCTGCCGGAGCGCGGCGTTTATGCTGTCGGACCTGTTCGGTCCGCACATGGACATCAAATCGCGCCACCACCTCCGGAGCGACGACGTTTCGGAGCTGGAGTCGGTGATCGAAGGACAGCTCGGCGTCGACGTCGGCGGCGACTCCTACGAACTGGTCGAGCTGGAGGGCTCGGAGTTCGATCTCGTGCTGGTCGACGGCGAGCCGCTCGTGCTGTACTACGAGGACGAACCGTTCCTGACCGTGCGGGGCGCCAACGAGCGTCCCCCCGAGAGCCACGTCGTCACGGTCGACGCCGGCGCCGTGTCGTTCGTCAGCGACGGGGCGGACGTGATGCGACCCGGCATCGTCGAGGCCGACGACGACGTCGAGGCCGGCGATCTGGTCGCGATCGCCGAGGAGTCCCACGGCAAGGTGCTCGGGATCGGTCGCGCCAGGGTCGACGGCTCGGAGATGGTCGGCGACGAGGGCAAGGTCGTCGACTCGGTCCACCACGTCGGCGACGACCTGTACGACTTCGTCGTCTGAGACGCCGCGCTACGCGTCGGCGTCGTCGCCCGCGTTCGTTGCGTCCTTTTCCGCGTTTTCGGCGTCGTTCTCCCCGCTCTCCGTGTCGTCCGCCTGCCGAGCGATCGCGCTCCGGAACCCCTCGACCGCGAGCTCGTAGGTCTCCTGCAAGTCCGCGACCGGCGCCTCGGTGGCGTCGACGCGCAGGTCGTCGTAGAAGCTCGTCACCTCCCGATACTCGGTCCGGGCGACGCGGACGGCCGCGCTCTGGACGGTCTGGTCCTCGCGGCGGTCGCCGCCGGCCTCGTGGCCCGCCGCGAGCGCGTCGATCAGGCGCTCGGCGAGCGGCGCCGGGCCCTCGGGATCGTCGATCACGTCGACGCGCTCGTCGTGGGCCGACGCCTCGTAGGCCGACGCGGTCGCCTCGATCACCTCGGGCCCGGTCAGCAGGTTCCCGGCGACCGTGTAGCCGTCGCCGCTCGCGTGGCCGAACCAGTCTTTGCACTCCTCGCCCGAGAAGGTGAAGGCGCCGTCCGCGCCGACGCCGTGAAGCTGGCGCTCGGGCGCGCCGTCGTCGGCGTTGACCAGGGCGTCCAGGGCGTCCTCGATCGCGAGGCCGTCCGCGAGATACTCCACGCCCTTTCGGCCGAGTTCTACGTTCACGAAGCTCTGGGTCGCGACGGCGCCGTGCTCGTTGACGAACGGACAGAGCCGCCCGACGCCGGGCAGCCGCGTGGTGACGGCGACGCCGAAACGCGTCTGCACGATACCGCTCTCGTCGGTGTAGGACTCGCGCGCGCAGATGCTGAACGTCACGCCGGGCAGTGGCGTCGCCAGCGACAAAAACCCGCGCTCCACGGCATACCCGATTCGCCCCCGGCCCGTCCGACGCTGGAAGTTGCCCTATACCGGCGCGAAAGTCACGTTTACCGTTCGAGTATCACAACCTTACGTCGGTAATCGGGACGATTACTTCAAACGGTTGTCTCGACGGCTGGATCGATGCCAGAACGAAGCTTCCCGACGCGGTCGCTCGCGGTCGCAGCCCTCGCGGTCCTCGCGCTGGGCGCGATCGTCGCGGCGACCGCGGCGACACCGATCGCACAGCCGGCGGACGATCCGAGCGCGCAGATCGCGGACGACCAGCGCGCGCCGTCGCTCGCCCAGGAGAACGCCACGGACGGCGAACCGATGGAAGACGAGTTCGTCGTCCCCGCGCCCGAGGAGGGCGACGAGTACTTCGAGGCCGTCGCCGACGACCGCAGGTGGATCAGCTACGTCAACCCGCGCGACGAGTACCGAGATCCGTATCGCGGCGAGGGCTCGGGCAAGATCTGCGTCACGCTGCTGAATCAGGACGGGGAAGTCGTCGCCGGCGACTCGGTGCCTGACACCCGCGTCAGGATCCCCACCGGCGAGACGATCTCGTGGCACTCCGAGGCCGACCCGATCGAGGTCGAGTTCCCGCTGACCGAGCACTACGAGCGCCCGCTCGACTCCGATCAGTTCGGCACCAGCCCGGACGTTCCCCAAGGCGACGGCTACATGGACAGCCACTGCATCGAGTTCCACGGGCCCGAGGAGACCGCGACGATCAGCTACGGCGAAGCTCGCGTCGAGGGCGAGCACGCCGACCGGATCGACGTCGTCGGCTACGTCCAGAAGACGAACACGTGGGACTCCGACGTCGATCCGATCGCCGCGGCCGAGCCTTACGAGGACGCCGGCGGCTGGACGTACGAGCCCGACAACTCTCACGGGCAGGCCGTCGTCGTTCTCCAGCTCGATCCGCCCGCGGACGACGACGGGACGGACGGGAACTCCGGCGGCGAGGACGGATCGAACGGTAGCGACGGCGAAACCGACGACGAAAACGGAACCGACGACGAGAGCGGCGTGGACGACGTCGGTGAGAACGGACCCGACGACGGAAACGAGACGATCGGCGAAAACGAGACGGACGGCGGAAACGAGACGGACGCGAACGAGAGCGACGGCGAAGGCGGGACCGATTCGACCGACAACGGGGACGCCGAAACCGGGGACGACGCCGACTCGCTGCCGGGCTTCGGCGTCGAGATCGCACTCGCGGCCCTGTCGATCGCGGCGCTCGCGCGGACGCGGCGCTGAGCCCCGATCACGCCGTTCGGTCGACGGCCTTCGTCGGTCGCTCGAGGAGCGGCGTCAGACCTGCGTCCGACGGGCGGCGTCTCGTCGCCGAGTTCGCCCGCCGCGCGAGGGCAAGAACTATACTCGCTCCGCCGGTCGGGTTCCCACATGGGTCTCATGAGCACGATCCTCGGGGGCCGGGGTTCCCGGAGCACCGAGGACTACGTCGAACTCGACCTCGACGACTTCGAGTCGGTCGCGACCGAGGCCGCGATGCAGGTCCACGTCGCGGAGATCGCTGGACAGGCTGACGCCATCGACATCAAAGACGCCATCTACGACGGCGACATGGTGGTCGCGGACATCACGCGACTGCGAACCAGCGACAGCACGACCGAACACGTCATCGACGAGCTGCGACAGGTCGCCAGCGAGGTCGACGGCGACATCGTCCAGAAGGGCGACGACCAGCTGATCGTGACGCCGACCGGCGTGAAGATCAGCCGCGAGAAGCTCGGCGACGGCGTCTGAGGCCGGAGTCGAGGAAACGCTCGTTTTACCAGCGGCCGTCCTTGAAGTCGCCGCGGCCGCCCTCCGTGCGGTCGACCCCCATGATGCTTTCCTCCTGATCGACGCCGAAGCTTCCGCCGGACTCGGGGACGCGGACGGTCACTTCCTCGACCTCGGGGTACTTCTTGATGAGGTCGGCCTCGATGTTGCCCGCGGTGATGTCCGCGACGTCGCAGCCCGCACAGCCGCCGCCGAGTTCGACGACGACCTCGCCGGTCTCGGGGTCGGCCTTGCGGACGTTGCTTGTCCCGCCGTGCATCTTGATGATCGGCATCTGCTTTACCAGCCAGGTCTCGATCTCCTCGGCGAGCGTCTCCTCGCCCGCGTCGTCGGCGGCATCCTCGGAGGCGTCTGTGCTCATTGCACGTACCTAGGGGTTCCGGGGATGGAAAGCGTTCGGGTTTCGTGAACTATGATGGCAGATCCGGTCCGGAGGTGGGGAAAGAGCTCACTCCTCGCCGGCGCCGCGAGAGCGCGACCGGGCCAGCGCGCCGGCGCCCAGCCCGAGCGCCGCGGCGCCGACGCCGAAGCCGGGCAGCGGCGAGTCCGAGTCGCCCCCGCCGGAGCCGTTCGACCCCCCATCGGCCGAGTTCTCGCCGACGCCGTCGGGAAGGCCGTCGTCGTCGACCGGTCCGTCGGGAAACGTGTAGAGACGCCCTTGCTCGGCCAGATGAGGGCTCGTCTCCTCGGCGCTGCTGGCGACGACACAGTCGCCGGCTCGGGCGATCTGGGCCGTCCAGAAGCTGGCTTCCTCGGGCTCGCGCCACCAAGCGATCCGCATCGGCGTCGACGGGTCGCTCAGGTCGTGAATCTGCACGCCCCCGAAGTACCACGACGAGTAGAGCCGCCCGTTCGCGATATCGAAATTGTGCGAGGTGGTGAACTGCCCCTCGCGGGTGTTGTTCGTGTCGGCGCGGGCGTCGGGAGCGTCGATGTGTGCGAGTCGCTCTGGCGCCGCGGGGTCGGAGATGTCGAAGAGGTCGATCCCGCCGGGGCCGCCGACGGTTTCCTCCTCGGTTTCGACGGCCCAGGCTTCCTTGCCGACGCCGAGCAGCGATCCGTCGTCGCTGAACTCGCAGTAGTGGGCGTTCCCCTCGGGGATCATCCGCTCGGTCCCCGCCTGCATGGTGTCGAGTTGCGTCAGGTCGTCGAGGTCGTAGTCGCCGACGCGGGCGACGTAGGAGGGGTTCGCGGGATCGGACACGTCGACGAGCCACGTGCCGATGTCCCAGTAGGCCAGCGCGGCCAGCCCGTCGCGGACCTGCACGTCGTGGAGCGGCCGCAGCGACCCGACGACGCTCGCCCACCCGTCGTCGTGCTGCAGCGGCGACCAGCGGCCGACCTGTAAGAGCTCGCCGCCGTCGGCGTCGAGGATCACGAGCGGATTCGAACCGCCGTCGTTGCCGGTGAGATAGACGCGGCCGTCGACGAACTCGGCGTTGTGGATCGGGAACTCGGTCGGGTAGAAGGTCAACAGCTCCGGGGCGGCCGGGTCGCTCACGTCGTACAGCAGGACGCCGTTCGTCGCCTCGACGCTGGGGTTGGCCGGTCCGACGACGATCAGCCGGTCGCCGTCGACGCGGCAGTCCCAGAGCTGTCCGACGGCCTCGTCCGATCGATCCGCGAGCGGCTCCCGAATCTCGGCGAGAAGCTGCGGATTCGCGGTGTCCGACACGTCGACGGTCGCGACCCCGTCGCCGGCGGCCACGTACGCCACCTCGCCGTCCGGTCCGACGACGGCCTCCTTCGCGCCGTCGATATCGACGCTTCCGAACGGCAGGAAGTGGCTCTCGGGGTGGGCGGCCGCGCTGCCGACAGTCGTGAGCGCGAGCGCGCCGGCGCCCGCTCGCAGAACGTCGCGTCGTCGCATGCCCGGTGCTCCGAGTGTCAGAGAGTTAAGCCGTCCGGTCTCCGCGACGCGGCGTCGAGACGCCGGAGGACGCGAGGCGTCCTCCGAGCCCTCACTCGCTAGCGCTCGTGAGGACGCCGACGAGCATAGCTCGTCGAGCCCTGACTCGACTCCGTCTTGTCAGGACGCCGAAGCGCGTTGCGCTTCGAGCTCCGACTCATTACGCTCGTCGGGACGCCGCTGCGGAGGGGACATCCGGCTGCCCGCGGTCCCTCGACTACCGCACTCGGGATCGATCGCCCGTTCCGTCTGTGATGGTCCAGCCGCGGTCGCTCGACTATCGTACTCGCGACCGGTCGCCCGTTTCGTCGGTGATGGCCCTGCTGCGGTCCCTCGGCTACCGCACTCGGGACCGATCACCAGTGCCATCAGTCATCGCGCTCGCGAGCGCCCCTTTCACCACGACGTCGTCGCCCAGATTCGTCAGCTGGACGTCCGGCAGGTTGGTAAAGACCATCTCGGGGAGCTTCTCGCGGATCGGTTCCAGGACGCGTTCCTCGTTGTTGAGCGCGACCGCGCCGCCGACATAGACGACGATCGGCGCGTAGGCGTGGATGATGTTGGCGATCCCCATCGCGTTCCAGTGGGCGGTCTGGTCGATCACGTGGTCGGCCAGCGCGTCCTCGCCGGCGTGCTCGAACACGTCGGCGGCCGAGAAGTCGGGATCCTCGATCGGCATCGCGGTGTCGACGGGGTCGTCCTCGTAGATCATCTTCGCGTACCGCGGGATGTTGTTGCCCGAGCAGTACGCCTCCCAGTGGCCGTCCTTGCCGCAGCCGCAGGTGAGCCGGCCGTGGGGATCCAGCATCATGTGGCCGACCTCGCCCGCGTTGCCGTCCCAGCCCGAGAGGACGTTCCCGTCGGTGCAGATGCCGGCGCCGATACCGCTGGAGATCGTCAGATAAACCATGTCGTCGGGGTTGCGATCGCTGTGGAACCGTTCGCCGATGACGCCCGCGATCGTGTCGTTGTGGAGGTGGACGTCGTCGCTGTCGATCAGCTTCGAGATCGGCCCGGTCAGCGGGATCCGGTCGATCGTGTCGGGCAGGTTCGCCGGGTCGATCACCGCTCCCTCGGCCAGGTCCAGCGGCCCGATCGAGCCCACGCCCGCCGCGACGACCGACGTCGGTTCGATGCCCGCGTCGTCGCAGGCGATCCGCAGCGACTCCAGGACGGCCTCGGTGACCGCGATCCCCGTCGGGCCGCGAGGCGTCCCCCGCTTGTGCGCGCCGATGATCGTCCCAGCATCGTCGGCGACGACCGCCCTGACGTTGGTCGCACCGAGGTCGACCCCCGCGTAGTTCACCATGTACGTGGGAAACGAGCGCGGCCGCACTTAATTGCATAGTTTTCCGCGGCCGCCTCGCCCTCGGGTGGTTGCCGCCGCCGGACGCCGAGAATCGAGCCGGCGGCGGCGCTACGCGATCGGGACGCCGGTCGAAAAACACTGAAACTACGTCTGGCGCGAGGCGCTACTCCTCGCGGACGAACGTGACCGGGCACGGCGCCGACAGCATCACCTTCTGGGCGGTGCTGCCGAAGACGGCCTTGCCGGTCGGCGACCGCTTGCGGCCGCCGACGATCACGCGGTCGACGCCGATCTCCTCGGCGAGGTCGACGATCGTCTCGCCGTGCTCGCCGACGGCGCCCCGCACCTCGAACTCGACGTCGTAGGCGTCCAGCGAGTCCGAGAGCGTCCGGATCGTCGCGTGGCGCTGGGCGACCTCGTCGGGCGAGACCTCGGTGCGCTCGGTGTCGAACTCCAGGCGATCGAGCACGTCGTCGTACTCGTCCTGTGTGAACACGTGGGCCAGCACGACTCTGGCGTTCGAGGGCGCCGCGACCTCGACGGCGGCTTCGGCGATCTCCTCGGCGCGATCGGCGTCGCCGGGACCCACGGCGACGAGAATTTTTGTGAGCGTCATATCACAGTTTTCTCAACGGACCTTCTTAAGGATACTGACCGGGCGAACGTTTTCCGACGCCGTCGGGTCGGAGCCGCGGGACGCGACGCGGACGGAACCGCCGACGTTGATAACGTCGCAGGCCGACGTACGGGTATGATCGATACGGACCTCTCAGGTCGCGTCGCGCTCGTCACGGGCAGTTCCCGCGGCGTCGGCCGCGAGCTACTGCTGGCGGCCGCCGAGCGGGGTGCCAGCGTCGCAGTCCACTACAACACCAGCGACGACGCCGCCCGCGAGGTCGCCGCCGAAGCTGCCGAGCGCGGGGCGCCGGAGACAACAGTCGTGCGCGGCGACGTCACCGATCCCGACGCCGTCGACGGGCTGTTCGACGCCGTCGAGGCGGATCTCGGCGCGGTCGACGTGCTGGTCAACAACGTGGGCAATTTCGCGCCGGTCCACTGGGAGGAGATGGGCGCCGAACGGTGGCAGGACGTGTTCGCGACCAACGTCCACGCGACCTACCTCTGCTCGCGCCGCGCCCTCCCGGCGATGCGCGAACAGTCCTACGGCCGGATCGTCAACATCGGCTACGCGTCCAGCGAGAAGGGGCTGATCGACCCGAAGAACGCGCCCTACTTCATGGCGAAGGCCGGCGTCCTGATGTTTACCCGGATGCTCGCCGCCGACACGCAGGACGACGGCATCACCGTCAACGCCGTCTCGCCGTACGTCGTCGAGAACTCCGACGAGTTCCCCGAGGATCTCCCGCGAGGACGCCCGGCATCGTTCGAGGACATCGTCCAGGCGGTCATGTTCTTCCTCGACGACGACAGCGACTACGTCAGCGGCGAGAACATCGAGGTCGACGGCGGGTGGCTGCCCGAGGACGTCTAAAGACGACGCTACGGCCTTTTTCGCCCTCGGGTTCGCTCGCAAAGCGAGCGAACCGCTCGGACCAAAAAGCTCGGCCAAAAAGGTCGGGCGCTCTCTCCGGTCGCGACCGGTGAACCGCTCGCTTCGCTCGCGGACGGGAGCTGACTCACGCCCACGGCTCGTCGAGCAGTTCGTCCATCGACTCGACCCGAACGTCCGGCGTCGGCGTCGGATCGTCGACGCCGTCGCGATCGAACCACACCGATCGCAGGCCGGCACTGTGCGCGCCGGCGACGTCGTGTTCGAGCGAGTTACCGATCTTGACGGCCCGCTCCGGCGTCGCGTCGAGAGCGTCCAGCGCGACCTCGAACGGCTCCGGGTCCGGCTTCGGAGCTGTCTCGTAGCCCGCGTAGACGATGGTCTCGAAGCGGTCCTCTATCCCGAGGCCGCGGAGTTTCGCCGACTGCCACTCCCGGTCGCCGTTCGTGACCAGTGCGAGGGGGTACCTCTCGGACAGTGACTCGAACGCGGCCTTCGCTTCCGGCACCCACGAGACGTTCGCGTGGTCGCGTTCGGCCGCGAAGGCGTCCGCGACTCGGCGTCCGACCCCGGGGCTGCGTCCTGCCTCCGTCGCGAGCGCCTCGAAACACCGCGCGCGGTTCTCCCGACCGTCGCCGCTCTCCTTGACGTAATCGTCGAAGATCTCGTAGTAGTCCTCAACCGCGAAGAACGGGACGACCTCCGCGGCCTCGAACGCCAGCGAGAGAATTTCTTCGCCGGAGCGTCGGTACGTACAGAGCGTGTGGTCGAGATCGAATACGAGCGCATCCGCGGGGGCGGCCATACCGTACACTGCCGACAGACTGACAAAAAATCCGTCGGGAGCGTCTGCGTTGTCGCCACTGCCGCTTCGAAACCCCTTTCACGCTCACTGACTGACTAGTCAGTCAGGAATGAGCGACGCCCCCAGCGACGAGTCAGCCGAGGACGCCGATGAGCAGAGCTCATCGAACCCTCGCTCGAATTCGTCTCGCGAGGACGCCGATCCGCGCGAGGAGATCATGGACGCCACGTACAGCGCGCTCGGCGAGCACGGCTACGCCGACCTGACGATGCAGGACATCGCGGACGAGCTGGGCAAGAGCACGTCGCTGCTGCACTACCACTTCGACACGAAAGAGGAGCTGCTGGTCGCCTTCATCGACCACATCATGGCGGAGTTCCGCGAGGAGCACGCGCCGCGGGAGGATCTGGCGCCCGAGGAGCGGCTCCGCGAGTTCCTCGATCTGTGGGTGTTCGAGCCAGACGAGGACGAACGGGCCGCTCTTCACCTCGCGCTGCTGGAGTTCCGCTCGCGCGGGCCGTTCAACGAGGCCTACCGCGAGCAGCTGGTTCGGAGCGACGAGCTGCTCCGGGGCACCGTCGCGGAGATACTGAGAGCCGGCGTCGAGTCGGGCGCGTTCGAGCCGGTCGACCCCGAGGCGACAGCGCGGATGGTCGTCGCGACGCTGGACGGAGCGCGAACGCGCCAGATCACGCTCGACGATCCCGCGTACACGCCGACGATCCGGGACGAACTGGTCGAGAGGGTCGTCGAGCCGCTGCTGGCCGACTCGGGTGACGAACAGGACGATTCGAGCGAGGTGTCTGACCGACCGTGAGCGAGCGCGAGGACCGGTCGGTCGACGTCGTCGACGGCGAGCTGTTCCGCCCGCTGGTGGTGCTGTCGGCGCCGATCGTGATGACGATGCTGTTGCAGGTGGGCTACAACCTCGCGGACACCTACTGGGTCGGCCGCCTGGGCTCCGAGGCCGTCGCCGCGCTGTCGTACTCGTGGTCGATCGTGTTCCTGATGGTCAGCGTCGGCGGCGGCTTCACCGTCGCGGGGACGGTGCTGGTCGCCCAGAACAAGGGCGCCGGCCAGTCGGACCGGTCGCACCACGTCGCCGGCCAGACGATCGCGTTCGTCACGCTGCTGTCGCTGGGATTCTCGATCCTGGGGATCGCCCTGACGCCGACGCTGCTGCGCCTGATCGGTGCCGATCCCAGCGGCGCCGCCTTCCGGTACGCCGTCGACTACACGCGCGTCGTGTTCGCCGGGCTGCAGTTCATGTTCTGGTTTTTCATCTTCAACGCCCTGATGCGCGGGTGGGGCGACACCAGGACGCCGCTGTACCTGATGTTCGGCAGCGTCGTGCTGAACGTCGTGATCGACCCGATATTCATCCTCGGGTTCGACGGCAACCCGCTGTTCGCCATGCTCGGGTTGGAGGGTCTGGAGGCGTCGCTGTACGCCGCGACGGGATTCGAGGGCTGGTCGGTGATGGGCGCCGGCGTCGCGACCGTGCTCTCGCGTGGGCTGGCGGCGATCGTCGGGCTCTACATCCTGTTTAGCGGCTGGGCCGGCCTCCAGCCGACGCTCGCGGACCTGCGGCTCAAGCGCGACACGGTCCGCAAGATCGTCGACATCGGGCTGCCCACCGCCGGCGAGCAGAGCTTTCGCTCGCTCGGGATCACGGCGCTGACCGCGATCGTCGCGATCGCCGGCACGGACGCCGTGGCGGCCTACGGCATCGTCCAGCGGCTCGCCTCGCTGGTCTTCCTCCCGGCGATCGGGCTGGCCCGGGGCACCGAGACGGTCGTCGGCCAGAACCTCGGCGCACAGCAGGTAGAGCGCGCCAAGCGCGCCGTCATGATGAGCGCGGCGATGGTCACGGTCGTGTTCCTCGGCGTCGGCGCCGTCGCCTACACGTTCGCCGAGCCGATCACCGGCGTGTTCGTCACCGGCGAGGGGGCGGCCGACGTGATCGACGTCGGCTCGGCCTACCTGATGATCTGCGCGCCCGCCTTCGCTTTCCTCGGGATCTTCCAGGTCGTGCTCGGCGGGTTCCGGGGCAGCGGCAGCACGCGCACCGCGATGCTGCTGTCGATGCAGGAGATCTGGATCTACCGCATCCCGCTGGCGTACGTCCTGCTAGTGTACACCGACCTGGGCGTCGTCGGCGTCTGGTACGCGATGGCGTTTTCCTACGTCGCCAGCGCGCTCACCACGGGCGGCTGGTTCCTCCGTGGCACCTGGACCGAAAACGAGGTCGACGAAGGGCGCGCCGCGGCAGCGACCGCGGACTGAGCGGGGGTTCCGGGGGACCACAGGCCGCGCGGCGGCGTCCTGACGCCGCTGCGAGTCGGCGTCCTATCGCCACTGGAGTCGGGTCAGTCTTCCGCGAGCAGCGTCGAAACGCGGGCGTTCTCCTTGATCTTGAGGCCGGCGCCGCCGACCGACAGCGGCACCCGCGGGAGCTCCGCGACGTGCAGCGTCGGGTGGCCGGCGCCGCGCTCGCGGACGGCATCACGGATCTGCAGCGGAATCCGGCCCTCACCCGAAAGCGACTCGTTGTACTCGAGCAGGTACTGGCCGGCGTCGAGGTGCCACCACTGGTAGTCGTCCGATTCGTCTCGCCACGCGCGTTCGTGGGGGTCGAGATCGGCAGCCTCCAGCTCGCCACCCCCGAAGTCGACGCGCCCGGGCGCCGCGATCTCGTAGATCTCCGCGACCGTCAGGTCGAGGCCGGCGTCGGTGCGCTGGGTCTCCTCGTGGACGATCCCCTCTACGCGCGTCGCGAGTTCGTCGAGCGTCGGCATCGGCCGAGAAATCGGCCGCGGGCGGCAAAAGGCTGTGGTCGGATCCTTAAGTGTTCGACCGACGAACGTCCGCAGGTGAGGAAGGTTCTGATCGACGCCGATCCGGGCACCGACGACGCGGTCGCGATGGCGACGCTGCTGGCCGCCGAGAACGTCGACGTGGTCGGCGTGACGACCGTCGCGGGCAACTCGACGCTCGAGAACACGACGGCCAACGCCCGCTCCATCCTGGAGCTGTTCGATCGGGACGACGTGCCGGTCGCGAGCGGCTGCGAGCGCCCGCTGGCCCACTCGCTGTCGACCGGCGAGTCGATCCACGGCCCGGGCGGCCTGCGCGGGGACGTGCCGGCGCCGTCGGGAACGACGCTCGACGCCCACGCCAGCGAGTTCGTACGCGAGCAGGTCGACGAGCACGGCACCGACCTGACGATCGCGGCGCTGGGCCCCCTGACCAACGTCGCGGTGGCGATGGCCGTCGATCCCAATCTGGCCGATCGAGTCGGAAGCGTGATCGCGATGGGCGGCGCGGTCCACGCGGGGGGCAACGTCACGCCCGCGGCGGAGTACAACGCGTACGCCGACCCCGCCGCAGCGAGCCGGGTCGTCCAGGACGCCGGGCCGAATCTGGTGCCGCTCGACGTCACCGATCGGGCGACGCTCCCGGAGTCGACCGTCGCCGAGCTACGAGGCGGCGGCGGGCCGCTCGCGACCGTGGCGGAGTGGTGCGACTACCCCGAACAGCTCCGGGAGGCCGACGGTCACGCGATCCACGACGCCGCCGTGGCGGCCCACCTGACCGGCGACGTGCTGACGTTCGAGCCACGGGCGCTGTCGGTCGTCGACGGCCACGGTCCCTGCAGAGGGGCGACGATCGCGGACACCCGGGCGGACTCGAACGCCGAGCCGACCGCGAGCGTCGCGACCGAGATCGACGTCGAGGCGTTCCGCGAGACGGTCGTCGACGCGCTGCTGTCGCTGGCCTGATCCGTGGCGTCGAGGTGTCCCGGGAGAGACGATTGGCGCCATTTTTGTCCGACGCCACGGAACGATCACGCATGACAATCGACGACGTGCAGCGACTGGGCATCCACGAGTCGGTCGACGCCGTGTTTCCGCCCGCTCGACTCGAAGCTGCGCTCTCGGGGCTCGACGCCGACGTCGAGATCGTCGGAGACGACCCCGACCGCGTCGCCGAGTGCGACGGACTCGTCACGTTCGCCCACCGGGACTACTTCGTCGGCGCGGTCGAGTGGCTCCACACGATCCAGGCGGGCTACGACCGGTTCCCGCTCGACACGTTCGAGCGCGAGGGGATCGCGCTCACCAACAGCACCGGCATCCACGGCGAGAGCGTCGGCGAGACGGCGACGGGCTACATGCTCGCGCTGGCGCGGCGCCTGCACACCTTCATCGAGAACCAGCACGAGCGCGCGTGGGACCGGCCCGACTGGGACGAGGCGTTCACGATCGCCGGCGAGTCGCTGTGCGTCGTCGGCCTCGGCACGCTCGGCCGCGGCGTCGCCGAGCGCGCCGACGCGCTCGGGATGGACGTCTCGGGCGTCAAGCGCACGCCCGAACCGGTGCCGGGCGTCGAGCACGTCTACGCGAACGACGATCTCCACGAGGCGATCACGGGGGCGAAATTCGTCGCGCTGACGGTCCCTCTGACCGAGGAAACCCACAATCTCGTCGGCGAGACCGAACTTGCGGCGATGGACGACGACGCGTACCTGATCAACGTCGCGCGGGGCGGCGTCGTCGACCAGGACGCGCTCGTCGACGCGCTGGAGCGCGGCGAGATCGCCGGCGCCGCGCTCGACGTGTTCGAGGCCGAACCCCTGCCCGAGGACTCGCCGCTGTGGGACATGGACGAGGTGATCGTGACGCCCCACGCCGCCGCGGCGACGCGGGACTACTTCCGCGATATCGCCGAGCTGGTTCGCGAGAACGTCGGCCGGATCGAGCGCGGCGAGGATCTGCAAAATCGGGTGGCGTGATCGGCCAGCGACGCAGTTGGTCCACAGATTTTAACGGAGGGGCCCGGAAAATCCGGCACATGGACGAAGCGCTCGAAGTGGTCGACGTGCTCGCGGACTCGGGCTTCGAGGGACTGATCGCCTGGGCGCTCCGGATCGCCGGGCTGCTCGCGATCCTGGCGGGCCTGGGCCTGTGGCTCGGGACCGAGATGGGGCTGCTGGTGATTCCGGCGCTGTTGATCCTCGGCGGACTGGTGTTGCTCGTCGCGCCGAGCGTGTTGCTCGTGCTGGCGGAGTTCGCGTAACGCCGCCGATTTTTCACAAGAATGGCGGGGAGAGCCGTCGCTCGGGAGTGAGTAGCGGGCGGCTCGGGTGAAGGCATCGTCACAAGGGGCTCGGTGGGGGTAACCTTCGTCACTGCCGCCCGTCGGCGATTGGCGGCGGTGTGGTTTCACTGTTGCGTCTGCGCGTTCCGCTCCCGCTTTGGGGCCCGCTCGTTACTCCCGCCACCCCGTCAACCCAGCGTGTTCCTCGGCGACTGCAGCGACGTCCTCGCCGTCCAGACGCCCGCGCTCGGTGACCACCGCGTCGACCAGCTCGCTCGGTGTCACGTCGAACGTCGGGTTCAGCACGTCCAGCTCGGCGTCGCCGTCGTAGATCGCCGTCGCGTCGCCGGTTTCGAGGTTGACCGTCTCGCGGCGGGTGATCTTGTCGCTCGCGGCGACGGCGTAGACGGGGATTCCCTCGCGGGCGGCGGCCAGCGCGGCGGCCCGGGTCCCGGTCTTGTTGACGACCCGGCCGTCGGGCAGCACGGCGTCGGCGCCGACGACGACCGCGTCGACGGCCTCGGTCGCGAGCGCGTGGGCGACCGCGGCGTCGGCCAGCACGGTCACCGGCGCGTCGAGGGCGTCCGCGAGTTCCTCCGCGACGTCGATCCCCTCGCGCGCCGGCCGCGACTCGGCGACGTAGACGGCCCTGGGCGACGCCGATCTGAGGGCGTCGAGGACGGTTCCCGAGCGCGAGAGCGTGAGGACGCCCGCATCGTCGAGCAGTTCGGCGGCCGCCGCCGCGGCGTCGGCGTCAGCCCGGAGAGCGCGGTCGATGCCGGCGTCGGCCGCAGCTTCGACGGCGCCCGCGACGCCCTCGACAGTGTCGTCCGCGTCCATCGTCCCGGCGTCGGCATTGTCGACATCCGCGACGTCGTCACCGTCGTCCGCATCCGTGACTTTGTCGCAGTCGTCGGCATCTCCGCCATCGTCACCCACGGCATCGTCGCCGTCGACGGCGGCCGCCAGCACCCTGTTCACGCGGTTCTCCAGGACGGCCATGCTCGGCCGGGTGCTCAGCAGGCGATCGCCCAGATCGGTAAGTTCGTCCGGATCCGGGTCGTCCTCCGAGACCTGCAGCGCCGCGCGGTCCCGCAGCACCTCCAGGGCTCGCACCGAGAGGTACGCCGCCCCGTGCTCGCCGTCGGCGGCGATCGAGCGGACGGTCGGCGCGACGCGCTGGTAGCGGTACCACTCGCTCGGCGACGCCGACTCGTGGAGCAGCGCAGTCGGGGCGACCCACTCGGCGTCGTCGGCCGTCGCCGCGGCGTCGCCGGCGACGTCGAACAGCACCGGCGCGTACGACTCCTCGCCGTCCCGGATCGGAGAGCCCGTTCGGACGTGATCGAGGGCGCCGGGATCGAGGCCGAGCGCCGACGCGGCTCGTCGGGCCGCGGCGATCGGCTCGTCTGCGGCTTCGTGCGGTTCGGCGCCGGCGTCCGGCCGTTCGTCTACGGGGGCCCCCGAGTCCTCCAGCGGTGCGGACGGGAGGCGGGGGGCACCGTCGTCGCGGCGGACGAGCACCGCGCTCCCCCGCCGGAGGACGGCCGCGGCGTAGTCGGTCATGCGTCCGAGGAGGGATCCCTCCGGGGAACCTCTTTCGGGATCCGTTACGAACGGGGAGCCATGACGACGGTAGCCATCGTCAGCGACACGCACGTTTCCTCGCGAGCCGGCGCGGTGCCCGAGTGGGTGCGCGAGGCGGTCGCGAGCGCCGACCGGGCGATTCACGCCGGCGACTTCGACTCGCGGGATGCCTACGAGGCGCTCCGTGATCTGGCCGGTGGGGACCTCGTCGCGGTCCGGGGCAACATGGACCCGCTGGACCTCGATCTCCCCGAAACGGCCAGCCTGACAGTCGAGGGCGTCGAGTTCGTCGTCACCCACGGCGACGGCCACACCGGCAGCTACCACGACAGGGTGCTGGAGACAGTCGGGCGGGAAGCCGACGAGCCTGATTCGGCGGTCGGCGTCTCGGGACACACCCACGAACAGCTCGACGAGGTCGTCGACGGGACGCGCCTGCTCAATCCCGGGAGCGCGACGGGCGCCGCGCCGGCGTCGTCGGCGTCGATGCTGGTCGCGGAGGTAGCCGACGGCGAGCTGTCGGTGGAAGTGCTCGAACGGTGAGGCCCGTGCGACGGTCGAGAACACATTCGGCAGCGGGGCAGGCGAATTAAAGTGGGCGGGGGAACGACCACGTCTGCATGCCCGGCTCAACGTTCGCGAAGGGCGAGACGATCGAACTGCGCACGATCGAACCCGAGGACGCGGAGTTCCTCCAGCGGGTGGTGAACGATCCGCGGGTCCGCTCCGGGCTCGCCGCCTACGAGCCGATCAACGGACCGGCGGAGAGCGAGTGGATCGAGTCGCTCGACGAGGGCGACGGAGCGGACTTCCTGATCTGCGCCCGGGGTGACCGCGTCGGGACCATCGGACTCAATTCGCCGAACGAGGTCTGGGGAACGGCCGAGATCGGCTACATGATCGATCCCGACAGGTGGGGCGAGGGCCACGCGACCGACGCCGTCGAGACCGTCTGTCGCTACGCCTTCGAGGACCGGCGGCTGCACAAGGTGTACGCCAAGGTCTACGAGACGAACCCGGCGTCCCGGCGGGTGCTGGAAAAGGCCGGGTTCGCCGAAGAAGGCGTCCTGCGCGAGGAGGCGTTCGCCGGCGGTGAGCGCGTCGACATCTACCGGTACGGCCTCCTTGCCGACGACCGGGAGGAGTGAGTCCCCGCGGGGTGGCGCTCGACGAGTGCGGTAGTTGCGGCGACGCCGGATGCACTTTCCACCATCCGCGCGCTTTTTACCGGCCACCACCGAGGGGGAGCCATGGAAGCGTTCGCGGTTCCGGACGTGCCCGAGATCCGGGCGGGCGACGACCTCGCGGCGATCGTCGAGGAGCGCGTCGACCTGCGCCCCGACGACGTCGTGGTCGTCGCCAGCACGATCGTCTCGAAGGCCGAGGGCCGGACCGCAGATCTGGATGCGTTCCCGGCCGGCCCGCGCGCCGTCGAGATCGCCGACCGGCTGGAGTCGGCCACGGGCGACGAGAAGGACCCGCGGTTCGCCCAGGCAGTCTTGGAGGAGAGCACCGAACTGCTGATGGACGCGCCGTTCCTCCTGACCGAGACGCGCTTCGGCCACGTCAACGTGAACGCGGGAATCGACCGCTCGAACGTTCCCGGGGCCGAGCTGCTCCTGTTGCCCGAGCGCCCGAGCGAGAGCGCCGCGCGGATCCGCGAGGGCCTCGCATCCGAGGCGCCCGTCGTCGTCACCGACACCTGCGGGCGGCCGTTCCGCCACGGCCAGCGCGGCGTCGCGATCGGCTGGGCGGGGATGCCCGCGAGCCGCGACTGGCGCGGCGAGGCCGACCGCGACGGTCACGAGCTGGAAGTCACGGTCCAGAGCGTCGTCGACGAGCTCGCCGCCGCGGCGAACCTGATCGCCGGCGAGGGCGACGGCGGGACGCCGGTCGTCGTGATCCGGGACTGGTCCTTCGGCGACCACGAGGGCAGCGACGAGCTGTTCCGATCGATCGAGAGCGACTTCGTCCGGCAGGCGCTGCGGGAATGGAGCTACGAGGACTGAGAACGGCAGACGAGAACCGAGAACTTTTGCGAGGACTACGAAACCCAATGCACGGCATCGAACTCACCCCCGAGCACCCGGTCGCAGAGATCGTCGAATACGCCGAGCGCGCCGAAGCCGAGGGGTTCGACGCGATTTTCGCGGCGAGCCACTACTTCAACCGCGATCCGTTCGTGACGCTCGATCGGATCGCGGCGGCGACGGACGACATCGCGGTCGGTCCCGCGGCGGCCAACCCCTACGACACCCACCCGGTGACGCTGGCCTCGCGGATGGCCACCTTGCAGGAGGTCAGCGACGGGCGAGGGGTCTTCGGCGTCGGACCGGGCGACAAGTCTACCCTGTCGAGCCTCGGCGTCGAGCAGGAGCGGCCGCTCCGGCGCGTGCTGGAGTCGTTCAAGGTCGCCCAGGACCTCTGGGCGGGCGAGCGCGTCTCGATCGACGGCACCTTCGAGACGAGCGACGCCGGCCTGGAGTACGACGTCGAGGGCGAGATTCCGGTGTACGTCGGCGCGCAGGGCCCCCACATGCTCCGGATGAGCGCCAAGCACGCCGACGGCGTCCTCGTGAACGCCTCGCATCCCGACGACTTCGCGTGGGCGAGCGATCGGATCGCGGAAGGGTTAGAGGAGCGCCCGGACGACCGGGGCGAGTTCGACGTGGCGGCCTACGCGAGCGTCAGCGTCGCCGAGGACGCCGACGCGGCCCGGGAGATCGCGCGCCAGCCGGTCGCCTTCATCGCCGCCGGCGCGGCGCCGCCGGTGCTGGACCGGCACGGGCTGGACGCCGACGCGGCCGCGGAGATCGGCGCCGCCATCGAGCGGGGCGACTTCGGCGCCGCGTTCGAGGCCGTCACGCCGGCGATGATCGACGCGCTGGCGGTCGCCGGGACGCCCGACGACGTCGCAGAGCGGATCGAGGCGATTCTGGAGTACGCCGACAGCTTCGTCGCCGGGACGCCGCTCGGCCCCGATCTGGAGGAGGCGATTACTCTCGTCGCGGCGGCGATCGACCGGGCGACTCGGGGATGACCAGGTCGACGAGCGAGCCCAGCACGAGGTAGCCGAAAAAGAGGAACGTCGCGGCGAAGAACAGATTGCCCAGCGCGACGAGAACCGCCGAGAGCGGGTCGACCGTCGCGGCGTCGACGAAGTACGTGACCGCGTCGAGCACGTCGCCGATCGGATTCACCTGTGCGATCAGTCCGGTGGTAGTTACCATGCTCCGGCTTTTGGGGTTGTGGTACTTGTTTGCTTCCGTCTGGGACGACTTCGGTGCGGCGCCCGACGTTCAGTCGCCGAGTTGGCGCACCATGATGATCGCGTCCTCGCCGTCGTCGTAGTAGCGGGGCACCCGCCGCAGCGGCTCGAACTCGAACCGGTCGTACAGCGACCGGGCGCCCTCGCTGCCGACTCGCACTTCCAGTTTCACCGAGTTGGCCGACTCGGCGCGGAGCGCGGCCAGCGCCCGACCGAGCAGCGTCGAGCCGACGCCCTCGCCGCGCCGATCGGGGTGGACGGCGAGATCCTTGACGTGGCCCAGCGGTCGGCCGTGGTTCGGCACGAGGTCGGCGACGACGAACCCGAGCACGGACGCCGCGTCGATCGCCTCGCTGGCGGATCGATCGGCGTTCTGCGGGTCGTCGGAGGCGGCTTCCCCGTCGACGGCGACCAGGAACGCCGGCGATGTCAGGTAGCGCTCGAACGCCGCCATCGGCCACGGGCTCGGGAACGACGCCCGCTCGATGCGGTGGACCGCCAGCAGGTCCGCGCGCTCGGCGTCGCGCACCCGGACGTCGTCGGTCGACTCCTCGGGCGTGACTGTCACGGGGGGCAGTACGGGTCGCGGGACTAATAGGTGCTCGGCTAGGTAACATCGATCGAACGACGAAAGACCTCGGCCCGCTCTCAGGAACTGGAGTCGCGACCACTATCTAAAACACCTCGAAAGCCCTCGGCCCGCTCTACGGCTCTCGATCGGCTCTATCCGAGCGTAGCGAGGATATCCGTTCGAGAGCCGTCGACTGCGCCTCGCCCTTTCAATCCACCGGAAGACTCGCTACGCTCGTCTTCCGAGCCCTGCCTCGCTTCGCTCGGCAGGACACCAGGACAGCAGTGCGCGGGTCGCCACGGGCGACCACGCGCGCCCCGGCCCTTCCCCGTCGGCGCGACACCGGAAGACGCTGCGCGTCTTCCGAGCTCACGCTCGCTTCGCTCGCGTGAACACGAGGTCGCGCCCGGCCGCACGGCTGCGGTGGCGCGCGCTCGCGGGCGCTCCGTCGCCCGCAGACACTGCGCGAGGGATGAGCGAGCGGTAGCGAGCGAATCGGCTGGGAAGGACGAGGCTGCTGTTCGGGTGGAATGAAAGGGGCCGCCGTTCTCGATCCGGTGAGGCGAAGCAAGGACCGCAACGCAGTGAGGACCGCAGCGAGCCGCAACCGGTCGAGCGCGGCGGGGGCTTTCAGAGAGGTCCCGTCCAGTGCAGTTCCAGAGAGCGCAGCGGGGGCTTTCAGAGAGGTCTCGTCCAGTGCAGTTCCAGGGAGCGCAGCGGGGGCTTTCAGAGAGGTCTCGTCCAGTGCAGTTCCAGAGAGCGCAGCGGGGGCTTTCAGCGTGTTCGTGGCGCCTGTTGCTACTCAAGAGAGCGCGTGAAGTGATATTCCGACGTGTCGCGGAAGCTGCTGCGTAGATACGTCACTATCCCTTCGAGATCGCAAAAAATACGGAGAAAACGAGGTAGCCGATCAGTCGTCCGCGGGAGCGGGACTGTCGCCGGACTCCTCGGCCTGCTGTTTCGTGTGAGCCAGCTTGCCGCCGGCCGCGAGGATGTCGCGCTCGCGCTCGGAGGCGTCGAGCTGCGCGGTCGCCTCCCAGTCGTCGTTCACGCGGATCGTGAACTCCTCCTGGCCGGACTGGACCGCCTCGGCGACGTCGTCGACGATCTCGACGTCGTCGCCCTGCTCGATTTTCTCGTAGGTGTCCTCGTCGATGGCCAGCGGGATCAGGCCGAAGTTGAAGAGGTTCGCCTTGTGGATGCGGGCGAAGCTCTGGGCCAGCACGCCCTCGACGCCCAGGTACATGGGACAGAGGGCGGCGTGCTCGCGGGAGCTACCCTGGCCGTAGTTCTCGCCGGCGACGAGGAAGCCGCCGTCGGCCTCCAGCGCGCGGTCGGCGAACGTCTCGTCGATGCGCGAGAGGGTGAACTCCGAGAGCTTCGGGACGTTCGACCGGTACATCAGGATGTCCTGGGTCGCGGGGATGATGTGGTCGGTCGTGATGTTGTCGTCCATCTTCAGCAGGGTCGGGCCCTGCAGCTTCGAGTCCAGCGGGTCCTTCAGCGGCACGTCGCCGATGTTGGGGCCCTTGACGAGCTCGTCGTCGACGGCCTCGTCGGGGCTGATGAGGTCCGTCTTGGAGGCGTCGTACTCCTCGGGGAGCTCGATGCCGGGCGCCTCGAGGTCGCCGAGCTCGTCGGCTAGGTCGCGCGGGTCGACGATTTCGCCTTTGAGCGCCGCGGCGGTCGCGACTTCCGGCGAACAGAGGTAGACGTTGTCGTCCTCGATGCCCGAGCGGCCCTCGAAGTTGCGGTTGAACGTCCGCAGCGACACGGAGTCGCTGGCGGGAACGTGACCGATGCCGATACAGGCGCCGCAGGTCGCTTCCGAGAAGTTGACGCCGGCCGCCATCATCTCGGCGACCCAGCCCTGGCGGGCCAGGATCTCGGAGGCCTGCTTCGAGCCGGGGGCGACGATCATGTCGGTCTTCTTGTCGACCTCGCGGCCCTCCAGCATCTTCGCGCCGGGGAGGATGTCCTCGTAGCCGCCGTTCGTACAGGAGCCGATGATGACCTGGTCGACGTCCTGGCCCGCGACTTCGCTGACGGGCACGACGTTGTCGGGCATCGACGGCTGGGCGATCAGCGGTTCCAGCTCCGAGAGGTCGACGACGATCTCGTCGTCGTACTCGGCGTCGTCGTCGGGCTGGAGCTCGACGTACTCGTCGCCGCGGCCGACGCGCTCGAGGTAGTCCTGGGTCTGCTCGTCGGTCGGGAAGATAGACGTCGTGGCGCCCAGCTCGGTGCCCATGTTGGTGATCGTCATCCGCTCGGGCGCGGTCAGCGTCTCGACGCCCGGGCCGGTGTACTCGAGGATCTTGCCGACGCCGCCCTTGACGGAGAGGCGACGGAGCATCTCGAGGATGACGTCCTTCGCGGTGGCCCAGTCGGGCAGCTCGCCTTCGAGGCGAACGTTGACGACTTCGGGCATCTCGATGTAGTAGGGCGCGCCGCCCATCGCGACGGTGATGTCGATCCCGCCCGCACCGATCGCGAGCTCGCCGAGCCCGCCGGGGGTCGGCGTGTGGGAGTCGCTCCCCAGCAGCGTCTTGCCGGGCGCGGCGAAGTTCTCCCGGTGGACGTTGTGGCAGATGCCGTTGCCGGGGCGCGAGAAGTGCGCGCCGTAGGTGCCGGCCGCCGAGCGGAGGAAGCGGTGGTCGTCGGTATTCTTAAAGTCGAACTGATAGGTCTGGTGGTCGCAGTACTGGGCGGCGAGTTCCGTCTGGACGTTGTCCAGTCCCATCGCCTCGAACTGCAGCCAGACCATCGTCCCCGTGGTGTCCTGCGTGAGGACCTGGTCGATCTCGATGCCGATCTCCTCGCCGGTTTCCAGCTCGCCTTCGACGAGATGGTCATCGAGAATTTTCTCTGTCAGAGTTTGTCCCATAGCGGCCGGATATCGTCTTTCCTCGGATATAAATCCCGCGAGTCCCTCCTGTACGACCGTTCAGAATACCGGCCGCCGCCGCGGTTTTTAACTTAAATCGTCGCGAAGAACACGTACGTTCGTACGCATCCGCGTTAGTTCCGAAATTGTTCACCGACGTCGACGTTCGATCCGTCGTCGCGCACCGTCTCGTCGACCGATCGGTCCGTCCGACGGGGCGTCCCGCCGGAACCCGGAGTCGATCGCGTCACGTCGGCGCGGCGTCGATCCGAGCGTTCGTAGACGAGTCACCAAGGTCCGAAACTGACTTGCCGGCCGGGCGACCTCGTGGGCGCATGTTCCGATCCGGCGCGTTCGTCGCAGAGCACGTGTCGCCGCTCGGCGACGAGCAGGTCCAGCCCAACGGCGTCGATCTCACGGTGGAAGCCGTCTTCGAGCAGGTCGAAACAGGACGCATCGCCCGCGACGGCAAGCGAATCGGCGAGCGCGAGGAAATGGAGCCCGACGCCGAAGCGCAAAGCGCCTCGAGCCCTGCCTCGACTCCGTCTCGGCAGGACGATGACGCGGGGGTGCCGACGTTCCACCTCTCGCCCGGCGGCTACGTCGCCCGCTACGGCGAGACGATCTCGATCCCGGAGGGCCACGTCGGCTTCGTCCTCCCGCGGTCGTCGCTGATGCGCAACTCGGCGATGCTCCACACGGCGGTCTGGGACGCCGGCTACACCGGCCGGGGCGAGGGGCTGCTGGAGGTCAACCGCGACCTCGAACTGGAGCAGGGCGCGCGCATCGCCCAGCTCGTGTTCGCGCGCGCCGACCACGAGGAGACCTACGACGGGGCCTATCAGGGCGAAAATATCGAGTAAGCCGGCCCCACTGTGGTGCGGTAGCAAAACGGAAGCGGCCACGGGCCGGTCGCAACGGGCCACGTAGAGCGTGGTAACCCCACGTTACCGTCGCGTAATACGCATTCAAAGCGCCTGTAGACCCCTCCAAACAACTCGAGGAGCCGTGAACGGTTCTCGGTGTTCAAGGCGGGTCCTCGCTAGTGGATCGAACGCAGGTCACTCTATGAGCCAAAAAATGCGAGGACAAGAGACAGACGTAGCGGCGGAGGCCGGAACGGACTTCGCGCTGTTCGCTTCGGTCGCCTCGATCGCGATGTCGTGGTACGCGTTCTTCGTGCGAGGCGACCGGGAGCTGGGGCTGTTCGTCGGGCTGTGGGCGCCGACGATCCTCACGATCGCGAACCACTTCAAGCAGCGCCAGTTCGAACAGCGCCTCAAGATGATCCCGATCGCGCCCTCGGCGTCGAATGTCCGAGAGACGATCGAGGACCTGCTGCGATCGAGCCAGTAGAACAGTCGTCGCGGTAGCCATTTTTCGGACGACAGCGTCGAGCAGCGGCGTCTTCGGCGTCCAGCCGAGCGAGCAGCGGCGTCCAGCCGAAGCGCAGGACGACGCCGTCAGTCCCCGGCTCGCCCGGCGGGGTCGAGTGCCGCGGCGTCGAGGTCGTACTGCCGGATCGCGCCGACGATGGCGTAGACGACGGGCGTGTCGAGGACGGCGATCGCCAGCTTGAGCAGGTACTGGCCGACGATCAGCGACGCGAGGAAGCCGACGCCGGGGACGTCGCCGTTTCCGAGGATCGCCGGCGCGATCGCGAACCCGACGGTGACGAAGATCACGGTGTCGATCGCCTGACTGGACGCGGTCGAGCCGACGTTGCGCAGCCAGAGGTGGTCGCCGTCGGTGTACTCCCGGAGCCTGTGGAAGACGAGCACGTCCCAGTTCTGGCTGACGACGTACGCCAGCAGGCTCGCGACGACGATGTTCGTGCTCGCGCCCAGCACCGTCGCGAACGTGTCGGCCGCGACCGGGGAGTTCGGAGCGACCGGCGCCGCGATCGTCGACCAGACCAGCGCCAGCAGCACGAAGTTCATCGCGAAGCCGACGTTGACCATCACCTGCGCGGCCCGCCGACCGTACAGCTCGGCGTAGCAGTCGCTCGCCAGGAACGTGACGGCGTAAGCCAACGCGGCGCCGGGCAGCGCGAGCTGGGCGCCGACGACAGGGAGTTCGAAGGGCAGCGCAAACCCCAGGATCTTCGAGGCGGTCAACTGTGCGGTCACCAGCGCGGTGACGAACAGGCCGATCAGCGTCACCTGACCGACCGTCGGCGTCGCCGCGGCGCGGGGGCTGTCGCGTGGCATCTCTATCCCCGACCAGTCGGGGTGGGAGCAAGGATGTTTCTACTCACGCTGCTCAGACGAGTTCTACGCGCGCTTGCCGGTTCGCGTCGCCGGCGACCGACCCGGTGCAGGTCCCCGCGGCGAGCGCCCGACGGTCGGAAGCACTGTAAGGAATCGGCCCGTCACCGTCGAGTATGCTCGTAGGCGTCATCTCGGACACCCACGACAACGTCGCGGCGGTCGATCGAGCGGTCGAGATCTTCGAGGACGCGGGCGTCGACGCCGTCGTCCACTGCGGCGACGTGATCGCCCCGCCCGTGGTGCCTCACTTCGAGGGACTGGAGGTCCACGCCGTGCTGGGCAACAACGACGGCGAACTCGACGGGTTGGAGTCGGCGTTTCGCGCGCTCGGTGACGACAGCGAACTCCACGGTCGGTTCGCGGACCTGGAGTTCGACGGCGCGCGCTTCGCCGTGCTCCACGGCGAGGACACCGCCGACGTCGAGGCCCACGCCCAGTCCGGCGAGTACGACTACGTCTGCTACGGCCACCACCACGTCGCCGAGGAGCGCGACGTCGAGGGAACGACGGTGCTCAACCCCGGCGCGCACTTCCCGGACGTCCCCGACGAGCAACACAGCGTCGCGCTGGTCGACACCGCGAGCGGCGACGTCGAGTTCCGGGACGTGGCGGTCTGAGCGCGTCGACGCTCCTGGTTTTCAGCGCGCGCGCGTCGTACGTCCGCGCATGGACGACCGGCCACGCGGGCAGACCGAGGACGCGGTGCGCGACCGCCCGGAGACCGAGGAGAGCTACGGCATCCCGGACGATCGGGACGGAGTGCTAGAGTGGTCGGTCGTAGTCGAGCGCCTCCGGAGCGAGGAGTTCTTCTGGGTGTCGACGACCGCACCCGAGGGGCGCCCACACGCGCGACCGGTCTGGGGCGTCTGGGTCGACGGGCAGTTCCACTGCGGCGGCGGCGAGCGGACGCGCTGGGTGCGAAATCTCGACGAGAATCCCGCGATCAGCGTCCACACCGAAGACGCCGAAGAGGTCGTGATCCTCGAAGGCGCCGCAGACAAACTGACCGACGCGACGGCGGAGAGCGACCGCCTCGAACGCATCGACGCGGCGTACGAATCGAAGTACGGCGTCGAGCACGGGACGCCGGTGTTCGCGGTGCGACCGGAGCGCGTGCTGGCGTGGAGCGACTACCCCGCCGACGCGACGCGCTGGCGGTTCGATCGGCCGGAGTGACAACCCTGAATCCGGATCGGGCCGAACGGCCCGCATGGACAAGCAGGATCTTCGCGAGCGCGTCTGGGACGAGTTGGAGGACAGCGGCGAGGCCCGGTTTCCGTACCCGCCCCACGGGAGAATTCCCAACTTTGCGGGCGCGGACGACGCCGCCGATCGGCTCGCCGAGACCGACGCCTGGCGAGACGCAGCCGCGATCAAATCCAACCCCGACGCACCACAGCTCTCGGTTCGGCGCGCGGCGCTGCGGGCTGGGAAGACGGTGTACATGGCCGTCCCGCGGCTGCGCGACGAGCAGTGTTTCCTCCGGCTCGACCCAGACGAGATCGACGATATCGACCACGCGACGACGATCGGCGGCTCGGCCGAAGTCGGCGTGCAGGTCCAGCCCGAGGCGATGGAGCCGATCGACCTGATCGTCGCCGGCAGCGTCGCCGTCACCGACGAGGGCGCCCGCGTCGGCAAAGGCGAGGGGTACAGCGACCTGGAGTACGGCGTCCTGCAGGCGTTCGATCTCGTGGACCGGTCGACGACCGTCGCGACGACCGTCCACGAGCGTCAGGTCGTCGACGAGGACGTTCCGGTCGATTCCCACGATGTACCCCTCGATCTGGTGGTGACGCCCGAGCGGACCGTCGAGACAGAGACGCCACACGGTCGACCGGACGGACTCGACTGGACAGCACTATCCGAGGAGCGAATCGAGGAGATTCCGGTGCTGGCGTCGTTACGACCGTAGCTGGTTCGCCTGCGCGGCTTCGACCGCTACGGTCCCCACTCCGAGGCTAACAGTCCGTACAGGAACGCGTCGACTCGTTCGCCGTCGACGAAGTAGTGGTCCCGCAGGCGCCCCTCGCGTTCGAAGCCGATACGTTCGAGGATTGTCCGCGATGCGTCGTTCGTCTCGAAGACACGGGCCGAGACCTTCCGCAAGCCCCGCTCGCTGACGGCGTAGCGCACCGCGAGTCGGGCGGCACGGGTGCCGTAGCCGACGCCGCGCTCGTCGGGGTGAATCCAGTAGCCCAGTTCGGCCCGGTCTGCGACGTCGTCGATATCGAACAGCCACACGAACCCGACCGGACCGTCGGACGTACAGGGGAGAAAGGAGATCACGTCGTCGCCGCCGAGCCAGCCTTCGAGGTCGTCGGCCGACATCGGCTCGGTGCCGGCGATCCCGTGGCGAACCTCGGGCGCGTTGAACTGTCGGCGGAGGAACTCGTAGTCGTCCGATTCGACGGTTCGGAGCGAGAGTCGGTCGCCGCGAAGGAAGACTGGACCGGGCATGGACTGGCCCAGGTACCCCCGATCCATCAACGTTCGGACCGGTCAGCCGCGGGAGTCGAAACGGGTTTCCACCGCGACCGGAGAGATGGGCCTATGACTCCGCAGGACTGGCGAACGTACCTCGTCACCCAGGAGAGCCGCTCGGCCGGCCGGAGCACCGTCGAGATCGCCGAAGCGGCGATCGAGGGCGGCGTCGACGCGATCCAACTCCGGGACAAGAACCGGAGCGCGAAGCGCAGATACGAGACCGGGCAGGAACTCCGCGAACTCACCGCCGAGGCCGGCGTCGACCTGATAGTCAACGACCGGGTCGACCTCGCGCGGGCGATCGACGCCGACGGCGTCCACCTCGGTCAGGACGACCTGCCGGTGCCCGCGGCGCGCGAGCTGCTGGGCGCAGATGCCGTGATCGGCAAATCGACGTCGACCGTCGCGGAGGCCCGCGAGGCCGAGCGCGAGGGCGCGGACTACCTCGGCGTCGGCGCAGTGTACGGCACGAGCTCCAAAGACGTCCCGGACGACGAGGCCGACTTCGGCCCCGGACGCGTCGCCGAGATCGCCGATGCCGTCGAGATTCCCGTGGCGGGGATCGGCGGCATCGACGCGTCGAACGCCGCTGCGGTCGCCGAGGCGGGGGCGGTCGGCGTCGCGGTCATCTCGGCGATCACGCGGGCCGACGATCCGGCGGCGGCGACGCGAGCGCTGCGCGAGGCCGTCGAGCGCGGCCGAGAACGCTGAGGCGCACCCGCTGTCGGGAGTCTCGCGCTACTGCATCGTGACGTAGGTCAGCACGCCGATCGCGAACAGCTGGAGGGTTCGGAGCACGAGGATGGCGCGCTGGGCGAACGGATCGCCGGAGTACAGCATGCTCGTGCTGAAAAAGAAGTAGATGGCCAGCGCGTTTTCGAGCAGGAGAACGGCGCCGAACGCCACCAGCCCGAGGCTCAGCGGCGTCCGGAACGTCCGATAGTTGCGGACCCAGACGCCGAGGAGCCCCGCCAGCAGCAGGATGCTCAACCCCGACAGTACGCTCGCGATCATGATTGTGGTGTTCATCGCCATCGTCAGTCCTCCATGTGCTCGGTGATCCGCCGGAACTCGTCCTCGTGTCGCTCGAACCGGTCGGTGAGAAAGTACAGCTCGCCGTAGTCCTCGCCGCCGGTTTCGAGGACGTCGTGGTCGACCAGCTTCTCGAGATGGTACCGGACCGTGTTGTAGTCCAGATCGACCGCCTCGCTGATCTGGTTGGCGTTCCGGGGGCGCTCGAATAGCACGCGGATGATGCGCGCCCGGTTCTCGCCGCCGCGCGTGCCGGCGAACAAGTACCACAGCACTTTCTCCATCCGGTCTCGCCACGGTGTTTCGGCAGGACCGGTTTAATGGTGCCCCTTCGAGAGGGGCGACCGGTTCGGCGAACTCTCTTCCCGCGTCGCGCCACCTACATTTCCATGCCGACGGAGACGATCGGACAGTTCACGGTCGCGATGCCGGAGTCGAGCACGTTGGCGTCCAGCGCCGAGTCGAGGTCGGAGACGCTCTCGAAGTCGTCGTTGTCGTAGGGGCTGACCGACCAGAGCGGCGAGTACCCCTCGTCGCCGGGGAGCGTCGCGACGACGTTGTGCGTCCGGTCGCTCCCCTCCTCGGTGACGAAGCCGGAGGCCGGGCCGCCGCCGTCCTCGCCGGGATTCGTGTTGAACGTGACGTAGATGGGCGACAGCGGGACCGATCCCTCGCCGGTGGCCGTCAGCGGCGCTTCCTCGAACAGGAAGTAGCTCACCACCGTCCCGTCGTACCAGCCCTGGACGAGACCCGCGTCCCCGTCGCCGTACCGCATCGAAGCGGTCGACCCCTCGGGGACGATCGGGCAGTTCTTGATCGTGTTCGTCGCCTCGATGTCGTAGTCCGCGTCCATCAGATCTTGCACGCTCGTCGCCGCGTTCGCCTCGTAGTCCTCCGGCACCGTCACCCTGTGGACGTGCCAGAAGTCGTTGTACCCCTCGTCGCCGGGAACGACGTCGACGATGTTCAGCTGTCCTTCGACCGGCGTCTCCTCCCCCTCCCGGAACAGCGCGTAGATCGGGGCCGGCGCAGTCGGCTGGACGTCGAAGTTGTAGTACGAGACGGGCGCGCCGTCGGGGCCGAGCCCTTTCGTCAGGAACGGCGCCCGATCGAAGTCGATCGGTTCGTCGGGGCCGGGGAGGCCGTTCTCCTCGGTGCGGACCATCAGCGTGCCGGCGGCCTCGCTGAACCGGTCGATCTCGGCGCGAGGGGCGTCGGCCGGGTTCGTCGATTCGCTCATTTCGTCGCCCTCGCCGTCCATTCCGTCGCTCCCGTCATCCATCTCGTCGCCGCCGGAACCGATACAGCCGGCGAGCGTACCGGTGGCCAGTAGTCCAGTCGTTGCCAGGAACCGCCGTCGGGTCTCGTTTCGGGACATCGCGTTTGGAGGGTCGCAACCGCCGGTAAAGGAGATTTTTCAAAGTCGGACTGAGGTCGAACGAAATTCCGACCGAACTCTCTCTAGAATCTCTCGAACCGCCGGTCGCCGCTGCGCTCGGGCTCCCGGGTGGACGCGTCGAAAACGGGATCAGAAAAACTCGTCGAGCCCGCTCTGTGGATCAGATTCGGGCGCGTCGACCGGCTCGATGAGCTCCGGCGAGTCGTTGGTCGGGTCGTTGACCGCCGTGGAGATCGGGTACTTCTCGAAGCCGTCGCCGGAGTGGGGGTCGAGCAGATCGTCTTTCGACGGCGGCTCGTCGTCGAGCCAGTCGCGTTCGTCGTCGGCGTCGAAGATCACCGGCATCCGGTGGTGGAGCGGCTCCATCAGGTCGTTCGGTTCGGTGGTGAGGATCGCCGCCGACTCGACGGCGCGGTCCTCGCCCTCCCAACGCGACCAGACGCCGGCCATCGCGAACGGCTCGCCGTCCGCGCGCTCGACGCGAAACGGCTGGGTGCCGTCGGTTCGGTCCTGCCACTCGTAGAAGCCGTCGGCGACGACCAAACATCTGCGTTCCTCGTAGGCCTCGCGGAACGCCGGCTTCTCGTCGATCGACTCCGCGCGGGCGTTGATCAGCCCGTTCCACTCGGCGGGGTCGTCGGCCCACGCGGGCACGAATCCCCAGTGCAGATGATCGAGCGTTTCGGGCGCGTCGTCGCGGATCATCGCGATCGGCGTCTCCGGCGCGACGTTGTACCGCGGCTCGTACTCTTCGGTGACCGTCACGTCGAAGCGCTCTTCGAGCACCGGCGGCGAGGCGAACAGCGAGGTGCGACCGCACATGCGATCCGGTTCGGGCCGGAGGCGCCTAAATCGTCCGAACGGGACCGTCGGCGACCGATCGTCGGCGTCGAACGAGCGGCTGGAAGACGCCGCTGGTAGGCCGACAGACGCCGCTGACCGGCTATCCGTGCGGTGAGCAGATTCATATCCGCGGGGCGTGTAGTGTGCGAACATGGACCGAGAAGAGAGCGATCGGGAGTTCGTCGTCGTGGACGACGGTCCGGACACCGACTTCGTCATCGTCGAGGACGAGCCCGCGGACGCAGAATCCCGGCGCAATGACGAACTCGTCGCGGTGCCCGACGCCGACGCGCGGTACCCCGGTCTGGTACCCGTCGAGTCGCTCACCGAGACGGGCTTCGTCATCGTCGACGAACCGGTCGAGGAGACGGACTTCGTCATCGTCGAGGACGTTCGCGACGAGGGCGACGCCGAGCCGGAGCCGGCAGGCGATACCGAACTCGTGCCGGCGAAGGATACGGAGCTCGCGCTCGCGGGCGATTCTGATCTCGTCCCGATGGACGACGAGACTCCGACGGGCGGGACGGTTCCGGATCCGTTTACGCCGGACCTGTTTGGGCCGAATAGCGGGATCTGATCGTCACACGCAGCCGGGGAACTCCTCGCCCTGCACCGGGACCGAGTCGACCCAGTCAGGCCGCTCCGCGGCGGACTTCGTGAATCGCGATCGCGAGTTCATGTACGACATGATGAGCGCGCGCCGCCAGTCGTCGGTGTCGTTGGGCGAGGTGTAGTGAGGCAGCAGGCAGTGCGTGAACAGGGCGCTGCCGGCCTCCATCGGCACCGGCTCCGCGTCCTCGGGCTCGTAGTCGCGTTCGCCGATGACGATGTCGGTGTCGTACTCGACGGCCTCGTGGCCGAGCAGCCCGTCGGTGTGGGCGCCCGGCACGACCTGCATGCAGCCATTTTTAGGCGTGGCGTCGTCGAGCGCGATCCAGACCGTGACGTGGTCCAGCGGCCGGATCGGGTAGTAGGCGGCGTCCTGGTGGAACCCCTTCTCGCTGCCGACCCGCGGGGGCTTGAACATCGCCGCGCTACGCAGCAGCTTGAGGTTCGGTCCGAGCAGGTCCGCGGCGACCGCGGTGATCGCTTCATTCCGCATCACGTCGCGAAAGACGTCGTCGTCCCGGACCATCCCGAGCCCCTCGAACTTCCGGACGGCGTCGCCCGCCTCGTCGACCTCGATCTCGCCGCGCTCGACCGCCGGCTCGAGCTGGGACTGGAACGTCTCGGGCTCGCGGTCGCCGTGCGTGTACTCGCGCAGGCGCTCCCGGACGGTTTCGACCGTCTCGGGCGAGAGGGCGTCCTCGACGACGACGTAGCCGTCGGTCTGGTACTGTTCGAACTCGACCTCGGACAGGTGCATATCCGACACTCGGTGGTATTCGACAGTAATCGTTTTGGTTCAGAATCATATCCGGGTGATACCACCGAGTAGAATAGTTTTTAACCGCCGAGCGGTTTCGAGACGACGATGAGTGACGCGATCGGCGGATCGACGGCGGACGGACTGCGCGCGAAACTATCCGGACTGGGACCGACGTGGATCGCGGGCGCCATCGCCGCGGGGCCGGCCTCGATGGCGGCGGTGCTCGGCGCCGGCGCGACCTTCGGCTACGCGCTGCTGTGGGTCGTCGTGCTCTCGGCGCTTCTGGGCGCGACCGCGCAGTACCTCTCGATGCGGCTCGGACTGCTGACCGAGCGGGGGATCGTCGGCGCCGTCGAGGAGCACCTCGGCGAGCTCTGGGCGTGGGTGCTGGTGATCGACACGGTGCTGGCATCGGGGCTGGCCCAGATCGTGATCATGAAGACGGTCGCGGAGGTCAGCGGGACGATCACCGGGCTCGACCCCCGGCTCTGGGGCGTCGTCTGGGCGCTGGTGCTGGCGGTCGGCCTCGCCGGCGGCGGCTATCGCTTCCTGGAGGGCGGCGCGAAGCTGATCGTTTCGATCGTCGTGCTGGCATTCGTCGCCACGGCGTTTCTCGTGCCGATCGACGCGGGCGCCGCCGCGGGCGGGTTAGTGCCGACGCTCCCGGCCGGTATCGACGGCGCGCTGCTGGCCGCGGGCGTGCTCGGCGGCGCGGTCCACATCACGCTGATCACGATGCAGAGCTACACGATGCGGGCCCGCGGGTGGACCCGCGACGACTACGATCTCGGGCTGTTCGACGTCGGCACCTCGATGCTGGTCGCCTTTGGCGTGTTCAGCGTCGCGACGTTCCTGGTCGCCGCGAGCGTGCTCGCGCCGGAGTTCTCACCCGGCGGCGATCTGAACGCCGCGGTCGCGGCGGACGCGCTCGGTCCGCTGGCCGGCGAGTACGCCCAGACGCTGTTCCTGTTCGGGCTGTGGGGCGCCGCCGTCTCGACGCTGGGCGCCAACACGGTCGTCCCGCCGTACCTGCTGGCCGACAAGCTCGGCTGGGACACCGACGTCTCCGACGACCGGTTCCGCGCCGCGGTCGCCGCGGTCGCGCTGATCGGCGCGCTCGGCGTGTTTCTCGGCGGCGAGTTCTTCACGCTGCTCGTCGTGATGCTCGCCTTCGGGCTGGTCGGAACGCCGTTCGCGCTCGTCGTCGTCCTTGGCCTGCTGAACCACCCCGACGCGGTGCCCGAACCCAACCCGGCGATCGCGAACGTCGGCGGCGTCGTCGTGCTCGCGATCGCGTCGGTGCTCGCGGCGGTGTTCGTGCAGAACCAGTACGCGCAGGGGGGTCTCGCCGACCCCGTCACGGCGTTCGTCCTCGCGTTTGCGGTCGCGATGGCCGCCGCGACGCTCGGCCTGATCGGCAAGTTCGCGCTGGACGCGCGCCGCCCTGCCCGAACTGTGGACGCGGATCCGGATGCCTGAGCGGCCGACGCGGGCTCCGGATCTGCCGTTCCCGCTCCGGGGGACGACGCTGCTCACCGGCCCCTCGAACACCGGCAAGACGCGCCTGACCGCCCGCGCGCTCGACGCCTGGCTCGCCGATCGCGGCGCCGACGGCGTCGTCGTACTGGAGTTCGCCCCCGAAATCGAGCGCGACGGCGTCCTGCTCGGCGGGCGACTCGACCGCTTCGTCGAGATTCCCGACGCCGCGTTCCACGGCGTCCTCGACGCCCACGCGCCGCGGGCCGCCGCAGACGACGAGAACGAGGCCCGCCAGTACGCCGCCGACAACGCCGAGCGCGCGCGATCGATCCTGCGCGCCGCGCCGGCGACTCCCGAGGCCGTGTTCGTCAACGACGCGACGATTCCGTTCCAGCACGCCTCGGGCGATCCCGATCGGCTCTCCTCGTACTGCGAGGACGCCGACGCGGCCGTGCTGAACGCCTTCGAGAGCGACGAACTCGGGGTCGACCACCCGGTCACCCGTCGCGAGCGGGACGCGCTCGACCGGCTGACGTCCGGCGTCGACCGGCGCGTCGAGCTCGGGGACGGGTCGTGAGCGCGGCGCGACGCCGCTCGTGAGCGCGAACTGACGTCTCGGACCGTCGTCCAAATCGCTTATGTCTCATGGTAGCGTATCTCAATACGTCCGACGAGGACCCGAGGACACACCGGACGACCCGGAACGAGCTGCTCGATTTTCGAGCGGACCGTTCCGGGTTAGGGGCAAAACTAAACTCCCTGTAACAGGGGAACAAAGTGAACACCCCGAAGGAGGCTCGAAGCGGCCCGTCAATCGTCCGCCCGGGCGGACGATCGCGAAGACCAAGTACCGGACGTCGCGCAAGCGACGTTCGAGAACCTGGAACGTCCAGCACGGTCGTAGGGGCCGCGGAAAACGGCTCCCGTCCGGGTCCTAATCGGGCGCCTCGTCGGGAACTGCAGCGATTTTACCGACGATTCCGACGATCACCCGCGGGGAAGTCACCCGATATCGAAGTTGAGCCTGTCTTTCGCCCTGTCGACCAGCGCGTCGATCCGGTCCTGGAACTCCTCGACCGAGCGCTCGACGTAGTACACCCGATTGCGGGGGATCCTGCGGATCACGTCGTTTCCGTCCTCGTCCTCCCCGGTCTTGACCTGCCAGTGGTCCTGAAACAGCACGATGTGCTCGTTGTCGACCTCGTAGGACTTGACGTCGCCGTCGGGCCCGTCGAAGACGATCGTCGCCTGACCCAGCTCCGGATCTGGCATGTCGAACTGCGTCTCGGACATGGTTCTAGACGCCACGAGGGCGGCCAAAAGCGTCGGGGGCAAGACGGGAAGAGTGGACCGGTTGCTGGGCGTCTACAGGTACGTGTCCCGCATCGTCTCTTCGAGGATTCCGTCTGGATCGAGCACGATGTAGACGAGCACGAACGGCTCGCGGGGGTCGAGCACCCACACCGAAAACGGCGGCTCGGCGGACTCGGCGGCGCGAGCGACCAGCGGCTCCAGGGGCTTGACGCCGTCGCGGAACTCCGAGAACAGGTCGCGCTGGCCGGCCTGCTCGGCGAACGTGTAGACGACGCCGTTGGGCTCGTTGTCGGTGCTGTAGGTGACCCGCGAGTTCATCGCCTCGCCGGCCGAGCGGGCGGCCTCGAAACACTCCTGGGCGGCCTGGAACACGGCTTCCTCGGTGCGGACGAACTGGAACCGCGTCGGCGCGGTGACATCCACGTCCTCGATCGCGGGATCGCCGTCGGTCCACCGTAGCGACGCCGACACTCGATTTCCGACCGCCAGGTCGGGCGCGTCCGCCGCCGGGACGTACGTCGGCTCGGCCGACTCGACGTCCAGCAGGAGCCACTCCTCCTCGTCGCGTCCCGGCAGCACGCGGAACCGACCGTCCGACGACTGTTGCATTGGGTGAAGGTAGGTCCCCCGGCGTACATGAGTGCCACGACCTGGAGAGGCGCGATCCGGCGGCGCCGACGCCGGCGAACAGGCATATCCAGCCTGAGCGCGTAGGCGGGCCCATGACCGAGGGTGCCGCGTCGCTGACCGATTCGCCCGGAATCCACCACGTCACCGGGATCGTCGGAGACGCCCAGCGAAACGTCGACTTCTACGCCGGGACGCTCGGCCTGCGGCTCGTCAAGCGGACGGTCAACTACGAGGACGTGCTTCGGTATCACCTCTACTACGGCAACGAGCGCGGCGAGCTCGGAACTGTGCTGACGTGCTTTCCGTACCCGAACGACGACCCCGGCCGACTCGGCAAGCCCCAGATCGAGTCGGTCGGCTTCGTCGTCCCGCCGGGCGCGCTCTCCTACTGGGTCGATCGCCTCGCGGAGCGGGGCGTCGACGTCGAGGGGCCCGATCGACGCTTCGACGAGCGGTTCGTCCGCTTCGAGGATCCGGCCGGAACGCGGGTCGAACTCGTCACCGGCGAGTCGCCGGTCGAGCCCTGGACCGGCGGCGGCGTCCCGACCGACGCGGCCATCCGCGGCGTCCACGGCGTCGCGACGCTGCCGGCGAACCCCTATGCGACGGCCAGCACGCTCGAAACGCTCGGGTTCGAACTCGTCGAACAGGACGGCGACCGGATCCGCTACCGGGCGAGGGGCGACCTCGCGACCGCGATCGACGTGCTCGACCGCGAGGCCGCCTACGGGCGCGAGGGGATCGGAACGATCCAGCACGTCGCGGTGCGGGCCGAGAGCGTCGACGAGCTGTACGAGTGGCACGACCTGTTCCGCGAGCGCGACTACAGCGTTTCCCGGGTGCGCGACCGCCACTACTTCCACTCGCTGTACGTCCGCGGCCCCGGCGGGATCCTGTTCGAGCTGGCGACCGAGACGCCGGGACTGACGATCGACGAGGACGTCGCGACGATGGGCGAGTCGCTGGTGCTGCCCGATCGGTTCGAGCCCGACCGGGAGATGATCGAGGGACAGCTGCCGCCGATCGAGCTGCCCGTGAGGCGATCGAGCTGCCCGTGAGGCGATCGGAGTAAGCGCCAGCGCGCGCGACCGCGCAACCGACTCGAGCGTTCCCGGAGGCGAACCGGACCGACGCGCAACTACGCCTAAAGTCGCCGGGCGCGTAGCCCCGACCGTGCTAAAATCTCTGCAGCGACGCATCGAAAGCGACCGCGAGACGGAGCGCAGAACCGACTCCGGCCGGGGACCCGACGCCGAACGCCGATCGGTCGTCGCGACGCCGCTGTTCAGACTGGGGCGGGCGATCTTCGGCGGCATCCTCGCGCTGCTGGCGATCGACAACCTGCGCAACCTCGACGAGCGGATCGAGTACGCCCGGGCGAAGGACGCGCCGGCCCCGGACCTATCGGTACCGGGGATCAGCATCGTCCTCCTGCTGGGCAGCATCGGCGTCACGCTCTGGCGGCTGCCCTCGGCGTCGGCGGCAGCCGTCGCGGCGTTCTTCGCGGCCGTGACGCCCCAGATGCACGACTTCTGGACGATCGAGGACGACCAAGAGCGCCAGCAGGAGTTCTTCCAGTTTCTCAAAAACGGCGCGCTGTTCGGAGCGGCGATCGCGCTCGCGCGACTCGCTCGCAGACGCAAGTAGCGCCCCTAGTTCCGGCTGTTCGCCCCTCGAACTACTCGGCCCCCGAATCGGCCGGAGCGACCGAGGGATCGGCGAGCGTCGCGTTCACGATGATCCCCGTCAGGAGCACGGCCGACGCGAGATAGAGGCTCGTGAGCATGACGATGATCCCGCTGAGGACGCCGTACACCGCGAACCGGCCGGCGTTGACGGCATAGACGTGGACGCCGGCGTGGATGAGGGTCAGTCCGATCGCGGCGGTGATCGCTCCGGGGAGCGCCGCCGCGGGTCGGTCGAGCGTCCGCGAGGGGACGTAGTACAGCGGGACGAACACGACCGAGAGTGCGACGACCAGCGAGCCGAGCCCGATCGCCGTCCCGCCGGGCGTGCCGAACAGCGTGCTCGCGAGGACGATGGCGCCGATCGTCAGAACGAGCGACCCCAGAACGACCGCCGCGTCCCGGACCTGGGAGCGCAGGGGCCGATCCGGAACGTCCTCGACGCGCTCGACGACCGCGAGGAAGGCGACGGCGACGTTCGCCGCGCTCCACGCGAGGACGACGACCGCCAGCGCCGCCGCGCCGGTCCGGCCGGTCGCGGTCGTCGTCGCCTCGTACACCAGCTGTCGGGCGCCGAGCGTGAGAAACCGGGGCGTCGACGTCTGGACGCGCGCCGCGAGCTGCTCGCCGAACAGCGCGAACACGATCAACACGACCGGGACGAACGAGACGAACGCGTAGTACGCGAGCGCAGCGGCGGGGTACTTCACCTCCTGCTCGTAGGCCACCCGGACGATGCGCCGTCCGAGGACGAGCGCGTCGGAGAGCCGCCCCATGGCTCAGTGTTCGTGACACGCGCCCATACGTCTGTGTCCGACGGCCGATGGAGAACCGTGGATTGGACAGCGGCGGGGAATGGATCGGCTGGAGCGCGAGCGCTACGAAAGGTGGGCGGTGACGTCCGTCGAGGAGACCATCCCGACGTAGTCGTCGTCGACGACCGGGAGGTGCTTGATCCCGTAGGTCGTCAGCATCGCGGCGACCTCCTCCATGTAGAGGTCCGGCGTGACGGTCTCGACGTCGGTCGTCATCACGTCCGAAACTGCCAGCTCGGACGTGTCTCGCCCGTCGGCGACGGCGTCGAGCACGTCCGTACTGCTGACGATCGACCGCGGCGTCGTCGGGACCACCAGCGCGCTGATGTTTTTATCTCGCATCCGTTTAGCGGCCTCCTCGACGGTGGCCTCCGCGGAGATCGTCTCAAGGGGTGTCGACATCACGTCTTCGACCGTCACTCTATCCTCGGAACTCATACGCCTACAGAGGAGTGGGGGGAGTAAGGAGCTTTGCACGTGATCGTCGGTCTCGGATTGTCGGACCGTTCGTTCGCTGCCACCGTCGGCAGCGTCCGCCGAGGGCCCGATATCAAGCGCTACAAACGCTGTGGAGGTCGTCCAGCGAGTCGATGTCCCAGGTGGGCCAGACGTTGAGCTCCCAGTTCGTGCGGTGGGGGCGGCGAATGAACGCCGAATCGATGCCGGCGCGCTCGGCGGCCCGGATGTCGGACTCGTTGTCGCCGACGAACAGCGCCGAGTCGGCGTCGAGATCGGCCAGCGCGCGCTCGAGGTAGTGCGGGTTCGGTTTCCGCAGGTCGAGGCTCTCGACGGTCGGTTCGCGGCCGTACGCGGCGCCGAAGCGGTGGGAGATCTCGTTGTGCTCCAGCACGAAGTCGACCGTCTCCTGCTGGTTCGAACTGACGATCCCCATCGCCGCGTCGAGATCGGTCAGCGTGTCGATGTCGTCGTAGAGCGCCTTCCTGCCTTCGCGAACCTCCACCTGCTGGGCGCGCGACAGCGCGCTCTCGCGGGCCTGCCAGAATGTCTCCGGTTCGAGGTCGTACGTGCCGCAGATGCTGTCGACCTGTCGGGGGGTCGCTCCGACGGTCATGTCGTCGACGTGATCGGGCTCCAGGTCGGTGACGCCGAACTCCGAAAACGTCTCCCGGGTCGCCTCCCGGAGGACGTCGAAGTCCGTTCGCTCGACGAGGACACCGTCGTTGTCGAAGATGACGGTATCGTATGTCATATTAACTACTGGGGGGTCGGACTGATAAGAGTTTCAGTTGGTGCGCCCGCGCCGACGTGCTGGATGGGTACCGATCCCGAGGGTCTTCGATAGCAGAAGCCCGCGACCTGATACCAGCGAGACTACCTCTCCGGGATGCTTCGGGAGTTCTCCGTCCGTAGTGAAGTCGAACCCGGCCAGCTGATGACAACCGGGAGAGTTAATGACAGTTCCAAAATACTACTCCGATTTGGTCACTTTCGGTATATTACGTACTGGCCGCTCCGAGATGCAGTGATCTTTCTTACTGTTCCCGGTTTAGAGCAGTTTCACTACCCTTCGGAATGTCGCTGTAGTTCCGAGAGACCCCGGCGGCAACTTCGACTGCGGGCGAGACCCCGAAGCGATCGGAGGAACGAACACGAGGAGAACGCATCCGCCGTTTCGCAGGTCTAAGCGGCTTTTCATGGAAGCGCGTACGACATCCTCGGCGAACCGGCGTACGCCCGCCGACGGTGGCCGTGAACCGATACGGTCTGATGCCTAGACGGACAGTCAGCAGTGGGTCGTTTATCCGGAGGATCGTCGCCGAGGCCGACGCCGTCACGGCGTTCGGCGTCGAGGACGTCCATACAGGTGTCGTCAACTACGCGAGCACCAGAGGGCGAGCTTGACCGGACAATCGCCCGGCCGGGACGGAATCGCGAGCACGATCCGAGATAGAGAGCGTTCGTCGTCGATCGGAGTCCGGGTGGACCCTCGACGCCAGTTCCCGACCGGCCGGAGCTCGTGCCGAATCTCCGGCAACGTATCGCCCGATTCTGATCACCGACTTCGTTAAAAGACAGATATTATATATACAATTTATTCTAATATGTCTCTGAAGTCCCCTGAGCCGGACCGACTGTCCGTGGGACTGCTCGGACGACGCGCTGCACGCGTTTCGGAGTTGCCGGACGATCACGTGTGCCCAGATCCGAATTCCCGTAGACGTATCTGGCCAGTGTGCGTTACTTCTCTTGAGAGATGCCATCGAACGAATAGTGTATCGGTGCCTACTAGATGGATATGGATGCTTAACGACAGTACGATAATGACGTTAGCGATACCATCTAGACGGGATGTTCCCAGTAGACGATACGCCCCTCACTCGGGACGGGAAGATGGTCATCCTGGCGTACGATCACGGGATCGAGCACGGCCCGGCGGATTTCGAGGACGTTCCGGAACGAGCGGATCCCGAACCGGTGTTCGAAGCCGCCACCCACCCCGCCGTGACCTCCTTCGCGGTCCAGAAGGGACTCGCCGAGGCGTACTACCCCTCTTACGAGGACGACGTGGACCTGTTGATGAAGCTCAATGGAACCTCGAACCTCTGGATGGGCGAACCCGACACCGCCGTCAATTGCTCCGTCGATTACGCCCGGGAGATCGGCGCGTCCTCGGTGGGATTCACGATCTACGCCGGCGCGAACAACGAAATCGGCATGGCGGAGGAGTTCCGGGAGGCCCAGGAGAGCGCCCGAGAACACGACATGCCGGTCGTGATGTGGGGATACCCGCGCGGCCAGGGCGTCAAAAACGCCTCGAAGCCGGAGGTGATCACCTACTCGGCCCGACTGGGGCTGGAACTGGGCGCGGACGTGACGAAGATCAAGTACCCCGGTTCCCAGGAGGCGATGGAGGACGCCGTCCGGATGTCCGCGAAGTCGAAGATCGTGATGTCCGGCGGCTCGAAGACCACCGACCGGGATTTCCTCGAAGACGTGAAAGCGACGATGAACGCGGGCGGCGACGGCGTGGCCGTCGGCAGGAACGTCTGGCAGCGCGACGATCCCGAGCAGATCCTCGACGCGCTGGAACAGGTCGTCTTCGAGGGCGCGACCGTCGACACCGCACTCTCGAACACCGGCGCCGAAGGCGCAGCGGCCGATGAGTAACCAGCCGGTCGAGGACGTCCTCGACGCCGTCGCCGAGACCGCCCCGGAGATCCGCAACACCCTCGTCGAACGCGTCGGGTTCGAGAGCGAGGAGAACCCGAGCGGCGAGGAACAGATCGCGGCCGACGTGTACGCCGACCGGCTGCTCGAAGAGCGGTTGCTTCCCATCGACGGTATCGGACAGTACGCCAGCGAGGAGCGCGACGAGATCGTTTCGGGCGGCGAGGGGTACGGCGTCGCGGTGGATCCCGTCGACGGCTCCTCGAACATCCAGACCAACAACGCCGCCGGAACCATCCTCGGGATCTACGACGCCGACCTGCCCGCCCGCGGCGAGACGCTCGTCGGCGCTGCGTGCATCCTGTACGGCCCCCGAACGACGATGATCGCGGCGGACGAGGAGTCGGTCACGGAATACCTTCTGGAAGACGGCGACCGGAAGGCCGTCCGAGAGAACGTGGAGATTCCCGACGACCCCGACGATCACGGCGTGTACGGGTTCGGGGGGCGCGTGCCGGACTGGCACGAGGAGTTCAAGGCGTACGCCCGCGAACTCGAACACGAACTCAGGCTCCGCTACAGCGGCGCGATGATCGGCGACATCAACCAGGTGCTCACGTACGGCGGGATCTTCGCCTACCCGGCGCTTCGGTCGTCGCCGCAGGGGAAGCTTCGCCTGCAGTACGAGGGCAACCCCATCGGCTACATCGCCGAAGCCGCCGGCGGTCGGTCGACGGCCGGGGACCGCTCCATCCTGGCGGTCTCCGCGGACGACATCCACCAGCGCGTTCCGGTCCACATCGGGACGACGGAGTACGTCGACAGGTTGGAGGACGCGCTGGACTGACGGTAGCGACGCCGGATTCGAGCGCGGTGCGAGCATGCGACGCCCGGTTCGGGCTCCCCTACGCGGTAGTTCACCGATCCGTCCGTGGCGGAAACGGGAGCGGTCAGTTCTCGTCGACGTATCTTGCGACGTCGAGCAACCGGCCCGTCGGGACGGCATCGCCGGTAGAAACTTACGTCAGTCGCCCTAACTACGCGTATGTCTGTCGAAGCAGACGTACTCGTAGTCGGCGGCGGTGCGACCGGCGCCGGCGTCGCTCGTGACCTCGCGCTCCGTGGAATCGACGTGACGCTAGTCGAGCGCCGCGGACTGACCAGCGGCACTTCCGGCCGCTCTCACGGGCTGCTTCACAGCGGCGCCCGCTACGCGGAGGCGGATCGCGTCGGCGCCGAAGAGTGCATCGAGGAAAACGAGATCCTCCGCGACATCGCCGGCGCCTGCATTCGAGACACCGGGGGCCTGTTCGTCCAGCTCGCGGGGGACGACCCCGACTACTTCGAGGCAAAGCGGGACGCCTGCGAGGAGATCGGGATCCCCGTGAAGACGCTCGACGGTGACGAGGCGCGCGAGATGGTCCCCGACCTATCGGGTGAGACCGAGCGCGCGTTCGAGGTGCCGGACGCGGCCATCTACCCGTCGCGGCTCGTCGCCGCGAACGCGGCCGACGCTCGCGACCACGGCGCGACGATCCACCCGCACGCACCCGTCGAGGACGTGACCGTCGACGACGGACGGGTGAGCGGCGTCCGCGTCGGCGGGTCGGTCGACGACCGGATCGAGGCCGACTACGTCGTCAACGCGACGGGCGCGTGGGCGGGCGAGTTCGCCGCGATGGCGGGTCTCGACGTCGAGATGCAACCGTCCCGCGGCGTGATGATCTCGGTCGACTACGACGACCTCGGGCCGGTGCTCAACCGCTGTCGGAGCCCCGACGACGGGGACATCGTCGTGCCCCACGAGACCGAGGTCGTTCTCGGGACGACGAGCGTCCCCGTTCGCGACCCGGACGAGTACGAAACCGAGGACTGGGAGACCGAGACGACGATCAGCGAGTGTGCGAAGATGCTCCCGCCGGTCGAGGACGCGCCGGAGGTCCGGACCTGGTGGGGCGTCCGCCCCCTCTACGCGCCCGACGAGGAGGAACGCGGCGGCCGCGGCATCTCCCGCGGGTTCTTCCTGCTCGATCACGCCGACGACGGCATCGACAACGTGGCGAGCATCGTCGGGGGCAAACTGACCACGTACCGGCAGATGGCCGAGGCGACGGCCGACCTCGTCTGCGAGGGACTGGGCGTCGACGCCGACTGCGCGACCGCCGAGCGGACACTCCCGGCCGCCGATGATCCGGCCCGACTGGACGACCTCGTCGCGGAGTTCGACGGGCAGGGACCGACCGACGAGGACGTCGTCGGCGCGGAGTGACGTCGCAGTACAATCGCAACCGCAGGCGGCTTTTCACCAGGATGGCATCGGGACGCCGTCGCGACTGCCGCTCCAGCAGCGACCGGAACTCGGCCCGGCTCCTCGATTCCGACGAGTTCGAGTAGCGTCGCGTCGCTTCGACAGCGGCGGCCCTGGCTCGTCGTTCTATCACGCCGATCGTTCCCGACCGATGTATATCGGCTCCGGTAAGACTAGTTTGATTAGAAAAAGATTCTACGTATGGGCGCGATAATACCAAGAATCCAGCATGAATCGTTCCGGAATGTCTATTACACAGATACAGATGTAAAACGCGGCTGTCCCGCTCGGATCTCCGCGGGCGGTCGTCGGCCCTCCAAACCGGTAAGCGGAACGTTTTTAGAAATTTAGTGATCTTACTGGCGACTGCTAGTCATTTGTACCAGCCGCGCCTCGAATTTTCGGTCGATCGGTTTCGAGTTCGCGGGGAGACAGGGGCGTGGATCTCCAGACCGGTGCCGAGAACGGGTCCTGAACGGAACCGCTTCGGCGTCTTCGCAGTCGCCTCGACCTCTGCGAAGAGCGCGGCGGAACGGGGTGGTCGTGCTCGGGGGCGCCGATCGGTCGAACGAGCGAAGCGTACCGGAGCGCGACGCCGCGGGACGGGTGGATATGTGGGAGAGTAGCATAGTGGTACGCATGATCGACGAGACTGTCACCCAGATCGAGGAGATGCAGACCCAGAGTGCCTCCGCGGTCGCGGTGAAAGCCGCCAGAGCGCTGCGAGAGCTGACCGAACGGGAGTACTACACCGTCGAAGAGTACGTCCGTGCGCTGAGTCGCAACAGCAAGGCGCTCTATCGAGCGAGTCCGTCGCACGCGATACTGTACACGACGCAGCGACGCATCGTCTCCGAGGTCTCGGATTCGGATCCCGATACGGTCGAGGCGGCGAAAGAACGGACGCTCAGCGTCATCCGAAACGTCGTCATGGACGTCGAGTTGAGCAAAGACCGGGCCGCACAGCGAGCGGCCGAGTTCGTAGACGACGGCGACGTGCTGTTGACCCACGAGAACTCGTCGACCGTGATGGCGACGCTCAAGCGCCTCCTCGCCGAGGACGTGAGCTTCGAACTGTTCGTCACGGAGTCGCGACCGCGGTTCCTCGGGCGGCGAACGGCCCGCGAGCTAGCTGACCACGACGACGTCGACGTGACGCTCATCGTCGACGGCGCCGCGGGGCACTTCCTCTCGAAGTGCGACCGAGTGCTGGTCGGCATGAACTGCATCATCGACGAGACCGTGTACAACCGCGTGGGGACGTACCCGATCGTCGCCACCGCCGCGGATCTGGACGTCCCGGTGACGGTCGTCGGCGCGTCGGCGAAGTGTATCGACGGCGGCTTCGTCTTCGAGAACGAGTATCGATCGCCCTCCGAGGTGATGCTCGAACCGCCGGACGGATTCGAGATGGAGAACCCGGCGTACGACGCGACGCCGCTGCGAATCGTGGATACGGTGGTGACGGACGAACGGACGCACGAATACTGATCTCCGCCGGTCGCCCACGACCAGTTCCCGCCCTTCCGGGAAAGCGGCGCGCGACGACTCAGTCGAGTTCGTCGAGTTTGTTCCGGAGCGCCGTGCCGATCGCCCCGATGTCGCCGCCGATGCGAACGATCTGGTAGCCGGCGTCGGCCGCCTCGCGGGCGGCGGTCACGTCGTTTCGGATCCGACCGATCGGAACGTCGGCCGCCAGGCAGGCCTCGAGGGTGCGGTCGATCGCGGCCTCGACGGCTTCCTCGTTCTTTTCGAGCGGCTCCCCTTCGGACATCGACATCGCGAGATCGGCCGGGTCGACGAACGCGAATCCGAGTTCGGGCACCGCGAGGATCTCCTCGAGGTTCTCGACGGCGCGTTCGTTCTCGATCATCGTGCCGACGAGGACCTCGGCGTCCTCGCCGCCGACGTGACTGTCGACGTAGCCCGCCCACTGGCTCGTCCGGCCGATGCCGACCCCCCTGTCGCCGATGTCGCCGCCCTCAAGCGCCTCGACGAGCGCCGGTTTGTCGACGATCCCGCCGCGCGACGTATTGAGGAGAACGCCGCGCTCGCCGAATGTCGCCAGTTCCGCGGTCGAGATCGCGTGTCGCGTCTCCTCGACCAGCGGGATGTGGATGCTCACCGCCTCCGAGCGGTCGCAGAGCTCGACGAGGTCGTCGACGCGGACCACGTCCTCCCGACTACCGAGCCCCTCCTATCTGGTGGCTTACAAATAACCGTCAAATCAACATACTACAAATTTAGATTATATTAGGAAGGAATTGTCCCCGGTGTCGAAAGGTGCCGACAATCTCTGAATTATATTCTAAGATATAAAATGGGAAAATAATTTTATCCCGCTTCAAATCCCACATTCTGATCTAAAATCCGATATTATATTGCGTTCTCGTGGATCGCGGAGATGGGTGAGAACTGGAGGCGGAGCGATATAGTAATATAATACTGATAGTTCCATAGACAGGTGCTAAAATCGAAATGAGGGGTGTGTTCTGACCTTCTCTCACCAGGGTTTGATGGCATCACTGGTTGAGATTCTACCCGAGAACATCTGGTCAAAATAGACCTGCCAGTTCTCCACTGGTTCTATATTCTTAGCTATACCTCCAAATAATTGCTCGCACATTATGGCGCAGAAATCATGTAGAAACACCACGGACAACTAAATGGCCAGCGGTGCGTGATCGGGAACGTCGTCGTAACTACGAGGACGTACGCGGGAAGTCGAACGGGCGCGATGGGATTCGAACCCACGGCATCTTGGTCCGGAACCAAGTGCTCTGTCCGCTGAGCTACGCGCCCTCAGGTATCGTTAGGATCGCACCGGGGTATAACCGTTTTGCACCGAAGACGAAATTCGACGAAGAACCGTTGTCAGGGCTGCTCGCCGGTCTCGATCGAGAACTCGCCGCGGGGGTAGGCGACGCAAGTGAGCGTGTAGCCGTCGGACATCTCGCTCTCGCCGAGCATCGACTGGTTGTCGTGTTCGACCAGCTCGTTGGCGTCGCCGTCGATCTGGCCGGCACACGAAACACACTGGCCCTGTCGGCAGGCGTAGGGGAGATCCCAGCCTTCCTCCTCGCCGCGGTCGAGGATGTTCTCGTTGTTGGCGATCTCGATCGTCTCGCCTTCCTTGACGAATTCGATCTCGTAGTACTCGATCTCGTCTTCGGGGATGTCGGCGGGGCTGCTACCGCCGGCACCGCCCTCGCCGCCCTCTTCGAGTTCGCCGCCAGCTTCGCCGCCGCCGATGGCGCCCGCCGGGGCGCCGCCGCCGATCGAGCGGTTCATCGGCTCGGGGAAGTCGGTCTCGGGGACGCTCTCGGCGCGTCGCTCGAGAACCTGCTGGGAGATATCTTCGTTTGCGGTCCAGCCCGTACCCCGCGAGAAGTGCATGAGCACGGCAACCAGGGTCAATCCGATCCCGATAGCGACCCCCAGTTCGTTCACCATATGCGCCCAGATTCGGAGTGCGGGTTTAATTGGTTTGTGTTTCCCGACCACCTTTTCCCTACCACCGTTTTCCCGTTCGGGCGGCCTCGCTACGCTCGGCCACCTCTCATGGCAAAAACGTGGGCAAAAAACTCAACTCGAGCGCGCTGCGCCCTCGCGGCAAAACGGCGGCTTCGCCGCCGTACGCTGGCTGCTACAGCCCTGACCGCCGACCGCTGTATCGTTACTCGTCCTTTCGCGCGACTTCGTGGCGCCCGAAGCCGTAGCGGAGTCGGTTGGCGAGTCGGCGGGAGAACCGGTCGTCGCGGCTGGCGAACCGCTCGGAGAGCGCCTGGTAGATCAGCGGGAGCGGCACTTCCTGTTCGAGTGCCTCCTGGACGGTCCAGGTGCCGGTCGAACCGCCGGCGACGTAGTCGTCGACGTCGCCGAGGTCGGAGCCTTCCTCGCGGAACGCCTCTTCGCAGAGTTCGAGCAGCCACGAGCGGATCACGGCGCCGTTGTTCCACGTGCGCGCGACGGCTTCGAGGTCGAGATCGTAGCGACCGTTCGCCAGGAGCTCGAACCCTTCGCCGTAAGCCTGCATGAGCGCGTACTCGACGCCGTTGTGGACCATCTTGACGTAGTGGCCGCTTCCCGCGGGGCCCATCCGGTCGTGGCCGTCGGGGCCGGTCGCGACGGCGTCGAAGATCGGCGTCAGCTCGTCGTAGGCCCAGTCGGGGCCGCCGATCATCAGCGAGAAGCCGAGTTCGGCGCCGGCGGGGCCGCCGCTGGTGCCGCAGTCCAGATACGCCGCGTCGGTCGTCTCCGCTCGGCGCACGGAATCTTCGAAGTGAGAGTTGCCGCCGTCGACGACGATATCATCGGCGTCGAGCGAATCCTCCAGATCGTCGAGCGCAGCGTCGACCGCTTTGCCGGCGGGCACCATCAGCCAGATGCGCTTGTCGTCGCCGAGTTCCTCCGCGAGTTCTACGACTGATTCGGCCGGCGTCGCGCCGGCGTCCGCCGCCGCCGCGACCGCGTCGTCGTCGAGGTCGAACGCCACCACGTCGTGGCCCGCGTCGAGCACCCGCTCGACGACGATCTGTCCCATCCGGCCGAGTCCGATAACGCCGAGTTCCATGGAACCCCCTCGTCCGGGGACGTAGGTAGTGATTGCGATTCGTCGGCCGACCGGGGCTGACGGTGCAGCCACGCGACAGCGGACGGATGACGGATTACGTCCCCCACATCTCGTGTAATTATAATTGTGACTATAGTATATTACTCTAACAGTTAGAAGAAATTTTAACTATCATGGTTGTATATAGCGAGCCATGCCATCCGATCACAACGGACGTGGCACGACGTACAGCGCGGACAGACGAACAGTACTGAAAGGGGTCGGCGCGACGGGCGCGGCCCTCGCCGGCGGCGCAGTTGCGTCCGGCACGGGCGCCGCCGCTATCGGCGACTCGGCGGTTCTGCAGTTTTACCACACCAACTGGTCGGACGTCGAGGGACGGGTGAGCGCCATCGCGGACGCCGGCTTCGACGCGATCCAGCTACCGCCCGCACAGGAATCGAAGCTGACGCGCGCCGATCAGGACGACGACCACCACCCGCCGCTGGGGTACCAGCCGATCAATCACAAGAACTTCAACAGCGAGTTCGGGACCGAAGCCCAGTACCAGTCGCTAGTCGACACCGCCCACTGGAACGGGCTGAGCGTCATCGCCGACGCGGTGATGAACCACATGGCTGCCGGCGTCGACTTCTCGAACTTCCCGTACTTCAGCTACAACGACTTTCACCACAACGGCGGGATCGACGACTACAGCGACGACTGGCAGGTCGAGAACTGCGACCTCTCCGGGCTGCCGGACCTCGACCAGGACTCGATCTACGTGCGCGGCCAGCTCAAAGACTACGTCGACAAGTACGCAAGCCTCGGCGTCGACGGCATCCGCTGGGACGCCGCCAAGCACATGTCGGAGTCGTTCTTCGATAACTACGTCAGCTCGTGGGCGAACGAACACGGCCTCTACTCGGTCGGCGAGGTGCTCCAAGGTTCGAAGAGTTACTGCGACGGCTACGCCCAGACGGGCATGTCGGTGACGGACTACCCGCTGTACTACACGATGAAGGAGGACGCGTTCCACCAGAACGGCGACCTCAGTACGCTCGACGGCGGCGGCTACGTCGACTGGAACCCCTTCGGGGCGATGACGTTCGTCTCGAACCACGACAGCGACCCGCCGCAGTACCAGAAGATGGCCTACGCGTACATCCTGACCCAGGAGGGCTACCCGCGAGTGTACCAGAAAGACATGCCCTACTGGGACGGCGACATCAAGGATCTGCTGTGGGTCCGCCGGAATCTCGCAGCCGGATCGGCGATCACGCGCCACGCCAGCCGGGACCTCTACATCTTCGAGCGGGAGGGGAACCTGCTCGTCGGTCTCAACCGCTCCGGCTCCTGGCAGGGCAAGTGGGTCCCCACGAGCTGGACCAACACCGAACTCTCGGACTACGTCGGCAACAACGGCGACAACTTCACCACGAACGGCGACGGCTGGGTGCAGATCTGGATCCCGCCGCGAGGGTGGGTCTGCTACGCTCCGGTCTAAAAGACGAGCGCGCGATCGCGGCCCGGCTGGGTGAGACCGGGCACGGGTCGTCTTCATCGGTCACCGGAAGAGACGATCTTCTCCTGCAGTTTCGGAGCCTGCCCCGATATCGTACGGAGCGCTGACGACCGAAGCGACGAGAGCCTGTTAGAGTAGTACGAAAAACGACCGACGAATCGAACCGACTCTCAGCGGTACCAGGAGCGCTGGTCGAAGATGTACGCCAGGCACGCGACCGAGATCAGGAGCGGGATGAGCCACTGGAGCAGGCCGTCCGCGTAGGACACGGGTACGTTAGAGTTCGTCTGGACCCACACGAGACAGCCGAGGAACAGGACCGCCTGCCCCCCGAACATCGCCAGTGCGGCCGGCCACGCCCACGACTTGATGTTCCAGATGCCGCCGATGACGTACAGCTGAACCACCGTCAGCGCCATCGATGCGAGAACTACCCACGCGACGCCGTCGATCGAGAGGAACGAGAAGTCGAAAAAGCCCGCTCCGGCCATGTCCGAGAGCCCGATCATCGCGAAGGCCATCCCGAACAGGACCACGTATCCGTCTACGACACAGGCGGCCCGAATGCCCGCGGGGACCGATGTCAATTTCTCGTCTGCAGTCATGTCCACCAAGTCGGAGCGCCACCGTAAAAATTTTTCTAACGCAAGATTACCGAATTCCTCATCCTTTCAACTCTCGGTCGGACCGCGGGACGCCGGCGACGAAACGAAGCCCTTAACTCCGGGAGCGGCATTCGTGGAAATGCACATCGGGACCGTGGGGTAGTGGTATCCTATGCGGATGGGGTCCGTATGACCCGAGTTCGACTCTCGGCGGTCCCACTTTTTGCGAAGCAAAATGGGAGCACGAGATACCGTCAGGTATCTCGACGTGACTGACCGGAAATAGCTGAAGTTACGCCGTGATATCTCGCAGTACTTTTCGTATATCCGACCGATCGTCGAGACGTGAACCGAAGGCGGCTGAAAACCCTGATCGGAGTGGCGATGGTCCTGCTCGGACTCGTCCAGGCGTGGTCGTTCGCCGTGCAGGACGAGTGGATCCCCGCGACTCTGGGTATCGCCTACGGCGCCATCGGCGTCGCCTTTCTCTGGGCCGAAGTGTACGCCACAGACGGATCAGGCGGCTAAAGAAAGGTTCCGCCGACGTGCAACACGAGTCCCGCCGCGAAGTGGGCGATCATCGCGGCTTCCAGCCCGCCCTTCCAGTAGAGCCAGCCGAACAGCGCGCCCGGAAGCCCGTTGAGGACGAGCGCGCGGACGACCACCGCCGGCGTGAGCGCGGTGAGCTGTGCGGTCGCCGGCAGATGCGCGACGGCGAACAGCGCCGCGGTGAGTACCACGCCCGCCCAGTGCATCCATGGACGGGGCATTCCGTCGGGCCCCGGCCGGAGCCGCCAGAGCGTCCAGACGACCAGCGTCATCGCGCCGAACCGCAGCAGAATTTCCTCGTACGTGCCGCCGGCCAGCGCCGCGAGAATGCCTACGCCGAGAAGTTCGATCGGCGTGCCGTCGAGGCCGGACCCGATCGTGACGCGGCCGGCGAACGCGAGTCGATCGAGCGCGAGAACGAACGCGCCGGCGACCGCACCCAGCCCGAGCGACTGCGCGAGGACCGGTCGCGGGTCGGGCATCGGGTGATCGCCAAGTAGGGCGTCGAGGAACGGCGTCCGCAGGCTGACCGCCGGCCCGAGCGACAGGCCGATCCAGGTCGCTCCGGCCAGCAGGACGGCGGTCTGTCCGATCGTGGCGCCGACGGCCAGCGCCGGCGAGACGGGGAGCGTCGCGGGATCGAGCACGCCGGAGCGAAACAGGTACGGCACTGACGCCGCGACGCCGGCGACCCCGAGCAGCCACACGATGAGAAACGATCGGCGGTCGACCGGGCGACGAGTCATCTGTCCGGAGTTCCGGGGCGGGCGACAAATCGCTGGCGGTCGGCGGTCGAGTCCGTGGTCGACGACCGAGTCGGACGCCGACGCGTCCGCGTCGACGCCGAGTGCTGGCCGCGAGAACCGGAACGCGACGGGTCGATCCGGACGACTTTATGCTGTCCGGCCCCTAGTAGGTCGCATGCAGTGGCAACCCGACTGGGGACTTCGCGCGCGGATGGGAGTGACGATGTTCCTCCTGTTCGCGCTGTACATCGTGTTCTTCGCGGCGCTGTGGGCGTACTCCGGCGGGAGCCTGCTCCTGGCGGGGCTGGTCATCGGCTCGTTCTCGCTCGGCCAGTACTTCTTCAGCGACAAGCTCGCGCTCAGGAGTATGGGCGCGAAGACGGTCAGCGAGGAGGAGTACCCCGAGCTCCACGCCGCCGTCCAGCGCCTCGCCCAGCAGGCCGACCTGCCCAAGCCCACCGTCGCAGTCGCCGACGACCGCGTACCGAACGCCTTCGCGACCGGCCGGAACCAGAAGAACGCCGCCGTCTGCGTGACGACGGGACTCCTGAAGACGCTCAACCAGGACGAGCTGGAGGGCGTGCTCGCCCACGAGCTCGCGCACGTCAAGAACCGGGACGTGATGGTGATGACGATCGCCTCGTTCCTCTCGACGATCGCCTTCATGATCGTTCGGTGGGGCGCGTTCTTCGGCGGCGGCGGGCAGCGGCGCCAGGGCGGAGGCGGCATCATCGTCGCGATCCTGATCTCGCTGGTGGTGTGGATCATCAGCTACGTGCTGATCCGGGCGCTCTCGCGGTACCGCGAGTACGCCGCCGACCGCGGGGCGGCCGTCATCACGGGCAAACCCTCTGCGCTGGCGTCGGCGCTGATGAAGATCTCCGGCGAGATGGAGAAGATCCCGAGCAGGGACATGCGCGACGAGGCCGAGATGAACGCCTTCTTCATCATCCCGATCTCGAAGGGCGCGATCGCCCGGCTCTTTAGCACCCACCCGCCGACCGAGAAGCGCATCGACCAGCTCAACCGGCTGGAGCGCGAGATGGAAGGGTTGTAGTTCTCGCCGCCCCACGACTGAACCATGGGACTGCTCGACGGGCTCCGGAGCATCTTCGGGACCCGCGCCGAAACCGACGCCACGAGCGGGGCCGACCCCGACGACCTGTTCGGGATGAGCACCGCCTACCTGACGATGTCAGCCGATCTGGGCTACGATCCCACCGGCTACGCCGCGCTGTGTTTCGCCGAGGTCGACAGCCACGAGTTCGCCGGCACGGTTTCTGACGTCCGCGCGATCCTATCAGCCGGCGAGGCCGAAACAGGAACGGTCTCCCGCTTCGTCGACGACGACCACGGCTACCGCTGGGTCGTCTTCGAGGACGAGGACGACTTCGAGGATCTGGTGACGAACCTGAACTTCGCCTCGGACACGTTCATCGAGGAGGGGTACGGCTCGCGCCTGCTCGCGGCAGTGTTCGCGTTTGAGGGTCGCGGCCAGCCCGCCGACTGGATCTACTCGTTCCGCCGCGGGACGTTCTACCCGTTCGCGCCCAAGCCCGACGCCAGCCACGAGCGCGACAACCAGCTGGAGCTGAAGCTTGCGAGCGTGCTCGACGGCGAGCTGGAGGTCGAGGACGACAAGGAGTACTGGTACCCCCTCTGGCCCAGCGAAGGCGGTCGGCATCCCTGGGAGTGAGAGTAGCTGAGTGCTGCGAGTGTCAATGCGCTGTCGGCTGGACGAATCTTGATTTTGGAACCGCTGCGAACATCTCGAAAGCCGCCGGCGGCTTTCGAGGTGCTGTCAGTCACGTCGACGCCGAAGGTCACTCGTTCAAAAACGACGTCTAGCCGTCACTCCGAAAGGCTCAGAAACGGAATCGTCGCGAGTTCCTTGTCGTCGTACGCGAGCGCCTCGGCGCGACTCAGCCCGTCGGGCGTCACGAGATCGAGCACGTTCGGGTTGAGGTCGTCGTCGCGGCCGCCGCCGAACGTCCACTGGCCGGCCTCGGCCTCGACCTGACGGACGTGGGCGTGCCGGGCCTCGTCGAAGGCGGTCACCAGCGGAACGATCTCGGCGGCTTCGAGATCCGGCAGCGCGTCCTTGCCGACCCAGACGAGCACGGCGTCCCGGTCGGACAGCACCTCGGCGCCGCCTGTCGCGGGGACGTCGCCGTAGGCGCTCTCGACGGTGACGCCGCCCATCGGCCGGGCGAGCACGCGGTGCTGGTACTCGGCCTCGAACCGGGCGTTGACGCCGGCCTGGGCGTACACCGACCCGCCGTCGGCGTCCGGATCGCGGACGTACACCTGCGGGAGCTGGACCGAGAAGCCGGTCTCCCGGTTCCAGGGGTTCTCGATCGTCTCGAACTCAAAGACGAACTGGTAGCTCTCGGCGAACTCGCGGACCTCGAAGTTCGTCAGGTCGAAACTTCCCGGCGCGAAATCCTCCGCGAGCGGGAACTCGTAGTGGCCGGGGCCCAGTCCGGGCGCGGCGTCGCCCGTCCAGGTGGCGATCGGCTCGCCGACGGCGTCGAACGTCGGCGTCTCGAAGACCGCGATCGTGTCGACCTCGACGGTCGTGAGGTCGTCGCTCGTCGCGTCGTCGTCGCTCGTCGCACCCCTGTCGCACGTCTCCACCGCCAGATCCTTCCCCGAGAACAGGTCGGTCGTGTCGACGATCGAGGGGAGCTCGACGCGGGCCGGCCCGTCGCTCTCGAAGTTCACGACGACGACCGCGCGCAGGGGCCCGGAGACGCCGTCAGAGCGACGCTCTGACGAGCCTCCGGTCGCGTCGCCCCCGGAGACGTCCCGGAGCGCCGTCGCGTCCCGTCCGAACGCGAGCACGTGATCGTCCGACCGGAACCAGACGTCTTCGAGGTCGGCGTCGGGGCCGAGCGCGTCGACGTCGTGGTACAGGTCGATCACGTCGCGGTAGAACTGGACGTGGTCCTCGGGCACCGTATCGCCCTGGTGGGCCCAGTTCATCAGCGCGCGCTGCTTGCCGCCCGGCCGGACGTCGGCGTCGCGGTCGTCGCCCTCGCCGCGGTGGCGCCCCTCGCCGTGCTTGCTGATCTGGCGCTCCTGACCGGAGTAGACGAACGGGACGCCCGGCAGCGCGACGCCGGCGGCCCAGATCGCCCGCTGGACGTGTTCGGGGTCGTCGTGAACGTCGGCGTGGAGCGCCTCGTTGAGCAGGCGCGCCTCGTCGTGGTTCTCGGTGGCGTTGAGCAGCAGGGTGTGGTCGGGGAACCCCTTCTCAGCGCGGGCCTCGACGGCGTCGAGCAGGTCGAACGCCGACCCCTCGCCGCGGGCGATGTCGTGGGCCGCGCCGGTGTACTCGACGGTGTCGAAGTGGACGTCGAACTCGTTTTCCGCGAACCCGGGATCGTGGGGGATCGACTCGTCGAGCATCAGGAACTCGCCGTCGTTCGAGCGGACGATCTCGCGGACGTCCTTCCAGAAGTCGTGGGGGACGCCCCACGCGATGTCGCAGCGGAACCCGTCGACGCCGACCTCGCCCGACCAGAAGTCCGCCGCGGCGAGCAGGTGCTCGCGGACCGCGAGGTTGTCGAAGTTGAAGTTCGGCATGTCCAGCAGGTCGAAAAAGCCCGTCACGCGGGGCTCGGGCTCGACCAGTCCGTCGCCGTCGTAGCGAGCCTCGTGGACCCGGTCGAACCAGTCGTAGTACTTCGAGTCGGCGTCCCAGGCGTCGACGCGGGGCCAGCGCGCCAGCCCGTTGCGCTGCTCGTCGATCGAGGCCTGGAAGAACTCGTGGTCGCGACCGCAGTGGTTCGCGACGAAGTCGAACACGACCTTGATGTCGCGGTCGTGACACGCCTCGACGAACGATCGGTAGGCCTCGATCGGGTCCTGTCCGTCGGGCACCAGATCCGGCGCGACGCCGAAGTAGTCCAGCGTGTCGTAGCCGTGGGGGCCGCCGCCCGAAATTTCCTTTGCGGCGCTGGCCGAGGGGACGATCGGCGTCAGCCAGACGGCGTCGACGCCGAGATAGTCGAGGTACTCGACGCCGTCAGCGAGCACGTCGAAGTCGGTCTCGCCGCGCTCGCCGGCGAACGAGCGCGTGAAGACCTCGTAGACGACGCCGTCCTCGATCCACTCGGGCGGCCGGTTCGGAAGCTCGACGTCGCCGTCGGGCGAGAGCTCGACGGTGTCGACGACGCTCGGCAGGCGCCCGTCGTACGCCGCGGCGTGGATGCGGGCCGAATCGCCGTCGAGGGCGCTCTCGGGCACGCGCGCGGTCGTTTGATCGATCTGAACGTCCTCGGTCGCCAGCGCGTCGCGGTCGTCCGCGAGGAACAGAACCTCCAGCGCGGCCGTCGACGCGTCGGCGCCGGGCGCGAGCTCGGCGTCGGCCTCGACGACGAACTCGGCTTCGACGGGGTCGTACGTCGCATCCAGCGTGACCCGCGGCTGGCGCTCGGCGTCCGCGGGCGGTTCCGGGAACGCGTAGACGGTCTGCTCGTGCGTGCCGTCCGGCGCCCGGAGTTCGAGCACGTACGTCCCCGGCGCGTCCGGGACGAACTCGGTGACGTGGTCCTGTCCGTGGTCGTAGCGCGGTTGCTCGTCGATCGTCGGCGTCGAGAACGACAGTTCCGCGTCGCTGGCCTCGGGTCGTTCGGCGATCGACCACTCGAAGTCTTCAGGGGCGTACCCGTCTGGATCCTCGCGGAGCACCGGCAGCCGCGGACCGAGGTGGTCGCGCTTGGCGTAGTTGTCGCGGTCGCTCCCGTAGATTCGGCCGACGAACGCCGGGTCGACGAGCGCCTCGCCGACGGTCACGACGCGCGGCTGTCCGGGGTGGTACGAGTCGGCCCCGAACGCCGTGTGCGTGTCGACGGCGCCGTCGCCGAAGGTGCCCGAGGCTGTGCTATCGTTCGGTCTGACGCTGTCGTCGTTCTTACTCATGGAGAGGGGTTCCGCAGGCACTCGACGCCGCCGATCGCTCGCAATCCGTCGGACGTGCGGCAACGTCGTGAGGGGGTGTCGACGCCCCCGTGGGAAGAGAACAGCCCGCACGCCGGAGCCCGCCGGCGCACCGAGAGGAATGTTGCCACATTGATAGCGTACCATGATAACTCCTTACATATATACTATCGTGTTCCGGCGCGCGAATGGAACGGGAAATCTCCGACGAGTCACGGTCACACGGCGGACGTAGAACGGGACCGCTGCAAAAGCAAGCGCCTACACACTTTGCCCGCAGCCGGCGACTTCCCACCGGTCCGACGTTGAGCAACGCAGGGGCGCAGGTTTAGGAGTGATCGGGCGCCAACGCCTCGACGGAAAGGTGCCAGTTTCACTTCCACTACGGTGTTAACGGGGGTTTATGTACCATCGGGAGCAACGGGTGGGTATGGCAGCAGAAGCAGACCTCGAAGATCTCCCCGGCGTCGGACCGGCAACCGCAGAGAAGCTCCGCGACAACGGCTTCGACTCGTATCAGGGCCTGGCGGTTGCCAGCCCCGGCGAGCTATCGAACACGGCCGACGTCGGCGAGAGCACGGCCTCGGACATCATCCAGGCCGCCCGCGAGGCCGCCGACATCGGCGGGTTCGAGAGCGGCGCGCAGGTGCTCGAACGGCGCGAGCAGATCGGCAAGCTCGAGTTCAACATCCCCGAGATCGACGACCTGCTGGGCGGCGGCATCGAGACCCAGTCGATCACCGAGGTGTACGGCGAGTTCGGCGCCGGCAAGTCCCAGGTAACCCACCAGCTGGCGGTCAACGTCCAGCTCCCTAAGGAGCACGGCGGCCTGCACGGCTCGGCGATCTTCGTCGACAGCGAGGACACGTTCCGCCCCGAGCGGATCGACGACATGATCCGCGGGCTCGACGACGAGATCCTCGCCGACGTGATGGAAGAGCGAGAGATCGAGGGCGCGCCCGGCGACGACGAGGCGATGGACGCGCTCCTCGAGAGCTTCCTCGACAAGATCCACGTCGCGAAGGCGTTCAACAGTAACCACCAGATCCTGCTCGCCGAGAAGGCGAAGGAACTCGCCAGCGAGAGTCAGGACGACGAGTACCCGGTTCGCCTGCTGTGTGTCGACTCGCTGACCGCCCACTTCCGCGCCGAGTACGTCGGCCGCGGCGAGCTCGCCGAGCGCCAGCAGAAGCTCAACAAGCACCTCCACGACCTGATGCGCGTGGGCGACCTCAACAACACCGCCGTACTCGTGACCAACCAGGTCGCCTCGAACCCCGACTCGTTCTTCGGCGACCCGACCCAGCCGATCGGCGGGAACATCCTTGGCCACACCTCGACGTTCCGGGTCTACATCCGCAAGTCCAAGGGCGACAAGCGCGTGTTCAAGCTGGTCGACGCGCCGAACCTCGCCGACGGCGAGGCGATCATGCGCGTGCAGGACGAAGGCCTGAAGCCCGAGTAAGCGACCCGGCGGCGACATCTTCTATCGCTTCGTCGTTTCTCGACACGCCCGATAGCGTAGCGAGCGCGGGGCTCATCCGTTTTCCCGCGTTTGGGGCCTACGTCGAAACCACTGCACGGCCGGGCGCGACCACCGTGTCGCGCCACCCGAAGAGCCTCGCTCTTCCGAGCCCGCACTCGCTTCGCTCGTGCGGACGACGGGAGAGGGCAGGCCGCGGTGCGGTCGCGATGCTGTGGCGGTCGGTTGTCCTGGTGGAATGCAAGGGCGAGCGACCGAAGGGAGCGAGGGCTTGCACCCTGGCGGAAATGCAAAGGGCGAGGCGCTCGCTTCGCGAGCGCCGAGGGCTTTGCTACACGAAGCGGAACGTCTCGAGGTTCTTCGGCGCGAACGTCCGCATGTTGTAATCGTGGTACAGCGCCGAGGAGAGATCCTGCGTCGAGGACTCGTCGCCGTGGACGCACAGCACCTTCTCCGGGCGCGGGTTCATCGTCTTGACGAAGTTCTCCAAGCCCTGCCGGTCGGCGTGGCCGGAGAAGCCGTCGACCGTCTCGACGTCCATGTTCAGCGTGAGCGTCGACTGGCGGCCGGTGTCGGCGTCGTCGATCGGGATCTCGTCCCAGCCGCTCTGGATGCGGCTGCCGAGGGTCCCCTGGGCCTGGTAGCCGACGAAGGTCAGCGTCGAGTCCGGATCGCTGCCGAGGTGGCGCAGCCAGGACATGATCGGGCCGCCCGTGACCATCCCCGACGTCGAGAGGATGATGCAGGGCTCGCCGTCGGCGACCTCCTGACGCTCTTCCTCGCCGCCGTCGATGTGGTTGAACTCGTCGGCGAGGAACGGGTTCTCGTCGTCGTGGAAGATGCGATCGCGCAGGTCGTCCCGGAGGTACTCGGGGTAGGTCGTGTGGATCGCCGTCGCCTCCCAGATCATCCCGTCGAGGTGGACGGGCATCTCGGGGATGTCGCCGCTCCGCATCGCCTCCTCGAG